>Ga0315297_10000179_pt1 | contig 34379 bp, 26 predicted proteins | sample YL17G15_0_MG_FD_203628 | JGI IMG/M metagenome (GOLD analysis project Ga0315297, IMG submission 203628) | Sediment microbial communities from Yellowstone Lake, YNP, Wyoming, USA - YL17G15_0 | ecosystem: Environmental > Aquatic > Freshwater > Lake > Sediment | place: USA: Wyoming | collected...
ATTTGCCTTTCCCTGGCCATTTGGATAACACCCTCTTCTATATTTTTGTTTCTGGAAATTTTGTGGTCGATATCATCTAATATCTCGCGGGTGAATTGATCACGGATTTTCTGTTTGTATTTCCTTATCATTATTGAATAAATTTCTTTGATAATCCCTAGCACTACGCAAGCAGGAAAGATGTATAAGACAATCTTCCATATTATTTCATCGGCGTGCATAGTTTATTTATTTCCTAAGGGGGAGGGGATGTCAAGGTGGTGAACGAGTTCATTAACTTGACTTCCATAAGCTTCAAATATATGAAAAGAAGAAAGGCCCATAGTTGCTTGGCTGTCTTAACTTATTGATCTTTAATAATAAAACTTAAAAGATTCCAATATTTAAGTTCTTAAAGGGACTTTTCCCCCCAAAAAAATAATCGAAATAATGAATGTTTGCACTGATTTTTATAAACTATCAAAATCGATCCAGAATATCAGCTTTATGGCCCAAAATCAGACAACGCCGCAGCCTATTTTTTTTCTGATCAACGACTAACGCCAGCCAAGCTACAGATGCTACTACAGATGCCAAGCTACAGATGGATACAGATGGCGATCAATCGCCTATGGCATATCGGAGAGTTGCCAATTTGCTTTTTTGAATTCATATCGGTATAAATAATACGTTATGGGCAAAGCATACGCTCCCAAATCGCTCCAAGAAATAAGAGTAATTCTTGCTGCTCACAAAGCCGATCTGCAAAAGGACTATGGAGTAACGACCATTGGCATATTTGGCTCGTATGTCAGGAGAGGCAATAAAAGCACAAGCGATATCGACATCCTTATCGATCTCGAAATCTCGATGGGGTTTTTTAAGTTCTTGAGGTTGGAACGTCACCTTTCGCAGCTCCTCGGAATTCGGGTTGACTTGGTCACCAGAGGCGCTTTGAAACCTTTCATCGGCGAACGCATCCTTGCGGAAATCCAGTATGTCTAAGAACCGCAAAACGCTTGAATTAAGAGACTACTTGAATGACATCCTGGGAATGATTGCCGATATCAGAAGTTTCACCGAAAAGGTGGCTTTTGACGAATTCAAAAAGGACAAAAAGTCGGTTTATGCCGTGATCCGCTGCCTCGAAGTCATCGGAGAAGCGAGCAAGCAGATCCCCAAAGCGATGAAGAAGGAATATTCCCAAATTCCCTGGGACGACATAGAGGGCATGAGAAATAAGCTTATCCATGAGTATTTTGGCGCCGACGTCCAAATCGTTTGGGGGACGATTCAGGAAGATTTGAAACCGTTAGAAAAGGCCGTTAAGAAAATTATTGCGGATCTGGGCAGATAACCCGCCGGCCTTGTTTCCCTTAGGGGTAAGAGTTTCCTTTTTGGCTGGGCTGGTCGAGGGGGGATGTTTGGAACATCTTTATTTCCATTGGCCCATCCAACTATCGTGAGAAAGCATAATCTAGGAGCTCTGGGCACGTCAAGGATAGCTTGAGCACGGGGACGGGCGACCCGGGAGCCGTCCGCGGGGCCCGTTGCGGCGGAATTCAGCCGGACCTTCCCCCGCTCTGAAAAAAGGTCATGAATAATATTCGCCCGTGATCGCCCATAGTTGCTTGGCCGTCTTAACTTATTGATATTTAATATAAAATTTTTCAGATTCCAATATTTAAGTTCTTAAAGGGACTTTTCCCCCACACAGAAAAATGGTGACAGAGATATCAATTCCCTGAATTTTCACTAGGCTGAATTCTAGAAACAAGATATCTGTCACCGAATTGTTGAGGTAGCGCTTCGACGCTTCGTCCATGGCGTAGACGCCAAAGGGCGGGACAATGAGCGGAGGCCGGTCGAATGGGACAAAATCCGAGAATCAGATTTTTTTGTGGGTACGAATGTAACCGGGCCAATCGAAGGAATCGCTTTTTTGCGCCGATTCCCATCCCGGCAAATCACCCTTAATTTTATAAATTTCATAATATCCGCCCGGCGCAGATTCCGTGCGAAGAAACTCCAAATCCTTGACGAAAACAGCTGGAAGAGTTTTAACGGCTGCCTCGAATGAGTCATACGTAGAGGGATCATCCTTATCGCTGAATGTCCATTGGTCAGGGTTCGAACAGAGGATCAGGGCTCGGCGCGCGACGCGGGAAACAATATATTTATTGATCTTGGTTTTCAAATCCCCGACGGCTGTCATTGAAGTAAGTTTTTCTTGAGTATAGAACTGTTCATGAAAAAGAATCTGATCCTCCGGCCCCGTCAGGCACCAAGCGATGCAAGCCAAGTTATGCCGTTGAAAATCTTGGCCATATTCCATATAGGCGCGGATGACCACGTGAAGATTCCAGTCCGGCCGGGCATTGGCACTCGATCCTCGCAACTGGGCTTGTTGCAGTGTATCTCGGAGCGACGCCTCCAGATTCGCCACGTCCCTTTCATCGAATGCACCTAAACCATAGGCAAATGTGTCCGCAGCATCAGATCCGGCAGGTATCACGAGGCGGGTTTGATCGGAGAAATCGATAGATGCTTCCTTAATATTCGCTTCGCTCTTTAGAGCGGCGGGCATATCGATCGTAAGCACGAATTTATGCGCTGTCATCAAACTCCCAATACATCCGGTTAAACAAAATGAAGCCAGCAGCAGGCCAACCCAAGAAAATAAAAGTAGCTTATTTTTTGTCATTAGATTAATTCGGTTCATGTTTGTCCTTTTCAGCTTAGGGCCGTTATAGCCGCGGCCCCACGTTGATACCCTGCTCTTCCACTGGGCGAAAGTGTATGCCGGATCTCGGAACGAGTCAACGGCATATACACAAAAAATGGTGACAGAGATCTCAATTCCCTGAATTTTCACCAGGCTGAATTCTGGAAACAAGATATCTGTCACCGAATTGTTTACAGCTTAAAGCGGAAAATAATCCCCGCTACGGCGCTGAAGCCGCTGAAGTCTATTTTGGCCTCGCGGACGTTGCTGTAAAATGTGCCGGACGGCGCGGTGCTGAAAACAAAGATGCCGGGGAAGTACCCCAGGAGTCCTTGATTCATCGTAAATGAATAGACAGTCCCATTGGCTGAAACGCTGCCGCCTAAGGAATTTGAAATGGTTCCCTTGCCCTCAAATCCCCCCAGCCGGGCGTAACGCCCCTGGCCCTCTAGAAATATTGCGACGGTCTGCGACAGCTTCAGCTCGACTCCCAGGCCGCCATGAAATCCCAGACCTCCCCCATCAGCATCCGCGCTGTATTGAACCCAGGATCCGGGTGAGTATGGGCGAAAATCGAAGGACATCGCGGCCAGGTAATAGCTTAAGCCCGCATGGAGATTGATGCGGATCGCGCTTCCCGTCAGCAACGTATAGAATACGCTGAGGCGCAGGGGAACGGCGCTGAGTTCGGCGGCTGTGGTCATGCCGGCAGGCACCGGGCCGTAGGAAATCGTGCTGTCGTTATTCCCCTGAACGTATCCCGCTCCGATTCCGACGCCCAGGGCGGGCGTAATCTGGAAGATAAGGTCTCCTCCGATATCCATGCCCCGATGGACGGGATTGTATTCGCCTCCGGCATGCGTCAGCCCGAAAAACTGGAAATATTCCCCCTGGTAATCATTAAAACCCTTCAGCCCCGTGTTGAACTCCCCGCCCGAGAGGTAATTCAGGCCGCCGTAAAGCCTGAGATTGAAGCCGAGGTCTGAGCCGTAAGCGGAGGCTGAGAAAAGGACCGTAAGATAGAAGACAAATAACAAGAATAAAGCCCGAAATTTGAAGCCTTTCATTGTTCCTCCTCTCCTACTGTCATGAATAGTACGGAGAGGGAGTTTTGTCAAGAAATGGCTCTGTCCCGTAAGATCGGTGACAGACATCTCAATACACTGAATTCCCTTGTGGTCGAATTCGGGAAACAAGATGTCTGTCACCGAATTGTTTGTCGATTCTTGACCCTATAGATGTATATCCGCTTCGCCTTATCATCGATCCGATAAAGAACGCGATAATCTCCGACCCGGATACGATAGCCGTCATCCCCCGTCAACTTGAGACATCCGGGCGGACGAGCGGCCTTGGAGAGGGATCGCAGCTTTTTGAGGATGCGTTCATAAACCGCCGCTGCCAGCCCGTCTAGATCCTTTTGCGCCGGGGGAAGGAGGAAGAGCTCATACACGGCGCTTCTTGATGTAGTCGTTGAGGGCAACAGCTTGATGTTCGAGCTCTCGCAGGCTCTTGAGATCCACCAGGTCCTCCTTGAGCTCCTCCCGGGCAAGCAGCTCGAGAACTGCCTTCTCGACAAAAAAACCGTACTTCATACCCCTCTCCCGGCAGAATCGCTTGACTTGCTCGACGACGTCATAATTGACCTTAACGGCCAGAGTTGTTTTTTGCTCTTTCATCCTACTCTCATAATAAGACTGATATTAAACTTTGTCAATATAAAGTGCTTAATATTTAACTTTAGTTATAATAGGACATGGGGGTTTCCTTTCTCCAGTTTTTAGCTTTAATTTTTCAGTTTTAATCCCTAGTTACCATTTGCCAGTTACGAGTTACTAGCCCCTAGACACTGATCCCTAGTCCCTGGTTGCTGGTCATTTGACAGGCGTCCCCGGCCGAGGATAGAATTCCGCCCGAGGAAGAGCCCATGAATATCGAAAGCCGGAAAGACAAGGATCGGATCATCGTTTCGGTCACGGGGCGGATGGACGCCGTCTCGGCGCCCGAGTTCGACCGCAAGTGCGACGAATGGCTGGCCGAGGGGACGACCGCCTTCGTCCTCGATTTCGGCGGCCTCGAATACATCAGCAGCGCCGGTCTGCGCAGCCTGCTCGTCCTGGGCAAAAAGCTTTCGGCCAAAAAAGGCAAGGTCGTCATCGCCTCGGTCAAGGACGTGGTCAAGGAAGTGTTCACGATTTCCGGATTCGGCTCGATCTTCACCATGGTCGATTCAGTCGAGGCCGCGCTCGGGCGGATGTGAACCGAGGGAACAGGACCCGCCGTGTCTTCTATCTGCCTTCCCGCCCGGCTCGAGTCGCTGGATGATTTCCTGAGATTCGTCGCCGAGCGCTCCGAAGAGTGCGGCTTGACTCCCCGGCGGTCCAGGGAGATCCAGCTGGCCGTCGAGGAGGTCGTGGTCAACATCATCCGCCACGCTTATCCGGACAGCCCCGGGGATATCGAGCTGCGCTGGCGGACCGAGGGCGACGGGGCGAGGGTGACGGTCGAGGTCGAGGATTCGGGCGTCCCTTTCGATATCAGGACCGTCCCGGAGCCCGACCTGAAGGCCGGCCTGGCCGAAAGGAAAATCGGCGGCCTGGGAATCCATTTCATCCGGACCCTTGCCGACCGGGTGGACTACCGCCGGGAAAACGGGAAAAACATCCTGACCCTGGTCCTCGACCGTCGGCGTCCTGAAGCCGAGGCCGGTCCGTCCGACCCGTTGACGACGGACGACGGCCTGAGTTTTCCTTTCGAGTCCATGACCCGGGAAACTTTTAAAAAAGGCGATGTTTTGTTCAAGGCTGGGGACGTCGCCGACAAGATGTTCTATATCGCCCGCGGGTCGCTGAGGCTGCCGGAGATCGGCAAGGTCGTCAAGGAGGGGGGACTCATCGGCGAGATGGGAATTCTTTCGCCCTTCCAGACCCGGACGGCTTCGGCCGTCTGCGAGGAGGACCTGGAGACCTTCACCATCACCAAGGACGACGTCATCCGCCTGTTCCACCAGGATTCCGCCCTGGCCTTCCAACTCGTCCATCTGAGCATCAAGCGGTTCATCGAGAACCTTCGGGCCGAGACCGAGGCCAAGGAGCGCATCCAGAGCGAGCTGCGAATCGCCCGGGACATCCAGGCGGCGATGCTGCCCCGCGTCTTCCCGCCTTTCCCGGACCGGACCGAGTTCGACATCTTCGCCCTGATGGAACCGGCCAAGGAAGTGGGCGGGGACTTCTACGATTTCTTCCTCATCGACGATAAGCGGCTTTGCGTTCTGGTTGGGGACGTCTCGGGCAAGGGCGTTCCGGCCGCCCTGTTCATGGCCATCTGCAAAACGCTCCTGAAAACCGAGGCTTTGAACGGCTTGACGCCCGCGGACATCCTGGCCCGGGTCAACCGGACGCTCATCCCCGACAACGAAACGATGATGTTCGTCACCGTATTTGTCCTCATCCTGGATACGGAGACAGGGGAGATGCGCTATGCCAACGGCGGCCATCCTCCGCCCCTCGTCTCGACCGGCCCGGGCCGGTTCGATTTCCTGGCCGGACCGACCGGGACCATCCTGGGAGCGGTTGATGGCGTGGCCTATGCCACCACGACCCGGACCCTGAAGCCCGGCGACGCGATTTTCCTCTATTCCGACGGGGTCACGGAGGCGATGAACGCCGAGCAGCAGTTGTTCTCGGACGAGCGGCTGAAAGCCAGCCTGTCCGGCGGGGCAGGGGAAGCGCCGGACGGTCTCATCCGCCGGGCGAGGGAAGCGGTCCGGGCCTTCGCCGCCGGGACGCCGCCCTCGGACGACATCACCATGGTCGCGCTCGAGTTTCGCGGGCCGGCCCGCAAGATGATCCGGCCCTGACGGATCCTGTCCGGAAAGGCTTCCGGCCCTAGCTCATCCCCAGCATGTGGAGCTCCCACAAATCCCGCCGGCTGCGGTGCAGGATCGGACCGACGGCCAGCATCCCGGTCCGGCCGATGGATCGCTCCAGGTATTTCAATTCCTCGAATTTATCGCGAATGTTGGGCTCGGTCTTGGCCGGAAGTCCAGCCTCTTTCATCAGCAGCAGGCCCTTGGCGCTGATGGACAGCTCGAGATGGAGACGCAGCAGGCAGAGCATATCGGCCACGACCTCGCCGGGGAACTTGCCCTTGAGCGAAACAAGGTAGGCTCCGACCTTGGTCGAGCAGATCCGACCCGAGGTCATGCACCCCAGGAGCTCGACGTCGGAATCGAATCCCACATCCAGCCACTTCCGGGTGCTCTTCTCGCTGAGGACGAAGACGTTGACCGCGACGAGAGGGAGGAGGACGAGCATGGCCGCAGCCGCTACGAGGGGCGGCAGGAGGAAATGATTGAAGGCCGAGTGGATGGCCGCGGCGATGAGAAGACCGGGCAGGGCGGACGTCCAGGGGTTCCGGGAATGCCGGTCGGAGATGGTCTTAGTCACTGCAGCGAGGATGGCCGTCGTGCCACCATGCATCATGGCCGTCCCCAAGCCACGCACAGCCCAGACGATGAAGGCGGCCTCCGGGGTTGTATTCAAATAGTAGATGTTTTCGAACAGGGAGAAGCCCGCCCCGACGGCGAAGCCCAGGATGGCCCCGTCCACCAGAAAACCGACCCTGGAAGCCTGGAAAAAGGCCAGCAGAACTCCCGCCTTGAGCACCTCCTCGACCAGGGGGGCGGCGTAACGGGAATAGACGGTGAAGTTGTTCTGGAAGAATCCCATGAGCCAGGAGTTTGCGAAATAGCTCAGGGCCGCCGCGGCGGCTCCTCCCAGAATGGCGGCTATCAGGACCCTCAGCCGGACGAGCTTGTAGCTGTCCATGAACACCAGGGCCAGCAGGAAGACGAGGACCGGCAGAAGGCTGACAAGTATCTTGAGGGCGAAGGGCAGGACAGGTCCGGTCATGGCAAGTTTTCTTCTGTCATTTTACGACAATTTTTGCCCCAGTCAAGCCGCGGCCGAAGTCCTTGACACAGCCGTTCAGGGCAAGATATATTTCATGCACTCCGCGTCCATGATCCCGCGTGCTCGGGACCGGAGACGGAATGATGTTCCGCAGCCATGACAACCGGTTCAACCTGAGCTAAAAATGAACTTCGGGAGCGTTCGTTTGTAATTATGGATGAAGAGAAAGATCTGGAGGCCGTCCGCAGGTGCCTTCAGGGCGAGGTCGAGGCCTTCGGGGCGATCATCGCCAGATACCAGAAGCAGGTGCTGAATTTGGCTTACCGCATCGTTCGCAACAGGGAAGACGCCCGGGACGTGGGCCAGGCGGTGTTCGTCAAGGCCTTCGTCGGCTTGTCGTCTTTCGATTCCCGATACAAATTCTTCAGCTGGCTGTACCGGATCGCCATCAACGAATCGCTCAACTTCGCCGGCAAGCGCGATCGCCGGCTCGACCTCGGCCCGGCCTGGACGTCCGAAGCCCTGAATCCCGAGGGGCAGTTCATGGCCCGCGAGTTTCAAGGGGCGATCGACAAGGCCCTGGCCCTTCTGAATCCCCGGCAGAGGGCCCTGCTGGCCTTGAGCCTGGACGGGCTGTCCTATAAAGAGATGGGCCGCCTGCTCGACCTGCCCGAGCGCAAAGTGAAATCGAAGCTGTTCGCCGCGCGGACAAAACTGCGCGAAATTCTAGCCCAGGACGGACGACCGGCCCATGCGAACCCCTGACCTGGACCGCTTGATCAACCAGGAATTGGACGGGACCAATTCGCCCGAAGACAGCCGCGCCCTGAAAGCCCTCCTGGACTCCGATGAGGCACTCCGGCGACGCTGGGCCGAGCTGCGGGAGGCGGTGGAATTTCTGAAAAAGGACGAAGGGCCGGATCCGGGTCCAGATTTCCAGGCCAGGGTTCTGGCCGACATCCGGAAACAGCCCGCGGCCGAGCCCGAAAGACGGACTTTCAGCCCCGCGGTTTGTATATCATGGTTGAGGGGATTTTTCAGGACATTCGGTTCCAAATGGTCATTATTTTCATCGAAATATCTCGATAGAAGGAGTTCAAAGGAGGGCTCTATGACCAAAAAACAAAAAGCTTTTTCGCTGGCGGCGGTCGTCATCGCCGCGGCGGCGGTGTTTGTCATCGTTTTCGGCCCGGGACTCTGGAAGTCCGATAAGGGCCAGGCGGTCGGCACCATCACCAAGGCCGAACGCTATCGGGCCGTGCAGATGACGGCCAAGGACGTGGTCCTGACCCAGGAGAACATGACCCAGATCCTGCAGAACCCCTACGTCCAGAACGTCGTCCGCAACGTCCGCTTCCAGAAGCTGATGGCCGACCCCAATTTCGCCGGCCTGATGGCCGACGGACGGTTCGCAAACATGCTGAAGGACCCCGAGTTCGCCTCCATGCTGGCCCAGGCCAACTTCGCCGGTTTGATGAAGGACCCCAATTTCGCCGGCCTGATGAAGGACGGCCAGATGGCCGCCCTGCTGAAGAGCGCGGATTTCGCCGCCCTGGCCAAGGACCCCAATTTCTCCAACCTCCTCAAAGGGGCCGGCTTCGCCAACCTCTTCCAGGAGTCGAATTTCGCCGCCCTGATCAAAGACCCCAACTTTGCCGCCCTGCTCCAGGACCCGAATTTCACGGCTCTGATGAAGAGCGTCCAGTTCGCCGCCCTCATGAAGGATCCGGGTTTCGCCAACCTGCTGTCTGAACCGGCCTTCGCCGCCCTGATGAAGGACCCCAATTTCACGGGCCTGCTCAAGAGCCCCGGCTTTGCCGCCCTGGTCAACAGCCCCGACCTGGCCGCCTTGATGAAAAACACGGAGTTCGCCGCCCTGGCCAAGAGCGGCTTGTTCCGCAGCGCCGCGTTCGCCGCGGTCTACAAGAACGCCAGCTTCGCCGGTCTGCTGAAGAGCCCCAATTTCGCTTCGCTCTTGGCCGACTCCAATTTCGCCGCGTTGATCAAGAGCGCCAACTTCGCCGCCCTCAAGCAGAACAGCGATTACGCCGCCCTGGCGGCCGACGCTCCGTTCGCGGCGCTGATGAAGAGCGCGAACTTCGCCGCCCTGATGAAGGACCCCAACTTCTCCGGGCTGATGAAGAGCGCGGCCTTCGTCAATCTCGTCCAGGACCCGAATTTCGCCGCCCTGATCATGAACGGACGGCTCGTCAACATCCTGGCCGACCCCAACTTCTCCGGCTTGTTCATGAACGCCAATTTTGCCGGGCTCATGTCGAACGCGCCCATGGCCAACCTGGCCGGTCAGACCCGCCGGGCGGCGTTCGCCGAGTTCATGGCCAACGCGAACTTCGCCGCCCTGATGAAGAGCCCCGCGTTCGCCTCGGCCATGGCCAACGCGAACTTCGCCGCCCTGATGAAGGACGCCAATTTCGCGTCCATGATAAAGAGCGCCCAGTTCTCCGCCCTGATCAAGAGCGCCAACTTCGCTGCCCTCCAGGCAGAGCCGGCCTATGCCGCCCTGATCCGGGACCCGGCCTTCGCCAACCTCTTGTCCGACGCCAACTTCGCGGCCCTGGTCCAGGACCCCAATATGGCGGCGATGATGATGAACGCGAACTTCGCAGCCCTGCTGCCCAAAGCCGCTTTCGCCGCCGCGGTCCGCAGCGGTGATTTCGCCGCCCTGAAGGCCGACCCCGACTACGCGGCCCTCCAGGCCAACGGCGCCTTCGCCGCGCTGATGAAGAGATCCAACTTCGCGGCCTTTATGGCCGGCGCCAACTTCGCCGCGCTGAACCGGAACGCCAATTTCGCTCCGTTGATGGCCAGCGCCAACTTCGCCGCCCTGGTCAAGAACCCCAATTACGCCGTCTTGATGTCGAACGCCAGCTTCGCCAACCTGCTGCGGAGCGCCCAGTTCGCCCCGTTCATGGCCAACACCCAGTTCGCGGCGCTGATGAAGAACGCCAATTTCTCCGGCCTGATGAAGGACCCGAATTTCGCCGCCATGATGCAGAACGCCCAGTTCGCTTCGGCCATGGCCAACGCTCAGTTCGCCGCGGCCGTCCAGTCCCAAAATTTCGCCGCCCTCCAGAAGGACCCCAATTTCTCCGCCCTGTTCCAGAACGCCCAGTTTGCCGTCCTGATGAAGAACGCGAATTTTGCGGCGATGATGAAGGACGCCGACTTCTCCGCGCTGATCAAGAGCGCTCCGTTCGCCAACCTGCTGTCCGACGCGAATTTCGCCAACCTGCTGAAGAGCGCCGACTTCGCCTCCCTGATGAAGAGCTCGAGCTACGCCGCGGTGTTCCAGAACGCCCAGTTCGCCTCGCTCCTCCAGAGCCCGGGTTTTGCCGCCCTCCTGGCCGACGGCAACTTCGCCGCCCTGATGATGAACGCCAGCTTCGCCAGCCTCCTGGCCAAGCCCGATTTCGCCGCCCTCCTGGCCGACCCCAACTTCGCCGCCCTGATGAAGGACGGCGGGTTCTCCAACCTCCTGGCCGACCAGAATTTCTCCGCTCTGATGAAGGACCCCAATTTCGCCAACCTGCTCCAGAACCAGAATTTCGCCAACCTGTTGAAGCAAGCCAACGCCCAGTTCCAGCAGTAATTCTGAATGACGTCCCGCGTCCCGGCGGAGGCCCGACGGCCTTCGCCGGGATTTTATTTTGCCGGAATCGGCCGGCCTCCCGGTTTCCGCGACAAAAAAGGCTTGAAAAATTCCCCCAGCTTGTATATGTCTTAATCACCCGAAGGATTCGCCGAAAAGAAAGGAGAGCTCCATGAGACTTCGCCGTATCGCCGGAACGGCCGCCGCCGTGCTGCTGTTCGCGTCCATCCCCGCCCGGGCCGCCCAGAAGCTGTTCAGTTTCAAGGTCCCGGGGCTGAACCTGGTGTCCTACAGCCAAAGCCACGACTACATCATTTCCCACTTGGCCCGAAGCTACGTGAACACCATGGGGTTCTACCAGAAGTTCTTCGACTACAAGCCTTCGGAGGACGTCTCGATCTTCGTCCAGGACTTCAGCGACTGGGGTAACGGCGGGGCCACGGCCGTGCCCAAGAATCTCGTCTTCCTCGAGCTGTCGCCCTTCCAGCATGTCTACGACATGATGTCCGGCTACGAGCGGATGAGCTTGATCATGAACCATGAGCTGACCCATGTCGTGACCATGGACAAGCCCGTCGGCTCGGCCCCTTTTTTCCGCTCCCTGTTCTTCGGGAAGGTCCAGCCCGACAAGGACAATCCTTTGTCCATGTTCTATGCCTACCTGACCAGCCCCCGGACCTACACCCCCCGCTGGTACGTGGAGGGGATCGCTGTGTTCATGGAGACCTGGATGGACGGCGGGCTGGGCCGGGCGCTGGGCTCCTATGATGAAATGGTTTTCCGGACCAAGGTCCTGGAGGGGAGCGTCATCTACGATGCTCTCGGCCTCGAATCCGAGGGGACGGCGGTCGATTTCCAAATCGGAGCGGTCTCGTACCTGTACGGGGCGAGGTTTTTCACCCACCTCGCCTTGAAATACGGCCCGGAGAAGGTGATCGCCTGGACGGTCGCCTCCAAGGACAGCAAGAGCTATTTCGCCTCGGAATTCAAGCGGACGTTCGGCCTGTCCTTGACCGACGAATGGGCCGCCTGGGTCAAGGCGGAGAAGGAGTGGCAGGCGGCCAATCTGGCCGAAATCCGGAAGTACCCGGTGACGCCCTTTGAAGCCCTGACCATGGATCAAATGGGGTCTGTCTCCCGGGCGTTCCTGGACCCGGAGCGGGGCAAACTCTATGCCGGGATCAACTACCCCGGCCAGGTCGCCCATCTCGCCGCGCTGGATATGGCCACCCGCCGGATCGAGCGGCTGTACGACATCAAGGGGGCTATGCTCTATTCGGTGGCTTCCCTGGCTTACGACCGCGCCCAGGGTCAGATTTTTTTCAGCACGGACAACAGCGCCTACCGCGACCTGAACGTCTTCGACCTCAAGTCCGGCCGGCAGCGAACACTCATCGTCGACGCCCGGGTCGGGGATCTGGCCTTCGACCCGGCCGGCAAGATTCTGTGGGGCATCCGGCACAACAACGGCTTGAACACGATCGTCAAGATCGACCCTCCCTATACCGACTGGACGGCCGTCTACGGCTTCGATTATTTCACGGATATCTACGACTTGGATGTCTCGCCCGACGGCGCATACCTGACGGCCGCCGTTTCGGACGTGGCCGGGAACCAGAAGCTCGTCCGCATCAAAACGGCCGACCTCCTGGCCAATGTCCTGACCATGGAGACCCTGTGCGAGTTTGGGACAGACAGCCCGGCCGATTTCCGGTTCTCCGCGGACGGCGGCTTCCTGTTCGGATCGTCCTACTACACCGGGGTCTCGAACATCTTCCGCTACGATTTCAAGAAAAAATCCATGGATGTCGTCAGCAACGCCGAGACCGGATTCTTCCGCCCGGTTCCGGTCGCGGACGATTCCCTGATCGTTTTCAAGTTCACCAACGACGGGTTCGTCCCCGGCCGGATTCCCTGCCGGTCTGTTACGGACGTGGCCGCGGTCCGCTTTCTGGGCCAGGAGGTCGTCCAGAAATATCCCGTGGTCAAAACCTGGATGGCGGGGTCGCCCGCCGACGTCGACCTGGAAGCCATCAAGCCGTCGATCGGTCCCTACAATTCCTGGGGCGACATCAAGCTGAATTCCATCTATCCCATCCTGGAAGGATACAAGGACCTTCCGGCGGTCGGAGTTCGCTTGGATTTCCGCAACCCCCTCCGGTTCAACGGGTTCGACCTGACGGCCTCCTACACGCCTTCCCCGGACCTGCCGGCCAATGAGCGTCTCCACCTGGGATTCAATTACTATTACTGGAACTGGACGCTCAGCGCCACGATGAACGGGGCCAGCTTCTACGACATGTTCGGACCGACCAAGGTCAGCCGGAAGGGGTATTCCCTGGGCCTGGGCTACGAAAAGTCCTTGATATATGACATGCCCCGGACCCTGGATCTGGATTTCTTCATTGCCGGATACTGGGGCCTGGAGAAACTGCCGGATTACCAGAACGTCGATGCGACCTACGACAAGTTCCTCTCGGCCCGGGTCGGATTGCGCTACAATTTCGTCCGGCGCTCACTGGGGGCCGTGGACGAGGAAAAGGGCTTCCGAGTCCATGCCTTCGCCAAGGCCAACTATGTCAACGGAATGCTTTATCCCCGCCTGCACGCCAATTTCGACTACGGCCTCGCCCTGCCGATGAACCATTCTTCGATCTGGCTGCGGACGTCCGTCGGGCAATCGTTCGGCGACCGGGCCAACAATTTCGTCAGGTTCTACTTCGGCGGATTCGGCAATAACTGGATCGACTATCTGGGGGAGAAGCGCTACCGCGAGTACTACAGCTTCCCGGGCCTCGACCTCAACGCCATAGGCGGTCGGAATTTCGCCAAGGCCGTCCTGGAATGGACGCTGCCGCCGCTCACCTTCCGCCGGTTTGGTTTCATGAACATGTACTGCAACTGGGCCCGGCTGGCGGTCTTCGCCTCGGGCATCGTCACCGATTTCGATGATTCAGCCTTCAGCCGCAGGGCGGTCAATTTCGGGGCCCAGCTCGATTTCCGGGTCGTCCTCTTTTCCCTGCTTAATACGACTTTTTCCTTCGGCTACTCCCGGGCTCAGGAGCACGGCCTCCCCTGGAGCAACGAATTCATGTTCTCGCTCAAACTGCTCTAGGCGAACGGATTCAGTTCATTATTTAGACCGGATTCGCCGTCAAGGCGGGGGTCAAGATATCTTTTTAAAGGCGTTCTCCCGTTGAGCAGAAGGAAAACGGTCGTGGCGCTTATTGTTTATTATCGTTTCGTATTGATATGATGTTGGCAACTTACACGAGCTCGGTGAGCATCATGGCCCGCCCGTTGGCCGAGGACGGCGCGGCGCGCCGGTAGACCGGGGGGCCCCGGCGCCTCGTCGGAACCGCATCCCGGAAGAAAGAAATCCCATGGCGAACATCTTCTTCGACGAAAACAACATCCAAGGCCTGACCGAGCCAGAGGTGCTCGAGCGGATCGCGCAGGACGGCTATAATGAGCTGCCGTCCTCTCATAAAAGGACCATCTTCCATATCGTCCTCGGCGTAGTCCGAGAGCCCATGTTCCTCCTGCTGCTCGCCTGCGGCGGTCTGTACCTGGTCCTGGGCGATACGGAAGAGGCCATGATGTTGATGGGCTTCGTCTTCATCATCATGGGGATCGAGCTCTATCAAGAGCAGAAGACCGAACGTGCGCTCGAGGCGCTGCGCGACTTGACCAGTCCCCGCGCCCTGGTCATCCGCGACGGGGCCCAGCAGCGCATCGCCGGGCGCGAAGTCGTCAGAGACGACATCGTGCTTCTCTCGGAAGGCGACCGTGTCCCGGCAGACGCGGTGGTTCTCGTCTCCACCCATCTGTCGGCCGATGAGTCGCTGTTGACGGGAGAATCTGTGTCCGTGCGCAAGAAGGCCTGGCGCGGAGTAAACGGCGAACGTCCTGAGGCCACCCGTCCCGGCGGCGACGACCTGCCGTTCGTCTATTCCGGCTCCCTGGTGGTCAAAGGGCAGGCGATCACCCAGGTCATGGCCACAGGAGTCCGAGCCGAGATCGGCAAGATCGGGAAAGCGCTGCAGATTCTTCAGCCCGAGGAGACAAACCTCCAGCGGCAGACCGGCCGGATCGTCAAGACATTCGCCCTTGTCGGACTGGCGCTGTGTCTGATAGTCGTCGTCGTCTTCGGCCTCACGCGCGGCGATTGGGTCCATGGCCTCCTCGCCGGGCTCACCCTGGCGATGGCCACCCTGCCGGAGGAGTTCCCGGTCGTGCTGACCATCTTTCTCGCCCTGGGCGCCTGGCGTATCTCGCAGCGCAAGGTCCTCACCCGACGCGTCCCGGCGGTAGAAATGCTGGGCGCAGCCACGGCCCTGTGCGTTGACAAGACCGGCACCTTGACCCTCAACCGCATGACCGTCACCAAAATCGTTGTGGGAGAGGACGTCTACGACGTCGACGGCCATCAGATTGCGCTTCCCGAGCGGTTTCATGAGGTGATGGAATACAGCCTTCTGGCCAGCCCGGCCAACCCCTTCGACCCCATGGAGAAGGCGATGAAAGAGCTGGGCGGGCGGACGCTGGCCAGCACGGAGCACCTCCACAAGGACTGGAAGATGGTGCGCGAATACCCGCTCTCGTCCGAACTGCTGGCCATGTCGCACGTTTGGCGCTCGCCGGACGCGCGGGACTATGTCATCGCCGCCAAGGGCGCGCCGGAAGCGATCTCCGACCTGTGCCATTTCGAGGCGGGGCAAAGAGAAGCGTTGGGCCGGCAGATCGACCGGATGGCCAACCAAGGGCTGCGCGTGATCGGCGTGGCCAAGGCCTACTTCCGGCCATCCGACCGGCTGCCGGAGGAACAGCACACATTCCCCTTCGAGTTCGTCGGTCTGTTCGGCTTGGCCGACCCGGTGCGCCCCGGCGTCCCAGAAGCGGTGCAGGAATGCTACACAGCCGGCATCCGCATCATCATGATCACCGGCGACTATCCTGCCACGGCCCGGACCATCGCCGAGAAGATCGGCCTCCGGCCGCTGGACCGGATCATCACCGGACCGGAGCTGGACGCGATGGACGACTCTGAGCTTCAAGAGCGTATCCGGACGACATGCATCTTTGCCCGCGTTGTTCCCGAGCAGAAGCAGCGCCTTGTCGGCGCTCTGAAAGCCAACGGTGAAGTAGTGGCCATGACCGGCGACGGCGTCAATGATGCTCCCGCCCTCAAGGCCGCGCACATCGGCATCGCCATGGGCGGGCGCGGGACGGACGTCGCCCGCGAATCGGCGGCCATGGTCCTGTTGGACGACAACTTCGCCTCCATCGTGGCCGCCGTGCGCATGGGCCGGCGCATCTTCGACAACCTGAAGAAGGCGATGACTTTTATCTTCTCGGTCCACATCCCCATCGCCGGGATGTCACTGATCCCGGTCCTCCTGAATTGGCCGCTGGCGCTGCTGCCGGTGCACATCCTCTTCCTGGAGCTGATCATCGATCCCGCCTGCACGCTGATCTTCGAGATGGAGACGGATGAGGCCGACCTGATGCAGCGACGGCCGCGCCGTTTGGCCGATCCCCTTTTCGGGCGCGGCATGGTGCTGATCGGCCTCGTCCAGGGGCTGGGCGTGCTGGTCATCATCTTGGCCGTCTACGCCGGCATGCTCGCCGGCGGCTATGGCGCGGCCGAGGCGCGCATGATGGCCTTCACCACGCTGGTGATCGGAAACCTGGGCATGATCTACGCCAACCGTTCTCGGACACGATCCCTTCTGAAGACCCTGTTCACTCCGAACCCGGCGATGTGGTGGGTATCGGGCCTGGCCCTGGGTGGTGTCGCTCTGGTTCTGGCCGTGCCGTACCTGCGCAACGTGTTCAGCTTTGCACCGTTCCACGCCTGGGAGTCGGCCGTCGTCTTGGGCGCCGGGCTGGTGAGCTTTGTGATTTCGGAGAGCGTGAAAATCCGGCCGATAAAGCGCCTGATCGACCGCAGCTGAACGCCCTTTTCCATAGAAACCTATTTTTTGGCCATGAAAAAGCTATTTTAAGCAACAAATAAGCACGGAAATCTAGATTAACTTAATTATTATCAATAAATATTGTGGGCCGCCCCCTAAGTCCGGGAAAGACTGCTTGAAATCAGCATATTGCCTGGTATATAATAAATAAGAATTTTGAAAGGAGAATTTATGAAAAGCAAGTTTTTCTTGGGATTAGCCTTGATTCTGGCGCTGTTCACCGTTTCCGCCACGGCAGGGACGAATGAATTCAGCAAGGGATCATTTTTTATCACCCCGCAGGTCGGCATCAACACTTGGACGATTCCCTTCGGCGTCAACGCGGAATATGCCATCACTCCCAATATCGGCCTGGGCGCAACCGTGATGGTTTGGCTATGGAGCGAGGGGGAGTGGTCGGAAAGCGTCATCGCCCCCATGATCGAAGGCGCTTATCATTTTACGAAACTCAATGTTGACAAACTGGATTTGTATGCCGGCGCTGGCCTTGGCTTTTCCATCTATTCCTGGAAGTGGTCGGGCGGCGTGGATGGCATCGGATCGACGGGTTCCTCCGGCATCTTTGTTCAGCCGTTTGTCGCGGCCCGCTATTACTTCACTCCGTCGATCGCCGGGATGCTGAAGCTCGGCTGGGGCTTGGGGAGCTGGGGAAGCTACGGAGCGACCATCGGCGTCACGTTCCGTCTCCCAAAATCCTGACAGCCGGCGCTCTCTAGAATCTGAGCTCTTTCTCCAGGTGTCGGAGTCTGTCTGCATTCCCTTGGCCAAAGCGTTCCCTTTGCGGATGGAGAAACCTTTCTTAATAATGCGGCGTATTCTTACTAATCCACGATAAACAGAGTTGTCTTTTTTTCGGTATAAACGAGGTGGGGATTCGCTTCGTCGTCGGAGCAGTGGAAACCCATACCCGGCCCCAGGGCAAATTCGCGTCCATCTTTCAGCCTGACGAAGAGCCGGCCTTTGAGGACAAGCCCGACATGGCCTCGGCCGCACCAATGGTCCGACGTGAACCCGGCCGAATACTCGACCCGGCGAACTCGAACGTTGCCTTGCTCAACGGTGCGCCAGAAAGACGTGCCTTGTTCGCCCTTGTGTTCAAGGGGAACGGCTTTATCCCAATCGACGACGCCGAACGGCACATCTTGAATGGTCATGATTGACTCCGGCCGTCTCCCCGCTCGGCCGGCTCGGAGTAGGGCTGGTCGCAAGTCTCGCACACAACCGCGTATTCGCGGTTCAGCGAATTGCAGTTGGGGCAAACCCACTGCTGTCCCGGCTTGTCTCTTTTCCGTCCGAGGCCGAAACGCGCAAAGAGCATGGTTGCGACCACCCAGCCCCAGGGGAGAAGGAACCTTACGACGTCCGAGTCGCTCGACGCGGACTGGACGAGGCCCGGCAGGGCGTAGCGCAGGATGAAATAGCCGCCCGCGGCGGCCAATCCCGTGACCGCAGCGGCGACCGAGCCCCCGCGGGCCCTGCCGAAAGCGACAACAGTCACCACGGCCATGGCCAAGAGAGCGAGTTCAACCATCAGACCCTCCATATCTATTGAGAGTATAAAGTACAATGCCTAAGCTTGGCCGAAATCCGGAGGAATGAATTTCCCGCCGGAAGAGGCCAAGGTTCTGCCCTGGACCGTGTATCGGTTTTTAGCCAGAACCCTGTAGGCGCGGCGCGAAGTCTCGATGACGATGATCATCAGCGAGGCCATGATGATGACCGTCAGGGACACGTTGATGATGCCCAGCGACCGTTGCCCGGGCCGGGAGCACATGGGCAGGAAGCTGTCGAAAACATTCCGCCACCCGGCGTAGAGGGTCGTCACTCCCACGAACACCAGCGGCACGAGGCTGACCCAGATGTAGCGGACCTTGCCGGCGTTGATGATGGCCGCGGTGACGACGGCCAGGGCGACTCCCGCCAGGAGCTGGTTGGCCGTGCCGAACATCGGCCAGATGGTACTGATGTTTCCCGTCCAGATGAAATACGCCCAGCTGAAGACGACGAAAAAAGTCGAAAACAGGGTTCCGGGAAGCCAGTGGGTCCGTTCCAGGGGTTTGTAGATCTTGCCGCCGAATTCCTGAACCAGGAAACGGGCCACTCGCGTGCCGGTGTCGATGGTCGTCAGGATGAAGAGCGCCTCGAACATGATGGCGAAGTGGTACCAGTAGGACATCAGCTTCCGCATACCCGGGATGCCGGAAAAGATCTGGGCGAAACCTACGGCCAAGGACACGGCCCCGCCCGGCCGGCCGGCGATGTTTTCCCCGACTTGCTGGGCCAGCGGCACGATGTTGACCGGCTGCAGCCCCATGGCGGCGAAACGGTCGGGGGTGAGGTTGATGGCGAAGTAATCGGCGGGGAACAGGGAGCAGGCGGCGATGAGGGCGATGACGCTCACCACCGCCTCGACCAGCATGGCTCCGTAGCCGATGAGGCGCATGTCGGATTCCTTGGAGATCATCTTGGGCGTCGTCCCGGACGCCACCAGGGAATGGAATCCGCTGATGGCCCCGCAGGCGATGGTGATGAACAGGAAGGGGAAAACCTTGCCCGGAATGACCGGGCCGCCCCCATGGATGAAGGAAGTGAAGGCCGGCATCTTGAGTTCCGGCTGGACAACGAACACGCCGACGACCAGGGCGATGATCGTGCCGATCTTGAGGTAGGAACTCAGGTAGTCGCGGGGGCAGAGGAGCATCCACACGGGCAGGACCGAGGCGATGAAGCCGTAAGCGGCGATGGCCAGGATGATGCCTTCCCGGGGGAGGGTGAAGACGGACGCCCAGGAGGAGTGGGCGACGACATTGCCCAGGATAACGGCGGCGAAGACGCCGACAACGCCGATAAGGCTGGCTTCGGCGATGCGGCCCTTGCGAATGCGGTACATCCACAGCCCCACGAACAGGGCGATGGGGATGGTCATGGCGATGGTGAAGGTGCCCCAGGCGCTCTCGCTGAGGGCGTTGACCACGGCCAGACCGAGGCCGGCCAGGGCGACGATGATGATGATCAGGATGGCCACCGAGGCCACGGCGCCGGCCAGAGGGCTGACCTCGTGGCGTGCGATCTCGGCCAGGGACTTGCCTTGGCGGCGAACCGAGGCGGCGAGGATCAAGAAATCGTGAACCCCCCCGGCCAGGACGGCCCCCAGCAGCATCCACAGCAAGCCGGGCGCATACCCGAATTGGGCGGCCAGGACCGGGCCGATGAGCGGCCCCGCGCCGGAGATGGCTGCGAAATGATGGCCGAACAGGACGAGCTTGTTGGTGGGGTGGTAGTTGGTCCCGTCGTTCATGGTGATGGCCGGTGTGCGGCGCTTGTCGTTGAGGACCAGGATCTTGGCGGCGAGGAAGGCGCTGTAATAGCGGTAGGCGAGGGCGACGACGCACAAGGCGATGATGACGATGAATGCCGAGTTCATCCCGTGTTCCTGATGCTCAAGCTTACCGCACGGCGAGCGGGAAGGTCAACCGCGATCAGGCGCAGCGGCTCCAGCCGCAATTGGGGCAGGTCGGGCACTTTTCGTCGGGAAGCAGGGCTTCGCAAACCCGGCAGCGCGTGGTGTAAAAGTCCTTCGGGCCGGGTTGAGGATCCGCCTCGACCTTGACGGCCGAAGCCGGGCCCTTGTCCTTGTTGTCCAGGTTGCGGAACGACCTCTCCAGGACCTGGGCGATGGCGTCCGGGATCGACTGGACCAAGCCTCCCTCGGTGAAAATCGGTTCCGAGCCGCCGATGCCTTTGAGCTGGCTGATGACCTCCTTAGGCGCCACGCCGCTTCTCAAGGCCAGCGATATCATCCGGCCCAAGGCTTCGGCATCGGCCATGGTGGAATAGCCGCTCTTGCCGATGCTGGCGAAAACCTCGAAGGGCTTGCCGTTGTAGTAAGAGATCGTGACGTAGAGATTCCCGAAACCGGTTTTTATTTTGTCGGTCACTGAGGGCAGGGAATTAGGCCGGTCCTGGGGCATGCGCTTCGTCGGCGACTGGGGCTTGTATAAAACCTGCTCCGAGCGGCTGCCGTCCCGGTAGATGGTGATGCCTTTGGTCCCCAGGGCGTCGGCCATGAGGTAGGCCTTCTCCACGTCCTTAACCGAGGCCTGGTGGGGGAAATTTATCGTTTTAGACACCGAGTTGTCCACGAATTTCTGGAAGGCGGCCTGCATCTTGATATGCCATTCCGGGGCGATGTCATGGGCCGTGACGAAATAATCGGGCAGGGGCTTGCCTGGATTTCTAGCTTTCCAGTCCGCGTAGAGGGGGTGGACGTCCTTGATTTCGCGGTCGATGATCTTGGAGGTGAATTCAAAGGCGAAAACCGGCTCGATGCTCGACGAGCAGCCGGCGAGGCGCGAGATGGTCCCGGTCGGGGCGATGGTGAAAACCGTGGCGTTGCGCATTTTTTTGCCCTTGTAAACGGAGAAGCCGATGTTGGCAAAATTGCCGCGCTTGTCCGCGAGCTTGGCCGATTCCTCGACGGCCCGAGCCCGGTGAAAAGCGGCCAGCTTTTCGGCTGTCTTCAGGGCCGCGGGCGAGTCATACTTAACCTTCATCCTCAGGAACAAGTCGGCCAGGCCCATGAGGCCCAGGCCGATGCGCCGGTTGGCCGTGGTCACCTTCTTAATTTCGGGCAGGGGATACTTATTCACATCGATGACGTCATCCAGGAAACGGACGGCCAGCTCGATCGTCCGGCTATAGCGTTCCCAGTCGACCCCGTCCTTTTTTCGAGCGTCGTAAAAATTGGCCACGTTGATCGAGCCCAGGTTGCAGGATTCGTACTCGTGCAAAGGCTGCTCCCCGCAGGGGTTGGTGGCGCGGATGAGGCCCAGGCCGGCGGTGGGGTTGGAGGCGTTGATCCGGTCGATGAAGATCAACCCGGGGTCGCCCACGGCCCAGGCCGCCTCCACGATCATGTCGAAAACCTTGCGGCTGTTCTTGGTCCCCGCCTTTTTCTTATGGTAGGGGTCGAAAATGTCGTAGGGCGCATTCTTTTTCAGGGCGCTTAAAAAGGCGTCCGTGATCGCTACAGACAGGTTGAAGTTGGTCACGCTTCGCTGGTCGAGCTTGAGGTTGATGAAGTTCTCGATATCGGGATGGTCCACGCGCAGGATGCCCATGTTGGCCCCGCGCCGCGTGCCGCCTTGTTTGACCGCTTCGGTGGCGGCATCGATGACTTTGAGAAAAGAGAGCGGGCCGGAGGCCACGCCCTGGGTTTTATGGACAAAGCTCCCGGCGGGGCGGAGCAGGCTGAAATCAAATCCCGTCCCGCCGCCTTCTTTATGGACCAGGGCCGCGTTCTTGACCGTGTCGAAGATGGAGACCATGGAATCTTCCAAGGGAAGGACGAAGCAGGCGCTCAGGCACATATCCCGTCCGGCGCCCGTCAGGGTGGGGGAGTTGGGCATGAAGTCGCAGGCCAGCATGGCCTCCAGGAACTTGCGGGCCCAAGCCTGCTCGTCGGCCTTGGTTCGTTCGGCTGAAGCGATGTAGTCGGCCACGCGCTTGAACAGGTCGGCCGGCGACTGGTCGATCATTTCGCCATTTTCATTTTTCAAATAATAGCGGGCTTTGAGGATTTTTATCGCGTTTTCGGAAAATTCGACCTTATCGGCCATGGGCTTTTCTCCAAATGCTGATGGATCCGCTCAGCACCAGATATTGTGCCCTGAGAATATAGAACTCAATATAAAGGATGTCAAGCGGAAAAATGAAACAGATTTAAAAGAATTGGTATTATAATGATGATAGAAAAATGAGTCGTCCGCTGTTTGAATACATCACCCAACCCGAGAAGGTACGGTTATCCTCGGGCTTGAAAGCCGTCGTGCTGCTCGGGGCGATATCTTTTCACCTGCTCGCCCTCTATTATCTATTCACCGCAAAATACTATTACAAAATTCTCAAGCTGCCCGCCAAAGTGCAACAGGTTAAGCTTGTCCCGCCCTTACCGAACGGCGTTCCTCTGAACGTCGTGCCGGGGACGGTCATAGGCGCTTTTACCGGCGGCGGACAGACGGCCACCGCGCTGGAGCGGGGAGAGAGACCTTCGCCGTCGGCGGATCGGACCCAGCCGCTTCCCGGAGGCCGACCGATAGCTCCTTCCCGGGCGGGCTCCGCCGCGGCGCCGGCGCCGTCTTTTACGCTCAGGGTTCCGGTTAAGCCCGGCCCCTTGCCCTCTAAAGAATCTCAATCCGGAGGGGTTTTGGGCAACTTGCGCCAAAAATATAATCCTTCGGCCAAAGACCTGAAGCTGTATTCCTACGCTCTGACGGATATCTGGGGCAAAAGGCCGGCCGTCGACTCCGGGCCGGACGCCGGCGAAAGTCCGGGAGGGCCCCTCGGCTCTTCCTACGGATTGGTCCGGTCGAGCACCGACAGCAAGATCCTCTATCGGGGAAAAGACTCCCTTACCGGCCAGGGTTACAACCTCTCTCCCTGGGCCCGGGTTCTGATCGGCATCCTCCAAAAGAACTGGCTTCTGCCCGCGACGGACGCGGCCAAGGCTTGGGGAAAGGTCGGCATCACGATCGTTGTCGAGAAATCCGGCGCCCTGTCGACCGTGCGGGTGGTCAACTCGCCCAACGATCAGCTCCTGGTCCGGGCCGCGCTGGACGCCATTCAGAGAAGCATGCCCCTGCCGCGCCTGCCCGATGATTTTCCGGGCACGAGGCTCGAGGCCTTCCTGTTGTTCGATTACCATGAGAGCAAATAGGGGAGCCGGTCTGTCCGCGGCCTTGGGTCTTGTCCTCATCGTTTTTCCTCGGCCCGGTTTCAGCCAATTGCCGGGCTGGAGATCCCCCACGGCCGAATACTTCAATCAAAACGATTTTATGGGCGCGGCCCGCTACCTCCAGGATGGTTTTGCTAACCTGGAGGCCGGCGACAAGCCCGAGGCCTGCGTGTTGTTGGCTTTTTTGAACGATCGCCTGGGCGATAAAAACAAGGCCAAGGGCTGGCTGCTGCATTTTTTCGAGACCTACGGAAATCCGAACGTTTCCTTCCCGTTCCTGGGGATTGTGGCCGAGGGCGACGTTGAAGCCTATATCAATTCTTGGCGGGCCAAGTTTCCACATGTTTCTTCCATCAGCATCGTTTGGCCCAAGAAAAATCCCGGACCCATGCCGCCCCAGGCCTTGCAGCTGGGCCTGGATATGACGAATGACGCCTACTACCGGTTCTCGGACGCGACCGGGATTCTGGGCGGCGGGGTTCTGCACAAGGGTTTTAACATCCTCAACCTGTCCGCCGAGAGCCTCTTCGAACGCTCGGGCTCACGCGTCTATGTCGTTGACCTCAAAGCAGGGAATATCGCCCTGAAGACGGAGGTGACCCTGTCGGTCAGCCTGACGCCCGAAGCCGAGCCTCCGGCCGAGGAGAAGCTGTCCAAGACCAAGGGCATGATCTATGAGCTGTCTTTTTACGTCGGCTCACGGCTGGTCGTCAAAAGCAGCAAAACCGACCGGGCCTCCGAGCCGCTCAAGCTGAACATCAAGCCCGTCAACCTGAGGGCCAACCCGATGTTCAAGCCGCCCGGCCAGCACGATCCCTTTGACCCCGACCAGATGGGGGTTTCCATTCCGGACGCTATCGGAGTGCTCACCGGGTTGATCAAAGACCTGGTGACCAAGAAGCCGAAAAAGCTGGAGTCCTCGATCGAGAAGGCGACGGTGGTGCAATTCACTTTCTTCCGGCAGGGACCGGCCGACACCGAAACCGAAGTCAAAACCACGCTCTCGATTCAGAGCCGGAGCCTGTCCTCCGCCCGCTGAAAAAGACAGTCGTCCTTAGGAAAAGCTTAGTCTCTTTTCAGGCGCAGCTTGCCGTATGCCTTCTGGTCGTAGTTGAGACCGACGAGCTCTTTTCCCTCGCGGCTGAACGTCATGACCGCTTGCTGGCCGGACTGGGCTCCATCGCCCAGGCGGACAATGAGAATGCTCTTGTTCGCCGCGCTCAATTCCCATCGGCCGATCAAGGTGCGAGCTTCCTGCCCGCTGGGGCTTACGACGGTCAGGCGGGCTGAGCCGTCCTTGCCCAGGGCGAGATCGACCGCCGAGGCCCTAAGGAGTTGCGTCCCTTGGGCACGGTAAATCCCGGCGATGAGGCCTTCCAGATTTGCCCCTCCCAGGCCGGCCGGCACATTCTGGGAGAAATAAATTCGGAGGATGTTAGCCGGGGCAACTTGCCCGCCCGCAGCCAGTTCATAAATGATTTGCGCGGAGCTGAAATCGATAATCTTCCCCGTGATGATATTGCCATTCCTGAGGAAGATGTAATGTTCATTGGTGGTCATCTGATCGCGCTCATTGGGAAAGTCCCACGCATCGTTCTCGTAATTAATCATCCAAATATTGCTCAGGGCGAACTCGCCGCTTTTTTCGGTCTCTAGAACTAAACGGGCGCTGGAAATATCCACAATATGGTCGATAATCACCCCGCTGTTGGTCAAGAAAATGGCCGCCTCACCGGTCTGAAACTGGGCTGATGCCGCAGTCGCAAAGAAAACAATGAGGCCAAGGAATACAATCACAATCAATGTTTTTTTCATTTCATCCTCCTAAGCAATCTCTTTTTTATTTATTTTATCATATCCCGTTGAGAACGGCAAAAGCTGGGGCTCCCTCAATGAACTTCAAATATTCCTCCAGACTGCCGGCGTCTTCTCTCATTCATTAGGACAGCAGGCTTGGCCGATAAACCAAAAGAAGCCAAGCATTATTTGGCCATTATAACAAATCTTTCTGCCGCCAGGACGGGAGTCTGTCGTCTTCCAGGAAGTGCTGCCGCCTATTGACATTTCCAATAAATCTCCTCAAAATTCCATTGGGGAGCAAGAGGCGGGGAGCCCAGGGCTGGAGCATCAAGCTGCCTTGACGATTCATGCGATGGGAGATATGCCAAAATGAACAGACAACAGCTGATGACTAAAGTGGGCACTATGTCCTTGCGGATCTGGATTCTGTTGTTTTTAATCTTGGCAGCGCTTGTGTTTCCAGTCCGGGAGGGATGTTCCGCGGAGGAGACCCGTCAAGAATACACTTTGCTCAACCATTGCCTCTTTCCTCTTGAAAATGGCGCCGAATGGAAGTACCAGGCTGGAGCCGCAACCTGGACCTGCACCATCATCTCACTCTCCGCCACGCCAAACTCCAAGATAGCTATCTTGGCTAAGAGGACCCCGGTCGAACAGATTGTCGCTGAGATCAAGTCGGAGCTTTCTCTGCGAGCGAATTGCGTCTACGAAAAAATCTTAGCTATGGGCGCCGCCGGCATCGCGACACCCGGGGTCGACCTGGACATCGCCGGGATGCTGCTTCCGGACCTCCAAGGTTTGCGCCGTGGCCATTCCTGGCCGATCAACGCGTCTTTGAAGATCGATGTCAAAATAGCCGAGTTTCAGGCCGCCGCTCAACCCACCTGCCAGGTTGAGGGCTGGGAATGGGTGACCGTTCCGGCGGGCACATTCTACGCGCTCAAGCTCAGCACCATCGACAGCCCCCTAAGGGGTGAATCGGTCGTGCGCCTGCTCCCGAAGGAGAAGCGGGAGAAAATCGATGTGCCGGCGGGCGGCGCCTCATATGATTGGTATGCGCCCTTTGTCGGCTTGGTAAAGTCGCTCGGCACGGACCCTGGGGAGGGCGGGACGATCGAGCTTCTCTCTACCAGCCTCAAGCCTTCGCCCTGCGATGTGGCCGTTATTTCGCTCGACGGAAAGGCCAAAATCAATGGTCGCCTTCCTCAAGCCGAGATTATCCGCGGCGAGAACATCGACATCGAGACTGACGCCGGCTCCACACTCGAGATTTGTCAGCCCGACCAGACGCTTACCCGAATCGGCCCCGAGACGAAAATACAGCTGAGTACGCCCTGCAACCCGGAGGAAAGCCCGGGGGGCCCGAAAGCCCCGCCGACGCCAATCCCGCGGAAAGTGGCCGTGTTATTGGGAAAGTTATGGGCAACGGTGAGCAAAGCCTCGGGGGGAGGAAAAGTCCGTTATGAGACGCCGTCGGTGACGATCGGACCGAGAGGGACGAAGCTGTCAATCGAAGTCAAGCCTGATGGTTCCACAATCGTCGAGGTGGAGGAGGGCGAGGTCGAAGTCAGCGAGAAAAAAACGGGGGAGATGATCATCCTACGGCCGGGCGAACACCGTGAATTTCTCATGGCGCCGGAAACATAATGGGGTCCCGGCCGCGCCCTGTCTATTTCCAATCTCCTGGTTGAGCGTCAACGCCGGTTGACTTTCTGGGGCCCTGATTCGCCCTTCGGGGCCGCGGTCATCGCGTCTTTTCAGGGAGACGTGGTTAGCTTCTGCAAAGCATTCTAGTGTTTCTAGTAGACAGCTTCGTAGCTGATCTTGTGTCGGCGCAGAGCCGCCTCGAGTTTTTCCCTGTGGGCGAGGAAAAACTTGTCCTCAAGAAACTCGGCGAGCCCATACTCCGCATAAAACGAGCGGACCAGGGAAGGATAATTCATGCGGTCGATGAGAACATGGTCGACCTTGCCGGCCACGAGCTCGGCCAACCCGTCTGCGTTTCCGGGCAGAAGCGGACCTAAAAAGGCAAAGGTTCTGATTCCGTGCTCGTGGAGGGTCGACAAAGCCGCCGCGCGTTCCCGGATGGAACTGGCCCCGGGCTCGAACAGCCGGGCGATGCGTTCGTCATCTGTGGCGATGGTGAACCCCACTTCGATATCGTTGAACTTTTGGAAGAGGTCCAGGTCGCGCGTGACGAGCGACGACTTGGTTTGGACGTTGACCGGGAATTGACGGCTGAGGAGCTCCTCCAAACAGCGCCGGGTCAGGCGGTATTTTACCTCCAGGGGCTGGTAGGGGTCGCAGACCGAGGAAACCCAGACCGTGCCGCGCTTGGCGCGGACGAGCTGTTTGCGGAGGAGTTCGGGGGCATTGACCTTAACGTCGACGAATTCGCCCCAGGGCTCGGAATGGCCGCTGTAGCGGGGGATGAACAGGCGGGCGTAGCAGTACCGGCAACCGACCTGGCAGCCGGTGTAGGGGTTGAGGCAGTAATCATGGATCTTGGACTTGTTGAGTATGCTTTTAGCCTGGACTTCGCGGACTTGGAGCATGATCCCCGGCCCTCAACCCGACCGTTCAGGCGCGGCCCCGGACCGCCGCGGGGCGCTCAGTCTTTGTAGAGAGAATCGATCAGGTCTTTATACTTCGTCTCGATGATGTTCCGCTTGACCTTGAGCGTGGGCGTGATCTCCCCGGAGTCGATATCAAAATCCTTGTCGAGCACCAGGATTTTTTTAACCTTTTCGTATGGGGCTAGGAACGGCGTCGACCGCTCGGTCTCCTGGGTTAAGAAATCGACGACCCGAGGCATCTTGACCAGCTCCGCCCGCGTCTTGAAGGCGATGCCGTTTTTTTGGGCATAGCCCTCGAGCTTGTCGAAATCGGGCACGACCAGGGCCGAGATGAATTTGCGCGTCCCGCCGACGATGACGGCGTTAACGATATAAGGGCTTTGCTTGAGCATGTTTTCAATGGGCTGGGGGGCGATGTTCTTCCCGCCCGAGGTGATGATCAGGTCCTTTTTCCGGTCGGTGATGACCAAATAGCCGTCCGGGTCCAGATGGCCGATGTCGCCGGTGTACAGCCATCCCCGCTTCAACGCCTCCGCCGTTTCTGCCGGCTTTTTATAGTAGCCCCGCATGATGTTCGGCCCGCGGGCGATGATCTCTCCGTCGGCCTCGATCTTGACCTCCACGCCGGGGATCACTTTGCCCACTGTCCCGAACCTGATGTTCTCGAAGGTGTTGCAGGCGATGACCGGCGCCGATTCGGTCAGGCCGTAACCCTCCAGGACCCAGACGCCCATGGCGAAGAAGAATTCGGCGATGTCCTTGGACAGGGGGGCGCCGCCCGAGACAAAAAAGCGGATACGGCCGCCGGTCTTCTCCAGGATTTTAGAGAAGACGAGCTTGTGGGCAATCCGCCTTCGGAAGTTGAGCCAGGCCCCGGGACGGCGGCCGGCCAGCTTCAACCGGCCGCAGGTTTTGCCCACGCCCAGAGCCCAGAAGAAGATCTTTTTCTTAAGGCCGGAGCCCTGAAGGACGGTGTCCATGATCCGGGCGTAGATCTTCTCGAACAGCCGCGGCACGCTGACCATGATCGTGGGCTTGACCTCGACCAGGTTCTCGGCCACGGTCTCGGGGCTGACGGCGTAGGCGATGGACGTGCCGCGCGACATGAAGGCCAGGGTCACCATCCTCTCCAGGACGTGGGACAGGGGGAGAAAAGACATGTTGGTATCTTTGGGCGTGAATTCGATGATCTCGGCCAGGGTGTTGATGTTGCTGGCGAAATTGCTGTGGGACAGGAGGACGCCTTTGGGCACGCCCGTGGTCCCCGAGGTATACACGATCGAGGCCAGGTCATCGGGCCGGACGGCCAGGGCCAGGCGCTCGAAAAGCCCCGGGTCCTTGGCCGCCGCCTCGCGGCCGGCGTCCATGACTCGGGCCATGGGAATTGTGCCCGCCGGCGGGTTTTCCGGACCGGAATAGATGAAATGCTTCACCGCGGCCAAACGGTTCTTCACCGCGACGATTTTTTCCCAGAGGGCGGGGTTGGAACAAACAACCGCCTTGGCGTCCGAGTCGTTGATGATGTACTGGACCTGCTCGGCGACCAAGGACGTGTAGATGGGCACGGTGGCCATGCCCTGGCACAGGCAGGCATAATCGGCCGTGATCCAGTTGGGACCGTTGTCGGCCAGGATGACGAGCTTATCGCCCTTAGCCAGGCCGAGGCTTTGCAGGCCCAGGGTGAAATGCTTCACCCGCTCGCCGAATTCCGCGGTGGAGATCGAGACGTACCGGCCGTCCTTTTTATAAGACACCAGCGAGTCCTTAGGATAGGCGCGGATGAGGTTCAGGAATAAGCGGCTGATCGTGCTGAGGTCCGGTCGGGCCTCTGAAAAATGTTCGAGTTTTGACATGGCCCTCTTCTCCTTTGTTCAAGGTTGAACCAGGGAGCTTTGTCCCGGCTCCCTGGAAATTCTATCCCCAGGGGACGGATGAGCGCCGCGAGGCCCGATCGGCCGGAACAGCCGGCCCGCACTCCCGCCTGGTAGGCCCTCAGTTTATAGCCCCTAAAATCCAATTGTCAACAAACTGGAAATAATATAGATTACCCCCCAAGAGGTGAACATGGACCAAGAGCGCCTCGCCTCCCTGGATGCGTTTCGAGGCTTGACCATCGCCGCCATGATCCTGGTGAACAACATGGGGAACGGGCGGTTTGTTTTTCCGCCGCTCCGCCATGCGGAATGGCACGGCTGGACTCCGACCGACCTCATTTTTCCTTTTTTCCTATTCAGCGTCGGCGTGTCCCTGGCCTTCTCACTCTCCCGAAGGAAAGCCGAGGGCCGGGGAATGGTCATGGTCTATGCCAAAATCCTGGAGAGGTCCGTCATCCTCTTCGCCTTGGGCTTGTTTTTGCAGCTCTTTCCCTATTTCCATTTGACCGGTATGCGAATCCCCGGCGTCCTGCAGCGCATCGCCGTCTGCTTCCTGGTCGCTTCGCTCATCTATCTCCGCACCGGGGGAAAAGTGCGCCTGGCCGTCATCCTGGCCCTGCTGGCCGGATACTGGCTGGCTTTGAAGCTCATCCCCGTTCCCGGCTTGGGGGCCGGCGGGCTCGAGTACAGCAACAATCTTCCCGGATATATCGACGACAAGCTCATGCACGGCCACCTGTACGAGAAGGCCTTTGACCCCGAGGGGATTCTCAGCACGTTCCCGGCGCTGGCCACGACTTTGATCGGCACGCTGATCGGGGACATGCTGCGCTCGGCCAAGACCTTGAGCTGGAAGAGCAGGGTCCTGTTCGTCCTGGGCCTGGTTCTGACTCCGGCCGGGCTGGCGCTTCACCGCTGGATGCCCATCAACAAGAAACTCTGGACGAGCACCTATGTCATTTTCGCCGCGGGCGCGGCCCTGCTGCTCCTGGCCGTGTGCTTCATGTTGATGGAAATCCTGCGCTGGAGGAAATGGGCGTTTCCTTTCCTCGTCTTCGGCACGAACTCCATCCTGGTCTATGCCGGCTCCATCATCACGGTCAAGCTCATCCGCTTGGCTTCGGTGCCGGCGGCCGGGGGAAGGATCCCCGTCCAGGAGTTTTTTTACGGGCATGGCTTGGCGCCCTGGGCCGGGCCTTATATCGGCTCTTTGATCTACCCGATTATTCTTCTGATGATCTGGTTCCTCATTCTCCTGCCGCTGTACAAAAAAAAGATATTCTTAAAAATCTGATTGGCCCGATCCGACCCTCTGTCGCCCCCTCTCTCTCCGGAAACATTTCCGCATACTTTGTGCGCGGATGGCGAGGGGTGGATATTGAGAAAAAATGAACGGGGCCCCTCCTACAGCAAAGGCGTCAACCTCTTTTTTCAGAGGGGATCGGGCGAAGGCCTCGCTCCCCCGGAGATTCTTCACGCCTTCCCATTTCGGCTTTTTCGGCGGCTCAGAACTCGCGTCCGCCCTTATTTTTACGGAGACCGGCGGCCGCTCAGACATCTTCGCCGGCTGGCTTCTTCCGAGCCGACTGCCCTTAAAAGCCTCATGTCCAGGCTAAATCTCCTCATGGTCGCTGCGGCCTTCGCCCGATCCCCCTGCTAGAAAAAATTAATGGGGGGCAAGGGCAGGGGGCTACCCGCCAAACCTTTCCAAAGACGCCGTCCTTAGGTCCCTCTATTTTCAGAGGGGGACTACGGGGGGTAACTAAATAGTAATAGATATGGAGGCGTCTTTGGCGGCGAGGACTGACGGGGGAAGCCCGCAAGCGGGGCCCCGTTCATTTTTTCGTTAAGATGAGGGAGGAGGCAGCGGGCGGGAATCGCCCGTCTCTTGTCAGGCCGCGGCGAAAAGCGTATCATACACAATTCCTATAGATGATATGGAAAAATGGACGCCATTCAAGTTGAGAACCTGACCAAGAAATTCGACGGCTTCACGGCCGTGGATGACCTTACCTTTTCCGTGCCCTCGGGCGAGCTGTTCGGGCTGCTCGGCCCCAACGGCGCGGGCAAAACGACGACCATCAACATGCTGGCCACGCTGCTCAAACCCACTTCGGGCCGGGCCCGCGTGGCCGGCTACGACCTGGCCAAGGACAGGGACAATGTCCGCAAGAGCATCGGCATCGTTTTCCAGGACCCGGCCCTGGACGTGAAACTCACCGGCCGGGAAAACCTGGATTTCCATGCCATGATGTACAACATCGACCGGGAAACCCGTCGGCGGAGGATCGCCGAAGTGCTCGAGCTCGTGGAGCTCACGGACAAGGCCAAGATCCTGGTGGAGAAGTACTCGGGGGGCATGAAGCGCCGGCTGGAAATCGCCCGGGGCCTCATCCACAGGCCGACGGTCATGTTCTTGGACGAACCGACGCTCGGGCTGGACGCCCAGACCAGGCGCCATATCTGGGACTACATCCGCAAATTGAACAAGGACACGGGGGTGAGCATCATCCTCACCACTCATTACATGGAGGAAGCGGATTATCTCTGCAGCCGGATCGCCATCATGGACGCCGGCAAATTCGCCGCCTTGGACAAGCCCGCTCGCCTCAAGGACGTCTTGGGAGGGGATGTCGTTTCGCTCGAGTTGGACGCGCCCTCCGAGCCGCTGATGGCCCAGGTCCAGAAATTGCCCTGGGTAAAGCGTGTCAAGCAGCACGGTCTGATTCTCAGCCTAACCATGGAAAAGGGCGAGCGGCGAATCCCGGAGCTCATCACCCTGGCCCAGAAGAACAAGGTGACCGTCGTCTGCGTCAACCTCCACAAACCCAGCCTGGAGGACGTGTTTCTTCACTTCACGGGCAAAACGATCCGGGAGCAGGACCAGGACCAGAACGAGCGGCACCGGCCGGCCCGCGGCCCCCACGGAGGGCGGCGATGATCATCAACACTACGGCCGTGTACGTCCTGTGGCTGAGGGAAATGAAGCGGTTCATCCGGGCCAAGTCGCGCATCATCGGCGCCCTGGCCATGCCCCTGTTTTTCCTGGCCTTCCTGGGTTTGGGGTTCAACCGCATGGGAGTTCCCGGAATCGGACGGGACCTGAAGTACATCCATTTCCTCGTGCCGGGCATCATCGGTATGAGCCTTCTCTTCACCTCGACTTTTGCCGGGCTGTCGGTGCTCTGGGACCGGGAGTTCGGATTTCTCAAGGAAATCATGGTCACGCCGGTCAGCCGGGTGTCGATCGTCATCGGCCGGATCGCCGGCGGCACGACCACGGCCCTCATCCAGGGTTTGATGCTGCTCCTCATCGCCCTCATCGCCGGGTTTAAAATTCCGAGCCTGGCGTCCTTTCTCCTGGCCCTGCTGTTCATGCTGCTCATCACCACGACCTTTATCGGCTTGGGCCTCATCTTCGCCTCGGTCATGAAGGACATGCAGGGCTTCGGCCTCATCATGAATTTTGTCATGTTCCCCATGTTTTTCCTGTCGGGAGCCATGTATCCGCTCCAAAACCTGCCGGGCGTCATCCGGGCTTTGTCCTACATCGACCCCTTGACCTTCGGCATCGACGGTTTGCGCGGGGCCCTGATCGGAGTCTCGGCGTTCTCCCTGCCGGTCGATATCCTGGTCATGGCCGCGTTTTCCGTGGTCATGGTGGTCTTGGGCGCGTGGTTTTTCGAAAGAAGCGAGAGCTTGTGAAACGAGGGCGGGGAGCGCGGAGATGCCTATGATCACACGGAAAATGCGCGGAGGAATCGCCGCGGGAATCGCGGGGCTGGCGGTCTGGCTCATGATCCTATCGGCGGCCTGCCGGTCGGGGGACAAGGGAATGAGGACGGATCAGGCCCAGGCCCGTCCGCCCGTCAAGCTCGGAGTCGAGGTTTTTCTGGAGAGATACGCGGGCCTGGTCAAAGGCAAAAATGTCGGGCTCATCACCAACCCGACGGGAGTCGACTCTTCGTTGAAAAGCGACGTGGAACTTTTTCTGTCCCACCCCGGCATCAAGCTGGCTGCGCTCTACGGACCTGAACACGGCGCGCATGTGAGCGCCCAAGCCGGGGAAACCGTGTCGTTCTATATCGATAGCCACTACGGGATTCCCGTACATAGCCTGTACCGCCAAGTCGGCAGGCCTGCGTCCGGCCTGCAGAAAGATCGTGATGCCGACATGCGTTCTTTCGACAC
>Ga0315297_10000180_pt1 | contig 34312 bp, 24 predicted proteins | sample YL17G15_0_MG_FD_203628 | JGI IMG/M metagenome (GOLD analysis project Ga0315297, IMG submission 203628) | Sediment microbial communities from Yellowstone Lake, YNP, Wyoming, USA - YL17G15_0 | ecosystem: Environmental > Aquatic > Freshwater > Lake > Sediment | place: USA: Wyoming | collected...
GGTAACGCTCGGGGAGGCAGTCCAGGTGGGGATCGAAGTGGGCAGGGGCAAACTCGCCAAGGTTTGGGCAACCGCGAGCGTCTCCTGAAGGGTATTCAGGTGCGCCTGTTCTTTTTGTTGTTTTGAGGCATTTAAAACAATGGTGTAGATCACCACCACTGCAATAATGAACAAGCCTGCCAATAAAATATAAAGCAATCCCTTTTTTGATTTCCGTTTGCGTGCAGGAGCCGGTTTCTGCTCCCCAGCCGCTGCGCCGGGAGTGGATGGTTCGGCGGTAACTGCAGGCTGCTCTTTCTGCGGTCCGGAGGGTGCTGCATCCGTTTTAACACTCGCGGGTGCAGATCCGGCAGAAGCCAGCGGTTCCTTGCCTGTCGGTTCCCTGGTTTCAACCGGGCTCAAGGCTGCCGGGGTCAGGGTGGTTAACTTCGCCAGGCGTTCATAGGCAGGCTCGTTTCCAGGATCCAGGACCAGTACCCGCTTCAGGCAGTCCACCTGCTGCTTGATATCGGTGAGCGTCAGGCTCATCAACCACCATGCACGGGCGGAGGCCGGGTTTGCGGTCAGGTATTCCACCAGGAGCGGTTGCGCCTCCTGTTGTTTGCCGGCGTTCACGAGCCGTTCGATACGCAGCAAAATGTCTGCAGGGCTTTGGGTCATTGGATCTCCAATTTTAAAAGAGAGCCATCAGAACCGGGTGGGCCGATGACCGTCCACCCGGGAATTAATCCTAAAAGCCGTCCAACCTGCTCATATCTGCAATTCCTTCCGCCAGGGATGCCACCCTTTGCAACAGCCCAAGCCGGTTTTCTTTGACAGGTCCGGCGTCAGCCATTACCAGGACCTTATCAAAAAAGTCATTGATCGCCGGGACCAGGGGGATGAAGGCATTCATAAAATCATCCACGGACCCGGGCGCGTGTGCCTGTTTTTCAGCCTTTTCCAGCGCGGCGTGGAGAGCCTTCTCTTCAGCCTCAACGAAGGTCCCCGGCCTGACGGTAAATTTCTTTTCCTGGTCGCGGGTAATGCGCACACAGCGGGCATAGGCTTGCAGGAGGGTCATCCAATCCGGACGGGCAGTCCAGGTAGTCAACTGCGTGGCTGCCCATGCTGCGCCCGAAGGGTTGTCCGACTGTGCTGCCAGGATGGCATCCACGATATCATGCTTGAAACCCAGGTCCATCAGCACACTGCGCAGCCGCCCGGTGATGAACTCCAGGACTTGTGCCCGGGCCTCTTCCGTGACCGGGACAGGTTGCAGGGCGACCGCGGACTGCAGTGCACTGTGCAGGTCAAAATTGATCTTATGTTCGATGAGCGGTTGAACGACACCGATGGCTGCTCGCCGCAGCCCAAACGGATCTTTCGTCCCGGAAGGGATCAATCCGATGGCGAACAGGCCGGCGAGTGAATCCAAGCGGTCGGCGATCGCCACGATCAACCCGGGCCTGGTTTGCGGCACAGGCAGATACTGCTCGCCAATGGCCAGTGCCACTTCCGGGGCTTCACCATCCCGCAGGGCATACTCGGCTCCCATCACTCCCTGCAGCGAGGTCATCTCGACCACCATCTTGCTGACCAGGTCAGCCTTCAGCAATTGGGCGGCACGGCGGGCAAACACAGCCTCGTCCGCATCCAAGCCCAGGATCGGGATGAGCGCATTGGCAAGTTTTTCAATGCGCTGGTTTTTATCCAGCATCGAGCCCAGTCTTTTCTGGAACATCAACGTACCCAGGCGCGGGAGAAAGTCTTCCAGTTTGTGTTTCAGGTCCTCACGCACAAAGAAATCCGCATCTGCAAAGCGGGCGTGGACCACGTGTTCATTTCCCTGCCTGACCAAATCCAGCCCTTCGGTATTGCCGTTCCTGACCGCCGCGAAGCAGGGCAGCAAAGCCGGATGTCGATCATCCAATTTCGCCCCGGCAGCATTTTGTGCCTGGCGCTGGATGGGAAAATAGCGCTGCTGCTTCTTCATTACCGAGACAAGCACATCCCCGGGAATGGACAGGAATTCTTTATCAAAGCTGCCCAGGAAAGGCGTGGGCATCTCGACCAGGTTGGCGACTTCCGCCAGCAGGGCGGGCGGCATGATGGCCCGGCCCTTAACCGATTCAGCCAATTCATTTACCCCGGCGGCGATGAGCGCCTTGCGCTCCTCCACATCCAGGATGATGCCATTTTTCCTGATGATTTCAAAATACTGGTCCGCTCCCGTGATTTCGATCTCTGGCGAGCTGCGGGGACGCAAGCCCCGAGTGGTGTGCCCGGCGGTAAGACCGGCGTATTCAAACGGGATCACTGTCTTCCCCCACAACGCCACCAGCCAGCGGATGGGCCTGGAGAATGAAATGCCGCTGCTGGTCCCCGCAACGCCAGTCGCAGGCAGCCAGCGCATGGACTTGTCAAACTTGATCCCTGCCAACAGTCCGGGCAGGGATTCCAGTAAAACATCGGGGGTGAGGCGCCCATCATGCCTGACCGCGGCGACAACATAGCTGCCTCCGTCCACTTCGCGGGTTTCAAGTGCGGAGGGTTCCAGCCCGTTCTTCTTGGCAAAACCGATCGCCGAGGGTGTTGGTTTGCCGTCTTTATCAAAGGCGCGCTCCGCGGGCGGACCCTTGACAAGGTCAGTGCGGTCGGCCTGGCAGGGGGCAAGCAGTGCCACGTGAACTGCCAGCCGCCGCGGGGTGCCTGAAACTTCCACGGCGTCGTGTTCGAGGTGCAGCTCATCCAACAGTTGGGGGACACTGCTGCGCAGCTGCCCGAGGGCAGCGTCCAGGTCCAACACGGGTAGTTCCTCCACACCAATTTCCAGGAGCAGGGATTGGGGGGTTGATACTTTGGGGAAGGAAGGATGCACCGGGCTGTCTTCCCCCTTTTTTTTGCCGCCCTTCTCTTTCAGCAGGGGGTATTCCTGTTCCTTGCGTTGGTCCAGGTGTTTTTCAGCCACGCGGCGGGCCATTTCGCGCATCTGTCCGAAGAAAGCCTGACGCTCGGTGACGCCAATGGCGCCCCGGCAGTCTAGGGCATTGAATGCATGCGAGCATTTCAGTATGTAATCGTATGCCGGGGTGACCAGCCCGGCTGAGAGGCAGGCCTCCGCCTCGGCCTTGAACAGGTCATACATCTGGCGCAGACGCTCCACGCTGCCGATCTCGAAGTAATACTTGCTCTGTTCAAACTCATCCCGCCGGCGGATCTCACCGTAAGAAACGTCCGCACCCCAGGGTTCATCCCAAATGGCTGCGGCGTTATTAAGGGCGATCAGGATGCGCTCAAGACCGTAGGTGATCTCGACAGCCACCGGATCCAGGTTTTGACCGCCGACCTGCTGGAAGTACGTAAACTGGGTGATCTCCTGGCCGTCCAGCCAGATCTCCCAACCCAGCCCCCAGGCCGAGATGGCGGGTTGCTCCCAGTTATCTTCCACCAGGCGTATGTCATGCTGGCTGGCGTTGATGCCGATGGCCTCCAATGACTGCAGGAAGAGTTCCACCGGGTTTCCAGGATCGGGTTTCAGGATGACCTGGAATTGGGTGTGCTCCTGGAAGCGGTTGGGATTTTCACCATAGCGCCCGTCATCGGGCCGGATGGAGGGTTCAACATACCCGACATTCCACGGCTCGGGACCCAGCACGCGCAGGAAGGTGGCCGGGTTCCACGTTCCGGCGCCAACCTGGGAGTAGTAAGGTTGAGCGATCAGGCATCCCTGCGCGGCCCAGAATTCCTGGAGTTTGAGGATGATGGTTTGGAGGGAGGATGGGGGCATTTTTATATTCAGATCATGGTTTTTTTGGATTGATTTATCCCAGCGATGGGATTATACCGTTAATAATTTCGGTCACCTTGCAATAGTTTTCCGTCACCGCGGAAAGGGAAGTAAAATGAGGTTTTAACCTGGAAGCTTGTCATGAGTCCCTTTGTAAAATAAAATAAGAACAAGATGAACAGACCAAACCCTTTCGACCCCCAAAAACTGGAGGTCATCATCGTGGGTTCCGGGCCGGCGGGACTCTCCACCGCGCTGCATTTGGCAAAGGGGTCGCCGGAATTGGTCGCGCGGACGCTGATCCTCGAAAAGGCGCGCCACCCGCGTTCAAAGCTGTGCGGCGGAGGGATTCTGCCGGATGCCGAGAGGCTCTTGCAACAATTGGGCCTGGATATCACCGAAATTCCGCACACAGACGTGGACTGGGCGCACTTCCACTTTGAAGGCAAAGGCTTCAAGTTTCGCCCCGACCCGGATCTGCCATTTGCCTTCCGCGTCATCCGCAGGGATGAATTTGATGCCTGGCTGGCAGCCAAAGCGCGTGAACGCGGTTTCGTCATCCAGGAAAACACAAACGTGAAGGGGGTCAATGTCACCGGGAGCGGGGTGAAGGTCTCCACCGACCGGGGTGATCTGCAGGCTGAGGTCGTGGTCGGCGCAGATGGGTCCAGCAGCCTCCTCCGGCGAGCCATCCTCCCGCGCGAAAGCCTGCATGTTGCCCGATTGTTGGAGGTCGTCACTGAAGCAGGATCGCAGAAGTCTTTCCACAGGCAAAGAGATTCATATTTTGATTTCATCGTAGTCCCCCAGGGCATCCAGGGGTATGCCTGGGACATTCCGGCGCTGGTGAAGGGAAAACCGGTCCGGGTGCGCGGTGTTTACGATGGCAATCTTCAGCCTTTCAACGCCGATATTACCCTGCCGCATGCCCTGGAGGATGAACTTGAGCGGCACGGATTGCACTTGCCCGATTACACCGTGGAAGGTCATCCCCTGCGCTGGTTCGATGCAAACAGTATCTTCAGCGCTCCGCGCGTTTTGCTGGCGGGCGACGCCGCCGGAGCCGATGCCCTGTTTGGAGAAGGCATCAGCATTGCACTGGGTTACGGCAGGCTCGCGGCGGTCGCCATCCGGGATGCCGTCGACCGGCGTGATTTTTCCTTCCGCGATTACAAACCAGCCATCCTGGCCTCCGAGATGGGCAAGTCGCTGCGGCGGCGCACCTGGTGGGCAAGGTTTTTCTACAGCCTGCGCTGGCGCCCCTTCCAGCGCCTGTTTTGGACCCGGCTCGGACCGATCATCGTCTGGGTCATGCGGCATTTCCTGCTCGGCTGGGCGCGGCGGCAGGAAGGACAATCCAGCAAGTCGGATTAAGCCATGAGGCATGATTCTACTTTTTAACCTGATCGATAAATGCGGGGGAATTCAGTGAACGTTCCAGGAGATACGTTACGTAGCGCAGCAAGATTGCTTCGACCTGGCCCTGGATCTCAGGGGTCGGCCGTGCCCGTCTGACCGCAGCATAGTCGCTGCGCTGAAAATGGCGCAGGTACTTGAGCGCCTCCATCGAAATACTCCAGGCGCCCGTCATGCCAGCCCCGCAAGCGGGGCAGAGCACCCCGCCCTGTGCAGCTGAAAAAAATTGATCTTCCGCCTTGATCTCCCTGCCGCATTTGGCGCACTCGAACAGGTGCGGGCGATAGCCCAGCAAATCCAGCAGCTGCACTTCATAATAGCGGATCGCCAACCAGGGATCGGTCTCCTGCGCAAGGCGCGCCAGGGCCTCGGTCAGCAGGCGGAAGATTCCCGGGTTTTCGGATTCATCTTCATAGGTGAAGCGGTCGAGAATTTCAACAATGTATGCCGCCCGGCCTGTCTTGACCAGGTCTTCATGGATGGGCAGGTAGGCATCCAGCGTATCCACTTGGGTGACGATCAGCAGGTCATGGCCACGTGCCAACTGCAGGGTGACCCGGGTGAAGGGCTCCAGGTGCCCGGCCTTGCGGGAGCGGATCTTGCGGGCGCCCTTGGCAATTGCCCGCACCTTGCCGCGCTCGCGGGTATAGAGAGTCAGCAGGCGGTCTGCCTCCCCCCAGTCTGCATGCCGCAGGACAACAGCTTCAACGCGGAAAGAGCGGGATTCGGTCATTCGGGAATGGGTCGCAACAGGTACTTCGCAATGCATGAACCCATGGGGGGATGATATCACCCTGGTGGGGTGTCACCTCCAAGAGGGAGGCGCTATTGTCCGCTCAGGGCTTTAAATCCCTGGGGGTGAACGCTTCAGGCAGCAGCCCGGCAACGGTGGTCTCCTGCACCAGCCTGCCGGTCCCATCCGCGATCAGGACGAGGGTATCGACCCCAAATTCCGCCATCACCTGGCGGCAACCGCCGCAGGGCGCCCCTCCGTTGGGTGTGACCACGGCGATCACATCAAACTCCTTTTCCCCTTCCGAGACTGCCTTGAAAATGGCAACCCGTTCGGCGCACATGCTGGTTGGGTAGGCGGCACTCTCCACATTGCACCCGGTGAAGATGCGCCCGGATCTGGTTCTGAGGGCGGCGCCGACCGGGTAGTTCGAATAAGGGGCGTACGCCCTGCGGCGGGCTTCGTTCGCCAGGTCGATCAATACCCGGCGCTCCTCAGCGTTTAGTTTTATCATTTTTTGCCTCGTTCAATTTCTTGATCGCCCGCGCCGGCATTCCAACCACCAGGGTGTTCGCCTTCACATCCTTGGTGACCACCGCGCCCGCTCCCGTGCGGGCGTGAGCGCCAACCTTCACCGGCGCCACCAGCATGGTATCCGAACCGATGAACACGCCGGTTTCAATCTCGGTCCGGTTCTTATTAACCCCGTCATAGTTGCAGGTGACCGTCCCTGCGCCAATGTTGACATCATCGGCGATCTCGGCGTTGCCAATGTATGAAAAGTGGCCCATCTTGGTGCCGGGTCCAAGGGTCGACTCCTTGATCTCGCCAAAATTGCCCATATGCACACCCTTGCACAGGTGCGCCCCCCTGCGCAGCCTGGCAAAGGGTCCGATGCCCACGTTGTCTTCGACCACCGCTCCTTCCATCACGGCTGCCAGGATCTCACAGCAGTCACCGACCGTGGTGTCTTCGGCGATAGTATTCGGCCCGATGACACATCCTTCGCCGATGACCGTCTTGCCGCGCAGGAAGGTGTTTGGCCAGATGACCGTATCGCGCCCGATTTTCACGGTGGGTTCGATGTAGGTCGAAGCCGGGTCCATGAGGGTCACCCCGGCGAGCATGTGTCCCCGGTTAATGCGCAGGCGCATGGCTGTCTCGGCTTCCGCCAAGTGTGTCCGGTTGTTGATGCCGATCGACTCCTGCAGGTCATCGCTCACGCAGACCTCCACTTTCTGACCCGCCTGCACTGCCAGTGCCACCGTATCGGTCAGGTAATATTCGCCCCTGGGAGAAACCTTGATTTTATGCAGCGCTTCCCACAGCCAATCGGCCTGGAAACAATACACCCCGACGTTCAACTCGTGGATGGCCAACTGCTCATCCGTGGCGGCGCATTCCTCGATGATGGCTTCCACACTGCCATCCGCACCCCGGACCACGCGTCCGAACCCGCGTGGGTCAGCCGCGCTGACCATCAGCATGCTGAGCGGACCCTGGTTGGCAGCCTGTGTCCGGGTGAGCCGCTTGAGGGTCTCGGGACGCAGGAGCGGCATATCTGCATAGGTCACCAGCACCAGGTCCGTCTTGCCGCGCAGGGCGGACTCCGCCTGCTGGACGGCGTGCCCGGTGCCCAACTGCACATCCTGGGTGACGCAGTGAACCCGGTCGCCGAGAAACTCCTGCACTGCCTCCGCCCCGTGCCCGATGATGACCACCGGCTTTTCATTGCTGGCTGCTTTTGCGGCGTTCAACGAATGGGCGATCATTGGCACTCCGCAGATGGGGTGGAGCGCCTTGGGCATCTCGGATTTCATGCGCGTGCCGTGCCCGGCGGCAAGGATGACAGCGGTTATTCTCATGGGTTGCTCCTAACCAAAAAGGCCTGCGCCGCCAGCGTGGTGGCACGAGGCCCTGTATGGAGAAAAAAGCCCCGCTTGCAGGCGGGAAATTCAGGCTGGGGCGCCTGGATTCGAACCAAGATAATCAGCTCCAAAGGCTGACGTGCTGCCGTTGCACAACGCCCCAAGGCGGCGAAATTGTATCACAGCCGCAACTGCGTGGCTAGGATTCATCCTTTGGGGCCAGACCCAGCTGTTTGGCCTGATCATAGGTGAGCATATCCGGGTTGGAGGGCGGCTTATGCGTATCGGCGGCTTTTTTCCAAAAGTCGTTCACATTCTCGGGAATGGGTTTCTTTTGCTCCGCGTTGAACAGCGGCTCGATCCCTTCGGGCGGGGCTGAAGGGGACGGCTGGGGGACCGAAATATTCCTAGCGGTTTCCCCGATCACCTGTTCAATGATCGTTCTCACCTCGGAGAACATTTGGGTGGTTCTCAATAATTGTCCTTCGGCCGCTATTCCCTTCCCGAATACAAGCATGGCGTGGGTTAACCCGACCGGTGCAAAAACCAAGTCATTTGCCCCCCGGTCAAAAACGTACCAGGTGGAGGTGATCTTTTGCCCGAGGAGGCGCGACACCTTTTGTTCCGCGCTGTATATCGTCAGCAGGGAAGAAATAAGGGCCACCTCGTTTTCTTGGTTGGGCAGATCCCCGGCCCGCGCCAATATCCGCCCGGTGTCATTCAACAGGAGCACCGAGGTGGCTGTCATTTCCCTGCGCAGCCCGGCAAGCAGGTCCGGAAGGCCGCGCTGGATCCCTGTTTTGATGGAAAGAGGGCCGGTCGGCGGACCTTTTTCGACCAAATGCAAATGATGCTCCACGGCGCTAAGGAAATCCGCCATGGGGATCGGCTTGATGAAATAAGCATCCGCCCCCGCTTCGGCAACCTCCTTGCGAATCCCGGGGTCGGTCTGCCCGGTCACCAGGATGGTCTTTACCCGGGGGTGGATCTTCTGCACCTTGTGCATCAATTCCACGCCGGTCATGCCGGGGAGACGGTAGTCCGCAACCAGCATGTCCACTAGGTTGTGGGAACTGTCCAGCAGGGCTTCCTCACCGGACGGTGTTTCCACCACTTCCAGGCTGGCTCCCAGGGTTTCCAGGGCGGCATGCACCAGGCGGCTGACCTCACGTTGATCTTCTACAATCAGAACACGATGGGGGGACATAACCTGCTCAACTAGATCTATTCCACCAGCCAGCACGCCGCCCAGTGATCTTTCCTGGATTCCCTGAAGACGGGGTCATCCACGGAACACCTGGCAATGGCCACCGGGCAGCGCGGATGGAACCTGCAGCCCGTGGGTGGATGGAGCGGGCTGGGCACATCCCCCTTCAAAATGATGCGCTCCCGCTTGATCGTCGGGTCGGGTACCGGGATGGCTGAGAATAATGCCTTGGTATAAGGATGGAGTGCCTCGCGGTACAGCTCCTCACGGCCGGCCAGTTCCACGATTTTTCCGAGGTACATCACTGCCACGCGGTCCGAGATGTGTTCCACAACGCTCAGGTTGTGGGCGATGAACAGGTAGGTCAATCCAAATTCCCGCTGCAGGTCTTTCAAGATATTCAACACCTGCGACTGGATGGAAACGTCCAGGGCTGAAACTGGTTCGTCGCAGACAATGAACTTGGGGCGCAGGGCAAGGGCACGGGCGATCCCGATGCGCTGGCGTTGACCGCCGGAAAATTCATGCGGATACCGCCGGGAATGGTAGTCTTCCAGGCCAACTTTCTTCAATGTCTCCATCATGGTTTCGACCCGCTCGCGGCGCGTGCCAATGGCATGCACGTTCAAACCTTCCATCACGGACTCGCCAATGGGCATGCGCGGATCAAGTGAGGCGTAAGGATCCTGGAAGATGATCTGCATGTTGCGGCGCATGGATTTCAAATCCCGCCCTTTAAGCCCAAGGACATCCGTCCCATTATAATTAACCGAACCGGAAGTCGGTTCGATCAAGCGCAGCATGGATCGCCCCACCGTTGTTTTCCCGCAGCCGGATTCCCCCACCAATCCCAGGGTTTCGCCCTCGCGGATCGTGAAACTCACTCCATCCACAGCCTGCACCCAGGCCACCACGCGCTGCAGCAACCCGGACCGGACCGGGAAATATTTCACCAGGTCTTTTACGATCACCAGGTCTTTTCCGATAATAGGTTCGCTCGGTGGTGTCATCGTCATTGAGAGCCACTCCAAAAAGAATTAATTGCCGCCGGCCATCCCCAACGGGGCATGATGTCCTCCTTGGTCCTGGTACAACCAGCAGCGGACTAAATGATCGGTGGAGACGGGGAGCAAATCTGGTTCAATTTCGGTGCAAATCTGCAGCTGGTGATCGATGCGTGCCTTGCAGCGGGGCGCAAAGCGGCAGCCTGAGGGCAGGTTGATCAGGTTGGGCACCGTACCGGGGATCACTTCCAAATGCTCCTTGATCCTACCCAGTACGGGAATGGAACCCATCAGCCCCTGGGTGTAAGGGTGACGCGGGTTGCCGAACAGCGTTTTTACATCGGCCTGCTCCACGATCCGCCCGGCATACATCACTGCAACGCGTTCGGCCATTTCGGCGATCACACCCAGGTCATGGGTGATGAGCACCACGGAGGCGCCGACCTTGGTGCGCAAGTCGCGCATCAGATCCAGGATTTGAGCCTGGATGGTCACATCCAGCGCCGTGGTCGGTTCGTCGGCGATGAGCAGTTCGGGCACACAGGCCAGCGCCATGGCGATCATCACACGCTGGGCCATGCCTCCGGAAAGCTCGTGGGGATATGCTGTCGCCCGCTTTTCCGGTTCCGATATGCCCACCATGCTGAGCAGCTCGATGGCGCGTTTGTTTCCAGTGTCCTTGTCACAGTCCTGGTGAATGCTGAGCACCTCGGAGATCTGGTCGCCGACCTTGAAAACCGGGTTGAGGGCGGTCTGCGGTTGCTGGAAGATCATCGAGATGCGGTTGCCGCGCACATGGGTCATTTCGGATTCGGTCAACTTGAGCAGGTTCTGACCGTCAAAGACTATTTCACCCTCGGTGATCTTTCCGGGCTGGCTGATCAGGCGCATCACGGAGAGCAGGCTGACACTTTTCCCGCAACCGGATTCGCCGACCAAGCCCAGGACCTCGCCGGGGTAGACGGTAAAATCCACCCCGTCAACGGCCTTCACGACCCCATCTTCCGTGTAAAAATAAGTTTTGAGATTCTTAACTTCCAGGAGCGGTTTTTTCAAGTTCACAGGTTGCACGGCATGGCTCCGTAAAACGAATTGTTTCTATTATAGCAAAGAAATACCAGGCTCGATTTTCGTATTGGCTCACCGCCGGCGACATCCGGGGTTTATTTTTTCTTCAACCTGACGTACATGGCCGCCCCGATGACGCCGAGGAACAACCCGGCAACCTGGGCAACATAAGAGAAAATATTTAATGCCCAGCTCGACCGCAGGACCCGCAGCACCATTAAAAAGGGAAACACCCATCCCATCACCATCAAGCCCACCCCGATCAGGATCATGTGGATCGGCTGTAAACGTGTCATTGGAACAGCCAGCATGAAACCTGGTGGTCTGCTTCCGGCAGGAACTCAGGCGGCATTTTCACATCACAGGTCCCCTTGATCATCTTCGAGCAGCGCGGATGGAAGCGGCATCCTTCCGGTGGATTGACCAGGCTTGGCGGTTCCCCCGGGGGAACTTCCTTGAAGGTCAGGGCGTTCTTTGCATCCGGGTCCGAGGTGCCGTTCAGCAGTGCCAGCGTATATGGGTGGCTCGGATTGTTAAGCAAGCGCGACACCGAGGCCTTTTCCACCAGCTGACCGGCATACATGACGAAGATGCGCTCCGAGAAGTAACTTACCGTGCTCAGGTCATGGGTGATGTAAATGACGGACAGGTTGTGCGTTTCCTGCAGGCCGCGCAGGAGTTTAAGGATCTCCACCCGCACCGAGGCGTCCAGCATGGAAACCGGTTCATCGGCAACAATAAAATTCGGCTTCATGATCATGGCGCGGGCGATCACCACCCGCTGCTGCTGACCCCCGCTTAACATGTGTGGATACTTCCCGAGGAAATCTTCGATCGGGAATAGTTTAACGATCTCCATCACATCATGGGTCCGTTTCAGGCGGTCGCCCTTGCTCCTGACCCCGCCGATGATCATGGGTTCTTCCAGGATGCGCTGCACGGTCATGAATGGCGCCAGCGCCCCGTACGGATCCTGCTGCACATAACCCACATGCGAACGATACCAGCGCATGCCCTCGGTCCCCTTTTCAGTCAGATCCTCGTTGTCAAAGATAACCTTCCCCCTGGTCGGTCTGTACAACCCCAGGATGGTTTTCATCAGGCTTGATTTTCCGCAACCGCTCTCGCCCACGATGGCGATGGCTTCGCCGCGGCCCAGGTCAAAACTGACCCCATCCACCGCCCGAACATACCCGGCGCGGCCAAAGCCGAAGCGCCGCAGTTCAAACCACACTCGCAGGTCCTGGATGGACAACAGCGCCCCGGTCTTCCCGCGGTCCGGTTCAATTTTCACAGCTTCCATGGTCATTTCCTCAGCGGACATGCCTTGCTCCTCTATGATCAGTTATACAACCAGCACTTAACCGTCCGCCCGTCCTTCTGGATGACCAGCGGTTCCTGATCACACCTGGCGAAACGCTGTGCACAGCGCTCAGCAAACCGGCAGCCCGTGGGAGGATTTATCAGGCTGGGCGGCTGCCCGACGATGAATTCCAGTTTTTTCTCGCCGCGCAAACGCGGCACACTGGCCATCAATTTTTGCGAATAGGGATGCAGCGGTTGCGGGAAGAAGCGCGTGGAGTCGCCCGTCTCTACGATCTGTCCGGCATACATCACCGCCACGTCATCCGCAAGTTCGCTGGAGGTGGCTATGTCGTGCGTGATGAGGATGAAGCTGGTGCCCAATTCCTTCTTGATCCGCTTCAACACATTGAAGATATTCGCCTGGGTCAGAACGTCAAGGGCCGAGGTGGGTTCATCCAGGATGATCAGGCTGGGCGAGGTGATCAAGGCCATGGCGATGGCAACCCTCTGGCGCATGCCACCGCTCAACTCGAAGGGGTAACGGTTGATGAAATCTGCCGGCACCCCCACGTGCTGGAACATTTTTAGTGCCAGTTGAAGCGCATCCCCCCGTTTCATTCCCAGGTGGATGCTGGCAGGTTCGAAGATCTGGTCTCCAACCCGCAGGACCGGGTTCAAGGCGTTCATGGCTGCCTGGGGCACCATCGAGATCCCGGCCCAGCGAACGCTCAACCGGAATTCTTCATCCGTCAGCTGCATGATGTCTTTTCCGGATAGGAAGACCTGTCCGCTGTATTTTTCCACATTCCTGGGCAGCAGGCGCAGGATGGCTTTTGCCAGGGTGGTTTTCCCGCAGCCGCTCTCCCCCAACACCACCACGGCGCGGTTGTAATCCAGGTCAAAATCGATCCCATCCACTGCTTGCACCGGTCCATGCTGGGTCCGGAAGTGCAGTAACAGTTTCTTTACATTCAATAATTTCGTGTCTGCCATGGCGGCTACATTCCTCTTAACCGTGGGTTAAAGATGCGGTCCAGTGAGAAACCCAGGAGGGCGAAGCCCAGCCCGGTGAACATCAACAGCACAGATGGCTCCAGGATCCAGTAATAGTAGCCGTTGTATAAGGCGCCATTCGACTCCGCATCGTTAATGATCTTGCCCCAGGTGGGCAGGGTTGGGTCGCCAAGCCCCAGCACAGCCAGTGTCGCTTCCAAAAAAACGAAGCCCGCCACTCCACCAACCAGTTGGGGGATTATCAGGGGGATCATGCGCGGGATCATGTACTGGAAGATGATCCTCATGTTGCTGGCCCCATAGGCGCGGGCTGCCTCAATGTACATCGACTCGCGCAATTGCAGAAAGGTGGCCCGCAGGGCTTTGATTTGCCCGCCGAAGATGCTCAAGGCAATGGTGGCACCCAAGATCGTCCAGATGCTTCGGTTGAAGAATGTGCCGATCATGATCAAGATCGGCAGGAATGGCAGCACCATATTGACTTCAGTGATGCGTTGAATGAACTCGTCCACCCAACCGCCATACCATGCGCCAACGGCTGCAATGATGAGAGTCGTGATCGAGATGCCCAGAGAAGCTAGCAGCCCAAAAGCCAGGGCGATCGGTGCTCCCCACAGCAGGGCCACCATCAGGTCGCGGCGGTACATATCCGTCCCGGCCAGGCCGGACACCTGTCCATGGAATACAAAATCGGCATTGATATCCGACCCCGCTTCGAAGGTGGTGCCGGTGATGACCAGTTGGTATTTTCCTTTCAAAGGTGTGGGCGTGGCAGCCTTTGGATCCGAGAATAACCCCTGCATGACTAGTTGTTGTTGTCCGCCGCCATAGCGGTTGACTAGCCGGGCCTCTTGGGAGAAGCGGATGTTCTGCTGGTGGGCAAGGCCGGTATCCGCAACCCGGATTTCCCGTCCATCGGGCGTGAAGAGGGAGATGGAGGCAAACGGAATCTTATCTTGATAGGTGGTATTGAAGTACACCATCAACTCCTGCGGATATTCGTCTGCCTCAAAATCGAAAGTGTACGACAATTTGACTTCCGTAGTGTCCTGGGATCCGGGAGTGACCACTTTCTCCATCTTGCCGTCAGCACTGTTGGCATGGAACGATTCAGGTAATTTCTTGCTCCTGAAGAAATTGATCCAGGCGGGTGGCGCAAATTTTGGGTTTGTATACCAGACCTCTTCGCCGCCGCGCCAGAGTTCGATGGCTTTGCTGTAAGGGATGGCGATCATCGCATAAACAGCCACAGCTACCAACAACAGGACGGCCACCAGGCCGGCAATTGCGGAAGGGTAGCGCAGGATTTCGCGGAAGGAATTCTTCAAGGCATTCATGATTGGCTCCCCCCTCCAATTTTGACCCTGGGATCGACCAGGGCATAAATAATTTCAAGGAGAAAAACGGTGATCGCCAGCAGGTAAGCAAAAATGATCGTATCTCCAACGATCACCGGGATGTCATAAAGCCCGATTGCAGTGTAAAACATCCGCCCCAGCCCCGGCCAGTTGAAGATGGTTTCAGTGACGATCGCGCCGCCCCATACCCCGAGCAATGTAAGGGCAAAGTTGGTAATGATGTTCGGCAGGGTCGGGCGTAAAATGTAGCGCCGTTCGATGTCGCGTGAAGTCAGGCCCTTGGCTTTGGCCATTTCCACGTAATCCTCATTGGAGTAGATTAGGAAGAACGTCCGCCAGCCGTAGATGCTCAGGAAGAATCCGCTGAAGAATAGCGCAAAGGCGGGCAGGAGGAGATGCTGCAATATGCTGAGCGCATATAAGACCGGATTCTCGGGGGGCGGAGATGACACCAGCCCTCCGAAGGGCATGATTCGCAAAATTGCTGCAAAGATTAATATTAAAAAGATACCATAGAACCAACCCGGGGCGGAAGAAGTGGGGGTAAGGGCGATAACCAATTTGTCCCACCAACTGCCATACTGCCGGGAAAGGGATAGCGCAAAAAAAAGGCTGCTGAAGAAAAGAAGGAGCTGGGAGGTGCCCATCAACAACAACGTGGCCGGCAAACGCTCCAGGAGGATGAGCCGCACGGTTCTCGACCCGGTATCGCTGACCATGTTGATGGCGTGCCCCAGGTTCATGGTGAGTGCATTGGTGAGGTAGCGGGCATTGCGCACTGCCAGCGGTAGATTCAATCCGCGCCGTTTTATTTCCAGGGCGATCATTTTCTCGATTATCGCCCTCTTCTGGTCTGAAGGCATTCCCCGGTTGGCAGGATTGGTGGTTATTGACTGCGTGACATTCTCTGTGATCTCTCCTCTCATCATTGTATCCACATATCCGCCCATGTTGGCGATCAGGATGGTCATATACATGGCGACCACTACGGTGAGAAAAAGGACCACCAGCCTGACACCGGTGTATTTCACCACCCGCATGAAGGTGCTCGACGCAAATGATTTCTTGATGACGATCTGAGGCTCTGGCTGGGCTGCTGCTTCCATAATATTCCTCACCAAATTCTTGAAAAATAGGGGCAAGGGAGATACCCTTGCCCCTATTTTAATTACATCTTCTTCAATTCAGGCTTATGGAGCGGTAACGAATTGAACCGAATTGAAGGTTGGAACAGCCACGAGGTTGGAAACGACCGCAATCTCGAGCTTGTAGGAGCCGGCTGCCATTGTTGCAGTTAACTCAGCGGGGAGAACCACCTGATAGTTACCTTCCGAAACCAGGGTGGCCAGGTCGGATTTCACGACCGCACCGGTGGAATCATAGAGCAGGTACTTGACCATCTTCAGGTCGGCTGACGCATACGGTTGCCCACCGAAGGTCACCGCGACGTCGAATTTCGCTTCCGCACCGATCTTCACCGAGCCGGCCGGTCCGGTAATGTCGACGACGGCGATCTTGGGTTCGGCAAAGTTGCCCCAGCGATCCGGCGTATCCGGGAAGGCAGAGTAGTTCTGCAGGATGAGGGATTTCTCAACCAGGAAGGCCTTGTACAGGTAATAGGGACCCGTGCCGAGCCAGAAATGTCCGCGCTCGGTGTACCACTGCTTGAGGGCAGTATAGCGGGCCACCGCCTCGTCAGCGGTCACGAAGTCTTTCAAGGTCGCGGCATATGGGATGGTCTTGCCTGCGATGGCCTGGTCCAGGTACTTGGCCAGGATGGCCAGGGTCGGGCCGCCCACGTAGCTGATCTGTTCGATGGTCTTTGCATCGGACTTGTCAAGCGAATAGGCTGCTTCACCGGCAGCTTCGGCCAGGTTGCCGATGGCAAGATCTTCCCAGGGCAACTCAGCGATATAGCAGCAACCGTAATTCGGCCACCAGGAGGAAATATCCAGTTCAGCATCCCCAACGTAGAAATCGGTGTAGGTTTCGATCACCAGCGGGCTGGTCGAAACGATCTTCACGCCCTTGAAGGACGACATGAAGGACTCGTATTTACCAACCGCTGATTCGTCGTAGATGATACTGTCCGGCTTGGCGCGGTCGAAGGTCATGATCATCGACATCACAAAGTCAGCTGCCGACAATTTTTGTCCATCGTGCCAGGTGACCGTGTCAAACATGTTCGCCGGATAGTAAACGACGCTCTTGATCTTGGCGGTCTTGCCATCGCCTGCGGGGATGAACGTCTGAGTCTTGGCATCCCAGTCAGCCCAGGCATCCGCCGGGACAGCAATGCTGTCGGCAGTGGTCAGGGTGATCCAGTCGAGGGACTTGAAGATTGCCAGGCCCTTTGTGATGGTCAATTCAGCCTTTTCAGCGCGCAGCGGCCATCTCAGACCCGTATAAGGATCATCCATGAACCCACCGCCTGACATGGCGGCCTGCGCACCCCCGTCCCAGGCCCAGTTACTGCCGGCGACCGGGTTCCACGCCTCGGAGAAGAGGTCTGCTTCACCCCACTTTATAACACCACCTTCCTGCCCGGTAAAGCGGGCCGTGTAGTACGAGATCGCGCCTCTTTCGATACCAGCGGCAAGGTTGGCGGCAATCTGTACATTGGTGTTTTCGGGGGCGAAGCTTTGTGTATCAACCATAAACACCTGCAGAGAGTCCTGCATGCCAAGGGCCAGAGCCTGCGACATCATGCTCCTGCGTTCGTCAACGCTGGCGAAGAAAGAGTTGGCCAGGTCATCGCCTAATTTCTGGAAGGTGGGGTCGGCCACGCTGGACAGGAATGGCTGGATGCCCTGGACACTGTTGGGCAGATACATCTGCTGGAACTGTCCTGCATCATCGCGCGAGAGGCCGGTGCTGCCCCAGCCTGCGGTGTATACGTTCCACTCACATGTTACAGAGGTTCTCTGCCAGATCGGAGCGGCCTCAGAACCCTTCTTATACTGGCGGTCCACGGTGAAGCCGGCTTTCTCCAACTGGGCGGCAACGTAGTCACCCATCGGTTTGCGGGAACCATCACCGTCGCGGCGGATGAGGAAGATCAGGTTGACCGGTTTGCCTTTGAACTGCCACTTGCCGTCCACCTGGGTGACATCGGGCATGGCGCTCATCTCGGCTGCAATGTCCGCAATGGCCTTGGTTTCGTTGAAGGCATACTTGGCTTCCAGGCTGCGGGCGACATCCGCCAGGTCTGCATAATCGATGCCGTTGGTCGTAATGGGGAAAAACTTCGGCAGAGCGCCTCCGGCATAGATTTCCTGGTTGATGTAGCTGCGGTCATACAGCATGTTGGTGGCCTCGCGGATCTTGCGATCGGCGAAGGGGTTGAGCGTGTTGGGATCTGTGCACGGGGCACCCATATACATGATGGTGTAATATGTGCCCATCGAGGATGCATATTTCAACCCGGCATCCTGAATGGATTTCAGATTCGCCGAAGTAAGGCCATATGCAAACACGTCAATCGCCCCGGCCTGGATTTGGGTCACAGCCGAATCGGCCTGCACGACCGAGAAGACGATCTGGTCAAGCCAGCCGCCGTGGCGCGCAGGGGGCGGGGGTGGTACGGCGGTCGGCGGAATGGTCGCAACAGCCGGGGGGGTAGTGGTGGGTGTCGGACCGCAAGAGGCCAGCAGCATGCTGAAAGCCACCAAAAGGCCGGCAACCAATGACATGCGATTTCGAGACATTGTCTTTCTCCTCCAAATCAAATTAGTTGAACAGGTTTAGGTAATGGTATGGAGCATAGGAAACCAAACACGAGGTTATTCCCGAGAATCACCTCCTTCGCAGATAGAATTTAGTCCTGGGATTTATGAAAAATACCAGAATGGTTAAAAGAAGATTAACACAAGAAACTCAAAAAGTCAAGTACCGCGGTTTATAGGTGCGTCAGTGTGAGTGGTTTCTTGGCGCACCAATCCCGTGTAATGAGCCACGCACCTTTGTTGGTAAGTGGTTTAAGGCTGGCAACCTGCTCCGCTGTCAAAGGCCTCAATATTCCACAAGTTGTTCGCCGCCGTGGGATCCAGCGAGAATTGACACAGGCCCGGGCGGGCTGCGGCGCTTTTAACCCGCCAGTAAAGGGGGATGACCGGCAAATAATCTGCGAATATGGACTGTGCCTGGGCATAAGCCGCGGCATGACTTGGGTCATCCGGCAAGGATTGCTGCGATTCCAGGCAGGCGGCATCAAAGGCTGGGGTACTGGCACCGCTGACGTTCGTCCCCACCCAATTATTCGCCGCCTCGGGTACCTGGGCACTGGTGTACCAGTCACAGGGCGGTTCGATCCCGGTACTGCCCATGGCAAACTCGACCAGGTCGAAATTCCGCCCGAACAATATCCCGTCCGGTCCGGGTGCATAAAGGCTGTCTGCATCCAGGTACTGCAGGTTGACTTTAATCCCGCATTGCGCCAGTCCCTCGCTCAGGATGGTGCTCACCTGTTGCCGCTGGACGGCATTGGTGGTGGCGTAATTCACCTCGAACAGGGTGCCGGAAGGAATGCCCGGCACGCCCCATGCCTGTCGGGGCGTGGAAGGATCATGATCCACATCTTTCCAACCTGCATTTTCAAGCAGTTGAGCAGCAGCAGCCACATTAAATGAAAAGCCGGTTGCGTTCGGATTGTACAGGGGATGTTCCTCCGGCAAGTATGTCCTTGGAACGTAGCTCAGGCCGGAAAGCACTGAATCCACAACCTGCTGCCGGTCCAGGCAGTCGGCCAATGCCTGGCGCACGCGTGCATCGCCGAAATAATCAACGCGGTCTTCCTTATTAATGCCATTATCGTACGAAGCCGGCCGGATGCCGATGGCCAGTTCTTCCATCACTGGCACGGGAGTGAAAAACGCCTGCAGCCTATCCTGGTCCGCCATGGAGCGCAGCAGGTCCACCTGCCCGTCCAGGCGAATACTGGGGTCAAGGATGTCGCAGTTGCCGGTCAATAAGTCACTGATGGCAGCTCCCGGATCGGCGACGAAACGGAAGGTCAGGATATCGTACCTGGGAAGGCCCTCGCCGGCACGAAAGTAATTCCTGTTTTTAACCAGGGTGATGTGGTCGCCGGCGATCCATTCTTTAATTATGTAAGCCCCCCAACCCATCGGTGTTCGGGCGGACAGATCGGTCTCGGTCAATTTATCGACCGTGTACTGGCTCCACAGGTGCTTTGGGAGTGGCAGCCAGAAATTGGTGAAGTAGGTGGGATCAATGAAGCCGGGCCTGCCCCACCATTGAATCGTGGTGGCATCTGCCGCCTCATAGGTGTTGGTGCGGTCCACTAGGTACTTGGAACCGGTGAAGGCCGCCTCCGCTGACAATTGGTAAGCGTAAACCGAATCATCGGCAGTTAATGGTTGACCGTCTGACCAGGTAAGATCGGGGAGCAGATTAAAGGTAACCTGCATCTGGTCCATCAGGACCTCGGATTTGCCATCATAGGTTATTACGCACGAGTCGCTGCGGCAGCCTGCCGGTCGGATTTTCACCCCCACCGCCAGGGTGACCGGGGTGCCGCTGGCATCCACCACTTCGTCACCAATATAGGCTGATTTTGAAAACAGCAGGGCACCGCCGTTCTCGATGCTCGGCAGCTGCTCCAGGATCACGGGTTGATACCCATATGAATTCGTGTCGATCGGTCCATCATAAACGGCAGCCAGGACACTGCGGGCTGCCAATGATGGATTGTCCACCGGGTACAGGCTGGCGGGTTCCCGCCCCAGACAGATGGTCAACATGCGAGGCGGCAGGGATGTGGCGGTTGGGGTGGGCTGGGGGAGGGTGGAGATGGATGTGGGCGAAGGCGGGGTTTCAGGGCTGCAGCCTGCCAGTAGAAACAGTCCCAGGACCAGGCCGCAGAATAATAGTACTGATCGACGAAAGGACATAACGCTGCTCCCGTTCCCGCGCTCAAAGTGGGACAACTCGTGCGAAGATAAATGCTCCCGGTACCGTGTTTTCAACAGGATGGCTGCAAAGACCCGGGACGATCATGCAGGATTATACAACAGAGTACCCCTTTCGTTGACAGCCCCCCACCCTGACGGTACAATGAAGCCGCAAGCCACTTATCAAAGGAGATTCCCATGCTTAAAGAATTTAAGGCTTTTATCATGCGCGGCAATGTAATGGACCTGGCCGTCGGTGTCATCATCGGCGGGGCTTTCGGCAAGATCATTTCGTCGCTGGTTGGTGACATCTTAATGCCGTTGATCGGGCTGATCATCGGAGGAATTGACTTCAGCGGCCTGGCATTCACCCTTGGAAGCGCCAAGGTCACCTACGGCAATTTCATCAACAACCTGATCGATTTCGTCATTATCGCCCTGGTCATCTTCCTGATGGTCAAAGGCGTCAACAACCTGCAGAAGAAACCCGCCCCCGCTCCCGAGGCTGCGCCGACCACCAAGGAATGCCCGCACTGCTTCACGACCATTCCGATCAAAGCCACGCGCTGCCCGCACTGCACTTCCGACCTGAAGTAGTCATTGCCTGTTCCCGCGAGGGGAAGCCCTCGCGGGGAAAAAATCCCGCATGGATTTCCTTGACAAACTCAACCCCCAACAGCGCCAGGCTGTGACGGCTGGTGCCGGTCCCGTCTTGGTATTGGCTGGCCCAGGGTCCGGGAAAACGCGCGTCCTGACCCAGCGCGTGGCATATTTAATCGCCCACGAGGGGGTGCGCCCGTATCAATTGCTGGCCGTTACGTTCACCAACAAGGCGGCACGCGAAATGAGCAGCCGCGTGCGCGACATGCTGGGCGAATTTCCCGCCGAGGGACTCTGGCTGGGGACCTTCCACTCCATTTGCGCCAGGCTTTTACGCCGCGAATCCGAACACCTGCCATTCAATTCCAACTTCGTCATATATGATGAGGATGACCAGCTGCGCGCGGTCAAGGGGGCCATCCGGGACCTGAATTTGGACGAAAAGACCTACCGCCCGCCCTCCGTGCACGCGGCGATCTCGCGGGCCAAGAACGAGCTGATCTTCCCGGAAGCGTATCCCACGCAGACCTACCGCGACGAGGTGGTCAAGCGGGTTTACACCCGCTACCAGGAAATCTTGAAACAAAATAACGCCGTGGATTTCGATGACCTGCTGTTGTGGACGGCGCACCTGCTTTCAGAATTTCCCGAGGTGCGCGAGAAGTATGCCAGGCGTTTTTTGCATGTCCTGGTGGATGAATTCCAGGATACGAATTTTGCCCAGTATATTTTATTGAAACACCTGGCGGCAGGACATCATAATATCTTTGTGGTCGGCGACCCGGATCAATCCGTGTACCGCTGGCGCGGGGCAGACTATCGCAACGTGCAGCGCTTCGAGCAGGATTTTCCCGACGCACGTGTGATCCTTCTCGAACAGAATTACCGATCAAGGCAGACCATCCTCGACGCGGCCATGGCGGTGATCGACCGCAATCCGCACCGCCGCCCTAAAAAACTTTTCACCGAGCGCGGCACTGGCGAGAAACTCCTATTTTATGAAGCGCTGGATGACTATGGTGAAGCTTCCTTTGTGGTTGACACCATTGTCGGTCTTGTCTCCAGCCGGGCCTGCGAGCTGGGAGACTGCGCCGTGATGTACCGCACCAACGCCCAGTCACGCCTGCTGGAAGAAGCCTTCCTGCAAGCGCGGCTGCCCTACCGGCTGGTGGGCGCCCAGAGATTCTATGGGCGGCGGGAGGTCAAGGACATCATCGCCTATCTGCGCCTGGTCCACAACCCGGCTGATGAAATATCTCTTGACCGGGTCATCAACCTCCCACCGCGCGGCATCGGCGACAAGACGTTGCTGGCTGTGCATACCACCGCCCGCGGTGCGAACACCACCTCTTCGGCGGTGATCATGGACCTGGCTCGCGGAGATGCCTCCCCGTTCTGGCCGCAGTTTAAAGGTCGCGCTGCATTACCCCTGTCAGATTTTGGAGCCCTTTTGTCAAACTGGCGGGCGGAAGCACCACGGGCTACCATCACCGAGTTGTTCGACCGGGTCACCCGGGATATCAATTACCAGGCTTATATTGACGATGGCAGCGAGGAGGGAGCAGAACGCTGGGAAAACGTCCAGGAGCTGCGCCGGTTGACGGTGGAATATGAAAGCCGGACCCTAACCGATTTCCTCGAAAACGTGGCCCTCATCTCCGACCAGGATACCCTGGTCGAGGGCAAAAATGCCCCCACCTTGTTGACCCTGCATGCAGCCAAGGGGCTGGAGTTCGGAGCGGTCTTCATCGTCGGGCTGGATGACGGCATCCTTCCACACAGCCGGTCCTTTGATGAACCCGAGGCCATGGAGGAGGAACGCCGGTTGTTTTACGTGGGCATCACGCGGGCCAGGGACCGGCTTTACCTGCTGCGCGCCCTGCGGCGAGGCGGGCGTGGATATGCCGAAGAGACCATTCCCTCGCGCTACCTGGATGACATCCCCGACGGGCTGCTTTCCGGTAAATCACGCACCGGGGGTTCTTCGCGCCCCGAACGCATGGAATGGCTGCGTTCGAGCCCGGTCGCCGCCGACCTCACGGAGGCCCGTTTCCGTGCAGGGATGAGAGTCCGGCACCCTGCCTGGGGTGAGGGAATGGTGCTTAATTCCCGCCTGCAGGATAATGATGAGACCGTGGACGTGGTTTTTGAATCAGTCGGCATCAAACGGCTGGCAGCCAGTTTGGCCAACCTGGAAATCATGAAATAACGCACGGTCACAGCGGATGGTTCTCTCTGTGCCACTGGTTATTATTGTGAGAAAATATACTGGGTCTGCCTGCATCGAACTGGCAACCATCGAAAATAAACCAATCAAGACAATAAAGTTATAAAATGAAAGGACGCACATGCTGAAAAACCTTCCCTCCACCCCTCAAGAAATCATCGCCTGGACCTGGCCTGCAATCGAAAAACACTACAAAAAATTGGAAGCCCGACCCCTGGACGCCTCCAGCGTGGATGGATGGCTGGCAGACTGGTCCAGTGTTGGCGAGCGTCTCCAGGAGATGTACTCGCGCCTCTCGGTGGCTACATCCATTAACACTGCCGACAAGGAAGCCGAAGCGCGCATGAACGCCTTCCTGGACGGCATTTTTCCCAAGGCCATGGCGGTGGAGCAAAAACTCAAGGAGAAGCTGCTTGCCAGCAAGTTGGAACCCAAAGGGTTCCAGATCCCCCTGCGTAACATGCGCGCCGAGGCCGACCTGTTCCGTGAGTCCAACCTGGCACTGCTGGCTGACCAGCAAAAACTTGGCATCGAATTTGACAAGATCTATGGCGCACAGACGGTTAAATGGGAAGGCGAGGAAATCACCCTCACCCGTCTCGCCTTGAATTTCCATCAACCTGATCGCGCCCGGCGCGAAAAAGCCTGGCATCTAAAGGCTGAACGCCAACTCTCCGACAGGAAAGCCATCAACGACCTGTGGAAAAAATTCATGGCCGTGAGGGCCAAGATCGCCAGGAACGCGGATAAGCCCAGTTTCCGCGAATATATCTGGGTGCAGAACCTGCGCTTCGACTATGGACCTGAAGATTGCAAATCCTTCGCCGCAGCCATCGAAAAGGTGGTCGTCCCGGCTGCGACGCGCATATACCAGAAACGGAAGCAGGCACTGGGCCTGGATGTACTGCGCCCGTGGGACCTGGTGGATGGATGGTTCCTGCGTCCAGCGCCGGCTGCCGGCGTGCCAGCGCTCGAACCCTTCACGTCCATCGAAAAACTCAAGACAAAAACCTCCTCCATCTTCCACAACCTGGACCCGGTGCTGGGGGGTTACTTCGACAGCATGGTGGCGGAAGGCCTGACCGATCTCGATAACCGCAAGAACAAGGCTCCGGGGGCATACTGCACATCCTTTCCTTCCATCCGCAAACCATTCGTTTTCGTCAATGCCGTCGGAACGCATGAAGACGTGATGACCACCCTGCATGAATCCGGACATGCCTTCCATGTGTTTGAGACCGCCAAGATCCCATACATCCACCAGCTTTCCGTGCCGATGGAATTTGCCGAAGTTGCCTCGATGGGGATGGAACTGCTGGCATCACCTTTTCTGACCAAGGCCCGGGGTGGTTTTTACTCGGAGTCTGAAGCCGGGCGTGCCCGGGTCGATCACCTGGAAGGGATGATCCTCTTCTGGCCGTTCATGGCGGTGGTGGACCTTTTCCAGCAGTGGGTATATGAGAATCCCAAAAAAGGCGCGGACCCGGCTGCGTGTGATAATAAATGGGGTGAACTTTGGGACCGCTTCATCCCCGGGGTGGACTACTCGGGGCTGGAGGAGATCAAGGAGACCGGCTGGCATCGCAAACTGCATATCCACCAGGTGCCTTTTTATTACGTGGAATACGGCCTGGCACAGTTGGGCGCGGTGCAAATTTTTGGCAATGCACGCAAGAACCAATCCAGCGCATTGACAGCCTACCGCAAGGCGCTCTCCTTGGGGGGAACCGTGAGCCTTCCGGAACTTTTCGCGGCTGCCAATGCCAGGTTCGCCTTCGATGTGCCCACTATCAAGAAAGCCGTTGATTTAATGGAAACTGTAGTGAAGGAGCTGGATAAGCAAAAATAAAGGGGGTGGCTTGCCTCCCTTTTGCCTATGTTCTGGAAGGAGATGCAATGGACTGGGTGCTGCTGTGGAAAATCTTCTGGCTTTTCACCAAGGTGGCCATGTTCTCATGGGGAGGTGGACCGGCATCGCTGGGTCTCATGCAGCGCGAGGTGATTAACGCCGGGTGGCTCACACCCGAAGAATTTGCCGACGATATCGCACTTAGCAATGCCCTGCCAGGCCCAACCGCTCCGCAGGCGTCCGCCTATGTCGGGTACAAACTTGCCGGGTGGCCCGGCGCCATCATTGCAGTGACTGGCACGGTGGTTCCGGCCACCCTGCTGATGCTCATTCTAATCGTCGGGTTTTTCAGCATCAAAGACAATGTGTATATGAAAGGCGCCCTCAAGGGAGTACGTCCCTTTGTGGTCGGTTTGCTGGCCTGGACAGCCTACCAGATGGCTGTCACCGTTTTTAATTTGAAGCCGGGGGTGGGTGTTTCCATCCTGCAGGGTTGGGACAAGTGGTTGATCGCCCTGGGAGCCTTCCTGATCCTGACATTCACATCCATCAGCCCCGTTTGGTTGGTACTCGCCACTGCAGCCATTGGCCTGGTTTTTTATCGCTAGGGTGCACAGGTGAATGGCTTTCATTTTTAATTACAAAACCGTATACCCGGTCACTGTTGGATAATTCTCTGGTTCGCGCATAAAATAGGGTCATGACCCAAAGCCTGAAGATCATCATCCCAACTGCAGGGTTGGCCACGCGAATGCGTCCCCAAACATGGTCCAAGCCCAAATCGCTGGTGAGCGTTGCGGGGAGACCCGCGCTGGATCACCTGCTGGATATGTTTGGCAGCGTCCCTGCCCTTACCTCTGCAGTCCGGGGAACCAGCCCCAGGCAGGGTGCCAAAAGTGTTGAATACGTCCTCATTCTTGGTCCGGGGCTGGGCCAGACCCAGATCCCACCCTTCATGCAGGAACACCACCCCGAATTGATCACTCATTTTGTGGTCCAGCCGATCATGCGCGGTCAATCGGACGCACTGCGGATGGCACGAAAATACCTGTCCGGACCCGTGATCATCTGTTTTTCGGATACGCTGATCGAAACGGATTTTTCCTTCCTGGCAGTTGAAAAAGCGGATGCGGTTGCCTGGGTTAAACCCTTTCCCGACCCGCGTCGATTCGGCGTGGCTGAAGTGGATGCGGCAGGCCGGGTGACGCGTCTGGTCGAAAAACCACAATCCCTGGATAACAAGCTGGTCGTGGTCGGGTGCTATTTTTTCAAACAGGCCGGGAAACTGCTTTCAGCCATCGAAGAGCAGTTCAAGCGAAACATTTCCCGCAAGGGGGAGTATTTCCTCACCGATACGATCAACATCATGATCGAGCACGGCTTGAAGATGCGCACGCAACTTGTGGATGTGTGGCTGGATACCGGGACGATCGAGGCCACGCTGGAGACCAACCGGTATTTGCTGGAGCATGGCAAAACCAGCCAGATAATAAACCAAAAACAGCATGCAGTTAAAGTTGTGCCGCCGGTGTTCATCCATCCCAGTGCCAGGATCAGCAATTCCGTGATCGGACCCTATGCCTCCATCGGGGCGGATTGCGTGATAACGGATGCCCGGGTCGAGGACTCCATCCTTGAGGCCGGGGTCACCATCGAGGCAGCCGCCTTGAAAGGCTCATTTATCGGCCGGCAAGCCTCGGTCGTGGGACGTTCCGCCGCCGATGCTCCCTTGAAGTTGAACATCGGGGATGCCAGTATTGTTTCTTTAAGGTGAGGTTCATATGATGACCGACACTGTCGAATGCCATTCCGGCAGCGTTTACGCTGAAAGACCGACGGCATTTACCTGACAGGGGCGGCGTTTCATTGTCGATAAAATCCTATCCCGGGGGCGCACCCCGCAGTTGAAGTGGTTCCGGGTGCGGACAACGGATGATCTTGTCTTTGAGCTGTCGCTCATTGAAACGGATAGTAATCTGATATCCGAACTTGATTGGAATATTCACCAAATTTGAGGAGGCTGGATGCAGGATATTTCTGTGGGGCGTTTTCTCGCAAAGAATGTTGCCGGACTGAAACCTTCCGGCATTCGCAAGTTTTTCGACATTGCCGCCACGATGAAGGATGTCATTTCGCTTGGCATCGGTGAGCCTGATTTCACCACTCCCAAACCAATCCTGGAAGCGGGCATCCGTTCCCTGCGAGCCGGTGAAACCCATTACACCTCCAATTCAGGAAAGCTCGAATTGCGCCAGGCCATCGCCGGGAATATAAAACGTCTTTACGGTGTCAGTTATGATCCGGTCAATGAAATAGTCGCCACCGTGGGTGTCTCGGAGGCACTGTACCTGGTGATGACCGCGCTGCTCAACCCGGGTGATGAAGTCATCATTCCGACACCCTGCTTCGTATCCTACCAGGCTGAGGTGATCCTTGCGGGCGGTGTGGCCGTGGAAATCCCCAGCCGCATGGAGGATAATTTCCAACTCGACCCGGATCGCATTCGGGCGGCAATCACCCCGCGCACCAAGGTGATCTTCGTGGGCTATCCAAGCAACCCGACCGGTGCAGTCGCCACACGCGAGATCCTGGAACGGGTGGCTGAAATTGCCGTCGAACACGACCTGCTGATCATCTCTGATGAAATATACGACCGGCTGGTGTACAATTTCGACCACGTCTGTGTCCCTGCACTGGGTCCTGAGATCATGAAACGGACCATCCTGCTGGGTGGTCTTTCAAAGGCGTATGCCATGACCGGCTGGCGCATCGGCTACGCCTGCGGTCCGGCCGAAATCATTAAAGGTATGGTGCGCGTCCACCAGTACACCATCATGTCCGCACCAACCACCGCCCAGGATGCAGCCGTCGAAGCCCTGGTCAACGGGGAAAAGCATGTTCAAGACATGCTTGTCGAGTATGACCGGAGGCGCAGGTTGATCGTCGGTGGGCTGAATAACCTGGGGTTGACCACCTTCGAACCGCACGGGGCATTCTATGCCTTCCCCAAGATTTCCGCTTCCGGCATGGACGACGAGAGTTTTGCTGAAAAATTGCTCAACGAAGAACATGTGGCAGTAGTTCCGGGGAACGCCTTCGGAAAAGGCGGGGATGGATTTGTGCGCTGTTCGTATGCCACAGCTTATGAGAAAATCGAAGAAGCCCTGGAGCGTATTAAGAAGTTCATGAATCGCTACGGATAACTGCAGTACAAAAAAACACCAGATCAGTGAGGCCGGGTGAATCCAGGTTAAATATCGGTAACCAGGCACATGGGAGAGTTGGTCTTTCTTCAGACAGGCATGCCAGCGGGCCGGGGCAAACCGGGCTGTGAGTCCTTTACAATGGTGTAAAATGATAGGGTTGTTGAGGTGTTAAATGATTTTTCAAGTCGGAATTGAAAATAACAATGAAGGACGATCCATCGCTTGGGCGCTGGAACATCCCGGTTGTTTTGCATATGGTGTCAAGGGTGAAGGGGCTGCTTCGAACCTGGAGGGGGCGTTGAACAAGTACGCCGGTTGGATTTTACGACATGATTCAAACACCTGGTTAAACTTTGAAGCCAATGAAGTTGAGCTGGCCATTAATGGGACCTGGGACGTGTATTACATCGACGACGATATGAATATCGGCAGTGAAGTTGATGGATACAGCGTGGAATCGTTTTTTCCCTATGATTGGAAACCCCTGACCACGACCGAAATAAAACATGCCCTGGACATGCTGTCCTGGAGCCGGGATGACCTGCTCAAAACAGTACATGGATTAAGCGAGGAAAAACTAAACCAGACCTACACGGGCGAACGCTGGAGCATCAATGGTGTGCTCGGGCATCTTGGCGGGGCGGAATGGTGGTACATGCACCGCCTTGGACTCTCTTTCCCGCGCGCCGAGGTGCCGGAGAAACCGCTTGCCAGGCTGGAGAAGGTCCGCAGGCATTTCAATGCAGTCCTGCTCAAATTGGATGGAGTAAAACAAGTTATCGGCATTGATGGGGAGTTCTGGTCTCCTCGAAAAGTGCTGCGCCGTGCCCTGTGGCATGAACGCGATCATGTGGACCATATTCGCAAATTGATCGCCATGTAAGGCTGCGACACAAGGTCATACCCTGCCATCATAAACAAAAAGAGCAGCGGCGCAATGCCGCTGCTCTTTGCGATCCCAGCCGCGATCATCAAGCCGGTTTGACATTGACATAATGCTGGCGGATGCGATAATCCCCGTTCTTCGCCAGCACCCGGGCGGCGAATTTTTCGGGGACATCCACCAGGGTGTACTTGTCCTGGATGTGGATTTTCCCTATGGTATGACCGGGGATATCCGCATGGAATGCGATCGTGCCGACCACGTCATTGGGACGAACGCCGTGAATGCGTCCCAGGCTGAGATTGAGGCGTACCATGCCCGATTCGTGCGATGTGGTTTCGTGATCCGTACCCCCGCGGCGGGATGAGCGGTTTTTTACCTGTTCGTAACGGTGCGGACCAGCGTCTTTCACTTCGCTGACCACATCCACGGGACGTTGTTTTTCGTCGGCACGGGCCAGCTTGAGGGCTGCCGCGGCAATTTCCAGGGGGTCATGCCCTTCTTCCACCAGCCGCGCCACCAATTCACGTTCGCGGCTATAGCGGGCGCGCGCCAGCCAAGTTTTAACATTGGAGAGCAATTCGTTTTCACGGTGGTCGCGAATGTCCTCCTCGGTCGGCAAGGATGACTGGATCAGCGGCTGGCGGATGAGGGATTCAACCTGGCGCAGCAGGCGTTTCTCGCGCGGGGTGATCATCGAAATGGCTGTACCGGTCTTTCCGGCCCGCCCGGTGCGCCCGATGCGATGAATGTAAATTTCAGGGTCGTCAGGCAGGTCGTAATTAAAGACATGGGAAATGTCGTCAATATCCAGGCCGCGGGCGGCAACATCTGTAGCCACCAGAACCTTGACCTGGCCTTTACGGAACCGGTTGAGGGTGCGTTCGCGGGATTCCTGGTTCAGGTCCCCATTCAGCGTTTCAGCGGGGAAACCGCGCAGGGCAAGTGCGTTGGCCAGTTCCCCGGTCCCCTGGCGTGTGCGGACAAAAATAAGGGCTCTGGTAATTGGATCGATCTCAAAAAGACGCGTCAGCGCGGCCAATTTGTCTGCCTGGTTGACCAGGTAATAACGTTGTTCGATCGCCTGCAGGGTGACCTGGGCATGCTTGATTAGTATTGATTGCGGGGTGTGCATGTAGCGGTCTGCGAGGCGGCGGATGGGGGCAGGCAGCGTGGCGGAGAAGAGGGCAGTCTGCCGGTCTCCGGGGGTATCCGCCAGGATGGTTTCAATGTCTTCGATAAAACCCATCGAGAGCATTTCATCCGCTTCGTCGAGCACCACGGTGCGGACACGGCTGATATTGAGGGCATTGCGTTTAAGCTGGTCGATCAAGCGACCGGGGGTGCCCACCACCACGTCCACTCCGCGCTTGAGGCGGCTGATTTGCGGACCGTAAGGCTGCCCGCCATAAACAGCCAGCACGCGTACATCCTGCACTTTGCCAAAATTGGATACTGCATCAGCCACCTGCAGCGCCAGCTCGCGGGTTGGACATAATACCAGGGCTTGCACATGACCCTGCGCGGGTTCCAGGTTGTTTAAAATGGGGAGGGCAAAAGCGGCAGTCTTGCCGGTGCCGGTCTGGGCCTGGCCGATCACATCTGCACCGGTCAGCATGATCGGGATGACGGCAGACTGGATGGGTGTTGGCTCGGCGTAACCGAGGTCAGCGACGGCTTGCATCAATTCGGGACGCAGGTGTAGATCATTAAATTGGGGCTTCATCAAATCCTCTTTCGTATGTCTTTCCCCTTTTCAAGAAGGGGGTGCGCCGGGCCTGGCTGAGCAGATGAATATGCTGCCTCCTGTGCCTTTGCCCCGGCGGTGACGTGGGGTTGGGATGTTTTGATGACTCCACCGAAAATCTTTCCGATCGAAGGGACCCTTGCGGGTGATCCCTGCCAATAAAACAGCCCGGTTCATTCGCCGGGCCATCATTCGAAGTCTCAAAACAATTTCCCTGGTGCGTGTGCTCAAATTTCGAGCGGAACGGGAGTATACCACACTTCGCGGAGAACAGGATTTCCATAAAGGCAGGATCGCCTGAAACGGGTAAAATATGAAGCATCTGAAGGCAAACCAAGGAGTCCAATATGCAGCCTCATTTTCTCGTCAACCAGTTGCACTTTGCCCGCAGTGAGTTCGTCCGCTGCCTTGAAGGTGTTTCCGGGGAAGATGCCGTCCGCCGGGTCATGCCCATGAACTGCATCAGCTGGATGGTCGGGCACCTCGCAAATCAAGAGCATCGTTATTGGGTCATCCTGGCCCAGCAAAGGGAGGTTGCGATCGGCCTCTACGAGTTGGTGGGGTATGGTCAACCCGCCAGCACCCCCCCACTACAAGACATGTGGGCTGCCTGGCACAGGGTGACCTCCGAGGCGGATAAATACCTTGCCACGCTGACACCCGCTATCATGCAGGAATTCCTCTTGCGGGACGGGAAGCCGGTTAATGAAAGCATCGGGACGTTATTGATGAGGAATATTTATCATTACTGGTATCACACCGGTGAAGCCTCGGCAGTCCGCCAGCTGCTGGGTCATGCGAATGTTCCCGAATTTGTCGGCGATATGAGCACGGCGGCATACACGCCGGAAGAATAACGGTTGTGGTATTCAAGTGGGCTTCATCGCTTGATTAAATCCACACCATCGAAACAGGGCTGATTAAGCCAGACCAGGGGAACACCGGTACATCTCAAATGGCTGTCCCGCAAAAGGCAGCCATTTTATTTGCCTCTTGTGCCTTTGTGCCTTTGTGGTTAAATTCATCCTGCCATGGATGCCAAGACCCTCCACGTCCTCGAATACGCCAAGATCCTTGCCCGACTGGCTGATTTTTGTGATTTCTCCGCCTCGGCGGACCTGGCACACAGCCTGCAGCCGACGCCCGATCATGAGGAAGCCCTTGTCCGGCTGGCGGAAACAAGCGAGGCGCGCACCCTGCTCGTCACCAGTGACCTGACCATTGGCGGCGCCCACGATGTCCGTGAACAGGTTGACCTGGCAGCGCACGGCGGTGTGCTCGACCCCAAGGAAATGCTGGACGTGCAGTCGACGCTGGTCTCGATGCGCGACCTGAGGCATTTTTTTTCCAAGCATGCCAAAATGTCGCCACACCTGGCAGAGATCGCCTCGCGCCTGCCAGCCCCGTCAGGTTTGATCGAAGCCATCTCGCGCTGCATCGCGGACAATGGCGAAGTGGCTGACAGCGCCTCTCCAAAACTTTATGACCTGCGGCGGCAGGTGCGGGTGGCGCACGACCGCCTAATGGCCCGCCTGCAGCGTTACCTGACCGATTCTTCCACCGCCTCCAAGCTGCAGGACGCGGTCATCACCCAGCGCGACGGGCGTTTTGTCATCCCGCTGCGGGCGGAGTTCAAGGGCCAGGTCAAAGCCATCGTGCACGACCAGTCATCCACCGGGGCAACCCTCTTCGTGGAACCCCTGGCGGTGGTTGAACTCAACAACGCATTCCGGGAAGCCCAGGTCGCCGAACGTGACGAAGTCAGGCGGGTGCTGGCTGAGCTTTCCGGGCAGGTGGGTGAGCTGGCCGGGGAGATTGTCCCCGGTATTGCCGCGCTGGCCGACCTCGACCTGGCCTTTGCGAAAGCGAAATACGCTGATGAAATTGGCGCCAGCGAACCCGTGTTGCACCCGATGATGGACCGCCGATCCAAAAATGGAGCGATCCAAGGTTCGCCCATCCCGGAGATCAAGTTACTGCATGCGCGTCACCCGCTGCTCGACCCGCAAACGGTGGTTCCCATCACCATAGACGCCGCCCCCGGTACTTTTGCGCTGGTCATCACCGGTCCGAATACTGGCGGCAAGACGGTCACGCTGAAGACCGTCGGCCTGCTGGCGGTCATGGCGCAGAGCGGGCTGCACATCCCGGCGCAGTCGGGTTCGGAACTGCCCTGCTTCCAGGCAATCTATGCGGACATCGGCGACGAGCAGTCAATCGAGCAGTCCCTGTCCACCTTCTCCGGGCATATCACCAATATTGTCCATATCCTGAAAAAGGCGGACAAGCGTTCGCTGGTCATCCTGGATGAACTCGGGGCGGGTACGGATCCCCAGGAGGGTGCCGCGCTGGCACGAGCCATCCTTTCCAGCCTGCTGGCGCAGGGCATCACCACTTTCGTGGCCACGCACTACCCGGAACTGAAGACCTTTGCCCATACCACCCCGGGGGTGGTCAATGCCTCCCTGGAGTTCAACGTCCAGACCCTGCGCCCAACCTTTATATTGACCATCGGTCTGCCCGGACGCTCGAACGCACTGGCCATCGCCCAGCGCCTTGGGCTGCCGCAGGAGATCATCGACACAGCCAGGAGCGAGATCAACCCCGACGACCTGCGGGCTGACAAGCTCATTGGTGACATCCACCGCCAACGCAAGATCGCCTTCAAGGAGAGTGAAAAAGCCGAGAGGGCCCGCTCCGAAGCCCGCCGGCTGGAACGCGACCTGGCTGAGCGCCTGGAAAAGATAGATGAGGAACGCCAGAAAGTGCTCGAACAAGCGCGCGCCGAAGGTGAACTGGAAATCGATGTGTTGAAAGAGCAGTTGAAATCCCTCAAGGCAGAATTAAGAAAGGCGCGCCAACCGCTGGACGCCCTCCGAAAAATAGAGGAGGATATCGCGGGCTTTGAGGAGGAAATCCAGAAACCGGTGAGGCGCGGACGAAAAATTCCAGGGCAGGCAACATCATCGGCGGTACCCCATTTGAAGGCTGATCAGCGTCCATTGGCTGTTGGCGACAAGGTGGTTTTGAAAAAGCTTGGCAGCGAAGGAATACTGCTTTCGCTGGATGAGGATGAGGCCGAAATCCAGGCGGGGTCGCTGCGCATGCGCGTCCCCCTGGAGGAGATCAGGCGGAAGCAGGAGATC
>Ga0315297_10000181_pt1 | contig 34306 bp, 29 predicted proteins | sample YL17G15_0_MG_FD_203628 | JGI IMG/M metagenome (GOLD analysis project Ga0315297, IMG submission 203628) | Sediment microbial communities from Yellowstone Lake, YNP, Wyoming, USA - YL17G15_0 | ecosystem: Environmental > Aquatic > Freshwater > Lake > Sediment | place: USA: Wyoming | collected...
GCGGGATCACTTCTTTCCCTTCCACGGTGCGGATCTCGTTCTGCAGAATAGCCAGGTTTTCCTGGATCGAGGTCAGGGGAATGGCGTAGATCCGGCCGGAGATTTCGACCAGGAGCACCCGGATGATGGCCAGGGTGATGGGCAGGGTGATTTGGAACAGGGTTCCCATCCCGGCTTCGCTCTCGAGCTCGATCATCCCGGAGATCCGGGTGATATTGCGCTTGACCACGTCCAGCCCGACCCCCCGGCCGGAAAGGGAGGTGACCTTGGTGCTGGTGCTGAACCCCGGCAGGAAAAGGAGGCTGGTGGCGTCTTCGGGGGAAAGCTCGATCCCGGGTTCCAGGAGCTTTAACTCGTGGGCCTTTTCCTTCACCCGCTTCCAGTTGATTCCGCGGCCGTCGTCCTCCACCTCCACCACCACGTGACTCCCGACGGAGAAGGCATTCAGGGTGATCCGGCCCCGGGGGTTTTTCCCGGCCTTTTCCCGCTCCTCCGGGGATTCGATCCCATGGTCCAGGGAATTCCGGATGATGTGCATCAGGGGGTCACCGAGTTCCTCGACGATCAGCTTGTCGAGTTCGGTGTCCGCCCCGAAGATCTCCAGGTCGACCTCCTTGTGGGCCTCCCGGCAGATCTGCCGCACCACCCGGGCCAGGCGGTCAAAGAGCTGCCGGAGCGGAACCATCCGGGCCTCCATAATGCCCTGCTGGAGCTCGGAGACTTTCCGTTCCAGGAGGCGGTTGGCCCGGAAAAGCTCCCGGGCGAGTTCCTCCAGGCCTTTCTGGCCCCGGAGGTGTTCGGCCAGACGCTGGATCTCGGCCTGGGAAAGCACCAGCTCGCCGACGATGGCGATGATCCGGTCCAGTTTGCTGATGTCCACCCGGACCGTCTGGCTGACGCTTTTTAAACTTTCCTCCGCCCCTTCCCCTTCCCGGGGCTTGGGTTCCTCCGGGGCCGGGCCGGGGGCCGGGGCCTCGGTTTTTCCCCCCGCCGGGATCGGCTCGACGGTCACGCCCGCACGACCACCCGCCGCCGCCAGGATACTCTCGACGCCCTTCTGACAGCCGACAATCAAGTCGAAGACGATTTCGTCCTCCCGCCCGGGCTGGCTGCTCGGGAGAGTGGTGATGATTTCCCCGACCTTCTTGAGATCCTGGTTGATAGCGGTGAGATCCTGGTCGAAGGTGGTGATGGGGAAAACGGTGTGGATCCGGAAGAGGGGGACGCCCTTCCGGACGTTCTCCGCCAGGCGATGTTCCTCGTATTCGGTCAGGCTCTTGAAGAGGTTGGGGTCGAGGCCCACGCTCGAGAAGGGGGAAGCCGCGGAAGCCTGGCTCTGGGAGCGCAGGAGCTGGTTGATCCGGGCCACCATTTTTTCGGCCGCGAGCTTGTCTTCCTCCTGGCCTTTGCCGATCCCATCGACCAGGGTTTTCAGGGTATTCATGCCCTGGTAAAGATGCTCGAGCAGCTCCGGGGAGAGTTCCACCTTGCCCATCCGGAGCCGGTCGAGAAGATCTTCCAGGCTGTGGGACAGCTGGGAAACCCCCTCCAGGCCGAACATCCCGGCGATGCCTTTCAGGGAATGGGCGCCCCGGAAGATTTCGTTCAGGGTATCCGGGTTGATCTCCCCGCTCTTGGCGCCGTCCTCGAGTACGATCAGGTTCTGGAAAATCTTCTCGATGACCTCTTCGGCCTCGGAGACGAATTCCTGCCGGGCCCGGGTGCCCCGGGCCTGCGGTTTCTTTTCTTTTTCCTTGCTCATCCCTTCGGTCCGGTTTTTCCCAGCAGGCGTTTGATCGAGGCGATCAGGCTCTCCGGGGTGAAAGGCTTGATCAGGTATTCATCGGCCCCCAGGGCCAGTCCCCGCCGGCGATCCTCTTCCTTGCCCTCGGTGGTGATGACCAAGGTCGGGATGTCCCGGTAGCGGGGGTTGGATTTCAAAAAAGTCAGGAGTTCCAGGCCGTTGATGTCGGGCATGTTGATGTCGGTCAGGATCAGGTCAAACTGGATCCGGGGCAGGAGCTTCAGGGCTTCAAAGCCGTTCTGGGCCTCGGTGATCAGGAATTCCTCTCCCACCGTCTCCCCGAGGATGGAGTCGATCATGCTCCGCATGGCCGCGGAGTCTTCAACTATGAGAATGTTCTTTGCCAAGGGTGGGAACCTCCTTTAGTTTCCGCTCCAAAAAGGCTTTTTCCATGGCCAGGCCGGCCTGGGAGAGGAAGATTTCCAATCCGGTGGAATCCCCGATGCGCCGCCTTTCGGGCAGGTTATCCCCGTAAAGGATGATTACCACCTGGCCGCGGCTGATCATCGGGCCGAAAAAGGATTCTTCCGGCTGCTCGCTCCCGAGCATCTGCAGGAAGTATTCCTCCCAGGGATTGGCGCGCCGAAGCTTGCGCCGGATCGGGACCTTGTTTTCCACCACCTCGCGGAAGATGGAAATCTCATCAATGGGGATCCGGACCTCCCGGACCCGGTTTTCGGGGTTGATCCCGTCGCTCAAGCGGATGCCGAACTGGCCCAGGCCGGCGATGACCCGCTTGCGGACCATCAGGAGCACGGCCCGGTTCATGATCTCGCTCGCAAAACGGAGCACCAGGAGAGAAATGTCGGCGTAGCGGTTGGGGTCGCTCAATTCCTCCACCATCGACCGGAGCAGGCGCAGGCCGGGGCTGGCCATAACCGGTTCGTCCCCCGCTTCCCCTCCCAGGCGGGGCAAATCCAGGTTTTCCCCCGTGGTCCGGGAGATTTCCTTGCGCACGCTGGCTAGAAATTCATCCCCCTCGGGGGAGAGCGCCTCGTCCGCGGCGAAGCCCTTGAAGAGTTCGGCGAGGTTATCCGAGGGGGAGCCGGCCTGGCCCGGCGCGGGAGCCGGCATGATCAGGGCCGGGGGGCTGATCCCCTTGCGGAGGAGGGGCTGGAGGGGATCGATGGTGAGCTTCTCGATTTCTTCCTCGGTTTCCTTGAGATCGAAGTTGAAAAGGCCGTCCTTCCATTCAAACAGGCGGCGGACATTTTTTTCCACGAAGCGGCGGACTGCGCTTTCGATCTTATCCTGGTCCTGGCCAAACCGTTCCGACAGGACCCAGGCCAGGTTCCGGCGGAATTTGATGGTGCGCAGGTGGGAAACGGCGTCCTTCAGAATGGGAAGGTTGATCACCCCTTCCCGAATCAGGAGGCTGGCGATATTTTCTTTTTCCCCGGGGTTTAAGGTGCTGATGATCTGGCCGTTCTTGAAAATAATCCGGGATTCATTGCCCCGGTTGCTCAGGGTGAGCACCCCGGACTTTCCGGAAAGGGCGATAATCTGCAGGATATCACCCAGGCTTAGGTCTTCCAGACGTCCTACCAGACTCATATTATGGGCCTTTCGGTCTAAACCAAAAATTTATCATAGCCCCCGAGGCAATGCAAAGAATATTATTATATATTAAGAGGAGTTAGGGCAAATCATCCTTTTTCGGGCTGCGGGTTTGTATTATCTGACTTATCCGATCGAGCTTATTTATCTGGTTTAAATATTAATAAAGCGAGAAAGGCGGGAAAGGCTAGATCCAACTTCGCCAATCCATCCTACGCAGAAATACCGCTTCGGAGGACATGGGCTTTGTTGGACAGGCAGGCGAGAAAAGGCTGAACCCCAAGTGTCTAAAGAGTGCTCCAAGATTATTGTAGTTGCCCGATTTATCGGGCTGAAAAAATATTTCCACCGATTAAAGCCTCATAAATGAGGCAACTACAATTTAAAATTTGGATTTTGAAATTCATTTGGCATTTGGGCTTGGGAATTTGAACTTCTGAACACCCCGGTTTCCCGATGACCTGATAACCTTCCGGCTCTGATTACAAGTTGCTGCCCGCTGGCTATTTGCCCTTTCAAGCCGGTTAGCGATAAAATCTGCACGCCATGACTGAGTACAAACGGGAGATCCTTCCCAACCCGGGAAGCCTGGTTACCCGGGGAAGATTTAATTTCGGGACTTTCGATCGGCCTTTCCAGACGGTCAATCCCCTGGAGGCGAAAAATCCCCTGGGCCGGGCCTACCCTCGCTTCATTAACAACCAGCGCCTGAAGGAATGGCAGGCCTTCCAGCTGGGGAATGAGGATTTTTTCATGCTGGCGGTGCTTTACAGCGCCAAGCTGGCGGGCCTGATCCAGTTCATCTGTTACGACAGGAAAAAAGACCAGAAATTCCTTTACGAAAAGATCGTCCCGGCCTGGTCTTTGAAAATCCCCGGCTCGCTCTGGAATTCCGAGGGGGTTTACCTTTCCCGGGATTTCAATCTCCGGATTCACGACCACCTGGACCAGGAAAAATTCGTTATCGAGCTGGAAATAAACGCATTTAAAAAGATGCCGGACGTGAAAGCCCGTTTTGAGGCGATCCACGACTTGAAGCGGGTCACCCCCATCGTGGTCTCCCTGCCCCTGGGGGAAAACCGGGCGTTGTATTCCCACAAGTGCCTGATGCCGATGCAGGGAACCCTGACCCTGGGGGAGAATTCGGTCGTTTTCTCTCAGGCGACCAGCTTCGCCATCATTGATGACCACAAGGCTTTTTATCCGTATGTGTTGAAATACGACTGGGTTACGGGGGTAGGCCACGAATTGGGCAAGCTGACCGGTTTTAATCTTACCTGTAATCAAGTAAAGGATCAGGAAAGATACAACGAAAACTGTCTCTGGATCGGCGGCAAGTTACATTTGCTGCCTCCGGTCAAATTCTCCCGCCCGGAGGGTATTGCAAAAGACTGGATCATCAAGGACGCTTACGAGATGATTGACATCGTGTTCACCCCGACGGTCCCGGGCAACATCGACATGAATTTATTGGTGTTAAAAACCAAGTATCAGGGCCCGTTCGGCAAATTCCGTGGCTACATCAAGGATTCTACCGGCAGTAAAATATCCGCAGACAAGTTTTTCGGGATGGGGGAGGAAAAATACCTGCGCGGCTGATTAATCAGGCGAAAAGATTCCGGAAGATTTGTTATTCTTCCCGCCTAAGGAGGACGCTTTAATCGCATGGGATTCACGGGAAAGATAGAACTTATTTATCCGCTCTACAAAGAAATGCGGATGGAAAAGGGTCGAAGGATCCCGCAGCTCACCCTTCCCCTCGTAGCCGCGCTTTGCCCGCCCGAGATCGAGGTTAAAATAACCGACGAAGAAGTGGAGGAAATCGATTTCAACCTCGGCCGAGGTTCGGTGGCGGGAGTAAGCATGATGACCGCCCAGGCTAAGAGAGGATATGAAATCGCCCGGGAATTTCGGAAGAAAGGGGTGATCACCATCGCGGGGGGGATCCATCCTTCCAGCCTGCCCGACGAAGCCGCGGCGCATTTTGATTCCGTGGTTGTGGGCGAGGCGGAATGTGTCTGGGATAGTGTTATCACCGATCTTAAACGCGGGGAGCTTAAAAAAATCTACCGGAGCGAAGAATTCTTTCACCTGAGAAACCTGCCATCCCCCAAATACGATCTGGTTAAGAATAAGATGTTCTACACACCCGTCCAGGCCTCGCGCGGGTGCCCCTATCGATGTACCTTCTGCAGCGTCACGAAATTTTACGGTCCCAAGTTTCGTTCCCGTCCCGTGGACGAAATCATCACGGAGATAAAACTTTCCGGAGATAAATATTTCTTTTTCGTGGACGATAATATCGTCGGCAACCCGAAATTCGCCAAGGAACTCTTCACTAAATTGATCCCGCTGAAAATCAAATGGGGGGGGCAGGCGATTCTGGGCTTTGGCAATGACCGGGAACTGGTGGAACTGGCGGCCCAAAGCGGCTGCCTGGGGCTTTTTATCGGGATTGAAAGCGTGAATCGAAAATCAATCAAACAGGCCAATAAAAAATGCAACAAAGTGGAGGATTACGCCGCGCTCATCAAGCAAATTCATCGGGCGGGGATCCACATTATCGCCGGGACGGTTTTCGGTTTTGACACGGATGACAAGAATATCTTCGAACAGATGCTGGATTTCTACAAAAAAAACAAGATCGCTTACGCCAACTTCAGCATCCTGACCCCTTTTCCGGGGACGATCCTTTATGAACAAATGGAAAAGGAGGGGAGGATCTTCGAAAAGGATTGGTCCAAGTACGACTGCGGAAGCGTGGTCTTCCACCCGCTGAAGATGTCGCCGGAGGAACTGCAGGCGGGCTCCGACTGGGTGGGAAGGGAGTTTTTCAAGCCCGCTGAGATTCTCCGGAGGTTTTGGGAGAACCGGAGCCATCCGTTCCTTTACCTGAGTGGGAACATCGGGTATCGGAGAAAACACAACACCCATGAACCCGGACGAAATGTGGCAATAAGAAAAAGCTGAAGGCCAAAAAAGACCGCGCAAATTCCGGGGTCAGGTCTTTACTTTGGTGTTTGGTGATCTTTTTCATTCTTAAAAAGTCAGAAAAGTATTTCTTCAAAACAAATGGCCGTCCGATTTCAGGCCTAATAAATTCCCGCCGGATGTTTCTTTGATTATTTGTATGCCTGGATTCCCGCTCCCCGATTACAAACTTCGAGGACAAGTTTCGCGGGAATGACGAACCTAAGATTAAGAATCGTTGGATTGCTTCGTCGGCCTGCAGGCGCAAGCCTCCTCGCAATGACAATCTTATTTTGATTTGTCTTAGAAACCCTTTCTAGGTTTCCAGCGGGTGGGTTCAAGAGGGCCGATATTCTTTGGGATCGGGCGGCGGAGAGTAACGAGTTTATCGAAGATGATTGTGGTCAGTGGGGTTTAAAAGTCAATTATGTTAACGTGGTTTTTACGGCTTGGGATTTTTCCGTTTTCTTAATTCTTTTGTCAAATCGTTAATTTTTAGATCTTGAAAAAGTTCTTCGCGTTCTTTTGAATAGTCGTTATATCCTTGTTCATACTGAAGCAGAAACCGCATAGCGCCGGAAAGACCAAGCCTTTGAGTTAATACCTTCCAACCTTCTTGTCGAATCTCGGGGTCACTAAGTTCCAGGGACTTTCGCATGGTTATATCCTCCGGATTATTAATTCAGTCGGGTTAATCACCTTGGTTTTAAGGTCATCTTTAAGCTCATGGCGGATTTTTAATAGCCTATAATCGCAGGTTATATAGAAAACGGCTTGGGATTTCTCCGCAAAGGCGATGTGATAAGCATCCAGCGGTCTTATCCCTTTATTATTCAATTCAAAAGCCCTTTTTTCGACTTCTGGAGATAGAGGTATTTTTTTGCTGAATTTTTCAAGCCAGGTTTCAACAATCAAACGACGATTTTCAACCGGGTTGCGGGAATTTTCGAAATCCAAGGCGGGGGATCGTATTAATTGGTAATCACCTTCCTCAACAGCTTCCAGGATGGAGGCAATTGCCCTGGACTCAGCCCGGATCCTTGGCTTGGACTGATCATCAAAAGGCCGTTTCAAGCAGCAAATATCCAAGTAAATTATCATAATTAAGAGTTATTATAAGGCTTTTTCTGATGTTAGAAAAGAAATGTTTTTACGGTACTAGTTAAAATTTAAATTCTCAATCCAGAGAGGGGGCATTTAATTAAATTGTATCTGATTTGGGTTTATTTCAGGTTTTTTCTAGCCTTCCACCGCGTTGGTTCAAGAGGTCCTATATCCTTTGGGATTGGATGCCTCAAGGTTCCCAGTTTGTCGAAGGTGATTTGGATTAAATCACCAGGCTCCAACCATTCGTCACGGTCCAGGCCGCAACAACCGGGGATGGTTCCCATCCCGATCACCGTCCCGGGCGGAAGAGACCGGAAAGTGGTCAGATGCCGGATTACTTCAATCGGCTGGGCGATGATGTCTTGAGTGGTGCCTTTCCAGGTGTATCTTTCTCCGATTTTAATTGTAACATCCAGGTTTAAGGGATCGACTATCTCGTCGGTTGTAACCAGAAATGGGCCGAGCCCGTTGCCTTTCTCAAAATCCTTGCTCCGGGCCGGGCCTAAAAATTGCCGCATCTCCGGAAACTGAATGTCACGGGCGGAAAAATCGTTGAAAATTACATACCCCGCGATGGATCGCTTGAGATCGTCTTGTGACATATGAAACGGGGCTTTTCCCACAATGATCCCCAGCTCCGGCTCGACATCAAGGAAAGATGAGTATAAGGGCCAAATGGGGCTGTCCATGTCGCCGATGATCGAGTTGTGATTGCCCTTGTAGTAAATGAAATTCTTTCGTTTCTTCATTCTCCGGTATTGGGCTTTGATAAACAGCTTCGCCAGCCAACAAAGAGGCCACTTCATTTCGTATTTCATCATGGTGAGGGAGGAATTCCGAAGGTGTTTGGGGGTGAGGCCGAAATCAAAAAGGGCGGGAGGATTGGGAATGGCGGGCAGGATTTTGATTTTATCCAGAAGAAATTTCTCTTCCGGTTTCAGGGAAGCGAATTCCTTTTCCCCCTTTTTCTGAAGCTCCCGGGCCAGGTCTTCGCTGGCAGGGAAATTCTGAAGATAGGAGTTGAGATCGGAAAGTTGAGGATATTTACTGCCGAATTTGAATTGTAGGGTATCAAAAGATACAACAATATCATTGATGACGACGCCGAATTGGGTGATGGTGTTTTCAGCGGATTTAAAGTTCAGGAGTTTCATTTTTTGCCATTCCCAATTTGTTGTCATCCCCGCGGAAGCGGGGATCCAGTTGTTTCAAATAAGAAGGCCTGGATTCCCACTTTCGTGGGAATGACAAATATAAGGGGAGTCATTCCATTAACTTCCTTATCGGGCGGCCGTTGAAGGCCGCCCCTACTTTTCAAACCGCATCCAAACATTTTTCACGGAATAATACAAAACAATCAGAACCGAGACAAAAGCCAGAAGCCATTTGACATTGGTAGCGATCCCGCTGACCGCCACCAGGGCGGGGGTCAAGTAAGCCCGGTGGAAGATCATGATCAGGTGTAAGGTGTTTTCGAGCGCGTCCAGGATGGCGGCCGCGAAGGGAAGAACGAAGGCAAAGAGGGCGAAAGAGGAGGGGGCCTGGCCCTTTCGATGCGTCAGGACGGCGATACTGCTTGCCAGGCAGACGGAATAGAGGATGACATGATGAAAATCGAAATAAAAATGGCTCAGGTAGATTTTTAGCCCGGCATCACCCCATTTCGCCAGGATCTCGGCGAAAACCTGGCTGGAGAGGGTGAGCTGGAGCTTCAGGGCGTCGGGGCCGAGCCGGGAAAGAATGGAATAAATGATGGCCTGGTTGATCAGATATAAGACGCCGAAGATAACGGCGATCTTAGGCGAAGCTAATTTCTCGTAAATTCTGGCCAGCATGTTAAACCATCAAATTATCCCGTAAAAATATGGATTTCGACACTAGTACAAAAAATCTAATTAAGATAATACCGATTAGATCGGGGAACGCAATAATAAGGTGGAGGCGGAGGATTTTTCCTGTCCCCCTTGACAATTTAATAGTAAGTATGTACTTACTTACAACTTATGGCCCGGACCAGAACGATCAGCGATGAGAAAATAATCACGGCGGCGCGCGCAGAGTTTCTGAAGCACGGGTTCGGCGCCTCCACCATGGTCATCGCCAAGCGGGCGGGGGTTTCCGAGACCCTGCTTTTCAAGCGGTTCGGCACCAAGAACGAGATGTTTGCGAAGGCCATGGGCATAGAAGATCCGCCCCTCTGGGTGAAGGCGCTCGAAGGCCTCGAGAGCAGGGGGGAGGCCCGAGAAAATATCAAGAAAATAGCCAAGATGATGATGGAATTCATGAGCGAGATTCTGCCCCGGGTGATCATGTCCTGGGCGGCCCGGGACAAGCCCCCCTTGAAGTGGATGATCAAGAAATCCCCGATGCAGAGGGATCTTAAAGCGCTCGTCGCTTATTTTGAAAGGGAAATGAAGGCGGGCCGGATCCGGTCCGGCAACCCGGAGATCGCCGCCCGGGCCCTGATCGGATCCCTGCACCACCTGGTCTTCATGAAAATCATGGGAGGCAAGCGGGCCACCCCGGCCGAGATGGATCAGCAGGTGGAAGAACTGGTGGATCTGCTTTGGGAAGGCATGGAACCGATTGAAGAGGATGCCTGACCTCCTTATACTTACGGGGACTCGGAAACGCTTTTTTGGAGGGGAATCCTGGAATTAAAGGTTAAAGGGAGATGAGAAAACTTCTTCTTTTTTTATCCATTGTTATTCTGGCGGCGGTCGTCCGCCCCGCCTACGGCGCCATCGAGCTTTCCCTGGAAAAAGCCATCGAGATGGCCAGGGCCAATAATGAGGATCTGAAAAAAAACCGGGAGGACCGGGAAACCGCGAGGGAGCGGGTGAGGGAGGCGCGGGGCGCGTTTCTCCCCACGCTGGGGGCTTCCTACAATTACAGCCATTATTTCGACATCGTGAAGGTCCCGGTTTTCGATTCCGCCCTTCCGGCCCGGTCGGAGAGCGGCTCGCTCCTGGGCGCGGACCTGCAAAACCCTCCCGGGCCGGATAACCCGCAGGGTTATTACCTGGTTTCCCACGAATACCCCGCCAAGTATAAGAACGAACACAGCCTGGGCCTCACCGCTTCCCAGGTTCTTTTCACCTCCGGCCGGGTCATGAGTTACTACCGGGCGGCCCGGGCCGGCAGCGCGGCCGCCGAATATAATTATTCCCGGCAGGAACGCGGGGTCATCCTGCAGGTGCAGGAGTCTTACCTGAACTCCCTCCTGGCCCGGGAGGCCCTGCAGATCGCCCGGATCTCCCTGGAAAATACCCTCAAGGACCACGAGATCATCACCCAGAGGCAGAAATCCGGCCTGGGATCGGAATTCGAGGTGATGGGGCACGCGGTCGAGTTGAACAACCGCCGGATCGAACTGATCAATGCCGAAAACGGATACCGCCTGGCCCGGAATTACCTGAAGGTGATCATCGGCCTGGATTCTGCGGAGGAGGTTACGCTCACCGATTCCTACAACGAGTCGTTTCCCGAGCTGGAATTCGAAAACCTCCTCCAGGCGATGCGGGAAAATGAGCCCTCGCTCAAAGCCCTGGAACAGCTGGTGAAGGTCAACCAGAGTCTTTACCAGGCCAACCGAGCCGATTATTTCCCCCTGGTGGCGGCTTTCGGGAGCTTCGGGTATTCCGGAAATTCCGACGCTTTTTTCCCCAAGGGCGACGACTTTTCGGAGACCCTGGTCGCCGGCGTCCAGGTGACAATTCCCATCTACGAGGGGGGGGTGAAGAACGCCAAGAAGAACCAGGCCTTCCGTGAGTTGAACAAGAGCCGGATCGATCTCGTGAAGGTGCGGAAGCTCCTGGCCCTCGACCTTGAAAACGCCTACCTGGCCTACCTTTCTTCCCGGAAGGAACTCGAGGCGGTGGGGGAAATGGTCAAGCTTGCGGAGAAGGCCTACGGGCTCTCCCAGCTCCGCTACCAGTCGGGCCTCGGGAGTCTGACCGAGCTCCGGGACGCGGAACTTTCCCTGACCCGGGCCCGGCTTTTGCTCTCGAAAACCATGGAGGATGTGAACCTTAACCTTTATAAAATTCAAAGCTACACGACCGAAATGCCAAGGAGTCAGCCATGAAGAAATGGATCGTCCCGCTGCTTTTGGGATTGGCGGTTCTGGGGGGGATCGCCGCCCGGATCGCCGCGGTCAAGGGCCAGGAACAGAAAAAGCCCGAGGGGATCGAAGACATTCAGATGCGGGAGGGTTTCCCGGTGGAGGTGGTCCCGGTCCGGGTCGGGCCCTTCGAGGTCTGGCGGGAGATCCCGGGCAAGGTCGAGGGCTACCGCCAGGCTTTAATCTCCACCCCGGTTTCGGCCCGGGTGGCGTCCATCCGCTACCAGGTGGGCGACGAGGTGAAAAAGGATGCCCCCATCATCATCCTGGATGAGAGCGATCCCAAGAACTTCTCGCAGAGCAAGCTCCTGCGCTCGGTTTACGAGGAGGCCCGGAAGGAATACGAAAGGTATAAAGCCCTTTACGATTCGGGCGGAATCTCCGCGGATATCCTGGAGAAGATCCGGCTCGCGATGGAATCGGCCCGGACCAACCTGGAGCAGGCCGACGCTTCGGTCCAGATCTCGAGCCCCATCGGCGGGACGCTGATGGCGCTTTACGCGCGGGTAGGGGAGCGGGTCGAGCGGGCCGAGCGGGGTGAGCGGGACAAAACCCTGGCCATGGTTTCCGCCCTCGACCAGCTGCGGGTGGTGGCCGCGGTCTCCGACCACGACGTGGCCGAGCTCCGGGCCGGCCAGCCGGTCCGGCTCGTCACCGCCCCCGGGAAGGAACACCTGGGAAAGATCGAGCGGGTCTCCCTGGGGGCCAATCCCGACACCGGGCTTTTCGACTTGGAGATGGCGCTCGATAACGAGGGGCGCGATCTTCAGATCGGCACCTACGTAACAGTCGGGGTCCGGATCTTCTCCGCGGATAACGCCACCGCGGTGGATTCCCGCGCCCGCTTCCGCGATTCCGAGGGCAACGAGTGCGTCTTCCAGGCTGAGGGCGACCTCGCCCGCAAGGTGAGCGTGCGGGTGGCGGCGGAAAACGACGACTATTCCTCCCTGGAGGGCCTGAACCCGGCCTGGCCGGTGGTGCTCTCCGGGCAGGGTCAATTGAAGGACGGGGCCAAGCTCAGGATTCAGGAGCAGGGGAAAAACTAATAAGCATAGAGCAGAGAGCAAAGCGTATGTTTGGTAGAGGAAATTTGGCCACCCTCCCCTTCATCCCCTCCCCTCCCCGCCTTTGGCGGGGCACGCCAAGGGAGGGGAGACTTAGAAGATTCGCGGCAAGAATTTCCCTCCCCCTGGATGGGGGAGGGTGGGGCCTCCGGCTCGTAGGAACCTCCGGCTCGGAGAGGAGAGGGTGAAAATATTTTTTGATTTTGGTCATTGGAATTTGTTTGGTTATTGGTGCTTGGTAATTGGAATTTGATTTTTAGAAGGGGTTAGCAATTGGGTTGGATTGACTCATTCGTCCGTCGTCCGGTCACCACCATCATGGCGGTTTCCGTCTTTGTGGTCCTCGGGTTCGTGGGCTACCGGCGGATGGTGGTGGACCTCTTCCCCGAGCTCAACTTCCCCCTCGCCCAGATCATCTCGGTTTACCCCGGGGCCGGGCCGGAGGAACTCGAGAGCCAGATGGTCCGGAAAATCGAGGACGAGGTCTCCAACATCTCCGACATCAAGCAAATCACCTCGCGGGTCTACGAAGGCTACGCCTGGACGATCGTGGAGTTCAACCTGGGGGTGGACATCAACATCAAGGCCCTGGAGGTGAAGGACAAGGTCGAGCAGATCAAGCGCGATTTTCCCGAGGCCGCCGAGGACCCGGTGATCGCCAAGTTCGATCCCCTGAGCATCCCGGTGGTCAAACTCGCTCTCCGGTCGCGGAATCTCTCCAGCACCGAGCTCTACGAACTCGCCGACAAGAAGCTCAAGAACCTCTTCGGGCAGGTCTCGGGGGTGGCCAAGGTGGACGTCATCGGCGGGGCCAAGCGCCAGATCAACGTCTGGGCCCGGCTGGACCGGTTGGCCCAGTATGGGATCTCGGTCCTCGACCTCCTCCAGGTGGTCGGCCAGCAGAACCTCGATATCCCTGCGGGGAACCTGAAGCAGAAGACCCGCGAGATCGGGGTCCGTTTTAAAGGCGAGTCCCGCACCCCCAAAGAAATCGCCAACCTGACCTTCCCGGTGCCCTACCGGGGGAGCGTGATCCGCCTCTCGGACGTGGCCCGGGTGGAGGACGGGAGCGAGGAGGTCAACTCGCTCGTCCATTACACGGGCGAGAACGCCGTGCTCCTCGACGTCTACAAGCGCTCCGACGGAAACACCATCGCGGTAGCCGACGGCACCTACCGGAAGATCAAGGAGATCCGGAAGCTCCTGCCCGAGGGAACGGACATCGTGGTCGCCGACGACGCCTCCACCTACATCCGCAACGCGGTCCGGGACGCGCTCAATAACATCATCCAGGGCATCCTCCTCTGCGCCCTCCTGCTCTGGATCTTCCTCCGCGACATCCGGGTCACCTTCGTGGCCGCGGTGGTCATCCCCACCTCGATCATCTCGGCCTTCATGCTCATGGGCTTCTCCAAATTCACGATCAACGTCATGACCCTCTCCGCCCTGGGTGTTTCCATCGGGGCCCTGGTGGCCAACGCGATCGTGGTGTTGGAGAACATCACGCGCTTCATTGAGAAAGGGAAGGGTCCCCGGGAGGCCGCGGTGATCGGCACCCAGGGGGTGCTGGTGGCGGTGATCGCCTCGGCCGGCACCAACGTGGTGGTCTTCGCCCCGATCGCCTTCATGGGCGGGATCGTGGGGATGTTCTTCTACCAGTTCGGGCTGACCGTGGTCTACGCCACGGCTTTCTCGATCTTCGCCTCCTTCTCCCTCACCCCCATGCTCGCGGCCCATCTGATCAAGGAGAAGAAGAAGGGGGGCGAAACCGGCTTTTTCCGTTTCCTCCACATTCCCCTCCTCTGGTTCGACCGGGGCCTACAGTTCGTCCAGGGCCGCTATGCCCGCTCCCTCGCGCCGGCCCTCCGCCATCCCTACTGGACCAGCGCAATCACCCTGCTGATTTTCTTCTCCTCTTTTTTCCTGATGAAGTTCGTGGGGGGGGAGTTCTTCCCCCAGGGTGACCAGAACCTGTTTACGGTCACGGCCCAGCTCCCCAAGGGGGCCACGGAAACCGCGGCCGCCCAGATGCTTTCCGAGATCGAAAGGGTGATCCGAGCCGAGATCCCCAACGAGATGCTCGATTACACCGCCCGGGCGGGGGGGCGCGATGTCGGCTTCGACGAGATCGATGTCAGGGTCAGGCTGATCGACAAGATGAAGCGGACCCGCTCGGACAAGGAAATCATGTACACCCTCCAGCCCTCCCTGGCTAAAATCCCGGGGGCGGAGATCGTGGTGATGGGGGAGAAGCACGCCGGCTCGCAGGCCGATATCGACGTGGAGGTCTACGGGCCCGACTACCAGGTGCTGGCCGGGATCTCCCGGGAGGTCCGGGAGGCGATCATGGCCACCGGGAATTTCCGGGCGGTTTTCAACACCTACCGCGAGCCCAAGGACGAGGTGCATTTCATTCCCGACGCCTACCGGCGCTCGAAGTACGGGGTTCCCAACGTGGCCCTCGGGCTCACCCTCCGCGATTCGATCGAGGGGGAGAAGGCCGGGGTTCTCCGGATGGGCGGGGAGGAATACGAGGTCAAGGTCCGCCTGGCGGAGCCCGACCGGAACTCGGTGCAGGATTTGAAGACCTACCGGGTACCGACCACGAAGGGCCAGGTGCCGCTTTCCACGCTGGGAACCTTCAAGCGCGTCCGTGGGATCGCGAGCCTGGAACGAAAAGAAAAGGCGCGGGTGATCACGCTCCAGGGTTACCTCTCCAACAAGTCCCAGACGGAGAACGTACCCCTGATCCAGCAGAAACTGAAGGATTTTAAGTTCCCGCCGGGGTATTACTACAAGTTCGGGCGCAACGTGCAGATGCAGGAAGAGACCAGCTCCAACATTGTGTTCGCCTTTATCCTGGCGGTCATCCTCACCTACATGCTCCTCGCGGCGATCCTGGATTCGATGATCCATCCCATCACGATCATGGCCGCCGTCCCCCTCGGGCTCGTAGGGGTGATCGTGGCCCTCTTCTTCTCCGGAACCAGCTTCAATCTGATGTCGATGATGGCCATCGTCATGCTGGTGGGGATCGTGGTCAATAACGCCATCCTGATCATCGACTACGCGATGGAGAACATGCGGAACAAGGCCGGCGACCTCGTCTTCTGCGTGCAGGACGCCTCCATCGTCAAGTTCCGGGCGGTGCTGATGACCACGCTGGCGGTGATCGTGGGGATCCTGCCCCAGCTCCCCAAGGGCTCGGGCTCGGAGTTCATGCGCCCGATCGCGGTGACCTCCATCGGGGGGATCGGGATCTCCGCCTTCTTCACCATGTACACGATCCCGGCGCTCTTCCTGATCGTGGAATCGTTCACCCAGAAGATTAAAAAACGGTTTGGAAAGGGGGAGGAAAATGGACCTCAATGATTGCCGGAAATTCGCCAACGAGAACAAGATCTGCCACCTCGCCACTCAGGAAGGCAGCCAGCCCCGGGTGCGGGCGCTCCTGTTCTGCCACGCCGATGAGACCGGGTTCTACCTCCAGATCGGGAGGATGAAGGAGATGTACGGCCAGCTCCAGAAGAACCCCCAGGTCGAGGTTTGCTTCCTCACCCCGAAAGGTGACCGGATGCTCCGGGTGGCGGGGAAGATCGAGTTCGTGAACGACCCGAAAATCCGGGAACGCATCTTCAACGACCGGCCGTTTTTAAAGAAGATGATCCAGAGCCCGGATAACCCCAACTTCATCATCCTCCGGATCCCCCACGGCCAGGCCTATTTCTGGACATTTGAAACCAATCTGGAACCGAAAAAGTTCATCAGCTTTTAACTTGCAATTCCCCGTGGTCTTGCCACGGGATTACCTTATTTCCGTCATTCCGCACTTGATGCGGAATCCAGTTTTTTTATTTGTCTAGATTCCTGTTTTCGCAGGAATGACAACCCAAAGCTTAAGGATAGTTTTGAGAAAGTTCCCCCGCGGTCTTGCAGCGGCGAGGAACGGGGGCGGATTCCTTTCGAAAGCGGGACCCGTATGAAATAATATTAATAAAGGGTATTCTGAAAAAAAGCATAACATAAGCTAATCCGGTTTTTTTTATGGAGTGCAGGAGCTTGCTCCTGCATGCATCGGCAAGCCGATGCAGTCCATATCGGAAAAATAAATATTTTACTCGGAATACCCTTGAAAGGGTCTCAAAAAAAGAGGTGAACATGCAGACCAGCCCGGCGTATCGAAGGCTCGCGGAAAAGTTTGTTTTCAAAAAATCCTGGGAAGACGTCATCGTCCCCGATTCCCTCCTCAAGATCGTCACCTTTCTTTTTACGGAGGAGGAGGCGGAGATCGTGGAGAAGCTGAGCTTCCTCGGCACCACCGCCCGGGCGGTCGCCCGGAAGATGAATCGCCCGGTGGCCGAGGTCGAGCCGATTCTCAAGTCCCTCTCGGACCGGGCCCTGATCCTCGGGCTCAAGGTCAAGGGACTGCAGGTTTACGGGTTCATGGGGCTCGCCCCCGGGATCTTCGAGGCCCAGATGGTGGTCAGCCGGGGGGAGAAGGGGGAGTATTTCCGGGAATTCGCCCGCCTCTTCGAGGAATTTTACGCGGAGTTCTTCACCTGGCTCAAGCCCCGCGTCGAGGGCAAGGAATTGCGGTTCGGCCGGGTCATATCGATTGAAAAGGCGATCGACCGGACCCCCGGGCTCAACGTCCTGGCGCTCGACACCGATATTTACTCCGAGATCATCGACCGGAATAAAAGTTTTTGCCGGGTTAACGTTTGCGCCTGCCGCCACCAAGCCGACCTGATGGGGAAATGGTGCGGCAAGCCCAAGGATGTCTGCGGGGGCATGGGCCTGCTCGCGGACATCGCGGTGGAGAAGGGCTGGGCCCGGCGGGTGGACAAGAAGGAATTCCTGGAAACCAAGGCCCGGGCGGCCGACGCGGGACTGGTCAACATGGTGGACAACCTGGCCGACCCGATGCAGATGTGCTCCTGCTGCGGCGACTGCTGCGGGGCCCTCCGGATCCTGACCGAGTTCAACATCCCCACCATCGTGGTCCAGAGCCATTTCGAGGCGGAGGTGGATCAGGCGAAATGCAAGGGTTGCGGCACCTGCGTCAAATTCTGCCCGATGAACGCGATCAAGGTTGAAAACAAGAAGGCCGAGGTCAACCTGATGCGCTGTATCGGCTGCGGGGTGTGTGTCTACAAGTGCGACAAGAACCGGGGGGTATCGATGAAGGAGAGGCCCAACTACAAACCCCCGGCGGGGGGCCCGGTGGATTTTGCCGTGGACCGCTACCTCGAGCTCAAGGGCTACGAGGGCACCTGGATCCCGAGGCTTTCCCTGGGCGCCGGCCGGCTTTTAAACCAGATTTTTCCCAAGATCTCCGGTCCGGGATACAAACCCAGGATATAAGACCAACAGACCAACAGACCAGCAGGGAAATAAACCAGCAGACCAACAGACCAGCAAAACGACAGGAGGCTGGGCGTCCCGCCCGGTAAATCAGAAGCGAGCAGGGAACAGTGAGCGCGGAGAAATTTCTGTCATTCTGAACGAAGTGAAGAATCTAATTTGTAGGGGAGCCCTTCAGGATGAGTCCCTTCAGGATAAACCATTTCATTTATCCCGAGTGAAATCGAGGGACTGGCTCCCTTCTCGGGCGGCAACCCTTCGAATTTGCTCAGGATAAACTCCGTGCCGCCCCTACATTAATATTGGTGATGGGTAAAGGATTCCCACATAAGTTCACCCGGCGGCAGTTCATCAAGAAGGCCGGGACGGCCGCGGGCGGGCTCTGGCTCTCCTCGCACCTTCCCCCCCTGCTTTCCGGCTGCGGGGGCGGGGGCCAGGAAGCCGTCCAGGCCAAGTCGATCGTCGCGGCCGTCCGGAAGACTACCGTGGCCGACTCGGTCCGGCGGGCGGTGGAGCTTTCCGGGGGTCTGGATTTCATCCAGCCGGGCCAGACGGTTCTGCTCAAGCCCAATCTCAACTCCCCCGATCCTTTTCCCGCCACCACCAACCCGGAGGTGGTCTCCGCCATGATCGACCTGGTCAAGGAGAAAGACCCGGGCCGGGTCATTCTTTCCGACCGGAGCTGGTATATCGACCCGACCACCAAGATCCTGGATGTGACGGGGATCGGCGATGTTGCCCGGGATGCCGGGGCCGAGGTCATTCCCTTTGACGACGGCGAGTGGGTACAGGTCAATCCCGCCGGGGCTGAGAACTGGACGCAGGGGTTTTCGATCCCCGCCCTGATCCAGCAGGTGGATCATGTCATCAGCATGCCGGTGGCCAAGACCCACCGGATCGCCTATTTCACCATGGCCCTGAAAAACTGGGTGGGGATCACCTCCCCCGCCGACCGGCAGTTCAAACTGCATTTACTGGCGCTGGAACCCAAATTCGGGAGCATGATCGCCGAGATCCATCTCGCGGTCCGGGCCGACCTTTACGTTATGGACGCCACCAAGGTTTTTGTCACCGAGGGTCCGCACGAGGGGGACGTGCGGGATCCCGGCCTGATCATCGCCTCGCGTGACCCGGTCGCCTGCGACGTCTTCGGGCTTTCGCTCCTGAAATACCTGGGGACCGAGGCCCGGATCCAGGACGTGAGTGTCTGGAACCAGGTCATGATCAGGCGGGCGATCGAGCTCGGCCTGGGGGCGAGCGGACCGGAGGGGATCGAGCTTCTCGCCGACGGCATCCCGGAGCTGGATGCGATCAGGGTAATCCTGAAAACCTAAGAAAAATTGACGATTGACGAATGACGATTGTAGAGTGAAAACCAAAGAAACCAAGGGAAATGACGATTGACGAATGACAATTGAAGAAATTTTAAAATCCCGGGCCAGAAGGAAAAGATCAAGGAGTTAAAAACTCGAGCTAACCTAAGATAACGATTCTAATGGTCTTAATGCCGCTAAGTTTGTAATGGGTTTATAATTCGTCAATCTATTTATCCCGAGGTCTTGCGAGGGACAATCGTCAATCGTCAATTTTGATAATCCAGAGGGAGGTTTCGTGAAAGACCGGCTTGTCTCCGCCCTGAAAAAAAGCTCCGCCGATTACACCGAGGTCCGGTTCGAGATCAATGACTCGAACTCCATCACCTTCCGGGGCCAGGAGATCGACAGCGTTTCCTCCAGCAAGCTCTCCGGTGGGATCGTCCGGGCCTGCACCCGGGGCGGGTGGGGGATGGCCGTCTTCGATTCCCTGGAGGACCTGGAAAACGGGATCAGGGAGGCCGGCGAGGGCGCGGCCCTGGTCGGACGGGAAAAAACCGAGCTCGCGGAAACCGCCGGGCCCGCAAACGCGGAGGTCCCCGCCCGGCTGGAGCGGGATTTCCGGGGGGTGAGCCTGGACGACAAGATCAAGATCCTTTCCGGTTACAACACGATCCTTTTGAAGACCGACAAGTCGATCGCCACCACCCAGGCCACCTACGGCGATTCCTTCCGGACCGTGCACTTCGCCTCTTCGCGCGGGAATTATTTCCGGGAGGAAAGGCCCCGGGTGATCCTGGCCCTTTCCGCGGTCGCCCGGGACGGGGCGCTCGTCCAGCGGGCCTACGACGCGGTTTCTTCCAAAACCACTTTCAATGTCGTCCAGGGTCTCGAGGCCCTGGCGGAGGAAACCGCGCGGCGGGCGGTCAAGCTCCTGAAGGCGCCTCCCTGCCCCGGCGGGGTTTACCCGGTGGTCCTCGATCAGGAGATGGGCGGGGTCTTCGCCCACGAGGCCTTCGGGCACCTCTCCGAATCGGATTTTCTCTACGAGAATCCCCAGGTGCGGGACCTGATGGTGATCGGGCGGGAGATGGGTGTAAAGGAATTGAACATCGTGGATGACGGCTCCCACCCCGGCCTCCTGGGCACGCAGGCTTTCGACGACGAGGGGACCCCGACCGGCAAAACCTACCTGATCAGGGAAGGGAAACTAGTGGGGCACCTGCATTCCCTGGAGACCGCGGCCAAGATGGGGGAAAAGCCCACCGGCAACGCCCGGGCCATCGGGAGAGGAGTGCCGCCGATTGTCAGGATGACCAACACCTACATCGAGGCGGGGAAAATGAGTTTTAAAGAACTTCTGGCCGGCGTGGACCGGGGGATATACGCCCGCGGGATGATGGGCGGGCAGACGATGATGGAGGTGTTCACCTTTTCCGCCGCCTACGGATACCGGATCGAGAACGGCCAGGTTGGGGAGCTGGTCCGGGACGTGGTCCTGACCGGCAACGTCTTTCAGACGCTTCACAACATCGATGGATTCGGAAATGACCTGAAGATCCTGCAGAAAGGCGGCGGCTGCGGCAAGGGCGGCCAAAGCCCGCTCCCGGTAACCGACGGAGCGCCGCATCTCAGGATTAGAGATGTTGTTATAGGTGGGAAGTAAATCGTTGATCGGTTGGGCGGCTTGTTTGGGCATGCGGTTTTCGGTTACGGTTTGTCTCCCCTCCCTGGGAGGGAGGGGCAAGGGGAGAGTTTCAGACGATTGACGAATTACTGTTGACGATACGAGCAGCGCAACCGCAACCGTAGAACGCAAAGTTATACTATAGGGAGGCAAAGTGCCGGATTCCAATCTCGATAAAATGCGGGCCGAGCTTCTCCACGGCCTCGACGTGGCCAAAAAGCAGGGCGCCCAGGGGGCCAAGCTGTCCTTCAGCCGGGGCGAGGCGATCGGCTGTTCGTTCTCGGCCGGGAGGCTCAAGGATACCGAGGTCCGCCGGAGCTCGGCCTATGTCATCGAGGTCCTGGTGGAGGGAAAGAGGGGGACCACCGCGGGCAACGATCCGGCCGACCTCCCGGAAATGATTAGTCGGGCGATTTCCCTGGCCCGGGTGGGGAGCCCGGCGCACTTTTCCGCCTATCCCGCCCCGGCCGAGACCAAGAAGGTGAAGAAATATTCGGGGAAAACGGTGAAAATCACGCGCGAGGGCCTGATCGAGAACTGCCGGAAAATGGTGGACGCCCTGAAACGCTACAATCCCGATCTTTTTATCGAGGCCCAGGGCTCGCGCTCCGTCTCGGAAGGTTTGCTGGTTACCAGCGGAGGGGTATCCCACCGTTTCGAAGACACCGCCTGGTCCCTGGGTTCCCTGGCCCAGAAAACCGAAGGAACGGACATGCTTTTCGTCGGCCACGGGCATTCCTTCCGGGAGGTTAACGATTTCTACAATCCCGACCTGATCACGGAACGGCTTCTTTTCGACCTGAAACACGGGGAGAAAATCGTCGAGTCGCCGGAAGGCAAACTCCCGGCCTTTTTGCCCCCGGAGGTCCTGGGGATGTTTCTCTGGCCCCTCGTTCTCGGCGTGAACGGCCGGAACGTGGCCAAGGGCGATTCCCCCCTCCGCGGCCGCCTGGGGGAACAGATTTTCGATCCGGGGTTGACCATCCGGGACGATCCGCACTGGGATTTCTCCCCCGGGGCCGCCGAGATCGACGGCGACGGCATCCCCACCCGGGTGATGATGATGGTTGAAAAAGGGGTGTTGAAGAATTTCCTTTATGATCTCGATTCCGCCGGGATGGCCGGGGCGGAGCCGACCGGCAACCGAGGCTGCATGCCTTATTCGCCGGAGGTCCTCCCGGGGGCGGAGAAAAGCGGGGACCTGCTGGCTTCCATCGATGACGGGATTTTCATCCGCGAGCTGATCGGCTACGGGCAGAGCAACATGATCAACGGCGACTTTTCCGGGAACGTGGCGCTCGGGTTCCGGATCAAGAAAGGGAAGATCATCGGGCGGGTGAAAAACACGATGATCGCGGGCAACATCTACGATCTTTTCAAAAAGGACGTGGCCTTAAGCTCCGACCGCGACCCGATGCTACGCCTCCCCTCGGCGGTGGTGCAGGGGTTAAGCGTGAGTACCTCGAAATAACGGGTTCCGAGTTTCGGGTTTAATAAATTGACGATTGACGATTGTCCCTCGCAAGACCTCGGGATAAATAGATTGACGATTACGGAATGAAAAACAAAGAAACCAGAGAAACCAGATAGACTAGATAGACCAAATAGACCAAATAGACCAAATAGACCAGAACAGTTTCGAGTTAACCCCTTTGCCATAGGTCATCATTCCGGGCTTGATTAAGCCTGCCCCGTACTTGATACGGGGGAATCCAGTTTTAGCAATAGCAAGCTTTATTTCGGCTTTTCTTCTTTAAATCTGTAAACGAGAAAATGGGCGCGGTGGCTATTCGATTTCGCCCCGGAGGCGGGCGGTCTCGATCGCGGCCAGGATGTAGGCGCCGATCCCGTAATTCTGGTTTATGACCCGGGGGATGGAAAGGTAATATTCCGCCGTCCCGGGACTTGTCCCGCCTGAGGTATCGGGCAGGAAATGACGGCCGCCGGACTCGTAAATAATCCCGTTGAGATAATCCAGCGCCTGGAAGACCGCTTCCCGGGCCCCGGCGTCCGTCAGGCCCGCCTCCAGGCCGGTCGCCAGGCCGAAGGCGAAGAGGGCGGTGGCCGAGGTCTCGGCATAGTTGCCGGCAATCTCCAAAAGGAGAGTGTTCCAGGAGCCGTCTTCGTTTTGCCGGGGCAGGATCGATTCGACCCTTTTCCGCCACAGGGCTTCGAGCCCGGCGCGGTCGGGGTGGTCCGGCGGCAGAACCGTGAGGAGGTTCCCGAGCGAGGCCAGGTACCAGGCGTTGCCCCGGGCCCAGAAGACGCCCGGATCGTTCATCATCCGGCCGGTTGCGAAGTCAAAGCCGTGGTTTAAAAGCCCCGTGGCCGGGTCGGAAAGGATCCGGTCGAACCGCACAAACTGGGAGGCGGCCTCGGCGTACCAGCCGGGGTCCCCCGTCTCCCGCCCGCGCTCGATCAGATAAGCTCCATCCATGAACAGGCTGTCCACCCAGACCTGGCGGTCCTGCCCGGGCACGCCGGTCAGGTGGACGATCGCCCCTTCCTCGCGCTTGACCGCGGCGAAGTAATCGTCAAATTCATCCGGCAATCCGCAGTAATCCCCCGCGCCGGTTTCCGCGCAGGAGAGGAGAACCAGGGTGGCGGGGGAGAAAAAATCGCTGGCGATCGGGGTGTAAAAATACAGGTTCTCGTCCAGGAAGTTACTCACGTAGACCGGGACCGCCGCGTCGCCGGTGATTTCGTGAAGCTTCCAGAAGCCATAGAGGAGGACGAACTCCCCCCAGCTCCAGAACATCACCGGGTCGCGCTCGATCCATTCCCGGGTCAGGGTCCGGGCGTTGTCCAGGGACGCGGGGAGGCTGGTCCGGCTTCCGCCACCGGTCCCGCACCCGATCATCATCGGGACCAGGGCCAGGGAAAGAACGGCGGCCGGGATGGATTTTCTCAAAGGCAAATGATCGATTTTCTATGTCCGACAGGGGATAAACTAATAATTACTTTATTCCTTGATGCTTTTAAACAGGTCCAGGAATTGTTTGTCGTCCTTCTCCTTTATTTTCGTCAGCTTGTCGTAATAATCCTTCAGCTTTTTCTTCCCGTCATCCAGGAATTCGACGAAGCGGACCCCGAACCCCTCCTCGCAATTGAGATTCTCGGATTTTTCCGCGTCCACGATATGAATGACCTCGGCCACCAAGTTGATTTCCTCCTTGTTGGGCAAGCCGAAGGATATTTCCAATCTCGTCCGGAGGGGAGGCTTCTTTTTCGACCTGATAAACATCCCGCCAAAACTTAGATTGGTGGAATATTCCTTGTAAAAAGAATCCTCCGTGTTAAAGACCACCTTCAGCTTGGTCCCGAGCCGGGGTTCCTTGCGCAGATTCTCCGCGGTTTTAAGCTTCGCCTCGATTATGCTGACGGCCAGGTCGAAATCGTAAGCGCCGGTGAATTTCATGTCCGAGGTCCGGGAAAATTTGTCGAGAATGTCGGTTCTTTCCTTCTCCCCGACTTTTTCCAGCTCGATAAACCTGAGCTTGAGTTCCTTTTCCCAGACGGCAAACCACTGGAGATAGCTGGCGCGGTAATCCTGGAAATTGAACCTGAACACAATCCCGAGGCTTTTAATCTCGATCCAGGAATAAAGCTGGATTTCGGAAAGTTCTTCCGGGGAAAACTTGGCCCGGGCCGCGTTCAGGAACTCCTTGATCCGAAGGAAAGTGGGAGCGGCCTGGGCAACAATATAAGCGAATCCAAAATACTGCATCATAATATATTAACTCTTTTTTGGGTTTTAATTAATGGGAGGATCGAATCCCCCTCGTAAAAGCGGGTCCAAGCTACTTCTCACTTGCGACTTGCTACTGGCTGGCGGCAACTATCTACACTCTGTTTTTAGCCGATTTGCACGTGCGGGTCGACGCGGCGGCGGTAATCCTCCTTGAGCCGGGGATTATTGAGCCTCAACTTGATCGCGCCCTGGGGGCAGAAGCGGGCGCAGCGGCCGCAGAGCCGGCACTTTTCCCCGATCACCGAGCGCCCATCCTCAATAGTAATGGCCCCGATAAAGCATTTCTTTTCGCAGGTCCCGCAGCCGACGCAGGTGTGATCCACTTCGATGGAGAGACCTTCCAGGGGAATGAAGATTTCGTTCAGGCGCTCCGCGGGCAGGTGGCGCATGTAACGGGTGATGCAGCAGCATTCACAGCAGAAACAGACGGTCAGGAGCTTGCCCTTGTCCGGCACCGAGAAGATGAAGTTGTCCACCCGGGCCTTGCCCATCACCGGGACCAGGTCGGCCTGGACCGCTTTTTCCAGGTGGGCGAGGGCCTGGTCCCGGCTGACCTGGCGGTTGTGCTCGGAGGGAATCTCGAGGGTGGATTCCCCCATGAAGAGACAGCCGATTTCCTCGGGATAGTCCTTACACTGGAAGGAGCGGCGGCAGCCGCAGAAATCCACGATGGAGAGGTAGCGGGCGCGATTGATGTAGTCAGCCACCACCTCCGCGGGGGCCGGGGTGCTCGCGGTGCGCTCGAGATTCTTGTTGATCGGAAGCCAGCTGACATTGGTTTTGTTCTTGTTGGTCCAGGGATGGAGGTCGCGGAGGACCGGCAGGCGGCCGGTCATGAATGCCAATTCAAAAAATTTCATTCCCAGCTTCATTAACGCGGGAAAGGGCAGCTGTTGATCGATCAGGGCTTTTTTAGGCATATTTCACTCCGTTCAGGTTAATTTGGTCTATCTGGTCTATTTGGTCTATCTAGTCTATCTGGTTTGTTTAGTTCGTTGGGTTCGTTAGTATCATTAATTTTGTTGAATCCTTCATCTTTTTCCTTTCATCCTTGACCTTTTACCTATGACCCATCACCTGCTACCTGCTGCCGGTCGATTTATTTTGAAAACACTTCCACCGGGCAGACCTCGGCGCAGATGAAACAGCGGATGCAGGTTTCCTGGTTGATTTTTACCCCGCCCGCAAGGGAAACCGCCTCGACCGGGCAGGCCTTGAGGCAGAGCTTGCAGTTATTGCAGCGGTCGGCGGCGATCCGGACCTCGCCCACGGCCTGGTGGGCACGGACCGCGTCCGTGCCCCGGATCCGGGCCGAGAGATTATGGATGGCCCCGAAGAAATGGTAGAAGTAATCGCTGATCAGGGTGCGGTATAAACCGTAGTGGGGGGTGGAACGGAACTTCCGGGCCACCTTTTCCACCGGCTCGCCCCGGATCTCGAACCCGTCCAGCCGCCCCAGTCCCCGGTCGGCGGCCATTTTAATATGGATGATTTTTTCGGGGTCCAGCCCCATGATCCGGCTCATGGTGGCGTCGGCCTCGACCACGTTGTCCGCCGCCAGGATCACCCCCAGGGGCACCGGGGTCCCGGTGGTGGCCCCGATCTCGCCTTCCAGGCCGATGATCCCGTCGATGATGGTGAGGTCGGTTTTCACCGCGGTGTTTAGGTCGACGATCCCCTCGTCCAGGCCGGCCATGTGGATGATCTGCTTGTGCTTTCCCACCACCACCCCTTTCAGGTTCTTGAGTCCCAGGGTGACGATCGTCTGGAGATGGGTTTTCGCCACCGGCATGTTGATCAGCCGCTCGCTCTGGAGCACCCGCCGGGCGATGACCAGGTGATCGAGCGCCTTCCCCTTTGGGATCTGCACGTGGACCCCCTCTTCGTGGTCGAAGGCGACCATCTCGAACCCGTAGCGTTTCCGGAAATCCCCGTAGCCGGCCCTTTTGAAGGCCCAGTTCGAGCCGAAGGGGTAAATCGGGCTTTCCCCGATTACCGGCTTCCCTCCCACTTCCTGGACCAGCCGGGCCGTCTCGGCCATGAGCTCGGGGTCGGTAACCGCCCCCGAGGAGCTCGGCTTGCCGATGCAGATGTTGGGTTTCAAGACGGTTCGGTCACCGGGGGAAATGAAGCGCTCCATTCCCCCGAGCAGGCGGACCGCCTCGCGGACATCCCGCGGGTCGGTGGTTTTAATGATGGCGACGGTCATAGCGTAAAAATAAGGTTCGAGGGTTCAAAGTTCAAGGTTCAAGGTTCAAGACCGAAGACCGAGATCCTTTTACAAAAGAAATGACGAATGACGAATGACAATTGACGAAATTTTATAATCCCGGGCCAGAAGGAAAAGATCAAGGAGACAAAAACTCGAGCTAACCTAAAATAACGATTTGAGCGGTTTTAACGCCGTTTGGTTTTTAATGGATTTGTAATTCGTCAATCTATTTATCCCGAGGTCTTGCGAGGGACAATCGTCAATGAAAACCCGGGGAGATGTTAAAATTACCGCGGGCAGAAGAAAGTCATGCTTCAGATCAAGGAACTTCATTATGCGATCGGCGAGCGGGATCTGCTCGCCGGGATTGAGTGGAATATCCACCCCGGTCGCCGGGTGGGACTGGTCGGCCCGAACGGGGCGGGCAAGACCACCCTCCTCCGGATCATCCGGGGCGAGCTCGAGTTCCGGGGGACGATCATCAAGCCCCGGGGCTTCCGGATCGGCCTCCTGCCCCAGGAGGAAATCGCCGCCCGGCACGGGACGGTGCTGGAGACCGTGAGGGAGGGGCGGGAAGAAGTCGTGGCGATCGAGCAGAAGATCGCCGCGCTCCACCGCGGGCTCTCCCGTCACCCGGAAACCCGCGATGCCCTCTTGCGCGAGATCGCGGGGCTGGAAGAGCGCTTCGAGAGCCTGGATGGCTACCGGCTGGAAACCGACGCCAAGACCATTCTCTCCGGCCTCGGGTTCCGGGAGGAGGATTTCGAGCGCCCGCTCCGGGAACTCTCCGGGGGGTACCGGATGCGGGTCTACCTGGGCCGCCTCCTGCTTCAGAAACCCGACCTGCTTCTGCTCGACGAACCGACCAACCACTTCGATCTGCCCGCGCTCGAGTGGCTGGAGGAATATCTCCGGGCTTTCCCGGGGAGCATCGTCCTGGTTTCCCACGACCGTTATTTCCTCGACCGCCTGGCGCAGGAGATCGGCGAACTCGACCGGGGCCGGCTCGAGCTCTACGCCGGGGATTACCGCTTCTACGAAACGGAGAAGGAAAAGCGGGCCGAGGCGGCCCGGAAGCGCCACCAGGAATGGCGGGAGGAGCGCGAGCGCCAGCAGAGGTACATCAACCGCTACCGGGCCTGGAACGATCGGGCGGTGCAGGTGCAGAGCCGGATCCGGATCCTCGAGAAAATGGAGGAGCCCGAGCCGCCGCCCCCGCCCCCCCCGCGCTTCGGCTTCCGGCTCACGGTGGAGGAGAAGAGCTACCACGACGTGGTCCGGGCCGAGAAGCTCGGGTTTCGCTACGGCGACCGCGGGATTTTCTCCGGGCTGGATTTCGCCATCTACCGGGGGGAGCGGGTCGCCCTGATCGGCGGAAACGGGGCGGGCAAGACCACCCTGGCCCGCCTGATCGCAGGGAAGCTCGCCCCGGCCGCGGGCCGGCTCGAACTCGGCCCCCGGACCGCGATCGGTTATTACGAGCAACACCAAGTGGATACCCTCGACCCGGAAAAAACCGTTTACCAGGAGGTGGCCGGCTCCGCGGCCAGCCGCCTCCGGCAGGAGGTCCGGAACGCGCTCGGGGTTTTCCAGTTCCGCGGGGACGACGCGGAGAAAAGGATCGCGGCGCTCTCCGGGGGCGAGAAAGCCCGGGTCTCGCTGGCCAAGATCCTCCTGGCTCCGGTCAATTTTCTGATCATGGACGAGCCCACCAACCACCTGGACCGGGCCGCCCGCGCGGCCCTGGAAGAGGCCCTCTCCGAGTATGACGGCACCCTGCTGGTCATCTCCCATGACCGTTACTTTCTCGACAAACTTGTCCACCGGGTGGTGGAGCTCCGGGCCGGGAAACTTTACGAGTATACCGGGAATTACTCGGATTTCCTCGCGAGAAAACCCGTCGTCCCGGAACCAGCGGAGCCGGAAACCGGTCTCCTGGCCATGGAAAAATCCCCCGCCCCGGGGGGGAGAAAGACCCGGGACCAGAAACGCCTGGAAGCGGAAGCCCGGCAGGCCGGGAGCCGGAGACGAAACGAGCTCAAGCGGGAGATCGAGATACTCGAGAAAGAAATCGGCGAGCTCGAGACCAGGCAGAAGGAGATCGAGGAGAAGCTCGCGCGCGCGGAAACTTACCGGGACAGCGAAATCGTGATTTTCCTCAAAAATGAGTACGCCCGGGTGAAGGAGGAACTCCCCGCCCGCTACTGGAGGTGGGAGGAAGCCCATCAGGAATTCGAAAAGGTCATGTCCGAAATTTCCGCGGCTTCGGAAAAAGACGGGTGAAAAGGCCGGCGGGGGAACGGAAAGCCCCCGGGATTTCAGCTGGGGGCGGGGTCGATTTTCATAATAAATTTACCGATATCAAGGTGTCATCCTGAACCCTTCACTTCTTGTCATTCTGAACACGTTCACTTCGTTCAGTGTAAACTCCGTGAAGAATCTCAAGGCGCTCAGGGTAAACTCCGTGAAGGATCTGGGCAATAAAAATTCAAATTGCGCTAAGCCGGGATTTTTTCGACCCGGTAGTAACGATTGACTTCCATCGTGCCATAGATGGCCGCGCCCAGGCAGGGAACCACCAGCTTGGTTGGAAACTTACTGCCGACGATGTCGAAGATCTCGGCGCAGGCCGAGCAGAGGAAAAGCGTGTTATTGGAAATGGAGTAGGGGATTTTCTCCCCGTTTTCTTCCACTAAGTAACGGGGATCCAGGAAGTTGGCGTGGTTGGCGCAGTTGGTGACGAAGATCTCCCGGAAGAGGATGGTAGCCTTGGCCAGCCCCCGGAGCCCCAGGGGCTTCAAGCGCTTGATGAGCGCGGGGATCTCGCGGGTGCCCATGGATTTAAAATCCTTGTAGAGTTCCATGACTTCGAGACTCTCGACCTTTTCCCAGTCGTCCGGTTTTTCCGACTGGTAAACCTCCGACCTGATCAGCTCAAGCTGTTCCTCCCGGCCGGGGAGGCGAGGCGGGGAGAAATTTGCTTCATTGATTACCGTGCCCCCGGGAAATCCCTCGAGCCGGAAGGCGCTGCCGACGATATACTTCCCCGCCTTTTCGGACTGGCGGTACCAGGAACCCCGCCGCCGGCAGGAACCCTGGTTCCAGGCTTCGGGGAGGGCGTATGCGACGGGAAGCTTGGGATCGAGAACCTTGCAGGGGGTCTTTTCCACTTCGAATAAAGTTTGGTTCCGGGCGGATAGATCCCGGCGAAGCCGCTCGAGTTCCCGGTCATCCAGGGCGTAGGTATAACGAAGATATTCCGGCATCAGTGGAAAAAATACCTTTTACGGAACCGGAGGGCAAAGGTATTGATTCGCTCCGGGGCGACTTCAAACCACTCCGAAACCCCGATCACCTTGCCGGCATAACCCTTCAACTCTTCCATGCTGACTGGTTGTCCCACAATGCTCCCTCTAATTTCTGTTCCCTGGCCTGATTTTCATCTTTGATATTTTCCCCGATTGCCTTAAAAATTATATGCCTTCCGCTTTCCCAACTATTTCCACCCTAGGATCTCGGCCGGGTCCAAATTCTTCCCGCACATCCAGCCACCGTCCACGATTAAATTCGTCCCGGTAATATAAGAAGAATCCTCGGAGGCCAGAAAAACCGCCACCCGGGCCACCTCTTCCGGCTTCCCGAACCGGCGCATGGCATGCCACGTAAGCATATGCTTCTTGATCGGTTCCATCCCCTCGAGATCAACGTAGCCGGTAAACATCGGGGTCTCGATATCCGCCGGGCAGATGGAATTGACCCGGATGTTATCCCGGGCGTGGTCAATCGCCAAGCACTTGGTCACGTTGATCACTCCCCCTTTGGAAGCGCTGTAGGCCAACTGATTGCTGAATCCGCTTAATCCCTCCACCGAAGCAATATTGACAATTACCCCTCCCCCGGAACTTTTCATCTCGGCAATCGCGTATTTGGAGCAGAGAAAGGTTCCGGTGAGATTGACCGCGATGGTCTTATCCCAGACCTCTTCGGTGATCATCTGGCTGTCTCCCATGGTATTAATCGCGGCGTTGTTAACCAGGATATCCAGTTTTTTATACCGCTCCACCGCCGCGGAGACCATCTTCTGCACCTCTTCCGTCTGGGAAACATCGGCCGGGAAAAAGCTCGCCTCCTTTCCCTGGCCCCGGATCATTTTCACCGTCTTTTCGCCCCCCGAATGATCAACATCGGAAACCAAGACCCAAGCCCCTTCTTTGACAAATTCCAGGGCAATCGCCCGGCCGATTCCCGAGCCCGCTCCGGTTACTATCGCCACTTTATCCTTAAGTTTCATCGCCGCGCTCTCCTTTACTTTGATTGATAAAATTTTTAATAATTCTTCGTCCAGGTGACGTTCAGCTTTAAATTTGAGATCCTCCAGCCCTTTGGAGTCCGAACCAGATGGTTTTCATAGTAGCCGCCCACGGCAAACATGCTTTCCGGATTGAAATGCTGGGCCTGGAGGTAAGCCACCCCGGTGGCTTTATCGCCATTTATGTTAATCACCTGATTGGTAATGATGTGCTGGGTGGATTGGAAACTGGCTACCAGCACGAAAGCTCGTTCCACCCACTCATCGGCCTTCATCTGGGCCGCCCCGCCCCCGCCCAAATCCACCTCCAATTCATCCGTAAAACAAGACCGGTAAATCGCCGGGTCGCGCCGGTCAACGCCGGTGGCGTAACGGTTGAACACGTCAATTATTTCGATGCGGTCAAAAAGCACTTGCAGTTTCTTCTCATCCATATTTTTCTCCTTTCCTGATCAAGCAAAAAAGGCCAGAGCGAATAAAACCCCAACTCAAAAATCATAAGATATTTAGAAAAGAAAGCAATCCGGAAAGCACTGGATCTAGACACAAAAAGGCCGAACCCGGTCCTTATTTACTTGGGAAAAGCGCTGGATAATATTTATAATGAAAAATTCGCATCGAGAGGAGGAAGTTATGAGCGAGAGATCCGCTTTATTGGTTGGAGCCAGCGGTCTGGTGGGAGGACATTGCCTTAAGTTTCTCCTGGAAAGCGACCGTTACGAAAAGGTCATCATCCTAATTAGAAAACCCCTGATAACGGAACATCAAAAATTGGAGCAGCACGAGATTGTTTTTGATCGATTAGAACAATATCCAGAGTTAATCGCCGCCAATGACGTTTTCTGCTGCCTGGGAACGACTATTAAGCAAGCAGGTTCCCAGAGGGCCTTCTCCCAAGTTGACTTTGCTTACCCTTATGAAACCGCCAAAGCGGCCCGGAGAAACGGCGCGGAGAGTTTTTCCATCGTCACTGCTATCGGGGCGAATCCCAATTCGCCGTTTTTCTATAACCGGGTGAAGGGAAACGTGGAAAACACCGTCAGCCGGCTGGGATTTCCCCGGTTCTACATCTTCCGCCCCTCCCTGCTTTTGGGAGAGCGAAGGGAGCCCAGGCTCGGAGAGAAGTTTGCCCAGGGCCTCAGCAGAAAATTTTCTCCCTTCCTGGCCGGACCGCTGAAAAAATACCGCCCCATCGAGGCGGAGGTTGTCGCTTTCGCGATGGTACAAATGGCCCGGGAAGGCCCGGCGGGAGTAAATATATTCGAATCAGACCAGATCCAGGCTATCCATGATAAATATCAAATCGGCCATTGCCCATGACTCACCTTGTCGGGCATAGAGCATAATTCGGCCTCAGAAGGTAATTCTTCATGGAAGAAAATTAGTTTGAAAAGTCATTAATATTCATAGCTATTCAAATTAATCGTAAATATGCTTAGATTACACTCTATAAACTCTTCCTCCTTTCATCTCTAAATTTTTCACCACCTCGATACTTTGGTCAACTCCGGGGGGACCGGTATCTCTCCACTGGATTTCCCCCGGAATCAAGGTGGGATTGGAGCCGGTCACCCTGGGAGCGGGAAATCTTCTGGTAGATGGATTTCTTCAGGAAGGCAAAAGCAGCCTCCCGATCCTGGTCGGTTATTATCCGTTCGAGTTCCATGACCTCCTCCGGCTCTAAAGCCACCGCCGATTTTTTTATTTCGAGCATCACCCTTGCCCTCCAAAATATTTTTTCCTGAATCTCAAGGCTACATTAACCAGGCTGATAAGAATTGGCACCTCGAGGAGGGGTCCGATCACGGTGGCGAAGGCCTGCTTCGATTCGATCCCGAAGATGGCGATGGCCACGGCAATGGCCAGCTCAAAGTCATTGCTCGAGGCGGTGAAAGAGGTGGCAACCGTCTGCCCGTAATTCCCCCCGATTTTTTTCACCAGAAAGAAGGTGGCGAACCACATCAGGAAAAAGTAAAAGCCCATCGGGACCGCCACCCGGAGGACGTCCAGGGGTTCCTTGATGATATATTCCCCCTTGAGGGAGAACATCACGATGATGGTGAAGAGAAGGGCGATGAGGGTGAGGGGGCTGATCTTGGGAGCAAAGACGTTTTCAAACCAGTCCTTGCCTTTGACTTTGAGCAGGGAAAACCTGGTGATGACCCCGGCCAGGAAGGGAATGCCGAGGAAAATGAAAACGGTCTTGGCGGCCTCCCACATGGAGATCCTGATGTTCAGTCCTTCGACCAGGCCGAGCCAGTTCAGGGCCAGGGTGATGAAAAGATAGATATACACCGCATAAAACAGGACTTGAAAAATGGCGTTGAAGGCCACCAGTCCGACCGCCAGCTCACGGTCGCCGTCGGCAAGCTCGTTCCACACAATCACCATAGCGATACAGCGGGCGAGCCCGACCAGGATCACCCCGATCATGTATTCGGGATAGTCCCGGAGGAAGATGATCGCGAGGACGAACATGAGGACAGGGCCGATTACCCAGTTCTGCAGGAGGGAGATAATGAGGAGCCGCTTGTTCTTAAAAACCTTGCCCATCTCCTCATATTTCACCTTGGCCAGGGGCGGATACATCATCAGGATCAGGCCGATGGCGATCGGGATGGAGGTGGTCCCGACCTGCAGATTGGTGATGAAACCGGTCACGGCGGGCAGGAAGTAACCGATTCCGATCCCGATCCCCATGGCCAGAAAAATCCAGAGGGTCAGGAAGCGGTCCAGAAAGGAGAGTTTTTTTGCTGGCAGCATTTTTAACCTCCTCGGCAAGTGATTGTTACCACCTGATTTAACAGCAGGAACAGCCGCAGGTGCCCGTTCCTTGCCCGCCGGGGGAGGCAAACCCGGATTTTATCTTTTCCGCCGTTTCCTCAACGATTATTTCCGAAACCGGGGTCTGGCCCTTGACCAGGCCCATCTCGGTGAGGATACAGGATCGTGGCTTCACGCCGATGTGCTCGAGGTTTTTCCTGGCACAGGCGACCGGGCAGCCGTCAATGGTGATGTTGATATCCGTTTCTTTGGCCGCTTCCA
>Ga0315297_10000182_pt1 | contig 34043 bp, 27 predicted proteins | sample YL17G15_0_MG_FD_203628 | JGI IMG/M metagenome (GOLD analysis project Ga0315297, IMG submission 203628) | Sediment microbial communities from Yellowstone Lake, YNP, Wyoming, USA - YL17G15_0 | ecosystem: Environmental > Aquatic > Freshwater > Lake > Sediment | place: USA: Wyoming | collected...
CCATCCCGGTGTGGCCAATGATCATGCACAGCGCGCCAAGGCGCTCGAGAACCGGGTGGAAGAGGTGTACCGTGAGGCGCTGGCGGATCTATTCAGCGGGGGGGAAGACATCCAGCATGTGATCAAGATGTTGAAACTGCGCGAGGTCTACCGCCACCTGAGCAACGCCGCGGACCGCGGCGATGAAGCCGCAAATGTCATCGCCGATATTATAGTAAAAATCACCTGACCGCAAGCAGGCAAGGCAAGGCGACCAGCATGACTTCCCTCCTCATAGCCGTGATCCTTTTAGGCGTCATTTTTGACTTTCTGAACGGGATCCACGATTCGAGCAACGTGGTCGCCACGATGATCTCGTCGCGGGCGTTCTCGCCGCAAGTAGCCCTGGGGGCAACAGCCATGGCGAACTTAATCGGTCCGTTCATTTTTGGGGTTGCGGTAGCGGATACCATTGGCAAGGGCATCGTTGCCCCCGGAGATATCAGCACACAGGTGATCCTGGCGGCTTTACTAAGCGCCATCCTTTGGGACCTGCTGACCTGGTACCTTGGGTTCCCGAGCAGTTCTTCCCATGCGCTGATCGGTGGGATCATCGGGGCAGTCATGATGAAAGCGGGATGGCAGGCGATAGAGATCAAAGGGTTGGAGAAGGTATTGATTCCGTTGTTCACCTCTCCCATCATCGGTTTCGTCCTGGGATTTATCCTGCTCAGGCTGATCCTGATATTAAGTTGGAAAGCCACGCCGCGCATCAATGGTTTTTTCAAGCGCAGCCAGATTCTGACCGGGATCGTGCTGGCGCTGAGCCATGGTACCAACGACGCTCAAAAGACCATGGGAGTGCTCACCCTGGCACTGGTCACCTCGGGATATTTGAGCAAATTTGCCGTCCCCCTGTGGGTCATCTTTTTGTGCGCCGGGATGATCGCACTAGGCACTGCCGTGGGTGGCTGGAGATTGATCCGCACCCTGGGAGGGAGAATCTACAAGATCAAGCCGGTGGACGGGTTTGCCTCCCAATTAACTTCGGCGCTGGTCATTCTGGGAAGCTCGCTCTTGGGGGGCCCCGTGAGCACGACGCAGGTGGTCAGCTCGTCGATCCTCGGAGTGGGAGCAGGGGAACGGGCGAACAAGGTCCGCTGGGGGGTGGCGCAAGAGATCGCCATGGCATGGCTGCTCACCATCCCAGCCACAGCCCTGGTCGCGGCTGGTCTGTTCTGGGTGATCAACCAATTCATCCCATAAGCTGAATCAAGCAGGCGTCTCCCCGGAAATATACGTCATATATTTTTTCAGAATGGATGCAACTAAAAAGGACGCAAGACAGTATCCTTGCGTCCTTTCGGTTTGCATGTCTGAGGCGTTCGGGCTTTATCCGGCGAAATAATCCACCACTTGCCGTACATGCAGCACGCCGTCAAACCCCATGTTTTTTCCGCCCTTGGTCAGGCGGCCTTTCTCTCCATCGGGATCACCCAGGCAGGTGACGATAATATCCCCCCCGCTGACATCCTCCTTCTCGGTATAGTAGTTGGTGGTCACCACCACATGCGTCCCGGCAGCCTTTGCCGCCAGCACACCGTTCTTTGAATCTTCCACCACCATGACCTCATCGGGTGTCAGCCCGGTCCGGGAAAGTGCCAGGTTATAGATCTCTGGGTCGGGCTTTTTCTTGCCGACCACATCGCCGGCGAGCACGATGTCGAACTTGATATCCTTAAGGATCTTCTCCGTGATCGCCTTGGCGGCTTGCTCATTGGAGGTGGTGCACACGCCGATCTTCAGACCGGCGTCCATGGCCTCTTTCATGAAGCGGTGAATCCCTGGGCGCAGGGGCAGTTTGCCGGTCTCGATCAGGTCGACGAAGATGGCCGTCTTGCGCTTGTGGAGCTCCTTAATGAGGTCTTCCACATGCTCTGGAGGCACCGGCTTGCTGAAGCCCCGGGTCTGCAGGTGATGCTTCATGCGCTCCTTGCCGCCGGCGATCTGGAGCAGCTCGTGGTAGTAATCCACGCTCCACTCGTCGGTGAAACCGAATTCCTTGAAGGTCATATTAAACGAGACGCGATGTCCATCCCGCTCCGTGTCGATGATCACCCCGTCCTGGTCAAAGAACACCGCCTTTATTTTTCCCATCTCACACCTCCTAACTTGAACAAACCCTGGAGGGCTGCAAACCTTCCAGGGGTGCGACCTCACTTGCCGGTCAGGAACTGGCGCACGATATCGACAGCCATGCGGTTTTCCTCTTTCGAGCCGATGGTAATGCGGAACCAACCGTCGCTGCCGTATTTTTCTGTCTCAGGGCGGAAGATCAAGCCTTTCCCCTCGGCATAAGCCACCATATCCTTGCCTTTCTTTCCGGTCCCGCCGCAGTCGAAAAGAATGTAGTTGGCCTTGGAGGGGAAAACCACCAGGTTGTGAATCTCGCTGAGCGCCTCGGTGATGAAATCCACCTCGGTGTTGTTGAATTTCACCCGGAAAGCCAGGGCTTCGGTATCTTCCAGGGCAGCCAGCGCGGCCCACATCGGGATGGTGCCCACGTTCCAGGGGAGAAGCGCGGCGGAGATCTGCCCGATCACATCCTTTTCACCGAGGGCATATCCGAAGCGCAAACCGGCCAGCCCATAAGCCTTGGAGAGGGTGCGGGTGATGATCACATTCTTGTATTTACTGACCAGGTCCACCTGAGACATCCCCAGGCCAGCATATTCCACGTAAGCCTCATCCACGATGAAGGGAATTCCAGTCTTGGCGAGGCGCACAAAATCCTTTGCGTCCATGAAGTTGCCGGTGGGGTTGTTGGGATTGGCGACGACGATGATCTTGGTCTTATCGGTTACCGCCTTGAGGATCCCTGCAGCGTCATAATGCAGGTATTTATCCTTGTAGACCATGGGCACAGAGACCATCTTGCCTCCCAGGATGGTACCGCGCAGCTTGTAAATGCCAAAGCAGGGAGTATGCTGGATGACTTCTTCCCCCGGGGCCAGGAAGCAGCGGAAAATATTGTCGTAAACCTCGCTTGAGCCGTTGCCCAACATCACATTCTCAGCACCGGCGAGCCCGTTGATCTGGGCGATCTTGCCGCGCACCACGAGACCCTGGTCCGGGTAACGGTTGGACATGCGGGCATATTTATTGATCGTCTCCACCACCTTTTCCGAAGGCGGGTTGGGATTCTCATTGGACATCATGCGATGCAGTTCCGGTTTTTTCCAGGCAAGCTCGATGTGACCGGAAATGTACATCGGGATGCCTTTCACCCAGGGCACAAAATATTCCTCGACTTTTTTCATTTATAACTCCTTTAAGATTAGTATTAAGCAGGTAAATAGTGAGGGGCAGAAACTTGCTCCTCATTATTCTCCCGGGATTGGTGATTTAAATTTATGCCTTGCCGGCGCTGCCGACCATATCAATCCAGTGACCGACAGCCTTGCGGATGGCATCCCTGACCGCCTCATCGACCTTCCCGGGATCATATTCTTCCCGGTGGGCGGAGATGTATTCGTATTCTGCATCGATCATTGTGCGTTTCAATTCCGTGGAGACGTTTAATTTAGCGCCGCCCATTTCGATCAGTTTCTTGATGTAGTCTTCGGGCAGGCCTGTTCCCCCATGCACCACCAGGGGGGTCTTGATCGTCTTGCCGTTCATCAATTTATTGATCTCGCCCAGGCGCTCGAAATCCACCTTGGGGTTCTTGGTCTTGTAGACACCGTGGGCGGTGCCGATGGCGGGGGCGAAGATGTCCAGCCCGGTGCGCTCGACGAATTCGACAGCCTGCTTCGGGTTGGCCAGCTGGGTCTCATCTTCGGCGACCTTGATCTGGTCTTCCACACCGCTGACCGTGCCCAATTCGCCTTCCACTGAAATATTGCCGAGCTTGTGGCAGTAATCGACCACTTCCTTCGTCTGGCGGATGTTCTCCTCGAAGGGCTGCTTGGAAGCATCGATCATGATATTGGTATAGCCCGCATCGGCGCATTTCTTGCAGTGCTCGATATCGGTGCAGTGATCCAGGTGCAGGCAGATCGGAATCGGGGCTGAGGCGGCGATGGTCCGGTAAATTGCCACCAGCACATCCACGCCCAGGAACTTGGACGGTTTGACCGAGGTCTGGATGATCAGCGGGGACTTCTTGGCAACGGCAGCGTCCACCACCGCCTCCATCTGGACCAGGTCAGTGATATTGAAAGCGCCAATGGCATATTTTTCCCTGGCTGCCTGAATCATGATCTCTTTTGCATTTACTATTGACATATATTTAGCCTCCTGAATGAAACATTACCCAGATTTGAATGCGTTTTTTAGCAGTTCCCGCTTGCATTAAAACCGTTTCCCTGCCGGTAAAATCATTATACAACGGCAATGGTCGTCATGCCTTAATTCGCTCTCCCTTGGGATCCCACAAGGGCGCCTGAACCACTACAGCGCCGACCTGTTCCCCAAGGAATTCGACCTCCAGTTGGGTGCCCACCCCGGCAAATTCCATGGGCAGATAGGCATAGATGATGCTCTTGGCGACGGAATAGCCGTACCCGCCGGCTGCCACCCAGCCGATCATCCTGCCGTCCTTCGAGCGGATGGGTTCCTTGCCCAGGGCGATGGTCTGGTTGTCCGAGAGGGTCATGCAGCACAGCTTGCGTGTGAGACCGGCTTCCTTCTGCTTCAGCAGGGCTTCCTTGCCGATGAAATCCTTTTTGTTCAGCTTGACGGCAAAGCCCAGGCCGGCTTCGAAGGGGGAATAATCCGGGCTGATCTCGCTGCTCCAGTAGCGGTAGCCTTTTTCGAGGCGCAACGTGTCGATGGCCTTGTAACCCGCGGCGACCAGCCCCTCGGGCTGGCCCGATTCCCAAAGTGTATCCCACAGGCGCAGCCCGTATTCAATGGGGCAGTAGAACTCCCAGCCCAGTTCGCCAACATAAGTGACGCGCGAGGCCAGGGCAGGCACATCCCCAACCACGATACGCCGGGCGGTCATGTATGGGAAGCTGGTATTGGACACATCCGCTGTGGTGACCTTTTCGAGGATGGCGCGCGCCCTGGGTCCCCACAACCCCAGGCAGGCATAGGATGAACTGACATCCTCGATGGCTACCGATCCATCCTCGGGCATATTCAGCGACAACCAGGACAGGTCATGCTGACCGAAGGCCGTGCCGGTAACAATAAAGAAGTGGTCTTCGGAGGTGCGCGTGATGGTAAAGTCGCATTCGATGCCGCCGCGCTTGTTCAGGCATTCGGTATATATGATCGTTCCGATCGGCTGGTCGATCTCGTTGGCGCACACATTGTTCAAGAAAGCCAATGCACCCGGGCCGCGCACCTCGAATTTATTGAACGAGGTCTCGTCAAACAAACCGGCGGTCTCGCGGGTCTTAAGGTGTTCGTATCCAATGGCGCGCGACCAGTTGTGGTGTGCCCATCCCTTGGGCTCGTGCCCATGACGCGCTTTTTCTTCATACGGCTTGAACCAGTTGGGACGTTCCCAGCCGGTTTTCTCCCCGAAGAAACAGCCGAGTTCCTGCAGGCGGTGATAGGTGGGGGAAAGGCGCAGGCCGCGGCGGGAAAGCCGTTCTTCTCCCGGGTAGTGAATATCGTAATACTGGGTGTAGGTTTCGAGGGTGCGCGCAACGGTGTAATCCTGGCTGTTGTAGTTGGAACCGAAACGGCGGACGTCCAGGCGCCAGACATCCCACTCGGGGTGCCCGTCGATGATCCATTCCGCCATGGTCTTGCCAATTCCACCCGCACCCGCCAGACCGTGGGCGCAGAAGGCACAAGCCACCCAGAAACCCTTGACCGAGGTGGGACCCAGCAGGAATTCTCCGTCCGGGGTGAAGCCTTCCGGACCGTTCAAAAGCTGGATCACTTCCGCCGTCTCCACTGCCGGGACGCGCCTGATGGAGTTTTCCATCAGCGGAGTGAACCGCTCCCAGTCTGGCGGCAGAAGCTGGTATTTAAAATCGCGGGGGATGCCCTTTAGACCAAATGGAGCCGGGTTGCGTTCATAACCACCGGTGACCAGCCCGCCCACCTCTTCGCGCCAATAGACCAGCAGGTCAGGATCGCGCAGGGTGGGGAAATCGTGACCCACCCCCTCGATCGGCTTGGTGATAATGTAGAGGTGCGCCATGGGAACCACCGGAAGGGTCAGCCCGACCATCTTTCCCACTTCAGCGCCCCACTGACCGGCGGCGTCCACCACGACCTCGGTCTGGATGGTACCCTTGTCGGTGACCACCGCGTTGACGCGGCCGTTCTTCAGGGTGATCTTCTCCACATTGGTATCGGTAAAAAAGCGCGCCCCGCGCTGCTTGGCGCCGGCTGCCAGGGCATTGGTCAGACCGGTCGGGTCGATCACTCCGTCGTTGGGGGTAAAGGCCGCGCCGGCGATGCCCTCCGGGCTCATGATCGGGAACAGATCGAGAGCCTGCTTGGGCGAGATCAGATCCATGGGCACACCGAAGGACTGCGCCATGCCGACCAAACGTTTTAAATCTTCCATGCGTTCTGCCGAAGAGGCCAGCCGCAAGCCGCCCACCTCGCGCCAGGCGGGGTCCTGCCCGGTCTCGCTTTTAAGCTTCCGGTAGAGATCGGTGCTGTAGTGCATCATGCGGGTCAGATTGGCATCCGAACGCATCTGCCCAACCAGGCCGGCAGAGTGCCAGGTGGACCCACTGGTCAACTCGTGACGTTCCAGGACGACAACATCCTTCCAACCCATAAGCGTTAAATGGTAGGCAATGCTGCACCCGCCAACGCCTCCACCGATGACCACTGCCTGAGCATGCTTGGGAAGATCAGACATTTTTTCCTACCTCCTTTAGCCATTCATTCCATTGGGGATTTTGGATGTTTTCGAAAACGCGGCCGAAGAACCGGTCAGCGTAGCCGCGAAAGTCGAAATCAAGCTTAGAGATGCCAACCTGGACCAGCGCCCACGCGGCCTCACGCAGATCGGACATGATTTTCATGATTTTCAGGTGCGCCCACTGGTGGGGGGTCACATTCCCGAAATAACATTTCAGGAGCCAGTGATCCTGGTCATCGGTCAATTGGTGATGATCTGAAAAATTGGCCAGGTCGAAAAAAATGTCGCCCATGCCGGCGTATTCCCAATCCAGGATGTAAAGGCGACCGTCCGTGAGGAAATTGGCATTGAGCAGATCGTTATGGCACGGGCGGGGGGTCACCGGAAGGGACTTGAGGACGCGCCCGGCAGACTGGGTGTCTTCGACCACGGATTGGTAATTTTTGGGAAATGCCACCTTGTATCGGCGGGCAGTTTCCGAATAATCTGCCACCACCTGGAAGACGTCGAACCTGCCGGGGATTCCAGGCATGCCGTGGATCTTGCGGACCACATCCATGACCCGGCGGATGTTTTCCGGCTGGCAGATCTCGTCGGGCAGGATGGGGCGCCCGGTAATGAAGCGGGTGACCAGGTAACCTTCAGGGCGGATGAAGTGAAACACCTGCGGGGCAATGCCCAACATTCCGGCGGCGAGGTTGGCGGCATACTCGAACTCGCGATTTATCCCCAGAAGATCCGTATCTTCCCCCGGGATGCGCAGGACAAAAGACTCTGCCCCCACATCGATGCGGTAATTGTTGTTTGTGATTCCCCCGCCCAGCGGGGAGACCTTAAGGTCGCTGGCACCCGCCCACTGGGGAACACGGGCGAGCGCCTCTTCCAGAGTCAGCGCCATGAGCAGCAGTCTCCGATAAATGAATTTGATCAATTCTTAACGTTCGCAGAAGTCCTGCGAGCGCGGATTGCGGGAGCCTACTTTTGCCAGATCGATCCGGGTTTGGCCATTTCAGCGACAATGTCGAAAGATGAAATGATTCCCAGCGGGAAGGCTTGGGGGTCCTCGTGATCAATCACCACCAGCCGGTGGTAATGGTTCTGGATCATCACGTCCGCGGCTTCGCGCAACCTGGCGTGAATATCGATGGTCAGCGCCGGGTGCATAATATCCCGGACGGTCAATTTTTCATCCACACCGTTTTCCACGTAAGGCAGCAGATCTTTACCGCTGACCACGCCTTCCGGCTTTCCCTTGGCGTCCACCACCAGCACCGAGCGCCATCCAGCCTGGGTCATCGTGCGCGCCGCGGAGGTGAGCGGGGTTTTATCCCGGCAGACCAGGATGGCGTCTGACATCACATCGGCAACCGTCTGGCGTTGAGGTTTTTCCTCCCCGGCAATGCTGGCAACGAAATCGGAAATTGAGATGATCCCCACCGGAGATCCTTTTTGGGTGACCAACAGCCGGTTGATGTCTTTTTCGATGAGCGAGTGGGCGGCCTTGTCCAGGGGGGAGTCCGCCTCGATGGTGTCGATGGGGGAGGACATCAATTCGCCGGCGGTCAATTTTCGCATCGTCCCCAGGCTCTTGGGATCTGCCGACAGCCATTCCCCTGCGAGCAGGTCGTAATCGGAAATAATGCCAAGGGGGCGGTCATCACCATCGGTGACGACCAGGGCGTGGACGTGGTTCCGGGTCAGCACGGCAGCCACCTGACCCAGGGTGTCATCCGGGCGGCAGGTGAGCAGCCCCGGATGCATGAGGTCGCGGACAAGTTTTTTCATAACCGGCTCCTAGAAATCACTGAACTTCATCCACATCTTTGTACCATTTTACGCGGTCGCCGACCCTGGCGCGCAAACGCCAAGCCAGGGATTTGGGTTCCTGTTCGATCCTCTCCAGGGCGGTCTTGACCTGGGAAGTGATGGTTTCTTTTTGTTCGCTGGTGAGCTGCTTGTAGCCCTGGGCCAACTGCTGGACCTTGCCCAGGTTCATGGTCGTGGTGCGCCAAAGTCCCCAGTCGGTGCTGCACAACCCGGCAACCCGTTTGATGTTGATGGTTTCAGAGTCTATGTTTCCAAGCGGATGTTCAAGCAGCAGCATGATGGTGTCAATAATATCTTTTTCATTGATCTTGACGATCTGCATTTTTTCGAGGAGCATCTCGGCCAGGGGGATGCTGGGGTGATCCACCTCCAGCCGGTCGTCCCAATGGATCACGTGACAGAAATCGAGTTTTCCATAAAACACATCGATGTGCAGGCCGACCTCAGATCTGTCGAAAATGGCGCGCCCGCCTTCGGAAACGACAAAAACCTCCCGGTTTTCGCGATACCCCAGACCAGCCATCAGCACCTGGATTTCCTTGGTCTGTCTGGGATAGGCGGCGAAATCGATGTCAGTGTAAGCGCGGCCCATGGCGGCTTGAAGGAAACCATATTTCTGGCAGTGAATTTGAAAAGCCAGGGACCCGATCACGCGCAGGAGGATGCCGGCGTCGTCGCTGGCTTTAAGGATGCGCTTCAATTCATTTTCAAACTTTTCGCGCTCGGTCCGGTCTTGTTCGCCCATCCCTATGGAACTGAGTGTCATACAAGTCTCCTACGATGAGGTCCCAGCGAACAACCCCCCGTCGATTGCGGCCGGTTGGCAGGATGAGAATAATGGGGGATCAATCACAATCATTATAATAAAAAACGCAAAAACTTGCAAATTACTTCAGATTCTTATATAATCTTATGTAGAAATAATCAATTTCCTTCATCCACACCTAGACATAGCCTCTTAATGAGCAAAACTCTCATTCCCGCGCAGCGACGAGAGCGAATCCAGGAGTTTCTGGCGACCCAGAAAATCGTCCGAATGGATGATCTATGCAGCCTGCTGGAAACTTCTGAAGCGACCGTGCGCCGCGACTTGGAATGGCTGGAACGCGAAGGAATAGTGGAACGCACGCATGGGGGAGCCATCCTGAGCCAAAGACTGACTCTGGAACCCGAGTATTTGCAGAGGGCGCAGAAAAACCCCGACGAAAAGAGATTGATCGGCGAGAGGGCGGCCGCACTCATCGCGGACAACGACGTGGTTTTTATCAACAGCGGCACGACCACGACCCAGGTCATCCGCCATATCCGCGGGGATGCAGGGATCACCGTTTTCAGCAATAATGTTTACGCAGCCCTGGAAGCGGGCGAGACGGGGTTTCAGCACACCCTGATAGGCGGAGAATTTCAACCCCACTCCAATTCCGTGGCGGGACGATTTGCCATGGATAACCTGCGCCAGGTATATGCCGACAAGGTGATCTTGGGGGTGGATGGGGTCAGCGTGAGGCACGGCTGCACGGTGCCGTCGAATGCGGAGGCTGAAGTTGTGCGCCAAATGATCGAGCGCACCCGGGGTCAGATCATTATTGTTGCTGATCACAGCAAGTGGGGCGTGGTTTCAAATTTCCAAATAGCCACCATGGATGAAATTGATATTTTTGTGACCGATGAAGCCATTGATTCATCGGCGAACGAATCACTGGCGACGCATGCGGTGGAAAGCCTGATCGCCGCCCCAAACCATATCAACGCCTGATACCCGGGCTCCGGAGATACCGGAAAGTCCCAACGGAGACACATTCATGCCCTTATTTTCCAGGAAACCCAGCAAAAAAACCACCCGCCTATTCTTTGCCACCGACCTGCATGGTTCGGAACGCACTTACCGCAAATTCATCAATTCCGGGAAATTTTACGGGGTGGATGTGATCGTCATGGGAGGAGACATCCAGGGCAAATTGCTCATCCCGATCATCAAGGACCCCAATGGACATTACCGGGCCACTCTGCAGGGACGGGTGGAGCATTTCTCCACCGAGGAGGAACTAAACGGACTGAAGGGCAGACTGGATATTCTCGGTTTCTATTCCCAGGTCATGGAGGAAGATCAATTCCATGCCCTGTCAGCCGACCCCAAGGCGGTGGACAAGCTGTTCCATGAACTGGCACGCCGGAGACTGGTCACCTGGGTGGACCTGGCCGAAGAACGGTTGAACGGCACAGGCATAAAATGCTTCGTCACCGGGGGCAACGATGACGAGTGGGATGTGTTAACTGCTATAAAGCGAGAAGGTGCAAAATCACTGTTTGCTGTTGAAAACGAAATGGTCCACGTAGATGATGACCACACGATGATCTCGGTGGGCTTGAGTACGCCCACCCCCTGGAAGACGCCGCGCGAAGTTTCCGAGGAGGAACTTGGCAGGATGATCGAGGAAATGGCGCTGAAAGTCCCGGATATGAACAAGACTATTTTTAATTTTCATGACCCGCCAAAAGATTCCACCCTGGACACCTGCCCGATGCTGGACTGGTCGAAGGATCCGCCGCAGCAGATCCAGCAGGGTGGGCAGCCCGTGATGTACGGAGCGGGCAGCAGTTCGGTGCGCGCGGCGATCGAGAAATATCAGCCCATGCTGGGATTGCATGGTCATATCCACGAGTCCCAGTCGGTGGCAAAGATCGGGCGCACCACCTGTGTCAACCCGGGTTCGGAATATGGAGAGGGCATATTGCGCGGTTGCCTGGTAACTTTTGCAGACGGGAAAGTGGAAGGCTACCAGATGACCAGTGGTTGATCATCGCCAGTCGCAGAAAGGAGGCAGAACACTTAACGCACCTAATCTTCCGGGCAACCATTAAGCGTGATGGATGTGCGCAGCTTTTATCATCCAGTCAATTCTGTGCAACCCTATTCGGATCAAATCAATCCAAAGGAGGAAGTAATGGCTGAAGCGACGACCTCAAAACCAGAAATTTTTACACGCAAGGCTTCTGGGCTTGTACGGGTAATGTCTCCCTATTCCGCGTTCGTTTACAACATTTTAACCATGGGCTTGATCTTCCCGTGGACTTATCTTTGGGCTCCAGGGTCGCTTCCCGGCGGTCACCTGGTATGGGGGATCATCCTGGCAATGGTGATCGAAGTCCCGATCGCTTTTGTATATGTATGGCTCTCGACGGCATTGCCCCGCTCGGGCGGTGACTACGTGTTCCAGAGCCGCGTGTTCGGCGGCGGACTGGCATTCACGGTGGTGATGTCAGGCTTTGTCATCTGGATCCTGCAGTGGGTGGCGCTCTCGGGCTGGCTGGTCTCATACCTCGGGTTTGCCCCGCTCTTCCTGGGGCTGGGTGCAACGATGCATGCAGCGTCCCTGTCGAGCCTTGGCGTCTGGTTCACCACGCCGACCGGCATCATCATCGTCAGCATTCTCAATGCTCTCGTATCGCTCATACTGCTGACCAGCGGCTTCAAGAACTACGTGAAATTCCAGCACGTAATGTGGTGGGGAACGCTGCTGTGCTTCGTCACCGTATTTGTCGTTCTGTTCACCACGCCCGCCAGGGAATTCATCACCCGCTTGAATGCCTTCGCAGTGGCTTCAGGCGGCGTAGCCAACTTCTACCAGACCGCGGTGGATGCCGTTACCGCGGCCGGGATCAATCTGCATCCACCTTTCAGCTTGATGGCGACCCTGCTGGTGGCACCCATCGCGTGGACCAGCCTGCAATGGGCAACCTATTCAGCCGAACAAAACGGCGAGATCAAGGATGCCCGCAGCTTCCGCTCGCAGGCTTTCATCATGGTCGGATCCTTGATCGTCACCGGCCTGCTGCTGGCCCTGCTGGCACTCGGCATCCAGAAAGTTGCTGGAAAGGATTTCCTGTACGTGGCCGGGGCGGGATACTGGTCGTTGATCGGTGAGGCGAACATCAACGGGTTTAATTTGTGGCCTCCGATCCTGGCAGTAGCCCTGGCAGCCAGCCCGATCGTGGTGTTGATCATCGGCATCGGCTACCTGTTAAACGGATTCCAGATCGTCTGCAACTGCTACATCGGTATGACGCGCATCCTGGTTGCCATGTCGCTGGACCGCCTGCTGCCGGATTGGTTCAGCAAGGTGAGCGAGAAATACCACACACCCGTCAATGCCCACCTGGCCTACTTTCTGGCGAGCCTGCCGGTGATCGTGGGCTACAGCCTTGTCACCCAGCCGTTCTCATGGGTCAGCCTGACCCTGGGTGTGACCTTCGGCTGTGGTTATGTTTTCATCATCACCTGCCTGGCGGGAGCCCTGCTGCCCTACCGTGCCAAGGAGGTCTATGAAGCCTCCCCGGGTGCCAAATATAAAGTCAGCGGGTTTGTGGGAGTGCTCTTCACCCTGATCGGGGCAGCCGCATTCATCGCCCTGACCTGGGTGCTGGCTCCGCAGGCGTTCGCCAGTTCGGCGATCCTGGCCTGGCTGGTCAAGCTGGCTTCAATCGCCGCGGTCATCGTTTTCCTCTACCCGATGAGGAAACATTTATTGGAATGGTTGAACGGCAAGCCCATGCCCTGGCTTTCCGCCCTGGGTATGCTCGGTGGTGGCTTTGGGATGGCCATGGTGGTCGCCTTCCTGCTTTCGCCGGCTCTGGGTGTTCTGGGGAACTGGAACTTTGCAGAATTCCCCAAGAATATGCTGGCCCAGATCATCGCCTTTGCGATCATCGTGATCTCGGCGGTGTGGTACATCCTGGCTAAGAGGGCGCAGAAGTCCAAGGGCATCAACGTGGACTTCGCTTTCAAAGAGATCCCGCCCGAATAAAATTTAGAGGTTGCAAGCAATGGTTGGTCAGCGTTTTCCACGCTGACCAACCATTTTCACACGATCCGCCCCATATGGGGGTGGTCATTCATCCTGCTGCAAAACCACGGAACGTTGCATGCCTGTCATAGAAGAAGTGGTGTTAAAAATCAAAGACTGGCAGGGAAGGAATGTTTCCATTCATCCCCTGCCAGGCGGATTGACAAACACGAACTTCAAGGTGGAGGTGGATGGCACCTCTTTTTTTGTGCGCGTTCCCGGGGAAAGCACCGAACTCCTGGCAATTGACCGGGATAACGAATACCATAATACAAAAGCCGCGGCCGAGACAGGTGTGGGACCGCAGGTGCTTTATCATTTACCCGAATACAATGTGATGGTGTTGGAATTTATCAACGGGAAAACAATGTCGCAGGGGTCCTTGAACGCTCCGGGGATGCCCGGGCGCATGGCGCAATCCATAAAGCGGCTTCACGCCGGGTCGCGATTCTTTTCTGATTTCAACATGTTCCGCCTGACGGAATACTACCTGTCCATCTGCAGGGATCGCCGCATCAAAATACCGGAGGGCTACCAGGATCGGATGCCCACGGTGGCGCAGATTGAAAAAGCCTTGTCGGTCCATCCGCTGCCCACGGTTCCGTGCAACAACGACCTGCTGGCTGAGAACTACATCGACGATGGGGCGGACCTGAGATTGATCGATTACGAATACAGCGGGAACAATGACCCGTGTTTCGAACTTGGAAATACCTGCCAGGAGATGCAATTTAATGAGGCACAGATCAGCGAGGTATGCCTGGCGTATTTTGGAACGGTCTCCAAAAATAAAATCGCGCGCATGAAACTTAACATGATCATGTCGGATGTGGGCTGGGGATTGTGGGCCGCGATCCAGGCGGACCTTTCGAAAATCGAGTATGATTTTTGGGGTTGGGCGACTGAACGCTGGGGAAGAGCGGTGGGAAAAATGGATTCAGCCAAATTCCCGATATGGCTGAAGGATGTCCAGTCACTCTAGCCTGTGAGGACTTATTATTTCGTCTTATATATTAACCTGAAAGGAAAATAGAAGGGCATGAAAGATCAAGCACAAGTTGTGATCATTGGGGCGGGAATCGTTGGCGCGAATGTCGCCTATCACCTGGCGAAGATGGGGTGGAAAGATGTTACCCTGGTTGAGAAAGGAGAAATCGCCAGCGGTGAATCATCGCACGCGGCCGGGTTGGTGACGCAACTGGCCACCTCGCAAACCCTGATGCAGTTCCGAAAATACAGCATCGAGCTGTACAGCGAACTAAAGCTCTTTGACCATGTCGGCAGCCTGCGCGTGGCATCCAGCCCGGAACAGCTTAAGGAGATGGAACGCAGCGTGAGCCGGGCAAACGCCATCGGCATGGAGGCCAGCATCATATCACCTGCAGAAGCTTTAAAGATCATGCCGCAGATCAGCAAGGAGCATTTATACGGCGCGATCTACCTGCCACGCGACGGGCAGCTTGATCCATACACCACCACCACTTCCATGGCGAGGTTCGCCAAGGAGCTGGGGGTGGAGGTGCTCACCAACACCCGCGTGATCGGGATGGAATTGTCAACCAGGGGTCACATCCGGAAGGTGCTGACAGACAGGGGGTCGATCAAGACCGACATCGTGGTGAACGCGGCTGGCATGTGGGCGCCCCAGGTGGCGGCGATGGCGGGGGTCCATTTTCCAACCACCCCGGTGGATCATCAGCATATCGCCCTCAAGGCAGTCCCGGGCAACGAATTTCCAGCCAGCACGCCCTGCCTGAGGGACCCAGACAACCTGGTGTACATGCGCCAGGAGGCGGGCGGATTGGTGATCGGCGGTTACGAACCAAACCCGCTGGCGCGCTGGATCGACGGTGTGCCATGGGAGCACGGGGGGACCACCCTGCCCGCGGACATGGAACGCTTTGAGCAGCTGCTGGAGGGAGCCATCCGGCGAATTCCATTCGTCGAGCAAGCAGGCATCATCACCCTGGTTTGCCATCCCGGCGCCTACACCCCTGACTGCCAGCCGGTTCTCGGTCCGATCGCCGGCACGCAAGGATTATGGATGGCGGCAGGCATGTCGCTTAACGGGTACGGCGGTGCGGGCGGAATTGGCAAGTTGATGGCAGAGTGGATCATCGGGGGGGAATCACCCCAGGATGTATATGCCTACCGCGCCACGCGGTTCGGGAACTATTTTTCCAACCCGGAATATGCCGCCGAGCGCACCCGTGAAGGGGTCAAATACTATTATCGACTGCGTTTTCCGAACGATGAAAACGAGTGGGCGCGCCCGCACCGGGTCAGCCCGGTGCATTATCGCCTGCAGGAAATGGGCGCGGTCTTCGGGGAGAAATTTGGCTGGGAGCGGGTCAACTACTTTGAACCGGGCAAGCCCTGGCGCCGGGCGGGAGCAGACCAGCGGGAGTGGGGCTGGGAGCGCCCGCCATACTTCGAACGCGTGGGGAAGGAACATGAAGCGGCGCGCGAACGCGTGGCGCTGTTTGACCTGACCTCCTTTGGCAAGATCGCGGTCAGCGGTCCGGGTGCCTTGAAACTCCTGCAGCGCCTGGCGGACAGCAACCTGGACAAACCGGTTGGAAGCGCGGTGTACACGCAGTTCCTCAACACGCACGCCGGTGTGGAAGCCGACCTGACCATTACGCGCTTGGGCGAAGACCAGTTCTGGGTTATCACCGGTTCGGCATTCATCGCCAATGACCTCGGTTGGATCCAGATGCACGTGGATGAAAAAGACGGGGCGGTCAATATCCGGGATATCACGACCGAGTGGGCCTGCCTGGCATTGTGGGGACCGAAATCCAGGGAAGTGTTGCAGAAATTAACCACAGACGATGTTTCAAATGCGACCCATCCTTACCTGCAGACCAGGCCGATCGATATCAACGGGGTCACGGTATTGGCACAGCGGGTCAGTTATGTGGGCGAGCTGGGCTGGGAGCTTTACATTCCGACCAACCGCGCCCTGCTGGTCTGGGATGCATTGCTCAGTGCCGGCGTGGAATTCGGCATCGAGGTCGGGGGCTACAAGGTGCTAGACAGCCTGCGCCTGGAAAAAGGGTACCGTTATTACACCGCGGATGTGACCATGCTTGAAACGCCCTACGAGGGAGGCCTCGGTTTTTGCGTGCATCTTGATAAGGGGGATTTTATTGGGCGACAAGCGCTGGTGAAGCAAAAGCAGGAAGGTTTGAAGCGTAAACTATGCACGCTGGTCCTGGACGGGGAGACCTACACCCAGATTTACGGCGGGGAAGCAATCTACTATGAAGGCAGGGTGGTTTCACGCGTGCGCAGCGGCGGGTATGGCTACAGCCTGAAGAAAAATATTTTGTACGCCTATCTCCCGACCGATTTGACCAAGCCCGGCACGCGGTTTGAAATAAATCTGGTCGAGGGCCGTTTCCAAGGGGAGGTAAGCGCCACGGTCCTGTTCGACCCCAAGGGTGAACGCTTGCGCGTATAATGGAATGTGCGCACGGATTTTTTTCTGTGGATAGGGTGATGATACTAGAATGTCTCCATTAACCCGTACCGAAATATCCGGCTTAAATAAATTACTGGATTCCCGTGAAGCAGGTCACGGGCTGCCGCGACCGTTCTACCATGAAGAACTGCTCTACCGCACCGAGATGGAGTCCATCTGGCGCAAGGGTTGGCTCTTTGCGGGTCATTCCTGCCAGGTGCCCAACCCGGGGGATTACTTTCTCTACCCGGTGGAGGGGGATTCGATCATCGTCATCCGCGGTGACGAGGGGCAGGTAAATGCCATGCAGAATGTCTGCCGCCACCGCGGTTCGGTCATCTGCAAAGAAGCGGAAGGCAGCCTAAAGCGTTTCGTGTGCCCCTACCACCAGTGGACATACGACCGAAGCGGGCACCTGCTGCTCCAGCATGGCATGCAGGAGGGCCTGGATAAATCTCAGCTTGGGATGCATGCTGCCCATGCCCGCGAGGTCGAGGGGATGATCTTCATCAGCCTGGCACAGGAACCGGCAGATTTTGAGCCCGTGTACGCGGCGATCGCGCCGGTTGCCAGGCCGCAGGGCTTGGCGCGTGCCAGGGTCGCCAGGGTGATGGACTTTGACGTAGCTGCCAATTGGAAACTGGTGTGGGAGAACAACCGCGAGTGCTACCACTGCAACGTGAACCACCCCCAGTATATTAAGGCCAACTTCGATCATTACAATGCCGATGACACCATCCCGCGGGTGGCCGAGAGATTGAAGGCGGTCACCGCCCGCCTGGAGGGCAAACTGGCTGCCCAGGGCATGTCGGTTCGCGATGAGACCGGCATGACCGAGTTTCCGGACCCGGAACATGACATCTGGTACTCTGCCAACCGCACACCGCTGGTGGAGGGATACATCAGCGAATCAATGGATGGAAAACAAGTGGCACCCCTGATGGGTGATTACACCGATCCCGATGTGGGAACACTGCGCGTGCGCAGCCTGCCAAATTTCTGGATGCATGCCAGCTGCGACCATTCCGTCTCCGTGCGTCTCACGCCCAACGGGCTGACCCATACCAGCATCCGCATGACCTGGTTGGTGGAGGGCAAAGCCGAGGAAGGCAGGGACTATGATCTCGAAAAACTTCTGCCCTTCTGGCTGCTGACCGCCGAGCAGGACTGGGCGATCTGCGTCAACCAGCAGCACGGAGTGAGTTCAACTGCTTACACCCCCGGTCCGCTTTCCTCATACAAGGAATACAACCTGGATCGTTTTCTGCGCTGGTATCTCAAGCAAATGAAAACCGCGATGGGAAAATGAAAAAACCGAGCCCGGTCTACGTTGGTTTTGGAATGCTCACCCCGGTGGCCATCATGGTGGTCGGGCAATTGCCAGAACACAATACGGGCGCGCTGGTCAAGGAAGTCAGCGAGTTCGTATTCGACGATGCCGCCATCGTTGCCTGCCTGCTGCGCCAGTGGAACATTCCATCGGCCATGATCGGCACCACGGTGGGAGACGACCCCCGGGGACACCTGCTGGCGGAGCAACTAAAGACGTGGGGTGTCCAGGGGGAGGTGCGGTTTTCCAGGGAGCTCAAGACCCCCTGGGAGGTGGATGTCTCGGATGAAACGGGGGCGCGCACCTATTTTTGGGAGCGGACGCCTCAGGTGCTGAATACGCTGGACAGCGCCGACCTGTCCCTGCTTGACGGTGCCAGGATCATGTATGTTGACTGGTATGACGGCGATCACATTGTGCGGGCCATGGATGAAGCCATGCGCTTGGGTGTGCCGGTATTCCTAAACTTCGAACACGGGCATGCCGATCCCGGGCTGTTGAAGCGTTATGGAAGCCGGGCAGCGATCTGCCAGGCGGTGACCGACGCCGCCCAGCGGGGCGGGGTTCCTCCGCTGGAAGTGGCCCAAAACTTGTTAAACACCGGGGTGCATACGGCACTGATCACCATGGCGGGCGAAGGTTGCCTGGGGGTCACCGGTTCGGAGGTTGTGCGCGTGCATGCTCCTTCGGTGGCGGTGGTGGACGGGTGCGGCGCCGGAGCCACGTTCTCAGCAGGCTTCATATACGGACATTTGAAGGGCTGGAGCCTGGAGGAATCAGTGCGCTTTGCAACCGCAGCCGCATCCCTCAAGGTGACCCGCCCCGGGCTGCAAATGTTCCCGATCATGGAAATCAACAACCTGGCTGCCAGCCTCCGGGTTGAACGACCCTCAAGATCCAATCAATCTCTTCCATAGGAGAGTCATTTGATCAACTTCGCAACCCTTCTCACCCAACAGCAGGTCGAACGGACGCATGCTGCGTCCCTGGAGATCCTCGAGAACGTCGGGATGCTGGTGCGGAACGAAAAGGCACGGGAAATCTTCAAACAGCACGGCTGCCGCGTGGAGACCGAAACCCAGATCGTCAAGTTTCCGCCTGACGTAGTCGAGAAATACCGGGCCATGCTTCCACCGGAATTCACCTTTTATGGACGGGAACCCCAGTATGACCGCACCCTTCCCCGGGACGGACCGATCCTTGTGACCGGCAGCTCTGCGCCGAATGTGATCGATCCGCTGACGGGTCTGCAGCGGCGGGCACGCTCGGATGACATCGCCCGTATCGCGCATCTGATCCAGGAACTGCCCGCCTATGACGTCTTCTCGATCTCCACGCTGGCAGATGACGCACCTCCGGGGCAATTCACACTGTCGCGGTTGTATCCAACTTTAAAATATTGCCTCAAGCCCATCCGCAGCACGACCAAGGACATGGACGATGCAGGCACGGTGATGCAGCTGCTGTACCTGATTGCAGGGGGCAAAGAAGCCTACTGCCAGCGTCCCTTCGTCACCCAGCACTACTGCCCGGTGGTCTCCCCGCTGACCATGGATCAGCATTCCACCGAGTCGCTCATCTTCTTCTGCGAAGCGGGGCTGCCCACGTACCCCAGCATCGTGCCCAATGCCGGTCTGACCAGCCCCATGTCCATGGCGGGGACACTGGCACAGGGCAATGCAGAATTCCTTGCCATCTCCGCGCTGATGCAAATGGTGAAGCAGGGCACACCGACGATCTATGCCACCCTGCCGACCGTCGCTGATATGCGCACGGGTGCCTATGCCTCAGGAGGCATCGAGTGCGGCATGCTGCACATGACCTTCGCCCAGATGGCACGCTACTACCACGTGCCCTGCGGAGGCTACATCGGCTTGACCAATTCCAAGCTCAATGATGCGCAGTCGGGTTACGAAACGGGCCTGTCCTCCGCAGCCGGTGTGCTGGCAGGCTCAGACATGTTGAACATGGGCGGCCTGCTGGATGCCTTGAAGGAATTCGATTTTGCCAAGGCAGTGATCGACAACGAAATCGCCCTGATGCTCAAGCGCTTGAAGCAAGGCATCACGTTCAACGAAGACGAACTTGCCCTGGATGTTATTGCCCAAATAAAACCGGGAGGTTCCTTCCTGATGAATCCCCACACGACCAAACGGATGAAAAGCGAGGCCCTCCTGACACACCTGTCTGACCGGGAGGCGCGCGAGATCTGGGAGAAGAAGGGCTCGCTTGACACGCACGCGCGTGCCATGCGGCAGGTGAACGCGATCATGGCGCATGCCGGTCTTGACCTGATCCCCACCGAGGTCGACGCACGCATCAGGGACCAGTTCAAGGGCTTGGTTCCCGGGAAACTGGAAAAGACAACGGATGGACAGGTTTAACGAGGGTAAGGTTATCAAACACTTGTGTAAAAGGAAATTCCGATGAAACTCTATTTCGCAACGGACGTTCACGGATCCGAGATATGCTGGAAAAAGTTCCTCGCTGCAAGCAAGTTTTATGGAGCAGATACCCTGATCCTTGGTGGAGATATGACCGGCAAGGCGATCATCCCGATCATCGCCCAGGGCGGGGAGAATTTTAAGGTGACCCTGCTGGAGCAGGAAAGCATGCTGCATGGAAAAGATGAGGTGGATAAAATGATCCAGACCATCCAGAACCGGGGATACTACCCATACGTGACCGATCCGGATGAAGTGCAGACCATCCTCAACGTGCCGGGTAAATCGGATGCGCTGTTCCTCGAACAGGTGCTTAAAACCTTGCAGCGCTGGATGGAATACGCGGATGCCAAGCTGGACGGCACGGGGGTGCGCTGCTTCGTCTGCCCGGGGAATGACGATATTTTCGAGATCGATGCGGTGATCTCCGCCTCGAAATGCGTGCGCAGCGTGGAGGGGCAGGTGATTGAGCTGGACGAACACCATGAGATGGCCAGTTCCGGATGGTCCAACCCGACCCCCTGGCACACCCATCGGGAGGAATCGGATGAATCCCTGCTGGCTCGCATTGAGGCGGTGATCGGTAAGGTGAAGGACCCCTCCCAGGCGGTATTCAGCCTCCATGCTCCCCCCTACGGCAGCGGCCTGGATGAGGCCCCGGAACTGACCAAGGACCTGAGACCCACCTATGCGGGACGTTCCATGGTTCCGGTGGGCAGCAAGGCAGTGCTGACCGTCATTGACAAATACCAGCCCCTGCTCGGGCTGCATGGTCATATTCACGAAGGGAAGGGGACTCGCAAATACGGCAAAACGCTGTGCATCAACCCCGGCAGCATGTACGAGCAAGGCATGCTTAACGGCGCGGTGATCGAGTTGAAACCCAACAAGGTGGGCAATTACCTGATCACCACGGGGTAGAGGCAGAGGCGCAAGAGGATAAGGGAAAGGAGGCCAACCATTGAGATGGATTGATCCGGGAGAATTGTAAATGCCTTGAATGGAATTTCTGCTCTCAATGGCTATCCCGGGGACTCCCGGGATGCCGGAGAAAAAAATGGAAAAGGAGATTCAGATGAGTGATGTTTCCGTGTTCGTTCGCAAGGCAAGCGGCCTGGTGAGAGCCTGGTCCATTTTCGACGCATTCATTTATGCGACCTTCTCAATCAACCTGATCACGCTCGGCTTGTTCATCTTCTCATACTGCTGGTACTTCGGCGGCAGCCTGGGCACTGCGGTGGTCGTGGGCGGCATCTTCACCATTTTCGAGGTGATCGTTTACGCCAGCCTGATCTCGGCCATGCCGCGTGCCGGCGGGGATTATGTCTGGCAGAGCCGCATCCTGGGGCGGGGCATCGGCTTTGTGCTCAGCGTCACTGGCTGGTGGTTCATCCTGTGGCTCTGGGTTCCGCTTTATGGTCAGATCCTGGCCTATGAATTCCTCACCCCGATGGCCGCCCTGCTCGGCGCACCCAACCTGGCAATCTGGTTCACCACCTATCCGTGGGGTCCGCTGGTGAGCATGCTGCTGGTGTGTTTGATCGTTTTCATTTACATTGCCATCGGCATGAAATGGTATGCGCGCATCCAAAAGATTTGTTTCTACATGGGTTTGGCCGGGCTGGCGATCGTTTTCGGCCTGCTGCTGTTCAATGACAAGACAGCCTTCATCTCCGCGTTAAATACACAATTGCCAGCGGTGTACCACCTGGCAGCGGGGGACTATTATGCCAACACCATCGCAGCAGGTCAGACGGCGGGAGCCACCTTCGGACCGTTGGGCCTGATCGCCCTTGGCGCTTCGATGGCCATGGTGCCCATGATGACCTTCTTTAACCTGTGGCCCAACTGGGGCTCCACGCTGTACGGGGAAGTGCGCGGTGCCACCGATTACAAGCGCAACTTCTGGGGCATGGCGTCAGCCATCATCGTCACGGCGGGCCTGGCGCTGGTCTTCTTCGCCCTCATCAACAAGACCATGGGCTGGGATTTCTACATCAATGCAAACGGCGCGTTCTGGAGCCACCTCTTCTACGGGACGGATATGTCAATCCCCATCTGGCCTTACCCTGTGCAGTTCGCCTCGTTCCTGACCTCGAGCCGGCTGCTGCAGCTGCTCATCGTCTTCCTGGTCGGGATGTGGTGGTTCGGCTGGTCGGGAACGGTCTTCCTTTCTTCCACGCGCGCCATCTTTGCCGCGGCGCTTGACCGCATGCTGCCCGATTGGGTCTCGAAGATCGACACGCGCACGCGCACCCCGGTCAACGCGCTGCTGTTGATGGTGATCCCCTCGGTGATCATCTCGGTCCTGTATGCCTTCAACCTGGTTGGCTTCCAGACCATCGTCCTGGATGCCACGCTGGTCATCGCGGTGACCTTCCTGGGAACCACCCTGGCGGGCATCCTGCTCCCGTGGCGTCAGAAGGAGATCTTCGATGGCTCCCCGATTGCACGCTATAAAGTCCCCACCTGGGTGAGCTGGTTGGTCATGCTCCTCTTTGTGGGCGGGGCTGGATATCTCATTTACCTGACCGGCAGTCTAGGCAAGCAGGTATTCGCAGGCTGGGCCGACCAGACACCGTTGAATCATGTCATGGTCGTGCTGATCACGCTGTTGAGCGTTTTTAACGTCGGGATGCTGATCTATGTCGTGGTTGCTGTCGGAAAAAAAGTCCTGGCTGGTGAGAAGCTGCCGCTGGTGACGGTTGCCGGCCTGATCTTCTTTTCCTTCCTCGACTGGCTGCTGGTCGTCTGGTTCTGGGACCCGGGCTATTTATATGGCATCGGCTGGCAGAACAGCACCTCGATGGTGTTCATGATCATCATGTACGGGTTGGCTGCGGGCATATACTTCGGATTCAGTGCCTACCGCAAGCGCCAGGGCATTGAGATCGACAAGGTTTACAAGGAGATCCCGGTGGAGTAATTTCCCTGCCGGAAGTTGTATTCTTTCTTGAAGGGAGGTGAGCCGCCTCCTTTTCACCGCAGTAATATTGCGGGATGGGACGATTGAACTTCATCCCATCCCGCACCCATTTCATGGGATACATTTCAATTGACTTAGAGGCCTCAAAATGCTACAATGAATCAACATACCTAAACTGGAGGTGCCTCGCAGAGTTCCAACCAGACCATTTGCATGGATCCAGCATTCCCGTCATAATATAAAGTCAATCAACCATAAAGAAAAATAAGGAGAGAAGAATAATATGCACACCAAGAAACTTATTTTCAATTTGGTCACCCTGCTGGTTATCGCAACATTCGTACTCTCTGCGTGCGGCCCAAAAAAGGGAGCTGCCCCGTCATCCAATGATCCCCTCGTAAAAGCGGCACAAGCCGAGGGCACACTGACCACAATCGCACTGCCGCACGACTGGTGCAACTACGGCGAAGCCATTGACACCTTCAAGACCAAGTACGGCCTGGAGGTCAACGAGTTAAACCCGGATGGCGGCTCTGGTGATGAAGTGGAAGCCATCAAGGCAAACAAGGACAACAAGGGTCCACAGGCGCCGGATGTCATCGACGTCGGCTTCGCTTTTGGCCCCTCCTCCAAGGCAGAAAACCTGCTGATGCCCTACAAGGTCTCAACCTGGGACACGATCCCAGCAACAGTCAAGGATGCCGATGGCTATTGGTACGGCGACTATTACGGCGTGATGGCTTTCCTGGTCAACACGGATGTCCAATCCAAGGTACCGCAGGACTGGAATGACCTGCTGGATCCCGCTTATAAAGGACAAGTTGCCCTTTCCGGTGACCCGCGCGTTTCAAACCAGGCGATCCAGGCTGTCTTCGCTTCGGGTCTGGCCAACGGCGGTACATTGGATAACTCCCAACCCGGCCTCGATTTCTTTGCCAAGGTACAGCAAGCCGGCAACCTGATCCCATTGATTGCCAACAACGGCCTGGTGGCGAAGGGTGAGACCCCCGTTCGCATTACCTGGGACTATAACGGTCTGGCTGCCATCGACTCGTTCGCTGGCAACCCGGCTGCCACCGTGGTGATCCCCAAGACCGGCCGCTTTGCCGGCGTATATGTGCAAGCCATCAGCGCCTATGCCCCCCACCCGAATGCCGCCAAGTTGTGGATGGAATTCCTGTATTCGGACGAAGGCCAGATAATCTGGATGAAGGGCTACTGCCACCCCATCCGTGAATCCGACCTGCGGGCGCGCAATGTTGTTCCGGCTGATGTCGCTGCAAAAATCCCGGATGTTTCCGGTGCGGTCTTCCCGACCCTGGATCAGCTCAATACTGCAAAGAGCCTGATCACCGGGAGCTGGGATTCAGTCGTCGGTGCCGATATCAAGAAAGCCCCGTAAAAATCCCGATTGTTAAACATCATGCGAGGCTCCGCCGTGCGGCGGAGCCTCGTCCTGAAAATACGGCTCTGAGGTAGCCTCAGCATGGCACAAACGACCCTGCCAGCCTCACAAGTCAAGAGACCGGTCTTTTCCGGTTTGGGAAAATGGGTGGGGGTGCTCCCCTTTTTCCTCTTTGCAATCCTGTTTCTCATCCTACCGTCCATGCGCCTGTTTGTAGGCAGTTTTACGGATGATCATGGGCAATTCACATTAAATAATGTCATCCAAATATTCACCCAGTCGAGCATTCTGCGTGCATATGTACTGAGCATAGAGATCAGCGCGGTGACAGCGCTCGGCGGTGGAATCATTGGCTTCCTGCTGGCATATTCGGTGACCGTGGGCGGTCTGCCAAAACCCCTGCGCAGCATTTTGGTCACCTTTTCGGGCGTGGCGTCCAATTTTGCGGGCGTACCCCTGGCGTTTGCCTTCATTGCCACCTTGGGGAGAACCGGTTTTATTTCAGTCCTTTTTAAAAACCTTTTTCATTGGAACATTTATGACCATGGATTCAACCTGTACGGGTTCGTCGGGTTGAGCCTGACCTATATGTATTTCCAATTTCCCCTGATGGTCCTGATCATGGCCCCTGCCCTGGATGGATTGAAACGTGAGTGGCGCGAGGCAGCCGAGAACCTGGGTGCAAACAACATGCAGTACTGGCTGCGGGTTGCCATGCCCATCCTTCTGCCGTCGCTCCTGGGATCGATAATCCTGTTGTTCGGCAACGCCTTTGGAGCCTACGCCACCGCCTACGCCTTGACCGGGGGTGCCCTGCCAATCATCACGATTCAAATCGGAGCCCAGATACGGGGCGACGTTTTGCATAACCCGGGCCTGGGATATGCGATGGCCATGGGGATGGTATTCATTATGACAATCTCACTGGCTGGGTATTCCTGGCTCCAAGGCAGGACGGAAAGGTGGCTGCGATGAGTGAAGAGCTTCCCTACGGCTGGCTGCAGTTTGCCCGCAACCGGTTTAAACGCCAGCAGAAACCACGCGGCGAAAAGCGAAAAACCCCGGTGTGGAGCTGGGTGTGGTACATCCTGGGTGTACTGTACTTCGTCCTGCCGCTGCTGGCGACCTTCGAGTTTTCCCTGCGGATGAAGCGCGGGGTGTACAGCCTGGCAGCATACAAAGCAGCGTTTGCCGATCCTGCATTTTTGCAGGCCTTCGGATACTCGCTCACGCTAGCTGCCATCACCATTATCGTCAGCATTATCCTGGTGGTTCCAACCGCTTATTGGATCCGTCTTAAACTGCCGCAGGCGCGCAGACCGGTGGAATTGATCACCCTCCTGCCTTTTGTCATTCCAGCGATCATCCTGGTCTTTGGGTTAATCAGGATCTACAGTTCGCCGATCAGGTTACCTTTTTCATCCGTGGTGCTGATCGATGCCCTCACGACCTCCCGCTACGGGACGATCATCCTGATCGTGGCCGGCTACATGGTGCTGGGATTGCCTTACATGTATCGTTCCGTGGACACGGGCATGCGCACCGTGGATGTGCGCACCCTGACCGAGGCAGCCCAAAGCCTGGGTGCCAACTGGTTCAACATCATGGTGCGCGTGATCCTGCCCAACATACGCACCGCCCTGCTCAGCGGTGCACTGCTCACGTTCGCCATCGTCGTCGGAGAGGTGGTGCTGGCTTCGTATCTCGGTGTGCCGGCATTTGGTCCCTATCTCTTTTTGCTCGGACAGCACCGGGCCTTTGAGCCGGCTGCCCTGACGTTCATTACCTTCCTGCTGACATGGGCTGCCATGGGGATCATCCAACTGGTATCTGGTGGGCAGGGGCAGGTTAGCGGCGCGCACTAATTCAACAAGTGAGAATGAACATGGCATATTTGACCCTCTCCAACATCTCCAAGCAGTTCGCCGGAACTTTCGCCGTCCAGGATTTTGACCTGGATGTGCAACAGGGCGAGTTCGTCTCCTTCCTTGGCCCCTCCGGCTGCGGCAAGACCACCACCCTGCGCATGATCGCTGGCTTCGAAGTGCCGTCCACCGGCAAGGTCACCATTGATGGCGCGGATATAACCAACAAGGCTCCCAACCAGCGCAACGTGGGCATGGTCTTCCAGGCATACGCCCTGTTCCCGAACATGACCGTGGCCCAGAACATCGGGTTTGGGTTGAAACTGCGCAAGGAACCGCCGGCTGCGATCAAGGAGCGCGTGGCAGAAATGCTCACCCTGATCCACCTGGAACAAAAAGGGAACAGTTATCCCTACCAGCTTTCAGGCGGCCAGCAGCAGCGGGTTGCCCTGGCGCGCGCCCTGGCCATTCGCCCGATCGTGCTCTTGCTCGACGAGCCGCTCTCCGCGCTGGATGCCAAGATCCGGGTTTCGCTGCGTGCCGAGATCCGCGCCATCCAGCGCAAACTGGGCATCACCGCCATCTATGTCACCCACGACCAGGAGGAAGCCCTGTCCATTTCTGACCGGATCGTGGTGATGCTCGAGGGCAAGATCGAGCAGGTGGGCACGCCCTTTGAAATATACAACTTTCCGCAGACGACGTTTGTCGCCAGTTTCGTGGGCACATTGAATACAACGGCCGCGGAGGTGGTTGACCCGGCGAAGGGGCTGCTCCAAATCGACGGCGTCCAGCTACAGACCGCCGAAAACCTGGAGGGCAACGTGAAAGGCGACAAGGTCACGATTGCCATCCGACCCGAGCGCTTTAACTTTCTGGCCACTGAAAAGAAGGCCAACGTCCTGGACTGCAAGATCGAGAACATCACTTTCCTGGGGTCCGTGGTCCGCATCCAGGTGCTGGTCGGCAGCAACCGCTTTTACATGGATACCTTCAACAATCCATTCCTGGAGCTGCCGAAGATCGGGGACAAAGACCAGGTCACCTGCTCGCGCGAAGCGGTGCTGGTATTAAAGTCTTGACCTGCCGGTGACCCCCCAGGAGATGGGAACTTGAGCCAAGTCATCCTCGTGCTCTCCGACGGTCTGCGCTACGATACTGCGATCGCCGGGATGGGCTTCCTGGGTCACCTGGTGGAAGCGAAACTCGCCAGCCTGTACAAGGTGACTGGAGAGTTGCCCAGCATGTCGCGGCCGATGTACGAGACGATCCATACCGGCTTGCCGGTTAACGTCCATGGGGTGGTATCCAACCTGGTCGTGCGGCTTTCGACCCAGCCGAACATTTTCCAGTTGGCGCACGCCGCGGGCAAGATCACGGCTGCCGCGGCCTATTATTGGTTTTCAGAACTCTATAACCGCGCACCCTTCGACCGGATCGACGATCGCGAAGTGGATGATGATTCCCTGCCCATTCAACATGGGCGGTTTTATACCCAGGATGAGTACCCGGATATTGAACTCTTCGCATTGGCCATGATGCTGGCGCGCAAGTTCAGCCCCGATTATCTCCTGGTCCACCCCATGGGCATGGACCACGCCGGCGAGACAGCCGGTGCCGATTCCAGCGAATACCGCAACCATGCCATCCGCCAGGATGTTTACCTGGCGACCTGTGTGACGGAATGGATGCAGCGGGGGTACACCATCCTGGTCACCGCTGACCATGGGATCAACGCAGACGGACTCCACGGGGGCACCACGCCCGAGGTGCGCGAGGTGCCTCTTTTCTTGATCAGGCCGGGCACTGCCGGCAGGGGGGATACGCAGGAAACCATCTCACAACTGCAGATCGCCCCGACCATCTGCAGGTTGCTTGAGCTGGAAATTCCCACAACAATGAAAGCCGAGTCACTGTTCTAATTTACCCCCGACAGGGTTTCCGAAACCCGGGGTCGGATCCTGCGGCAAAGGTAAAATCTGGCTCACCCGTAGATGGCGATTAAAACGATGCCTGCAAAGATCACGGCAGCGCCCAGGATGCGGATCTTCCCTAATTTTTCCCCCAAGAACTGCCAGCCGGCGAACGCGCCCATCACCACGCTGACCTCGCGGATGGCTTCCGAATAATTCACGGGGGCAAATGAATAGGCAAACAGGGCAAAAAGGTAGGCGATGACGCCCAAAAACCCGACCAGGATGAGGCGGGCTGGCTGGCTGCGCCAGGCAAGCATAAAACGATCCTTCCCATAATGGCGCACGATCAAGGGCGTGGTCAAGAGAGGTACCAGGGTGAACATGCTCAGGCCGTAAGGCAGGACCGGGCCGTGCTTGACCGCGAAACCATCGACCAGCGTATAAATGGAGATGACCAGCGCGATGGAAAGGGCGATGGCGATACCCCTTAACCTGGGTTTGCCCTCGTGAGGCTGGAGGAAGCTGGTTCCGCCAATAATGACCAGCCCGCAAATGATGGCGGCGATGCCCAACAAGCCGGCAGTGCTCGGGACCTCGCGCAGGAACACGAAGGACCAAATGACCACCAGCGCCGGGGCTGCCCCGCGTGCCACCGGGTAGACCAGTGAAAAATCATGATCGCTGTAGGCGAATGAAAGCAGGACAAAATAGATAACCTCAAGGGTGCCGCTTATCAGGGCAAACAGCCACAAGGAGCGGGGCGGCAGGCCGGTGAAGAGCAGCGCAACAACCGACAGGATGCCGCTGAGGATCACCTGCCAGCCCATGGCAATGTATTTTTCCGAGGACTGCTTGAGCAACAGGTTCCAGAGGGCGTGAAGAACTGCGGAAGAGAGAAGCAGGATAATGGCAAGGAAGGGCATTGCGGGTTCAAATTTACCACATTGCCTTCCCGTGGACTAGGCTAGCAGGATTTTTTATCGTTGCGGGGAACCCTCCATCAACTGGGACACAATATTCGTTGCACCCTTTTTTATATTTGTGTTGGAAATGTTTCCTTATTATATAATTGCCAGCGAGGCTTAAACCTTGTGCCTTAAAAAGGAATGTCGTCGCAGTAATCTCCAGGTCGCAGGTCGGGACCAAGGGTGTAAGACGATTAATTTGGCGATTATTTTAGCTCGGGGGTGACTCATGACAAATATCACTTGAAATCGCTCATGAAATACGCGAAAATATGATTGATTATGATTGTATATGAGCGTTTTATAGGCTTCCAATGAACAGTATCCTCTCGAGCCTGGAACGGCAAAATCAAATCCTGCAGCTGGTGGCGCGGAGCCAGCGGGTCAGTGTCAGCCAGGTTTGTGAGACCTTTACGATCAGCGAGGCCACCGCGCGGCGTGACCTGGAAACACTTGCCGGACAGGGCAGGGTCCAGCGCGTGCACGGCGGTGCCATAGCCCTCAGCGAGGCTCCGCCCGAATCCCCCATCCACATGCGCGAGGGAGAACAGGCGGACGAGAAAGCCCGCATCGGGCAGGCAGCTGCGGCCCTTGTCCGCGATGGGGAAACGGTTTTTCTCGGCTCCGGCACAACCGTCCTGGGGGTGGCGCGCGCTCTGCGGGCTTTTTCACACCTGACCGTGATCACCAATTCGCTGCCGGTGATCAACGTTTTTGCCGGCCTGGAGAACTTCAACGTGATCTGCCTGGGGGGCATGCTGCGCGGCAGCGAACTATCGTTTATCGGGCATATTACCGAGCAGGCCATTGCCGAAGTCCGCGCAGACAAGGTGTTCATCGGGATACGCGCCATCAACCTGGAACACGGGCTGACCAACGAGTATCTTCCTGAGACCATGACCGACCGCGCGATCCTGAAATCCGGGGAAGAGATCATCGTGGTCGCAGATCATACCAAGTTTGGCCGGGCGGCGACGGTTCTGCTGGCACCGCTGGAGAGTATCCACACCCTGGTCACCGACAGCGGCACCCCGCAGGACTTCCTGGATTCCTTCCAGGAACGCGGGCTGCGGGTGGTAACGGCGTAAAGACCGGCATTTGACAGGCAGGGAATAATCGATCATGGAACTTGAAAACTTCCGACCCCAATCCAAACTTGTCACCCGGGTGACCGTAGTGGAAAAACCGCGCTTCCCTGTTATTGACGCCCATAATCATCTCGGCGAAGACTTTGGCGGTGGGTGGGACAAGCGACCGCTCTCCCAACTGCTTGACCTCCTCGACCAGGCTGGGATTGTGCGCTATGTGGACCTGGATGGGGGTTGGGGGGAGGCCATCCTCAACAGCCACCTGGACCATTTTAAACAACCGGCGCCGGAACGCTTCCAGGTCTTCGGCGGAGTTGACTGGTCGCAGTGGTCCGGCAAGGGCAATGCTTTCCCAGAATGGGCAGCAGGCAGGCTGAAAATTCAAAAGGAACGCGGCGCCGAGGGTCTGAAGATCTGGAAGGGCTTCGGTCTGCAGGTCAAAGACCACCAGGGGAACCTGGTCAATGTTGACGACACGCGCCTGGATCCCATCTGGCAGGCTGCGGGGGAGCTCGGATTACCCATAGTCATTCATGTGGCTGACCCAGTGGCTTTTTTCGATCCCATCGACGAGACCAATGAACGCTGGGAGGAACTGGGCAGCCATCCCGACTGGGCATTTACCAGCCCGCCCTTCCCCTCATTCCGGCATATCATCGATGGTTTCGGGGCATTGGTTGCCCGTCACCCGGGAACGATCTTCATCGGCGCGCACGTGGGGTGCTATGCCGAGAACCTGAGTTGGGTGGGAGACCTGCTCGATCGCTGCCCCAACTTCCACGTGGACATCTCCGCCCGCGTCGGCGAATTGGGCCGCCAGCCGTACACCTCCCGGCGTTTCTTCCTGCGTTATGCCGGGCGCATCCTGTTTGGCTCGGACATGGGCCCCTACCCGGAAGCCTACGGGGTCATTTATCGCTTCCTGGAAACAGAGGATGAATACTTTAACTACAATGCCGCCCCCTTTCCGATGCAGGGGCGATGGCATGTGTGCGGACTGTATTTGCCTGATGATGTATTGAAGAATGTCTATTCCGGGAATGCAAAACGTTTATTAGGATGATGTGTATATGTCGCTGGAAAAGTTTGCCACATACCGGGAGATAAAAAACCAAAGCGCGGCCTGGGCACAGGCATTGGACGTGGTGCGTGCAGCGGCATTGCCGCTACCGACAGATTATGAGCAGGTCATCTTTACTGGTTGCGGTTCGACCCACTATCTCTCGCTTTCGGCTGCCGCGTTATACCAGGAGCTGACCGGTCGCGCGGCACGCGCAGTCCCCGCAGGGGAGTTGTTCCTGAATCCCCAAACGGTGCTGAGAGATGATCTCCGGCATCTTCTCGTGGCGATCAGCCGTTCGGGGACGACCACGGAGACCGTCAGGGCGGTTGAAAAATTCAAGTCTGAAAAACGCGGGGATGTGATCGTGATCAGCAACCATGATGAAAGCCTTTCGCGCCTGGCGGATTGCAGCCTGCTCATTCCGAAAGGGCAGGAAGAATCCGTGGCGCAGACGCGTTCATTCGCCTCGATGGTGGTTGCCGCTTCAGCCTTTTCTGCGCGCATGGCCGGTGATGAAGACCTGGTAAATGCAATGATCAAATTACCCGGGATCGGGGATCGGCTGATCGGACGTTACGAAACGCGTGCCAAGGAGTTGGGGGAAAACCTGGAAATGGACCGCTTTTATTTTCTTGGATCGGGGACCCGACATGGGCTGGCATGCGAAGTCAACCTGAAGATGAAAGAAATGACCCTGACCCACAGCGAGGCATTTCACTTCCTGGAATTCCGCCATGGACCCATGAGCATGGTCAATGATCGCACGGTCATCGTGGGGTTGTTATCAGATGCCAATCGGGTTCATGAAGCGCAGGTGCTGGCAGAGATGAAAAATCTTGGCGGAAGCGTGGTTGCTCTGGGCGAGTCCGGAACGGAGATCGTCTTTGACTCGGGCATTCCCGAACCCGTTCGCGGGGTCTTGTATCTTCCAGTGTTGCAATTGATGGCATTTTATCGGTCCGTGGCAAAAGGATTGAATCCCGATAGGCCGAAGAACCTGAGCGCGGTCGTGAAGTTGGATCTGTGAGGAGGTGGTCAGACGATATGTTCATTTGCAGTTATTCAAACCAATCCACTCATTTTCAGAAAAAAGGAGAATCCCAAATGAGCAAGAGACTTTCACTTACACTGTTCAGCCTGTTCTTGATCGCGGGTCTTGTGCTGTCTGCGTGCGGAGGTCCAAAAACACCTGCCGGACCAGTGGAACTGCGCGTATGGGGACACCAGGCACCCGCGTTCAATGAAGCCGATCAGGCGATCTTTAATGAATTCCAGGCGCAGAATCCGAACGTGACCATCAAGTATGAAACCTTCCCCTGGGACGTTTTCATCCAGACGATCCAGACCTCGCTTCCGGCGGGCAATACCGCGGATGTGATCCTTATCCCCGGGGGCTACACCTGCCGTTACGCGACTGGAGGACAGCTCCTGGAAGTCCCTGCCAAGGTGATGAGCCTCGACAAGGCAAAGGGAATCTTTTATGCCGCGCCCCTGGGAGGACAGACTTGTGACGGCAAGCTTTATGGATTCCCCGCCGAGTACAACATTGAATATGGCGGTGCTTATGTCAACCCGACCCTGTTTGCAGCAGCCGGGGTCGCCTACCCTCCCAAATGGTCGAACTGGGATGCCGTTGTTGCCGATGCCAAGAAAATGACCACCCTGGGTCCTGATGGGGTGATGACCGTGGCGGGATTGCACTATACCAACAACGACCAGCTATTCACTTACTTCCTGGCGGGCATCCTGGAACAGGGCGGCAATTACTTTGCAGAAGACGGGAAACACTTCAACTTCAACTCTCCCGAAGCGATCGCCACAATCCAAAAGTTGATGGACATGGCACAAATAGATAAGGTCGTGGACCCGATCATCTTCAATGCGGACAGTGAATGGGTGGGAGAGTCGTTCGCCCAGGGTCACAATGCCATTGGCGTGCTCGGCTCATGGTATGCCGGGGATGCCAAACTTGCCTACCCCGATCTGAAGTTTGATTACGTTGGTCTGCCTCCGATGATAGGCACCCAGCATAAATTCGCCTCGGTGGGTGGATGGGGGTATGTTGTGGGTAAGAGCACCCAGCA
>Ga0315297_10000183_pt1 | contig 34034 bp, 29 predicted proteins | sample YL17G15_0_MG_FD_203628 | JGI IMG/M metagenome (GOLD analysis project Ga0315297, IMG submission 203628) | Sediment microbial communities from Yellowstone Lake, YNP, Wyoming, USA - YL17G15_0 | ecosystem: Environmental > Aquatic > Freshwater > Lake > Sediment | place: USA: Wyoming | collected...
CGATCAGCGTGCGTGACCTGACGGGCGCACTGCAGGCCTGGATCGAGGTCGGCGCACCGGACGCGGCGCGGCTGCACAAGGCCGCGAAGGCAGCACCGAACGTGGCGTTGTACGTGCACCGGGACCTGGATCAACTACTGTCGCGCCTCGCCGGCGAGCGCATTCATCGTGCCGGGGCGCTGCGGATCTGCGCAGTGGACCGAGAGCTGCTCGCGGCACTCGTCGCGCGGCTCGACCGACGCATGGATTTCGATCTGACCGTCTCCGATCGGACGATCTACCTGTCGCTCGGCGAGGACACACTCACCGGCGTCGTGCACGAGCGCCGGCTCGAGGCCTGAGGTTCGCAACCGATTGGGCTTGGCTCCAGGCCGATAGAGGCTAACCGACCGCGCTGCCGAAGGTGCGGGAGTGTCGGCGCATGGCAAGTGCGAGCGCCGACGCCAAGTTTCGGCGGGTTCGAGCAGTACGGGACCCAGTAACAGATTCCATGGTCAGCCCGGTCTTTGCAAGGTAGTCCGGTGTTGAAACAAGGGAGGCTAGCGCAAATCTATCCGGAGTCATGATGGGGAGGTAGTTCCCCGCTCCTCGATGAGAGCCGCGCTGTGCTTGCCAAGGTCGATACCAATGAGGGTGACTGCGTTCATGGGATGGCCCACGTCGAAATAACTCAGCTTGCGGCATCAGGCCATGACGCGGCTGACACGGCGCAATTGACGCGGCGGATTCGAAATCAACTGGGCTTGCTACTGCCGATGCCGCCGAAGCTAATTTGGTGGGCCGTGATGGGATCGAACCATCGACCAACTGGTTAAAAGCCAGATGCTCTACCACTGAGCTAACGGCCCATCGGAAGCGGCGCGAATGATACAGGAGCGACCGCAGCCATTCATCCCGCGGTGAGTGTTTCCAGCAATTCCTGCCACGCAACCAGATAGGCATCGACATCGGCCGCTGTCGCCGGAACTGGCACGACCGGGCCTGCGCCCACGATAGCTTCCCATACCCCGCGATTGGCGAGCCAGACGCGAATCAGGCGCGCGAGCAGCGGATCCTGGCAGGCGCGTGCCTCATCGGCGTTGCGCACCGGTGTTTCGCGGAAGGTGTAACCCGAGCGTGGGCCGAGGTGATGGATGTGCCACGGCAGCCCCGCCTTCTCGACTGCAGCGCGCATCCCGTCCGCGAGCCTGGCACCGAGTTTCTGCGTGTTGGCATAGGCCGCGGGCGTCAGCACTTCGAGCATCGTTGCCCGTGCCGCGGCCATCGACAGCGCGTTGCCGAACAAGGTGCCGCCAATCGCCACTAGATTGATGCGTTCGCCATCGGGTCCCTTTTCCTGATTCAAGTACCTGGCGATGTTATCGGTCATGCCCCAGGTTCCGAATGGCACGCCCGCGGCGATCGACTTGCCCGCGCTGATGAAATCCGGCTCCAGCGACCATTGCCGGGTCAGGCCACCGGGGCCCACCACCTGTGTGTGGGTTTCATCGAGGGCAAGCAGCGTGCCGGTTTCAAAGCAGAGTTGGCGCAGACGGGCATGGAAGCCAGGCTCCGGAAGGATCAATCCGAAATTATTGGTCAGTGCCGGCTCGGTCAGCACCAGCGCGATGTCGCCACGTCGCAAGGCCTGCGCCAGCGCGGCATCGTCGTTGAACGGCACCACGACCGTGTGCGCGGTGACATCCCGCGGCAAGCCGTGCTCCTCCGCAACCAGACTGCCATCGGCGCCGGGTTCGACAAGGGCCTGATCGAAATGGCCGTGGTACTTGCCGTCGAACACCAGCAGCTTGTCACGGCCAGTGACCACGCGCGCGACGCGCAACACTTCCATGTTCGCCTGGGTCGCCGACAACGTGTACTGCCATTTCGGCAAACCATAACGGCGGCCGAGTTCCTCGGAGACGACGATGGCGTCTTCGTTCGGCAGCAGGAACTGGTTGCCGCGCGCCATGCATTCGGCGACGGCACGCACCACCGGGGCGGGCGCGTAGCCGCAGAACATCGACATGTCGGCGATGTTGAAATCCGAATAGGTGTGGCCGTCGACATCGGTGAATCGCGAGCCGTGGCCTTCGCTGACCCACAGCGGCAGGTGGTGATAGCTACTGCGATGCCAGGCCATCGGCACCCCATTGGGCATCACCGCCTGGGCGCGCTGCCACAACGCGAGCGAGCGTGGACGCGCCGCGTGGAAACGGGCGTCTTCGCGATCTTTGAGCTCACGAACGCGACTGGCTGAAACGGGTGGATGGTGGGCGGCAATCATCTGTAGCGCGTGGGGTCTGCGATGCCGGCCTGTTCGAATCCTGCGCGCCGCAGCCGGCAGGAATCGCAACGGCCGCAGGCAAGTCCGTTCGCGTCCGGCTGGTAGCAGGAGACTGTCATCGAGTAATCCACCCCGAGTGCAGCGCCGCGGCGGATGATTTCCGCTTTCGTCATTTCGATCAAGGGGGCGTGAATGCGAGTCCCTGCGCCCGCGACGCCCGCCTTGGTCGCCAGATTCGCAACTCGTTCGAACGCCGCGATGAACTGGGGGCGGCAATCCGGATATCCCGAGTAATCGATCGCGTTGACGCCGATGTAGATATCGCACGCGCCGAGCACCTCGGCGTAGCCCAGCGCGCAGGCCAGGAATACGGTATTGCGGGCGGGAACGTAAGTGACCGGTATGCCATTGCCCGGCTGTTCCGGCACGGCGATGCCGGCATCGGTGAGCGCCGAGCCGCCGAAGTCGCCGATTGGCAGCGCGAAAACCCGGTGTTCAATCGCACCCATCGCAGTCGCGACACGTCGGGCAGCCTCGAGCTCCACCCGGTGACGCTGGCCGTAATCGAAGCTCAGCGCATGGCAGCGGTGGCCGCGCTCGCGCGCGATCGCCAGCACGGTCGCAGAGTCCAGGCCGCCGGAAACCAGCACGACAGCCTCCGTTCCGGCGGCCTGTGATTCAGCGGCCAGGCATGTCTCCCCACAGAATCTTGTGCAACTGGACCTGGAATCGCACCGGCAGATGATCGGCCAGGATCCAGTCGGCGAGCTGTGCCGCGGGTAATTGCAGATAGCTTGGCGAGAACAGCACCGGGCACTGTGCGTCAAGCCTGCGCGTGCCGACCAGTGCGCGGCTCCACTCGTAGTCGCCACGATCGCAGATGACAAACTTCAGCAGGTCGCTGCTGCGCAAGCCCTGCGTGTCGAGGTCGAGATTCCGCTGCGACTCGCCCGAGCCGGGTGTCTTGACGTCGATGACCCGCACGACGCGGGAATCCACAGCGCTCGAGTCGATCGCCCCGCTCGTCTCCAGCGAAACCAGTAGTCCTGCATCGCAGAGCCGCGCAAGCAGCGCGAGACAAGCCTTCTGAGCGAGCGGCTCACCGCCGGTCACGCAGACATGGCGCGCCTGTGAGTCGAGGGCCTCGTCCACCAGCGTATCGAGACCGCGCCATTCGCCACCTTCAAAGGCATAGGCGGTGTCGCAATACTGGCAACGCAGCGGACAGCCGGTCAGGCGGATGAAGAATGTGGGCCAGCCGACCGCATCCGCCTCGCCCTGCAGCGAATAGAAAGTTTCGGTGATCTTGAGACACGCCGCGGCCGCGATCGGCGCGGAGGACGCGGCAGCCGCCTGGCCCTGCATCGCGCCTCCTCAGCGCCCTTCGGCGCTCATGCGCTTGAGGCGCTCGGCAGCCTCGACGGCGGCCGTGGAGTCCGGAAAATTCTGTGTGACGCGGGTCAGAGCCGTGCGCGCGAGATCGAAGTGCCCCAGTTCGTAGTGGCAGTAACCGGCCTTCAGGAGTGCGTCGGGCGACTTTCGGGCGCCCGGATAACCGGTCAGCACCCCTTCGAAAGCCGAGAGCGCCGCCGGAAAGTCGCGCTTTACGTAGCGTACTTCGCCGAGCCAATACTGCGCATTCGACGCCAGCTCGTGATCGCGATGCTGCGCCAGAAACGCCGTGAACGCTGACGCCGCTTCATCGTAGCGGCTCTCCTTCAGCAGGTTGAATGCGGCCTGGTACTCGGCTTCCGGCCCGGCGGCAGTTGTCGTGGCTTGTGCCGTCGTCAGCGCCGTCTCGGCAGCGCGCAGGCGCGTGTCGAGATCGACGTACTGGTCGCGCTGCTGGCTGCGCGCGGCAGCGAGCTCATGCTGCAATTTTTCCAGCTCGCCGCGCAAGGTGCGTACTTCAGCGCTGAGTGCATCGAGCTGACGCGACATTTCGAGCAGGGCCTGGTTGCCGAGCTTTTGCTCGACGTTGCCCATGCGCTGCTCGAGCGCACCGATGCGCTCGCCCTGCGATTGCGCGATGGCCGGCGTGGCTACAAACGCAGCCAGCACAGCCGCCGCGAGGCCGCCTGACAATGCGCGCTGCATGCGTTCAATGTCCGTAGAGGATCTCGACGCGCCGATTCTTCTCATAGGCAGCCTCTTCGCTGCCCTCGACCGCTGCGCGTTCTTCGCCATAACTGACGGTCGTGAGCTGGCCATCGGCGGCGCCCTGGAGCATCAAAGCACGCCGCACCGCCTGTGCCCGCCGCTCGCCGAGTGCAATGTTGTACTCGCGCGAACCGCGCTCGTCGGTGTGGCCCTCGAGCCGCACGCGGGCTGCACCGAAGGCCACCATGTGCTTCGCATGGGCGCTGATGACGCTTGCGAATTCCGGACGAATCTCGCTGCGATCGAAATCGAAGTAGATCACCGTCGCGACCCCGGCCGGTGCAGACGTCGCACTGGCGCCTGCTCCCGCGCCCGGCAGGTCGCGTGGCGCGCCCACCTGGCTTTCGCTGCCGGCGCCGGCAGCACCGGAGTCCTGGGGTGCAGCAGTTCCAGCCGGCGCTTCCGGCACTGTGGTCGGCTTCTTCGGGCAACCGGCCAGCAACAGGCTGGCAGCGGCGATCATCAGGATGGGCATCAGACGCATCGGTGAAACTCCTTGGCTCGGACTTCTATCAAAACACGGCGCGGCTTGCCGCGCACGCTCAGTAAAGGAATGGGGACCAGGCCGGCTCCCGGACCTCGCCCGCGCTTGCCGCCAGGCGCTGCTGGATGTGGCCGTCAATCGATACGAGAGCCAGCACCCCGCGTCCGCCTTCGCGGGTTGCGTAGATGATATCGGCTCCATTCGGCGCGAAGCATGGCGACTCATCGAGCTGGCCGCTGCTCAGGATGCGCACGCCGCCATGCTCCAGATTCACGGCGGCAATGCGGAAAGCGCCGCGGTCGAGTGTCACGACCGCCAGTTCGCGCCCGTCCGGCGAGACCCGGGGCCGCGCGTTGTAGCTACCCTCGAAGGTGATTCGTCGCGGACGGCCCCCGGCGGAGAGGCCCAGATGATAGACCTGCGGCGCGCCGGAGCGGTCCGACGTGAAATAGAGCGAGCGGCCATCCGTGGACCAGGCCGGTTCGGTGTCGATGGATGGGTCGTCGGTCAGGCGGCGCAGCTCCTGGGTCGCCAGGGACAGCAGGTAGATGTCCACATTGCCATCGCGGCGCGACAGAGCGACCGCCAGCTGGTCGCCGTCGGGCGACCAGGCAGGCGCGCTGTTGATCCCGGAGCGCGCCGACACCCGGACCTGCTCGCCGGTCTTGAGCGTCTGTACGTAGATTGCCGGCAGGCCGCTATGGAAGGACACATAAGCGAGCGAGCGTCCATCCCGGGACCAGGCCGGCGACATGATCGGCTCGGATGAATTGAACACGATGCGTTCGTTGGCGCCGTCGGCATCGGCGACGATCAGGCGGTAGCTACGGGCCGTCGGTGGCCCTTGCACGGCGACATAGGCGATGCGGGTCGCGAAGGCGCCCCGTACCCCCAGGATGCGCTCGTAGATGGCGTCGGCGACACGATGGCTCGCGGGCAGCAGTGCGCCCTGATCCGCCGGCAGTGCTGTTCCCAGCAGGCGCTCGCCGGTCGCAACCTGGATCAATTCATAGCGCAACTCGAATCGGCCGTCCGGCATCCGCGCCAGCTGCCCGACGACGACGTAATCCACCTTGAGCATGCGCCAGTCGGTTGCGTCTACCGCGTCCGCCTGATGCGGGAGCTCGATCATCTGGCTACGTGGCAGCGCACGAAACCTCCCGCTGCGCTCCAGATCCGCCTGCACCGTGGCTGCGACGTCCCAGGCGGCGGCACTGTCCGAGTCCCAGCCGAAAGGCACGATCGCGATCGGCACGGCTTCGGCCAGGCCACGCAGGATCTGCACGGTGAGCTCGGCCGCCGCCGGCGGCGATTGCACAGCCAGCAGCATTAGCACGGCGATGGCGCGGCGAATCATGGGCATCCTCATTCCTCCGACCTGAACACCAGGCGCACCTCGCGATCGAACAGCGCCGGTTGCGGCGGCGAAGGCAACGGCGAAGCGTTTCGAATCGCGTTTTCAATGGACTGGCGCAATGCTTCACCACCGCCACAGGCACCAAACCGGACCCCGACTACTTCGCCTCCGGGAATCTGCGTCACGAATGCCATGCAGGTCGCTCCCGCCGGGGTTCCTGGTGGCTTGAACCAGCGCCTTTCGACATGGGCCTGGATCGCCGCGATGTACTGGGCCTTCAGACCCTGAAAAGCCGTGCCGGTTCGTTCTTCCTCTTCAGCGAGTCGTGCACGCAGGTCGGATTCGCGCTCCGCCTTCAGGCGGACTTCCTCGGCCTTCCTTTTCTGTTCCGTGGCGGCCTTTGCGCGAACTTGCTGCTCGGCTTTGAGCTTCGAGTCTTCCGCTGCCTTGCGGCGTGCCTCGGTTGCTGCCAGCGTTTTCTGCTGCTCGGCCTGTTCCGCATCCAGGCGGCGCTGCTCCTCGGCGCGCTTGTCGGTCTCGACTTGGGCCAGGCGTTCCTGCCGTTCGCGGCGCCGATCGTCCTCCCTGTGCAGGCTGGCCACTGCCTGGAGAACCGCCTGGTTGACGATCACCGCCTCGATCTGCATGGCCTGCTCCGGCATTTCGGCCTCCGGCAGCGCGAGACGCATCAGTAAGAGACTGGCGATTGCCGCATGCAAGGCAATGGACCAGCCAAACGGCGCCAGCGTGGGCCTGATCGCGACGCTCATCGCCGCCGCTCGAGTTCCTCGAGTGCACGCACGGCCTTGGGATCCGTCAGGAAACCGATCTTCGTCGCGCCAGCCTGTTGCAACAACACCATGCCCTGCACGACGCGGCCGTAGGGCACCCGCTCATCGGCCTTGACCAGCACCGGTGTTCCTTTGTCCCGGCCGAGCACAGCGGCTGCCCGGCGCGCAACCTCTTTAGCCTCGATCGCAGCATCCTCGTGATCGCCGACATTGAGGTAGTACCGGCCGTCGCGATCCACCGACAGCACGAGTGGCTCGTGGTCCCGCAGCAATTCGGGATCCAGTGGTTGTGCGTTGGCGTCGGGAAGTTCGACCTGCACGCCCTGGGTCAGCAGCGGCGCCGTGATCATGAAGATGATCAGCAGCACCAGCATCACGTCGATATACGGGACGACGTTGATCTCCCCCATCAGCTTGCGGCGGCGCGGGTTGGCAGCCATCTCAGGCGCTCCGGGCGGCGGCGTGCCGTTGCAACAGGGTCGAGAATTCCTCCATGAACATGTCGTAGCGCAGTTCGAGGCGATTCACCTTGTCCGCGTATCGGTTGTACGCGACCACGGCAGGGATTGCGGCAAAGAGGCCCATCGCGGTCGCGATCAACGCCTCCGCGATGCCGGGCGCCACCAGCGCCAGTGTCGCCTGCTGCACGTTCCCGAGGCCCTGAAACGCGCCCATGATTCCCCAGACCGTGCCAAACAGGCCGACGTAGGGGCTGGTGGAGCCGACGGTTGCGAGCGTCGCGAGGCTCTCCTCGAGCCGGTCAATCTCGCGCAGCTGCCCGACACGCATCGAGCGACGCACGCCTTCCAGCACCTGGTCCGGCGTCAGGCCCGACTGGGTCCGCAGGCGCGTGAACTCGCCGAAGCCCGCCTCGAAGATGCCTTCCATGCCGACCGCGGTGCCACCCCGTGCCTCAATCGAGCGATAAAGCTTGCCAAGGTCGCCACCGGACCAGAATGCGGTCTCAAACCGGCTGGCCTCGACATGCGCCTCGCGCAGCAGCCGGCGCTTGCGGAAAATGATGGTCCAGGACACGAGCGAGGCGCCCAGCAGCAGCAGGATCACGAACTGCACCACGGGTCCGGCATGCAGGATCAGCTGGAATATCGAATGTTGATCGTTCAACGCCGGGTTTCCCTTTACTCGCGAAACAGCGGCAGGTTGCCGCCCGCAGCGTCGGTCGGCGGCGGTTCGAGTCCGAAATGCCGCCAGGCGCTCCTGGTCGCAACGCGACCGCGTGCCGTGCGCATGAGATAACCCTGCTGGATCAGGTAGGGCTCGACGACGTCTTCGAGCGTGTCACGCTCCTCGCTCAGCGTGGCGGAAAGGCTGTCGATGCCGACCGGGCCGCCATCAAACTTCTCGATGATGGTCATCAAGAGCCGGCGGTCCAGGATGTCGAGTCCCTGGCGATCGACTTCCAGCATGTCGAGTGCCGCCGCCGCAACCGCCTGGTCGATGCGCCCGGCGGCGCGGACTTCAGCATAGTCGCGCACCCGGCGCAGCAGCCGGTTCGCGATGCGCGGCGTTCCGCGCGAGCGCTGCGCGAGGGCAATGGCTCCACCGGCGTCAATCTCGAGTTCCAGGATGCGTGCGGCACGCAGCACGATCAGCCTGATTTCCTCCTCCGAATAGAAGTCCAGGCGCTGCACGATGCCGAAGCGGTCGCGCAACGGCGAAGTCAGGAGTCCCGCGCGGGTCGTCGCGCCGACCAATGTGAATGGCGGCAGTTCGAGCTTGATCGAGCGCGCGGCGGGCCCCTCGCCGATCATGATGTCGAGCTGATAGTCCTCCATCGCCGGATAGAGGATCTCCTCGACGATCGGACTCAGCCGGTGGATCTCGTCCACGAACAGCACGTCGCGAGGCTGCAGATTGGTCAGGATGGCGGCCAGGTCGCCCGGACGCTCCAGCACCGGGCCCGAGGTCTGCCGCATGCTGACGCCAAGTTCGTTTGCGACGATGTGCGCCAGCGTCGTCTTGCCGAGGCCGGGTGGGCCGAAGATCAGCACGTGATCGAGTGCCTCGCCGCGCCGCCGCGCCGCCTCGATGAAAATACCCATCTGCTCCTTGACCGCGGTCTGGCCGATGAACTCGTTCATCTGCCGCGGCCGCACCGTGCGCTCGAGCGCCTCGTCCTCACGCGTGGGCAATGCCGCAACGACCCGGTCCTGTTCGATCATTGGATCCTTGGCTACCTGGCGGCCGCTTGCAGGGCGCGGCGTATGAGTTCTTCGGTACCGGCGCCTTCATGGTCGACGGACTTGAGGAGCCGTGTCACCTCACCCGGGCGGTAGCCGAGCGCCACCAGCGCCGCATAGGCTTCGGCCTCGGCGCCCCTGCCGTTCCCGCGCTGGGCTGCGGACGGCAGCTGACCGAGCGCCTTGATGCGGTCTCGCATCTCGATCAGCAATCGCTCGGCGGTCTTGCGACCGATGCCGGGTATGCGGATGAGCGCATCGACATCCTGGGCCTCGACACAAACCAGGAAGGTCTCGACATTGATGCCCGACAAGAGCGCGAGCCCGATCTTCGGACCGATGCCCGAGACGCGCAGCAGGTCGCGGAACAGGCGGCGCTCGTCCTCGGTCGCGAATCCATACAGCAGGTGCGCGTCCTCGCGCACGACCAGATGCGTATGCAGCTGGACTTCGCTGCCAAGCTCCGGCAACCGGTAAAAGGTCGACATCGGCGCCTCGAGTTCATAGCCGACGCCCGCGACGTCGATGATCAGCGCCGGTGGCTGCTTGCGAACCAACTTTCCGTGCAGATAGCCGATCATCGGGCTCTGCCTGTCCGTCCGTTCAGCCGTCCGCCGCGGTGATGCGCGTGGCACAGCGCGATCGCAAGTGCATCGGCTGCATCGGATCCCATGCGCCCCTCGACCGCCAGCAGGGCTTTGATCATGTGCTGCACCTGCTTCTTCTCGGCAGCGCCGGTGCCGGTGATCGTCTGCTTGATGGCACGGGCTGCGTACTCGAAGACCTGGGCACCCGCATGACAGGCGCCGCACAAGGCAGCCCCGCGCGCCTCGCCAAGCTTCAGCGCACTGTCCGGATTGCGGTGCATGAAGACCCGCTCGATCGCAATCTCGCCTGGGGCATAGGTGTCGACCAATTCGGTGACAAGCCGGTGGATTTCGAACAGTCTGTCCGCCATCGCGCCCTTGCCGACACGGATGCAGCCGCTTGCGACGTAGCGGACACCGGATTGGCCGGCGTCCACGACACCGTAACCGGTGACGCGCGATCCGGGATCCAGGCCGAGGATGCGCAGCATGGAGGTTATGATACCGGCAATCCCACCGGCCCGGCACGCAGAGCGAAATGAAAACGACGACATTTGCGCCTGTTGTCGGCTCGACCATCCTGGCCGAGTTGCAGGCTGAACTCGAGAAGCACGCGCGTGACACACCCGGCTGGCGCAACGCCGCACAGCAGGGCTTCGAAGTGGCCGCAATCGTCGCGGGGCTCGATGCCGAACGCGAAATCATTGCGGGAGCCCTGCTGCAGCCGTTGCTCGGGCAGGGCCAGATCGAGGAAGCGGCTGCGGCCGCACTGCTTGGCGAACAGATCGCCCGATTCGCCGTACAGCTGAACCGCCTGGGCGAGTTTCAGGCCGGTGCGCAGTGGACACCGGACCGGGCGCTGTCCGCAGGCCAGGCGGATGCCTTGCGCCGCATGCTGCTTGCGGTCGTCACCGATCCCCGCCTTGTGCTGGTGCGACTTGCCGAACAGCTGCGCCGCATGCGCGAGGCGCGCAGCCTCGATGAAGCAGGCAGGCTCAGGATCGCCTGGGAAACGCGCGAGATCTACGCACCGCTCGCCAACCGCCTGGGTATCTGGCAGCTCAAGTGGGAACTCGAGGATCTCGCTTTCCGCTATCTCGAGCCAGCCGACTACCGGCGCATCGCCAGTGAACTCAATGAAACGCGGACCGACCGCGAAAAATTCATCGAGTCGGTCCGCAACGAAATCAACACCGAGCTTCTGCGTGTCGGCGTGACGGCGGAAGTCATCGGGCGACCCAAGCACATCTACAGCATCTGGCGGAAGATGCGCCGCAAGGGGCTTGTCTTTGGCCAGGTTTTCGACATCCGCGCGGTGCGCGTCGTGGTCGAATCGATTGGCGACTGCTACGCGGCCCTGGGCGCCGTTCATGGCCGCTGGCACTACATACCCGGCGAGTTCGACGACTACATCGCCACTCCCAAGGACAATCTGTACCGTTCATTGCATACCGCGGTGATCGGGCCCGGTGCAGTGCCACTCGAGATCCAGATACGCACGCGCGAGATGCACGAGCACGCGGAACTCGGCGTGGCGGCGCATTGGCGCTACAAGGAAGGCGGCACACGCGACGCCGCCTATGACCGCAAGATCGAATGGCTGCGGGAGTTGCTCTCTCCGGCGGCGGAAGCCGAGAGCGACAGCGATTTCCTGAGCCGCGTGCGCGTCGACCTGTTTGAGGATCGCGTCTACGCGCTGACGCCCAAGGGCGAAGTCATGGACCTCCCCGCGGGCGCCACGCCGCTCGATTTTGCCTATCACGTGCACACGGATCTTGGGCATAGGTGCCGCGGCGCCCGTGTGAATGGCCGCATCGTGCCGCTGGATCATCGTCTTGCCAATGGCGAGGTCGTGGAGATCATCCGCGGCAAGGAGCCCCAGCCCAGCCGGGACTGGCTGGTGGAGCAGCAGGGGTTCCTGGCTTCGCCACGCAGCCGCGCCAAGGTGCGGGCCTGGTTCAAGAAGCGCGATGTGGGGCAGAACCGCGAAGAAGGCCGCGAAATGCTCGAACGCGAGATTTTGCGCCTCGGCGCGCAGCACTCCCTGATGGCCGGGCTGATCACGGAATTCGGCGTCTCCAATGCGGATGCGCTGTATCTCGCGCTGGGCTCAGGCGACGTTTCCCTCGCGCAGGCGACCGGGGCGATCCAGCGGCGTATGCGGGGTCGCGAAGCGCTTCCTCCGGTTGCAGCTGCGACGCAGGTGAAACCGGCGCGTCGCAACGCGGCGGGAGCCGTGGAGATCGAAGGTGTCGGCGACCTGATGTCCGTTTACGCGCGCTGCTGCAATCCGATTCCGCCGGAGTCGGTGACGGGTTATGTGACGGTCGGACGTGGCGTCACGATCCATCGTGCCGGCTGCAGCGGCCTTGCCCGTCTTGCGGCGCGCGCACCGGAGCGGTTGCTGCAGGTCGAATGGGGAAAATCGCGCGTCGTACGCTTTCCAGTGGACGTCGTGATCCATGCGATGGATCGGCGTGGGCTGGTACGCGATGTCAGCACGCTGCTCGCGGATGAGAAAATCAACATTGAGCGCATGTCCACGCGTACCGATGCGGCGGAAAGCAGCGCCGACCTGGCGCTGCGCATTGCGGTTTCGGGTCTCGACGAGCTGGCGCGGCTGCTCGCACGACTGGCCGCGCTGCGCGGTGTGATCAGCGCGCGCCGGCGCGTCTGATCCGGAGTTCGTCAGCGATTCGGAATGTCGATGGCGCGCTTGTCGGCGGCGAGCGCCGCCTCGTGCATCGCCTCGGACAGGGTCGGATGGGCATGGATCGTTCGCTGGAGATCTTCGGTGCTCGCCGAATACTCCATGGCGAGCACGGCCTCCGCTATCAACTCGCCGGCCATCGGACCGATGACATGGATGCCGAGAATCTCGTCGCTCGCGGCGTCCGCGACGATTTTGCAGAAACCAACGCCTGCCTCCATCGCACGCGCCCTGCCGCTTGCCGCGAACGGGAAATTGCCGGTCTTGTAAGGCCGTCCGGTCGCCTTGACCTGCTCCTCAGTCTGTCCGACCCAGGCGATTTCCGGCGCCGTGTAGATGACCGAGGGAATGGTGCGGTAATTGACTTCGCCATACCGCCCCGCGATCCGATCGGCGACCGTGACACCCTCCTCCTTGCCCTTGTGCGCAAGCATCGGGCCGCGCACGCAGTCACCCACTGCCCAGACATCCGGCGCGCCGGTGCGGCAATGATCGTCGACCTTGATGAAGCCGCGCTCGTCCAGCGTGACGCCGGTCCCTTCCCCGAGCAGCCCTGCCGTGAATGGGCGGCGCCCGATTGCGACGATCAGCCGGTCGACGACCAGCGTCTGCGCGCCCTTCACGTCCGAATAGCTGACGTGAACGCCGTCCGGACGGATTTCGGCACTGGCGACCTTGGCGCCGAGACGGATATCGAGGCCCTGCTTCTTGAAATGGCGCGCGGCTTCCTTCGCGACCTGGCCATCGGCAATCGGCAGGAACTGCTCGAGCGCCTCCAGAATGACTGTCTCCGCGCCGAGCCGGCGCCAGACGCTGCCAAGTTCGAGGCCGATGACGCCGGCGCCGATGACACAAAGTCGCTTAGGCACCTCGCTGAACTCCAGCGCTCCCCAGGAATCGACAATTCGCTCGCCGTCGAAGGCGACGCCTCGCAGCGGCGACGGCTCCGAACCGGAAGCGAGCACGACATGCCGGGCCTGCAGCGTGCGCTTGGCGCCGTCGTGGCCCGTGAACTCGACTTTGCGGCCTGCCAGCAGGCGGCCATGCCCCGTGAGCGGCGTGACGCCGGCGCCCTTGAAGAGCGTCAGGATGCCCTGCGTGCTCTGGCGGACGATCGCAGCCTTGCGCTTCTGCATCGTCGCAACATCGAAGCCGACATTCTCGAGTTTCAGGCCATGTGTCGCGAATTCGTGCAAGGCGCGGTGAAACAGCTCGGAGGACTCCAGCAATGCCTTGGACGGGATGCATCCGGCGTTCAGGCAGGTGCCACCGAAAGCCGGGCTGCCATCGCGATTCTTCCATTCATCGATGCAAGCGACCGTCAGCTTGTTCTGGCCGGCCCGGATCGCCGCCGGGTAGCCCGCCGGTCCGCCGCCGATGACGATGACGTCGTAACTGTCAGTCATGTCCCCTCACTTTTTCAGACCTGCAGCAGCAGCCGTGCCGGATCCTCCAGCACTTCCTTTACTGCGACCAGGAACTGGACCGCCTCGCGGCCGTCGATGATGCGGTGATCATAGGTCAGCGCGACGTACATCATTGGCCGCACCACGACCTGGTCGGCGACGGCGACCGGCCGCTGCTGGATCTTGTGCATGCCGAGGATGGCGCTTTGCGGCGCATTGACGATCGGCGTGGACAGCAGCGAGCCGAATACCCCGCCATTGGTGATGGAAAACGTTCCGCCGGTCAGCTCCTCCAGCGTGATCGAGCCATTGCGCGCCCGTTCCGCGAATCCGCTGACCGCTTTCTCGAGATCGGCGAAACCCATGTGCTCCGCATCGCGCAGGATCGGGACCATCAGGCCGCGATCAGTCGAGACCGCGACGCCGATGTCGAAGTACTCGTGGTAAACGATATCGCCGCCTTCCACGGAAGCATTGATCACCGGGTAGCGCCGCAACGCCTCGATGCAGGCCTTGACGAAGAACGACATGAAGCCGAGCCGCACGCCGTGGCGTTTCTCGAAGGCTTCCTTGTAGCGGGTGCGGATAGCCGATAGCGCCTGCATGTCGATTTCGTTGAAGGTGGTCAGGAGCGCCTGCGTCGTCTGGGCCTGGACCAGCCGCTCGGCGATGCGGGCACGCAGGCGGGACATCGGCACGCGCTGATCGACACGGGCTCCCGGTGGCGGCATTGCGGACTGGCCGGCGTCCAGATGCTGGGCCACATCGCCCTTCGTAATCCGGCCGCCGCGGCCGCTGCCAGCGATTTCTCCCGCGACCAGCTTGTTCTCCTCGACGAGGCGTTTGACCGCAGGAGAAAGTTTGCCGGCCACATCCTCCTTCCTGGCAGGCGCGGGTCTCGCAGGCTCAGCTGCGGGCTTCTTCGCCGGGGTCTTTGCCTGTGCCGTGGCGGCCGCTTCCTCGATGATGGCGAGCAACTCCCCGCTGCCGACCGTGGTGCCGGCTTCCTTCTTCAGGGCAGTTAGCACGCCGTTCACGGGCGCCGGCAATTCGAGGACCACCTTGTCCGTCTCGAGGTCGGCGAGATTCTCGTCGCGACTGACTGGATCGCCGACTTTCTTGTGCCAGGTCACCAACGTCGCATCGGCGACGGACTCCGGAAGCTGCGGGACACGGACTTCGGTGGTCATGAACTCTTCCTGGTCGACAAAGCGGCCTGAACCAACGCCTGCTGTTCCTTGAGATGCAGGGCGTGGACACCGGTCGCCGGCGCCGCAGCACTGTCACGCCCCGCATAGTGCAGGGTGTGATTCTGACCCAGCGCCGCCTGCAAACGGTGGCGAATCTGATACCAGGCACCCTGATTCTGCGGTTCCTCCTGGCACCAGACCACATCGCGGACACTGGAGTAGCGTTCGATGATCGCCTGGTATTCGTCGGTCGGGAAAGGATACAGCTGCTCGATGCGCACCAACGAGACGTCGCCCAGTTTATCGGCGCGACGCTGTTCCAGCAGATCGTAGTACACCTTGCCGCTGCAGAGGACGAGTCGCCTGGCCTGGGCGGGCTGTATCGGATCCTGCTCGTCGATGATGTTGTAGAAATGGCCCTCGGCGAGATCGGCCGTCGTCGATGTCGACAGCTTGTGGCGCAGCAGGCTTTTGGGCGTCATGACGATGAGCGGCTTGCGCAGTGCCCTCAACATCTGCCGGCGCAGCAGGTGGAACATCTGCGCCGGTGTCGAGGGTACGCAGACCTGGCAGTTCATCTCGGCCGAGAGCTGCAGGAAGCGCTCCAGGCGCCCCGAACTGTGCTCCGCCCCCTGCCCCTCGTAGCCATGCGGCAGGAACAGGGTGATGCCTGACAGGCGTTCCCACTTGGCTTCGCCCGACGTGATGAACTGGTCGATGATCACCTGCGCGCCATTGGCGAAGTCTCCGAATTGGCCTTCCCAGATCACGAGCGTATCCGGGTCGGTAGTCGAAAACCCGTACTCGAAGCCGAGTACGGCCTCTTCGGACAGTGTCGAGTCCGTGACTCGAAACCGCGCCTGCTGCCCGTCGAGATGCGTGAGCGGCACGTGAGTCCGACCGCTCGTCTGGTCATGCAGCACCGAATGGCGGTGGAAAAACGTACCGCGGGCAGAATCCTGTCCGGTCAGCCGGATGTGGTGGCCCTCGGTGAGGAGCGCCGCATACGCCATGATTTCCGCTGCGCCCCAGTCGAGCGGCAGCTTGCCGGAATACATGCGCTTGCGGTCGTCGATGATTCGCGCAACGCGCGGGTGCAGCGTAAAGCCCTCCGGCACGCGCGTGAGGGTCTCCGCGAGCGTCGCGAGCCGCTCGGCTGCCACCGCGGTCTGCGGCTTTTCCGCCCAGTCCCCGTTGACATGCCGGCTCCAGTTGACTGTGTAACGATTGCCAGTCGTACCGGCGAATGCGCGCGCCTGCGCCCGGCCTTCGTCAAGACCGCGCCGGTATTCCTCAACCATCTCCGCCACCTGCCCCTCGGCAAGGATCTCGTCCTCCTCGAGCCGGTGGCCATAGATCTGGCGAGCGGTGGGATGCTGGCGGATCGCCTGGTACATCAGCGGCTGCGTTGCGGCGGGTTCGTCGGCTTCGTTGTGCCCATGGCGGCGGTAGCAGACCAGGTCGATGACGACGTCCTTGCGGAATTTCATCCGGTAATCGAGTGCCAGGCGCGCCACGAACACCACGGCTTCGGGGTCGTCGGCGTTGACGTGGAAAATCGGCGCCTCGATCATCTTGGCGACATCGCTGCAGTAAAGCGTCGAGCGCGCATCCTGCGGATCGCTGGTCGTGAACCCGATCTGATTGTTGATGACGATGTGCAGCGTGCCGCCGGTGCAGAATCCCTTCGCTTGAGACAGCTGCAGCGTTTCCATGACCACGCCCTGCCCCGCGAAGGCCGCATCGCCGTGGATCAGTACCGGCACCACCATGCCGCCCTTTGTGTCGCCGCGCCGCTCCTGGCGGGCGCGGACCGAACCCTCGACGACGGCATCGACGACTTCGAGGTGCGAAGGGTTGAATGCCAGCACGACGTGCACGTTGCCGCTCGCCGTGCGCAGGTCAGCGGAAAATCCCTTGTGATACTTGACGTCGCCGGAACCCTTGAGCGCCGTGAGATCGACATGACCCTCGAATTCCGAGAACAGCGTGGACGGCGCCTTGCCGAGTACATTCACCAGCACATTGAGGCGTCCGCGGTGTGCCATACCGATGACGATGTCCTCGACACCGGCGGCACCGCAACGCTGCACGAGATCATCGAGGAGCGGTATCAGCGAATCGCCCCCTTCGAGCGAAAAACGCTTCTGGCCGACGTATTTCGTGTGCAGATAGCGCTCAAGCCCTTCGGCGGTGGATAACTGCCAGAGCAGATTCAGCTGCTCTTCCTTGGTAAAGCGATGATGCAGGCGACCGTCCTGAAACCGGTCCTGCAGCCACAGCCGTTCATCGCTGCGTGAAACATGGGCGAACTCGGCCCCGATGCGGCCGCCGTAGATCTGCCGCAGCTGGGCGAGGATTTCGCGCAGCTTCATTTGTGCTTCCACGGCACTGGTGCGGCTGCCGGTGTAGAACTCGGTTTCCAGGTCGGCGTCGGTCAGCCCGACATAGGACAGCTCGAGCACGCGCGGCACGGGGCGTTCCATCAGGCCCAGTGGATCGATATCTGCGATCAGGTGCCCGCGATTCGCGTAGAACTGGATCAGCCGCGACACGGCCGACTGCTTCTCGGCATCGCCGGACGGGGCCAGTGCCACAACCGGAGCGGATTTAAGCGCCGGCTGGCCGCGTCTATCCGGCGCGGGCGGCCGAGGCCTTAGGAGGCGGACGGTATCAGTCGCGCCGGTGCCGAGGCGCTCGAAGAATGTGCGCCACTCGACCGCGACCGATGCGGGATCGTCAACGAAACGCTCGAAGAGCGCCTCGAGATAGGGTGCCTGGGCACTCGAGAACGGGCTCGATTCGTACAGCTCGCGGAGCGTCGGACTCATGGAAACTGGAATTATACCGGACCATGCTGGTACGGAAAGGAAGAGGTTTCAGCGGCTGACGAGCGGCGGGTCTCCTGCCCGAGTTTATTGGCAGGAGTAGTCGCGGGCCTACACAGTCGGCACAGAACCGAGTGCATTGGAGCTGATAATTTTTAGAAAGTCAGGCATCACGCCGATCCATTCAGTAGCAGGATTCTTGGACTCCGTTCCGGTCGCCGGATTTCTCAGCAGGTCACGCATCTGCTGCGGGTTCAAGGGACCACGACCAGCCCGCGCCATGCCCTGCGCCAGCAGTGCAGCACCGGCGATGATCGCCGCAGCACTTGAAGTCCCTTGAAATGTGCGCGTGTATTGCATTTTGGAAAACGGCGTTGTGATAGTTGAAGTTGGACAATCCACATTTTCGCCCCAGGCGTAACAGTCAATGCGGCTGCCAAAATTGCTCAAATTCATCCGTTCATGCTTAACCGTCGAACTTGCGGCAGCAACCATGATGGCGCCGGAATCCCGAAAAGCACTGTCGCCTCGGTTGAGCACTCGATATCCCTCAGCGTCCTTGAAATTGTCGAGGTCAAAGCCGCCATTTCCTGCGGCCTCGACGACGGTTACTCCCCTCGCGATGGCGAGGCCGATCATGTCAAAGTCGGCCAGCATCGTCTCGGTCGGGAGCCATAAACGCTGCACCTCAAGCAGCAGGACGCCACCATCCGGGAGCTTGTCGATCGCCGCGAGAATCGCGCCGGGAATCGTGCTTTTTATCCCAGAGTGCGAGACAACATTGACTGAGGCGACTTCGGGGGCGATTCCGACACCTCCGACCTTGTTAGCCGTGGCGCAGATCACACCGAGAACGCTCGTACCGTGAGGGCGCGATGTATCAACGATGCTGCCATACAGCAGGTTGGCTCCGTGCGCGATAAGATCCTCGTGATCGAGCGTCCAGCCTTTTTCGAGGTCGATCACCTGCTGTCCGGCTCCATCCCCACCCAGAAACCCCCGAGCATACTTGGCGTCGATCCCGTCTGGCGCTGGATTGAGGTAACCCTGGTTGCCCATGCGCGGATCGTCGGGGCTCGTCGATGGATTTTCGCCTGGTGGATCGAAGTAAGCGGTCTGGACCAACTTCCACCTTGAGAGTTCGCTGACGAGTTGTTCTTCGTTGACCTCGGCCGGAAAATCGATCACAAAGTAGCTAAGGAAGTTAGGCGGCCTATAAATCTCATCCTGCCGCACCGCCTCGTCAACGAGTTGTCGGATGCGGGTCGGTGTCACCGCGTTGAACAAGACGCGTATGGAAATGCCGGGGAACTGCTCCTTGAGTTTCTGCCACACCCGTCCCGGTAGTCTGTCGAGATGCTGTTCCACGCTGTCGTCATAGGGAAGTGCAATGTCATCACAGAACTTCACGACGACTCGAGCATCATATTCAGGCACCTCTAGACGTGCAGCCGTCTCCCTGCTGCTTTTCCTTCGTCGCGATTGCTTCACTGGCCCTCCAGAACCCCTGTGCCTTCGTTACCTGCCCTGTGGAACGCATGCTCCGCCCCAGGTGCGGCAGGCCCAACTCCCGTCACAGTCTAGCCTTGGCTGCCGGGCCGTGGCCCGTCAGCTAGCAGCGCAAACAATAGGTCTTGCCCCCAATAACCCGCGGGCAATACCCAGGCTGGCAAACACCGGGATCGTCCGGTTCGCTCAATGGAGTTGAACACATCTTGTTCTCGCTCGTGCCCCGCAGGTCTTCAGCTACCCGCACCGGGCCTGAGCCTACAGGATTGCCGTCCTTGTCGACGTAGATCGCATATGCCGCGCCGGCGTCCACAGCAACGCGGTCGCCGCTGTCACAGGAACCATCGCCGAATGATCCGCGGCTTGCTGCGCATCCAGAAACGAGGAATCCCAGGAGCATCAGCGTCATTCCACGTGTCATCAGTGCAGTCGCCATTTCGTACTCCTTGCAGTTGCACTCTGTTGACAGATTATCGGACACTCACAATAGCGGAAATCAGAAACTTGCGGATACGCGCAAGAGGACTTGCGCCTCAGGAATGTAGCGCGGCAGCACCGCTTGATCGATTTCCTGAAATTGAAATTTCTCACCAAGCAGATTCGTCCCCTGCAGGCTGATGGTTCCCATGCGCCGAGGCAGACGATATGCCACGATGGCATCGACCAGCCAGAAACTGTCCGAACCTTCCGCAGCTACCCCGCCTGGTCCGTCAAATACGCCACGTTGCTCGACTTCGGTCACTGAAATGCCCATCCAAAGCCCGTTTGGAGAAAAGACCCTGAAAGCAAGTGGTACTTCTGTCAGTTTCATCGTCTCGAACGTGGCGCCATGGTCGAAATCGTGATACCGGGGTTCCAACGATACTGAAAACTGTTTGTTGGGGAGCCAGTAGAGATAGCCACTTGCGACGTCCTCTCTTTGCTGCTGGGAAAAGACGGCCCCGGTGAAGTCAAAATACGGCACTGTCAGATCCCTGCGTGTAACCTGCAGTCCTCCAGAGACTGTTGACAAGAACAAGAAATCCGCGGCTAAACCGACCCCTTCTGAAATGGCCCCGTTCTGGTCATCGAAAAACTGATTAAAGCCCGCGAGCTGGGTAGGTTCGAGTCCCTGATCCGAATTGATTCTGCGTTTCAAAGCGCGAAAGCCGGCCGCGCGCAACGTGGTGGAATCTGCGATTTTCCAGATGATGCCTATCTTGGGGTTAACCTCCGACTGGCTCCCGACATCAGAGGTCAAGTCGTCATAGGAAACACCAAGCTGAATTTGCGGCAGCTTGGCGCGCGTAGGAAGGAAGACATAGCTGTAGGCGTTGAGGTGGCGAGGCGCAAATGTCGCAGCAAATGAAAAGGGCGGAGATATCACTTCTTCCTGGCTGTCTCCATCGAAATAGCTGGCACCCACTATCACGTCGAGGCCTGCGCGGCGTGTGAGGTATTGCGCTTCAGCCTTCCAACTCACCTGATCGCTGATTATGGTTGCAGGAAAGAAGGGGTCAGGAATCTCTAATGACGCATGCCGGTCCTGCCGAATCACGGACACCAAGATGTCCGAATCCGGGTCGATGACTTGACGGATGCCAAGCCTTTGCGTGTCAAGTTTCTCTTCGTTGCGAATGGTATCGCTGAAAAAAGCTGGATCGAAAGCACTCTGCAGGTCGCCTGACTTCCGATCGACACTGGTGATCTCGATCTGGGCACTCGTGCCGACCGCGATTTGCCATTGGAGGAATCCGTCGTACTGCCGCACGCGGTCATCATTATTTGGACGATAGCCATCCGTGTCAGTCGCAAATTGGCTCAAACTGAAGGACCAGGGCCCTTGCAGCCCGCTGAAAATCGCCTGCTCGCCCCACGTATCGTTGTCGCCCAGTAGCCCAAAGAACTGCAGATCTTGCCCGTCTTGGATGAAGAGCGGATTGAATTCATTCAGCCCAATGGTCGCCGGTCCAAAGAAATCGCTTTTGAACAGCACGTCATTGGCCAGCTGCGGCTGTAAAGGCGGCGCCCCCAGTGGCTGCCTCAGTTGCGCCTGCAAGAGCTCGCTGGCGCGAGCAATTTCGTGGCGAGGCACAGCCGCATACACATCGGCTAGAAATCTATGGGCCGATCCGCTTGCAGGACCGACCGCCAACGATTGCGCGGCTTCCGATACGCCGCGCTGATGGAATCCGAGCTCGTTGTAGACTGTGGCTTGGCTCGCATTGCGTGCCGCCAGATCCAGATCAAGCATTTGCCGCGATCGATAGACGGCTCTGTCGTCATTCAGATCGGCGGATTTGTCCACATTTTTCAAGGCTTCCGCCGGTCGTGTCTGGCTATCCTTCAGGATGGAGTCGTAAAACCAAGGGGTGGGATCCCTTGGATCCAGTTCTTTTGCCAAGTCGAACTGAGTCGACGCCAGTTCATCTCGTTCCTTGCTGTTCTCTTCGTAATACGCCTTGCCGACATAGCTCCGAAGCAATGAATTGCTCGGATCAAGGGCGACCGCTATCTCCAGCTGCTCGCGGCCTTCAATAAGCTTCCCACCACGAATCATCGCGAGACCCAAACCCAATCTTGGCAGCGGGCTGAAGGAATCGCGCCCGATGGCGGTTTCGAAATCAGCGCAGGCTTGTTTGATGTCGATCTGTGCCAGGTGAATGAAACCCAGCATCGCGTGGGCGCCGCTCTCGGCGGGATTGCTGTTGACGGCCGCCCGCGCTGATGTCTCCGCGTCCGCAGTTCGTCCCAGCGACATGAGCAGTTCGGCAACGCGGGTATTGGCCAGGGAGCTGCTCGCTTGAAGCGCTTGGGCATTCCGTGCACTTGCAAGAGCCTGGTCAAGTTCGAATGAAGCCTGCTCCGCGTAGGACAGCGCGAGCCAGGCCCGCATGCTGTTCGGAGCGGAAACGGTAGCCGCCCTGGCGGATTCCATCGCGGCAGACTTGTCGTTCTTGGTGATCTGGATGAGCGCGCGCAACGCATTGGCGTCGCCGTTCCCGGAATCGAGCGCCAATACGCTGTCGATATTCCGCAGCGCTTCGTCGATTTGCCCAAGCCGCAGCAGCAGTTCGGCGCGCTTGGTCAAGCAGTCTTGATCCAAGGGGGCAGGTACGCCGAGGCATTGCTCCGTGGTCGAAACTTCTGCTTCGGCCTTGGCGTCACTGAGTGGCGGGTAATGGAGTACCCACTGCACCGCATCCTTGGGTTTGATGAGCGTGCTGAAAACAGCAGGTACAGCCTGAGCTGCAACCAGCTTCTCGCCGGCGCTCACCGCTCGCTCCTCCAGCGTAGCCGCGGTCTGCGAGAGCACCACGCCTTCTAGGACGGCGAGCTCTGTACCCTCGCGGCTCATCGTCACCATGAATTCAGTGCCTTCGACCGCGGCATTCAGGTGCGCCGTGGTGACCCTGAATTTCTTCGGAAAGCGCGTGATGAAATAAGCAGCGCCGCAACACTGTGCGCCGGGAGCAGTTGGAGTGGCATCGTCCTGGAAGAACTCCACCAGGACTTCGGTGGTCGTCTGTTTCAGCGCTATTGTCGTGTTCTGGTCCACCCGCACGAGTGTCTCGGGCTGGACAAACAATGCCGCGCGGCTCAACGGCGCGGTGCGCATGCGATCGCCGGGACATACGGCTGTGTCGAGCTGCCTGATCCGCAGCCAGTCATGGCTGCCGGCTCGCTGCACATCGACGCTGCCTTGAATCGAAACCACTCGAGCCATGGCAGGTGCGCAGCTTGTCGCGGCATCCTGGGCTAGCGCATGCTTCCCGCCCGTCGTCAAGAGGCACGCGACAAGCAGCAGGGGAACCAGCTGTCCCCGGGCACTTGCATGCCCGTTGATCATGCCGTTCGTCCTCATCTTCCCCCCAAAGTCTTCGAATGAGGAAGGCCCGACGTTGTTATTGCGAACGACTCCAGTTTCAAGCTAGCCCTTTGCCGGAGTTAGCGCAACACACGGCTGATCCTGAGCGCAGAAACGCCATCCTTCTGTCATCCGTCTGACACATGAAGTGCCCGCCCGGCCTGAGCAGGCATGGACGGCAAGCCTCGTGACTAAAAGCGCTGCCAAATCAATCGACTACGAGCGCACCGTGCTGCAGCATGGCGCCTGATTCCAGGTACCGCAAATAGAACGCCGTCGGTCCATCGGCAGGAAACGCCCCTTGAATCGCCCGAAACCCGGATAGCGCTTCCCCGGTTTGCGCGCCGGCAATGAACTCGATCGCTTCCGCAAATCGTGCGCAAAGCTCGAGTTGTTCGCCGGTGGCCTGCGCTTTGGTATCCAGCAATTCATAGAGGCGTACGGCGTTGCTCTTGCCCCGCAACAGGAAATGACCCAGATCGCGCAACAGGAACTTGTCTGCGGCATCTCCAATGGCGGGATGCGACAGCAGAACCCGCGTGCCCAGCTTCTTGTTGAATTCCTGGATCCGCGCCGCGGTGTTGACCGCGTCGCCAACGGCGCGGTACTCGTAGTGCGCGTGGGCTCCAACGGTGGTCAGCGCCACTCGTCCCCAGTCCACGCCAAATCGCGTCATCAAACGGTTGCCCGCGAGGCGCTCATTGAACTTCTGGGCCGCGTCGCGCATTTCCAACAGGGCCTGCAGCACGTGCAGGTGCGTGTCCGCCGAGCGATGCGGCCAGATCGCCAGCATCGCATCGCCGACGATATCCGAGACGAAGCCGCCGTGATCCGCCACCCGCCCGAACAGCGTTTCGAAGTAGCCGTTCAGGAATTCCGTGAGTTTCTCGGGTGTCATTGTTTCTGCGAGCGGCGTGAAGTTTGCGGCATCGGTTGCCACGCAGGCGCATTCCAGCGACTCCTGTGAGCCGCCGATTTGCCCCGCATTGCGCTCGAGCATGCTCACGACTTCACCCGGAACAAAGTAGGTGAATGCATGACGCAGCTGCGCGCGTTGCTTGTGCACCGTCCAGTATTTCCACGAAAACGCGGTGAGCATGCCGGCCGGTGCGGCAACGAGCATCGGCATCACGACCGGCACCCATACATCAACATTGGCGAACAGATACAGCGCGGCTCCCGCGTACGCGCAGATCGCAACGACCATGATGGCGAGCGCCAGCCTGTTCCGCCATTGCGCGCAAACGAGATATGACAGCAGCCCGGCCAGGAATGTCAGAACCAGCCAGTGCTGCTGTGGCAGTTCGCGGATCGTCCGGTCCGTGAGCAGATTGGAGAACGCCGTGGCCGCGATCTCGACGCCACTGAGATCAGGGCTTTCGCCCGAGGAAAATGCAGTCGCAAAATGCTCGACCTGTTCGGTCTGCAGCGTTTCCGCAAATCCCACGAAAACTGCCCGACCGCGAAAACGGGAAGACATTGCTTCCGGCGAAAGCGCCAGCACCTGGTCGTAGCTGACGGCGGGCACGGTGCCTGCCGGCCCGTACAGGTTCAGGAGTCTCGTGCCGTCTCCCGTGTAAAGGGCAACCAGCGAGCGGAGCTGCCCGGTCGTGGTCGCGGCAGCGGACAGCGAGCCCGGCTTGTACACTTCTGCGCGGACCCGCCGAACAGCTTCCGGGTCGTTACGCAATAGCTCGCGGATCAGGAGCGAAGTTGCCTGCAGATGCCGGTTCGCCTCAAGTTCCTCCGCCGTCTTCGGTAACAACATCGCCGTCTCACCCGCATTCCGCGCCAGCAGCTCCGCAAGCAGCGGATACGCATCGATGACGTAAGCCTGCAAGGCGATCGCGGGAAGCGTCGGCGTGACCAGACCGGACTCCTTGAATGTCATGAATCGATCGGCTCTGCGCCCCGACTCGGCAATCAATGGGAACGGTGCCGACCCGAGCGCCGCATCGGCAAGCACCGGGCTGAGTTCTGAAAATGTCTCCTGACCGCCAATGACCTCGACCTTTTGCGCGATGAGCACACGGCCAGCCGAGGCGAGAGCCTTTGCCAGCACTTCGTCCTGCCAGGCATTGAGATCCCCACTGACTCCTGGCAGCGGCGGTCGCTGACGAAACAGAACATCAAACGCGATCAGCCCTGCCCCCGCTGCCGCGAGCTTGTCCACGAGCTGCGCGTGCACGCATCGCGGCCAGCGTGAAGGCATTGAAGGCAGGCTCTGATGCGTGGGCGGTGGAACGCCGACACGCAGATCCCTGCAGCGATGAAACTCTTCAGCGTCCCGCGGTAGAGAGATGTTGGAAGCCGCCTCCTGATTGATCAGGACCAGCACCACCTGATCGGGCGGTTCTGCCGGGCCGCGCAACTTGAACAGCCAGCCCAGCCCGACTTCCTGCTCCAGATTGCGGACCTGCGGAAATGCAAGCAGCGAGGCGCAAACCGCACCGACTGCGATGCCTGCCGCCACGGTGAACAACCTGGATTTCATCTTCACGCTTGTGTCAGGTGGATGACAGAAGGACGGAGCGCTTTCCCTCAGGATCACTCCCGCATCGAAACACTTCCACCAGGAGCGCAATCATGAACATCGAAATGTCCCCGCGAGTCAGGACCGTCGTCTCTGGCCTGGCCGCAATCGCAACGACCGCCTTGCTGATGACCACGGTGATTGAGTCCTTGAATCCTGCGGCACTGCAGCAGAGCTTTAGTGAGTCAGCCAAGCCCGTGACTGCAGCCGTTCTCGACACCCGAAATGACGCGCCGCTGATCCGCAGAGTCTGACGCATGTGCACTTCCAGCGCCCGGCCCCGATACGGCCGGGCGTTTTTTTGCGCCCGGCAGTTGCGGAACTATCCCATACGCCGTCTCCCTCGGCCATTCGAGGTCGCCCACTGTCAAGCGCATGACAGATCTGCGCAGGCCGCGTCGCTAGTCTCGTCACAACATCAATGGAGCTCGCTGTCTCCGTGGCACGACCTGGGGGGTCTCGATGAACAATGAAAGGCAACTGAGCGGCTTCGAGCGGTTCCTTTCCCTGTTCACCAAGGTGCAGGCAGGAGAAGGTCGCTGTATCGCCGTTCTGGGCCTCCAAGCCTTGCTGCTCATGGTGGCCTACTACCTGATCCGCCCGGTGCGTGAGGCGTTGATACTGACGGAAGGCAATGCCGAACTCAGGAGCTACGCCGTCGGCGTGCAGGCATTGCTCCTGATCATCATCATCCCCGCCTACGGCCTGCTGGTTCGCCGCGTGGCCACCGGCCGTGTATTTCAGTGTGTCAACGCCTTCTTCGCGCTGAACCTGGTCGTGTTTTTCCTGCTCGGACAGGCCGGTTGGCGGTTCGGCTTTCTGTTCTTCGTCTGGGGCAGCATATTCAGCGTGATGACAGTGACGCAGTTCTGGGCCTTCGCCACGGATCTGTTCAGTGTCAAGAGCGGTCAGCGGCTGTTCAGTGTCATCGCCGTCGGTGTATCCGGTGGCGCCTGGATCGGCTCGCGTCTCGCATCGGTTGGGTTCGAGACGTTTGGGCCTTACGGTCTCATGCTCGCGTCTGCCGCGGTTCTGCTCGGAGCCACCATCCTCAGTCAACCGGCGCGCGACTGCGTACCCACGGCTTCGCGTAGCGCGCAGGCGGTTGACGAGCAAGGGGCCGGACGCGAGCCGGGACAAGCCGTGCGATGGCTCGGTGGGTTCGCGGTCATCGGTCGCAGTCGTTACCTCGTCGGTATCGCCGCGCTGGTCGTGCTGCTCAACTGGATTGGTTCCACCGGCGACTACGTGCTGTCCAACTGGCTTGTCGAGGTCGCGCGTCAGCAGGCGCCTGAGGCCCAGGCAGCGTTTATCGGGCGGTTCATGGGCAACTATTGGTCTACGATCACCCTGGTAGGACTGCTCGTCCAGTTGCTGCTGGTCTCGCGAATCATCCACATGGCCGGACTCGCGCGCGCCCTGATGGTCACACCGATCGCATTTCTGGCCGGCTATCTGCTCATCGGAATCGTGCCGGTATTCGCGATGCTCGAGTCGGTGCTGGTCATGCACAAGAGCCTCGACTACTCGCTCCTGAACACGACCCGCTGCGCGCTGCTGCTCCCGACGAGTCGCGACGAGAAATATCAGGCCAAGACGGCCATCGACACGCTTTTCTTTCGGGTGGGCGACCTGCTCTCGACGCTCTCGGTCATCGTCGGCCTGAGACTGCTCAATGATGCGCGGCTGGAGTTCGTCTGGCTGATCATCATCCTCAGCGCCACGATGACACTGGTCGCGTGGCTGGTCGGGCGCGAGTACTCGCGTCGCTTCGGAGTGCCGCGTGAATCGTCAGGGCGCGGCGCCCTCCCCGCCACCGGACCGGGCGCGGTACTCGCTCAGTAGCAGGTCGCGGCGCTTCAGCAGCGCATCGATCTGCCGTCGCTGCAGCCAGGGGCCGAGTTCCTCACGCAGCATCTCGCGATTCAGGGTCTTCAGGCGTTCGGCGAGCGCCGGCGGCACCTGGATCTCCGCTTGGTACAGCAGCGCCAGCTTCTTCTGATACAACGCGAATGCCCGCGTGTGGTCGATCAGCACGAGCATCCAGTCCTTCGTGAAGAGCGCATTCTCCTGCGTGCGATCCGTGTTGCCGATCAGGAAGTCGAAAATGTTCATCAGGTTGTACTGCGGCGCCAATTCGCACCAGCCCGTGGGCTTCAACTTCTGCTCGAGCATCTTGCGCAGGTTGATCGAGTCGTCGACCCAGAACTGCAGAATTCCCCGATTGCCTTTGATGGTTCGTGGAACCGTTACCGGCACCATGTCGAGCCCGAGCAGGCGATCGAGCTTGTAAGCTGCCAGTTCGTACTCGAACCGGTCGGATTCGTTCAACGCCCGCGTGTGATCGGCAATGCCGAAATCCGTTGAGAGCTGCTTGAAGACGGCTCGTAACTCCACACCGTCCTTGCGCAAACTGACGCGGCGCGGATTGGTGATGCCGGTGTCGAGCTCCTCGATGCTGACCACTTCGGCCTGCTCGAGCCACTGCTCCAGAGCATCGTCATCGAGGCCCTTGGGACGCGGACCGACGGCGCGCGGAAGCACCTCAGGCTGCAGACGCTGTCCGGGTCGATCCGCGTAGGCGACGGTCCAGCGGCCTTCTTCGAAAATGAGCGCTGCCGGCGAACCCTCATAAACCGATCGCAGCATGCCTGTATCAAGCAGAACGACCCGCCCATCGAATCGGCTCAGCACCCTGCCGTTCGGCGAGACGGTATGCCCGGTGACCACTCGCGAAACTCCAAGCTTTGCAAGCGCCGCATCCACGTTGGTGGCTTCGGTGTACGGGTAGCACAGGGCCTGACCGCGAAACCACGTCGGGCCTTTGACTGTGAAGACCTCCGCATCCTGCATCGCGAGCAGTGTCTGCGATTGCTGCTCAGCCCCTCTGCCGGCAACGGTGTCCGGCCGCTCGAGAAAAGGCACGGGTCGGGCAAGGCCAAGCTCTTTCTCGATTGCCGCCCACGTCCGCAAGTAGTCGGCGAGCTCCGTATGCAGCGTCTGGTTGGTGGCTTCGAGACCCAGCCGTGCGACTATCTCGGGGAGCCCGGCATGCACGAACGCGGTGTCATTGATTGTGAGCAGCAAGGGCTTGGTCAGCAGCCACGCGCCGTACTGACCGGTTGAAGAAAACGCCTGTCGGTGTGCGAAATAGCCGGCCGGGAACGCAGTGTCGAATTCGGCACGTATCGCAGCGGGTTCCTGATCGTGAACGAGCCTCCATGCCTCGTCGCGAAGCTTGCCGTCTTCGAGCCCGGCAAATGCTGCGTATTCGGCCTCGCTCACATAGCGCAGGTCGCCAACGATGTTCATGACCTCGTGATTGCCGAGGACCAGGTGCACGGCTCCACCGGCATCCCTGGCTTCACGCTCCAGGCGCATGAGCAGGTCGAGGACCTTGCGCGAATCCGGTCCGCGGTCGAGCAGGTCGCCCAGGCTGACCAGATGCGTATCGCCGCCCCGCCAATGCAGCGACTCGTCGATGACCGCGGTTTCGCGCAGCACCGAGAGCAATTCCTGATACGCGCCATGTACGTCCGCAAACACGACCACGCGGCGCACATCGTTGAATCGAAATTCCGAGTCTGCCCCGACGGCCGGACCGGCCAGCAGCAGGGCGACGACGACAATCAGCCAGCGAAGCATGAGGCGTATCATCACGCTTTCTCGCCCGGCGCACCACAGAGAGCCCCCGAATGACGACGCTCGCAGGAAAAATAATGCTCCAGCGCAGCCCGCTGTTTCGCGGCCTGACGCCCCCGGCTCTGGAGCGCATCGCGGAGCTGGCCGGACAGCGCAGCTTTCGTAACGGCGAGATCGTATTCAGTCAAGGCGATCCAGGGGACGCCCTGTATGCCGTTGTCACCGGCAAGATTCGCATCAGCGCCGGGGCGGCTGACGGCCGCGAAATGTTTCTCAACATCATGGAGCCAGGGGACACATTCGGCGAGATCGCGCTTCTGGACGGCGGCACGAGAACGGCGTCAGCCACCGCCACCCTTCCTTCAGAACTGGTCACGATCCGGCGCGAACATTTCCTCGGATTGCTCGAACGCGAACCGCGGGTCGCACTCGAACTGCTCCGTCTCTGCGGTGAGCGCCTGCGCTGGACCAGCGGGCTCGTGGAGGATGCTGCGCTGCTCAAAGCGCCCGCGCGCCTGGCCAAGCGCCTGCTGAGTCTTGGCCGACTGCACGGCGAGCCATCCGGTAAAGGATTCACTTTGCGCATCTCACAGGAAGACCTCGCGAGCTTTCTCGGCGTGTCCCGGCAGGTCGTGAATCAGTATCTTCAGGGTTGGAAGGGCCGAGGCTGGGTGCAACTCGGGCGCGGGGTTGTCGCCGTGCGCGATGAAGTTGCGATCAGGAACGCAGCACAGGAGAACTGACCCGGTCTGACAATGGCGCCCCGGGCCGGAGTCGAACCGACGACCTGCCGCTTAGGAGGCGGCCGCTCTATCCACTGAGCTACCGGGGCGAAACCGGCGCAATGTTACCCGAGGACCGGCCATGACGGACCGGTCCCCGAGACACTCCAGACACGCACGCCGCGCGACTAGATGACCGGTGCCGCCGCCATGGCGTGAGTCGGCTCAACCGGCCTTGGCGCGGATACGGATGCCTCAACCGCAATAGTGGCCCGCTCGACCGTCCCGGCCGCGCTGGTCACCGCCTGGGTCGCCACCTTCTCAACCTTTCGGGTCGCCGAACGCACTGACCTTGCCGTGCTCTTGATCGCCGACCGTGCCTGGCGCTTGGCGCTCTTCACCGTCTTGCGGGTTGCCGCCGTTGCCTTACGGACGGTCTTGCGCGCCGTGCTTGCAGCTTTGCGCGCAACCTTGCGAATTGTCTTGCGCGCCGTCGCGCTCTTGCGGGCGCTCTTCCTGCGCGCTGCCGGACGACGCTTACTGCGGGTCGTGCTGCGCCGAGCGGCCTTTTTCGCCTTCTTTCTCGCTGCCATCTGCCCTCTCCCGATATTGTTGACACCAATCATACGCCGTGGAACGCGACGCGTGACCCTCAAGCTAGGACGCGTTCGCGTGGCTGTCAATCAAAGAAAATTGGTGGAGCGGAAGGGGATCGAACCCTCGACCTCTGCATTGCGAACGCAGCGCTCTCCCAGCTGAGCTACCGCCCCACGACGAGGGCCGGGATTGTAAAGACCCGGTGCCCTTGCAGCAAGCAAACTGGCCGGCGCGGGAGACTCCCGCAGGCGCATCGTGTAACGTTGCGGCAATCATGAGGATCCGCGACGCCACGGTGACCGACCTGGAATTCATCGCTGGCGCCAATCAGGCGCTGGCGCAGGAAACGGAGAAAATGGTGCTGGACCAGGTGCTGCTGCTGCCGGGTATCCGTGCTGTCCTCGAGGATCCGGCGCTCGGCCGCTATTACCTCGCGGAGGCCGATGGCAGGCCCGTCGGCCAGCTGATGACGACCTACGAGTGGAGCGACTGGCGCAATGGCGTGTTCCTGTGGATCCAGTCGGTTTATGTGCTGCCCGAGTACCGCGGCTCGGGCGCGTTCAGGTCCCTGTTCGGGCACCTGGCAGAGTTCGCGCGTGCCGATTCCCGCATTTGCGGGATCCGCCTGTACGTGGATCGCAGCAATGAGCGGGCCCAGGAGGTCTATGCCCGCTTCGGCATGCATCGCTCGAATTACGGCGTCATGGAATCGGTGTTTCGCGGCCCCGAATCCCATGGCTGAGGGAAACTGACATGCTGGCCATCGGTGAGCGCGCTCCGGACTTCGCATTGCCCGACCAGGACGGCCGCGAGCAGCGACTTTCGCGGCTCCTGAATGGCCAGGCGCTGATCCTCTATTTCTACCCGGCTGATTTTACGCCGGGCTGCACCAAGGAAGCCTGCGACCTGCGCGATCTGCACACGCAGATCCTGTCCGCCGGGTTACGAGTCGTCGGCGTCAGTCCGCAGCCGCCTGAAAGCCACCGCCGCTTCAGGGACCAGCACGGCCTGCCTTTCATGCTGCTCTCGGACGTCGACAAGATCGCAATCAAGGCCTTCGATGTCGACGGGCCGCTCGGCATCGGCGTCCGGCGTGCGACATTCCTGCTCGACCCGCAACGTCAGATCATCGATGCCGTGCTGGCCGACCTGCGCATCAGCCGTCACCAGGAATTCGTCGAGCGGGCGATCGCCGCTAGGGAAAATCGAAGCGCGTGACCGAGGCGCGGCTGAAGCGCGGCAGCGATACGACGTAGACAACTCCGTACTCAGTCTCCGCCATGGCCGGAATCTTTTCACCGGACAGTTTTTCCACGATTTCCGGCACGGTGTTGGAATGACCGACGATCAGCACGCGACCGCCCCGGTATTCGGCCCGCGCGCGATCGGCAACCAGCGAAATGTCGGCGGCCGGGACGACGATCACAGGCACACCCAGCCGGTTTGCCAGCGGCCGCACCGTTTCCTGCGTGCGGCGAAACTCGCTGACGAAGATGCCCTGGATGCGGAATTCCGCCGGCGCCTCGCCCAGGACATGCGCGAGCTCCTGTGCCCGACCCTCACCAGCCAACGATAGCGGCGGATCCTCCGCCGGCAACGCCGCCTTTTCGGCATGCCGCATCACGAGGATCGTGGTGGTTGATGCCGAGGCGAAAATCCAGATGGCGAGCGCGACGACAAGCGCCGCGGCCAGCGCAGCCAGCCAGACCGGGGCAAAGAGCGGGCGCCGCCGCAGATTCGCGTATTCCTTGTGCATGCGGCCGATGATACTCCGGCCTAAATGAGCCTGTGGCCCTGCTGCTCGATCGCTTCAAGCGTTGTCCGCACGTCGTCCCAGGTCGTCTGGTGGGACATGATGCAGAGCCTGAGCGAATAGGTGCCGCGCAGGCGCGTGGATGACAGCATGGCGGTGCCCGCCGCAATGACGGCCGCCTGCACCTGCTCGTTGATTTCATCGAGCCTGGTAGCTGGCAATTGCGAATCCCGTGGCCGGTAGCGAAAACAGAGTATGCCGAGCGATGGCGGGCTCAGCAGTTCGAGGCTCCCGGATTTCCGGACGTAGTCGCCGGCGCGATCGGTGAGCTCCATGCCTCGCGCGATCGCCCGGCGAAACGCCTCCATGCCGAAGGTCTGGATGGACATCCAGACTTTGAGTGCGCGGAATGAACGCGTGAGCTGCAGCCCGCGATCTGCGAAATTGACCTGCTCCAGGCCGAGACGCGTGTCCTGCAGATACTCAGGATGGACGCTGAAAGCCTGCTCAAGTTTTGCGACGTCCCGGACCATCACGCAGCCCGCCTCGAAGGGCTGGAACAGCCACTTGTGCGCATCCAGACTGATGGAGTCCGCCAGATGCATGCCATCCAGCAGCACCTTGCCCCGCTCACAAAGCATGGCGAAACCGCCATAGGCCGCATCCACGTGCAGCCAGATTTTCTCGCGGGCACAAAACGCGGCAATCTCCGGCAATGGGTCAATCGCACCGGTGTTGGTCGTGCCGACATTGGCGCAGACCGCGATGGGCGTGTAGCCACTCTCACGTGCTTCAGTGACGACGCGGCCGAGTTCGCCAGTCCGTAGCCTGAATCCATCGTCTGAGCCGATCTTGAAGATGCCATCGGGCCGCACGCCGATGATGCGGGCTGCACGCTCGAGCGCACTGTGGCTCTGATCGCTCATGAAAACCGCGGGACGCGCGGGCGCGCCGTGATGCTCGCGAGCGGCCACCAGCGCATCGAGGATCGCCGCCGACCCACCGGAGGTGAACAAGCCGCCGCCGGAAATCGGATAACCAATCCATTGCCGGAACCAGTCGATCACGACCAGCTCGAGCGCGCTCGGGCCCGCGGAGCCGAGCCAGGTGCCCTGGAAAGTGTTGAACCCGGCAGCGAGGTAGTCCGCGATCACGCCGGGCCAGGTCGGTGCCGAAGGCACGAAGGCGAAGAACCGCGGATGGTCGACGCGCGCGGCGACCGGCAGGACGTCGCGCACGGCGCGTTCGAGGACGGCAAGGGCATCCCGCCCCTGCTCCGGCGGCGGTTCGCGCAGCAATGGTTCGAGTTCGGCCCGCGATGCGCCGCGCCAGGGTGCCTCGTTCCGCAGGCCCACGATGCGGCCGACGATCAGATCCGTCGCACGCTGCGCGAGTTCCTGCATGTCTTCGGCGGACATGCTGAGACTGGGTGATTCAGCGTCGATTTTCTT
>Ga0315297_10000186_pt1 | contig 33818 bp, 21 predicted proteins | sample YL17G15_0_MG_FD_203628 | JGI IMG/M metagenome (GOLD analysis project Ga0315297, IMG submission 203628) | Sediment microbial communities from Yellowstone Lake, YNP, Wyoming, USA - YL17G15_0 | ecosystem: Environmental > Aquatic > Freshwater > Lake > Sediment | place: USA: Wyoming | collected...
CAAGAAACCGATTCCCGTAACATCCACATTCTGAAGCAATAGTTCGATTTATCAGAGACCTACAATTTAGCCGTGGTATCCGGAGGTTTGCGAAAGTATGCCGAAGTATGCCTGGGATGGTCACAATTTGGTCACAGTACCTGATGACGATTGACTCTTTTCCCATTTATTGATATCAATTAATCAAACCTTCAAAGGGATCGGAAGATGGAATGTCCCAAATGCCATTTTAGCAACCGCAATGATACCTATTATTGCGCCAAGTGCGGAACTCAGCTCACGTCCACCGGCAACCAAGAACAGCGCCGGGGGAAGACAGAACCACCCGATTCTCACACCGAAACATTTCAAACCCCGGTCAAAGAGCTAACCACCGGCTCGACTTTCACCGGCCGCTACCAGATCATCGAAGAGCTGGGCCACGGCGGGATGGGGACGGTTTACAAGGTCTTCGACACCGACATCAACGAGAAAATCGCCCTGAAGCTTCTGCGGCCCGAGATCGCCCAGGACAGGGATACGGTCGAACGCTTCTCGAACGAATTGAAGCTCGCCCGGAAGATCAGCCACCGGAACGTCTGCCGGATGTTCGACCTGGGCAAGGCCGAGGGCACGACCTACATCACCATGGAGTTCGTGGCGGGAGAGGACCTGAAGAAGTTCATCCGGAAAACGGGCCAGCTTGGGGCGGGACGGGCAGTATCGATCGCCAAGCAAATCTGCGAGGGACTGGCGGAGGCCCATCATCTCGGGGTCGTCCACCGCGACCTGAAGCCCCAGAACATCATGGTGGACGAGGACGGGAACGCCCGAATTATGGACTTCGGGATCGCCCGGTCGCTCCGGGGGAAAAGGATCACGGGCGCCGGGGTGATGATCGGGACACCGGAGTACATGTCGCCGGAGCAAGTTGAGGGGAAAGAGGTCGATGAGCGTTCCGATATCTACTCGCTTGGGGTCATTCTCTTCGAGATGGTAACGGGTCATGTGCCGTTCGAGGGGGATACGGCGTTTACGATCGGGGTCAAGCACAAGAGCGAGCGGCCGCGGAACCCGCGCGAGCTTAATGCCCAGCTTCCCGAGGATCTGAGTCGCCTTATATTGCGGTGCTTGGAGAAGGACAAGGGAAAGCGCTATCAGACGGCCGAGGAGTTGCGGACCGACCTCGAGAAGGTCGAGCAGGGGTTGCCGACGACGGACCGAACTATTCCCAAGCAAAAACGTCTCACATCAAAGGAAATCACGGTTAAGTTTAATGTCAGAAAGGTTCTCGTTCCCGCTTTTATTGTGCTTGTTTTGGCCGTTGCCGCCGCTCTCCTCTGGCGTTACGTTCCCAAAAAAGAAACCGTGTCAACCGCAATTGCGAAAAAGTCGATCGCCGTCCTTCCCTTCGAGGACTTAAGCGCCACAAAAGACCAGGAGCCTTTGGCCGAAGGCATCTCCGAAACGCTCATCAATGCCCTGAGCAGTATCGATAATTTACATGTTTCAGCAAGAACGTCCTCGTTTTCTTTCAAGGGAAAACAACAGGACATCCGTGAGATCGGCCAGAAGCTCGGCGTCGGAATCCTCCTTGAGGGGAGCATTCAGATCGCCGGAAATAGGCTTCGGATTATGGTTCGTCTGATCAATACCACCGACGGATTCCCCATCTGGTCTCAAGATTACAGCAAGACCGTTGATGATGTATTTTCCATTCAGGACGATATCGCGAAGTCCGTTATTAACGCCCTGAAGATCAAATTGCTTGGGGAGAAAGAAGCGCATCTGGTGAAGAGCTATACGGCCGACAGGGAAGCCTATAATCTTTATCTTCAAGGCCGCTATTTCTGGGAGAAAAGGGGGAAAGAAAATACATTAAAAGCGATCGCATTTTTCAATAAGGCGATCGAAAAAGACCCGACTTATGCTCTTGCCTATGCCGGAATTGCCGACAGCTATCTAGTTCTTGGAGATAATATGCAGCTTCCGCCCAATGAATCTTTTCCCGCAGGGAAGGCGGCAGCGCTTAAAGCTCTTGAGATAGATGATAGCTTGGCCGAAGCCCATGTGTCCGTGGCAGCGCTATTGGAGTATGAACATAATAGATCAAGAGCTGAAAAGGAATATAAAAAAGCCATCGAGCTTAATCCCGGATATGCACTGGCCTATCATTGGAATGCTATGTTTTTGTCAAATGAAGGTCGCCACGACGTAGCTATAAAAGAAATACTGCAAGCCCGCGAGCTCGATCCCCTTTCTCCGAGGATCAATGCCAATGTGGGACTTATCTTATTTTACGCCCGCAGATATGGTCAGGCGATCGAAGAATTGAGGAAGTCCGCGGGACTATTTCCTGAGCATGCGGCAAATTACGGAAATATGGGGCTTGCTTATGCTCTTTCTGGACAGTATAAAAAAGCCATCAGCGCATTTAATCTTGCTTTGGAGATTGAAGAGGATTCAACAGAATGGCTCCTCTGGGCCGCATATTGTTATGCTCTTTCAGGCCATCGGGTTGAATCACTTAGTAGGCTTAAAACAATTATTGAGAATTCACGGAAAATTTATGTATCGCCCACGATGATTGCCCGTGTATATGTAGGTCTTGGAGATAAAGAACAAGCCCTCATTTGGCTCAATAAGGCTTTCCCCGAAAATGATGGGCAATTGAATTATCTGAAAGTTGACCCGACCTTTGACCCCCTCCGCTCCGACCCGCGTTTCACCGCGCTGCTGCGAAGAATCGGCTTAGAAAAATAAGTTACGAAACACCCGCAAATCAGAAGAAAATCCTCGACCTCTAGAAGGACGCCGACCCGGGCCTGGCCAAGGTTGCGGATGCAACCAAGCGACTGGCCGAGCTGAAAGGCCAACGATATTCTTTGAAAGTTACTTGACCTATGATCCTCGAATACTCCATCCGTCATCCAATAATTAGAATCATAGCCCTAGCCTTAGCAATATCTAAAAGTTAGGGATTCATCAAGCATACCATTTTTATGCTTTGTGACCAAAATGTGACTAATAATGCCAGAACGCTCAGAAAGATCTAGTCTTAAGAACTATCGGACTGTGGATCCGAAGGTTGGGGGTTCGAGACCCCTCACTCACCCCACCCCGCCTGCCGGAAAATCCCGATCCCTACCGCCGCCCATCCTGAACGGCGCAATCAGCGAATCCGTTTCAGCAGATATCTGTAGCTGATGGCGATGGGCTTGCGCTTGTCCAACCTGCACCTCTTCTGAACGCTCTCCGGGCGAAATGGACAGGCCCCCCGGCTATTTCCACTGCTTGCCGGGTTTAGCCCAGTCCTCCTTATCGGCCTTGCCGACCTTCCAGGCGGCCTCGGCAAACCAGCACAGAGCTTCCTCGTCGTCGCCGTCCGGGCCGATGCCGTAGGTGTTCTTTTTCTTGGGGTCCAGGTGCAGGCCCTCTTCCAGGGAATCGGGAACGAGGTCGCCGTCTTTATCCAGCTTTTCTTCTTTTTCGTCCAGGATACCGTTCCTGTTCGTATCCAGGAACTTATCCGCGGTCTGGTAAGGTTTCCACCATTGAGTGAAGTGCGTATAGTGGGCGTTCTCGTGAAGGCAGGCCACGGCGAAAGTATCGATCCCGGTCACCTTGACGTCGCCCCATTTGTTGCCGTCGATGCGCTTGGCGACAAAGGGGAAATCCGGGCCGAGCGCCTTGAGGTCGCAGATGTAGAAGACCGTGTCAAACGCATTGCTTCGATAGTAACCGAGGTCGCGCGAGCTGGAGCTGATGGTGCACTGGTTCGACCCGCCGCCAAACTTGGCTGGGCCGACCCGGGCCGAGGTCTGTGCCCAGTAATAGAACCAGTTGGGTTCGGTTCCGCTGGGATTATTTTTGGCCAGCGTTGGGAAGAAAAACTTAAGGTCTTTCTGGGCCGTGGCCTGGCATCGATTGTGACTGACGGCCGCCGTGATCGTCTTCGGCCCGAAATCCGAGTTGCCTTTGGGAAGATTGGTGTAGGTGACCTTGATCGTCCGCCCTTTGGCGTTGGCCGGGGAAACAACCCGCGTCGAACCCGCGAGGTCGGGCAGTGTCCACGTCACGTCATCGGCATAGGCTTTCGGCGTGACGTCCGCTTCCAGAGTGAACTCGAGCTTGCCCGGCGCCGCCTCGCTGAAGCCATACTTGTCCTGGCCGTCCTGGGTCCGGATGGCCAGCTGTATCTTCTCCTGGCATGGCTCTCCGAACTCGGCCCTGATCGTGAGGCGATAGTCCACGTAGGACTCACCGTCGGGCTGGGAATCGCGCCATTGGAAGGTCTTGTTAAACCCGCCGGCGGCCAAAATCTGCTTCATCTCCTGCGGCTTGATCATCCAGGGCTCGGGACCCTGGCCTACGGCTTCCGACCCCAACTGCGATCCGCTCAAATACGGCAACTCGTCGTCGTTAGAGCCGATTTCGAGCGCGTCATAGCCGACATTCCACTTCGAGCCTTCCCCCGGCGGATAGTGAATGCCGAATCTGACCGGGATGCGGATCGTCACCGGACCCCGGGGGAAATCCCGCTTGTGCCACTGGCGCGCGCCCGAGCCCCCCTTTTGGGTGAACCACTGCCTGTAGCCTTTGATCCTGTTGATCCGGGTTTTCTGCGGAGTTCCCTGGACGGTGACGTTATATTCCGAGAGCTCCTTGTTGTAGATCATGAAACCCGAGGCTTCGGCTTCATAATCATAGGCGATGTAGCTCTTGATGTATTTTTTTTTGTTGCAGGGAATAATGCCGGACGGGTCGCAATAGGTCTCATTAGCTGTTTCCACGAGGGAATCCGTGACGAAGATCTTGACCGGAATGCAGAGCCTGGGAAAACCCGGCTGGCGAAACATGGCGCAGGGGTCATCCTGGGTAAACGGCGAAATCTGCGGCCCGGCGGGAAGCACGGCTCCCGCCATCGCCACGGCTAAAATCAAGATGAAACGAAATGCAGACCCCCGCGGCGTTCTTTTCATTTCAATGCCCCGAAAAGAATTTTTCATCTTCGTCCGTCCCCCCTCTCCCTCACTCCATCCGATAGCCGGCGAATTAATTTCCTGAGCAACCCTCCCCTCTCAACGCGGTCAGCGGATCCGCTTCAGGAGATACCGGTAGCTGATATTGATGGGCTTGCGCTTGTCCAGCTTGTATTTTTGCGCGGCGCTCTTTTTCGTGACGCTGAACGTCACCTCCCCGTCTTTCAGCGGCAGCTTATGATCGTGCGCCCGGTCGAAAAATTCCGCCGACTCGAAGTAATTGTCGCTCCAGCCCTGCTGCGATTTATCCTTGGACTCGAATTGAAGTTTCAGCTTATTGGTCACGATGATCCGGGTGACGACCATGGGCCAGTAGAGCTCGACGGATTTCTTGAACACGTCTCCCGGAAGGCTCTGCCCCTTCATGTTGGGCACGTCCTGGCAATTCTTGCAGCTGATCTTTTTTATAAAAAACACATCGGGGTCGAAATTGCTGGAATAGCCCACGGGAGCGGCGGCGGTGATCACGCCGGATTGATATTTCCAGACGCCCTTTTCCTTCTTTATTTTGAATCGGGCGACCATCGTGTAGTCGAAACGAACGCCGTAGTCCACGGTGATCATTTTCCAGGCTTCCTCGAGCTTGATGGTCATGAGCGCGCCGCCCAGGTCGTCGGTTTCCTGGCCGGTGAGTTTCACCTCCCATTCCTGTTCCTCGCCGACATTGAGTTCCGCCGGACGCGAGGTGCTGCCCTTGCCATTGGTCGTGTTGGTAAAGGTCACCGTATCCTTGTAAACTCCTTCCTTCAGGGTTTTGGCTTGGCTCTGGTTGATCGAGACGATGAGGCTGGCGCTGGCCTTGGGACTCAGGCTGCCCTGGGCTTGGGACAGGTCGAGCCAGGCTTCCTTCTTGGACACGGTGTAGTTGATCGGGGAACTCCCGGTGTTCTTCAGGGTGTATGTTTTCGAGGAGGGCTCGAACGCGCCCTGCTCGTTGGGGCCGCTCGATACGAGCCCATCTCCGGGCGTTACGGTCAGCACCCCGGGCTTGTCCTTGTCGGGCTGGCCCGCCCCGAGCTCCAGCCGGATGTTGAGCTTGTGGTCGCTGTAGCTTTTTCCGTCTTCCGTGGTGATCCGCCAGTGGAAGGCCTTCTCGGTTCCGCCGTCGGCCATGATCTTCTTCATCTCCTGGGGGGTGATCATCCAGGTTTCCAGGCCTTCGGCTCCGACTTCCATTCTGGACCCGCTGGTCGTGGGCAGCTCTTCGTCGTTTGTGCCGATTCCCACAGGGGAGAAGCCGATGTTCGACCCGCGCTCTTCCCCTCCGGGGTAATTCACGGTGAAACCCGCCGGACCGCGAACCGTCGCCGGACCCTGGGGGAAAACCCGCTTATGCCATTGACGCGCCTTGGAGCCCCCCTTCTGGGTGAACCACTGGTTGTAGCCCTCGATTGTGTTGATCCGAGTCTGGGCCGGAGAGCTCCGGGCCATGCCCTGAAATTGGGAGAAATCCTTCATGTAAAGAAGAAAGCCCACGGCCTCGGCCTCATAATCGAAGAGAACATAGCGCTTGATATACTTCTTTTCATTGCACGGCAGAGTGCCGGGGGGATCGCAATAGATGTCGCCGGTGACTTCCTCGGTGGTGTCCTTGATGTAAACTTTGAGCGGGACGCAGGACATGGGAAACCCCGGCTGACGGTACATCGCGCAGGGATCATTCTGGTTAAGCGACGGAATCTGCGGGCCTGCGGGATCCATGGAATCCGGCTCTCCCGAGTTTGCCTCGACCTCGGGGATGGCTTCGCCTCGCGGCTGTGAGTGTTCGGCCCGGGCGGAAGTCAGGAACACGAACCCGGCAACAAGAACAACTCCCAGCATCCCCACGGCTAAAATCAAGCCGAAGCGAAATACGGCCCGGCGCGGCGTTCTCTTCATTTTAGACCCCCTGAAAGAATATATTCGCTTTCGTCGATCCCTCCCCTGGGAGCGGAAGCGAAGCCCTTCGCGCCAGCCAATCATATCTTGGCCCTTTCGCCCGAGTCAAGAATGTGTAGGTCTGAACATGATGTGTCTGCTTTCAATCGATACTGATGGAAGCGGCGAGTCACACGGGCAAAAAAGTTCACCGCGGGGCTCGCACTGTGATAGGATGATGAGCTGTGAAAAGCCGAGGCTTTTTTTCAAGGATTGTTCTGGGGTTGATGGTGGCGGCCACCGGCGTCGGCGCCGGCGACATGATCACGGCCAGCCTAGCCGGGTCGCGGACCGGCCTGATGCTCCTCTGGGCCGCTTTTGCCGGCGCCCTCCTCAAATGGGTCCTTAACGAGGGCCTGGCCCGCTGGCAACTGGCCACGGGCGAGACGCTCCTTGAAGGCTGGGTCGCCCACCTGGGAGCCTGGATCCAGTGGGCATTTCTCCTGTATCTCCTCCTCTGGTCATTCGCCGTCGGCGGAGCCCTGATCAGCGCCTGCGGCGTGGCCGGCGCCGGGCTCCTGCCGCTCGGAGACCCTCATACCTCAAAGATCATCTGGGGAATCGTCCATTCCCTCATCGGGTTCGCCCTGGTCTGGTCGGGCAGGTTCAAGGCCTTTGAATATGTCATGTCCGGCCTCGTTGTCCTGATGGTCGTGGCCGTGCTGTTGAACGTCGTGCTCGCGGCCCCGAGTCTCGGGGCGATCGCCAAGGGCCTTTTCGTCCCGTCCATTCCTCGAGGACAGGAAGCCTGGCTGTTGGGCATCCTGGGCGGGGTCGGGGGAACAGTGACCATCATGTCCTACGGCTATTGGATCCGGGAGAAGAACAGGAGCGGCCGGCAGGGAGTCAAGGAGTCGCGCTTCGACCTCGCGGTGGCCTACGGCCTGACGGCGTTCTTCGGGGCGGCCATGATCATCATCGGTTCGAGGGTCCATATCACCGGCAAGGGCGCTACCGTAGCCTTGGTCTTGGCCGAGCAACTGGCCAAGGCCCTCGGCCCGGTCGGAAAATGGCTCTTCCTGCTCGGATTTTGGGGAGCTGTTTTTACAAGCCTTCTCGGCGTCTGGCAAGGCGTTCCGTACCTGTTCGCGGATTTTCTCTACCTGAGACGGGGTCGTTCCCTGGGCCGCGATCAGACCATCGACATCAAGAAAACGGTTGAGTATCGTGTCTTCCTGGCCGCACTGACGGTCCTGCCCATGAGCCTCCTCTGGCTTAATGTCCAGCAGGTCCAGCTGGCCTACGCCGTGATGGGAGCATTGTTCATGCCCCTGGTGGCCCTGACCCTGCTCCTCCTCAACAACCGCCGGTCGCTGATCGAACCCGGTTTCAGGAACAGCCGTGCGGTCAATATTCTGCTCGCCGCGACTCTGGCCTTTTTTTCCTATCTGGGCCTGAAGGAAATTCTTAACATCATCCGGGGTCTCAGCCCCATCGTCTCCGGCTGACCCACCGGCGTCGCGTACCCTTGGCGGCGGGCTTTACGGTCCGGGGCCTTTGTCATATAATCCGGGGCGATGGTCTTCCGGTTCGCTAAAAATCTTGCCGCTCCCTATCCCTGTGACTTTTCTTTCTTAACCCCCCTGAGGGTCGGACTCATTTCGGGTATCTTTATCTTCCTCTTCTTCCTCTTTCTCCAGCCGTTCGGCCTGGCCGCGCTCCCCGACCCGGTCCGCTTATTCCTTTACTCCGGGTACGGCTTTATGTGCCTCATCCTGATCGCCCTGAACAACATCCTTGGGCCGAGGCTGTTTCCCCGATTGTTTCGCGAAGAAAAATGGACCATCGCCAAACACCTCATTTTCGGAACCTGGATCATTCTGACCATCGGTTTGGCGTGTTTCCTGTTTACCAAGCGGGTTTTCGAGTCCGCGGGAATACCCTTGAAATCGCTCCATCTGTTGATGGTGGTGGGCGGTGCGCTGGCCATCGGCGCCATCCCCTTCACCATCCTGACCCTGATCGACCTCAACATGCTCTTGCGGCGCAGCGACCGGGCCGTGGCTGAAGCCAACGCCCGGATCGATGCCCCTCACCCTCCGCCCGCGCGGGCGCCCGTCGCCTCCGTTCATCGGGAGGTCGAGCTCCTGGCCGAAAACGGGAAGGATTCCCTCCGGTTCGCGGCTTCAGCCCTTCTCTACATTTCCTCGGACGAAAACTATGTGACCGTCCACACCAAGACTGAAAGGTCGATGGACGTCCTTCTCCGCAGCAGTTTGACCCGAGTCGAGCAGCAGCTCGGCGATTTCCGGCCCGGCTTCTTCCGCTGTCACCGGGCGTTCATCATCAATACCGCCAAGATCCGGAAAGTAGCCGGCAATGCCCAAGGGCTCAAACTGACTCTTGAGGACGTGCCCGTGTCCATCCCCGTGGCCCGGCGCTATGTCGAGGAATTCCGGCGCATCGTAGTGCCCCGGCTGTAGTCGCGCCCGTTCTTTCGATTCCGTATCCGCGCCGCTCCCCGGCCTTGCTCTTCGTCCCAAACGTTGTTCGTCGTCCCTCGAACCTTGTCGCCCGTCCCAAGGCCTTGACGCCCGTCACGGCGCCCCTTTACACGATCGACCGCAGGACTTATATCTGAAGCGGGCGGGTAGAAAGCTTGCCCAAGGAGGTTATTCATGAACAACAGAATGATTCGTCTGACGGCGGTCCTGATCCTGTTCGCGATCCTGGGGCTGCTCCATCCCTGCCCCGGCCAGGCCTGCTCGACGTTCGTCATGAGCAAGGACGGCCGGGTTCTCTTCGGCCGGAACTTCGATTTTTTCACCGGCATCGGGTTCGTGACGATCAACCCCAGGAACACGGCCAAGACAGCCCTGGTTTACCCCGGCAATCCGCCCGCCCAGTGGGTGTCGAAATTCGGCAGCGTCACCTTCAACCAGCTCGGCCGCGAGTTCCCCATGGGCGGCATGAATGAGGCGGGCCTGGTGGTCGAGTGCCTGTGGCTCTTTCAGGCGGGCTATCCCGCGGCCGACGCGCGGGCGACCTTGACCGAGCTGCAATGGATACAGTACCAGCTGGACAATTGCCGAACGGTCGAGGAGGTCATGGCCACGGACAGCCGAATCCGTATCCTTCCCAGCGCCACCAAGCTCCATTTTATGGTCAGCGACCCGACCGGGAAAACAGGCGTGATCGAATTCATCGACGGCCGGTCCGTGCTCTATGGACCGGATCGGCTGCCGGTCAAAGCCCTGGCCAACAATCCCTATGGGGATTGCCTGGCCGCCCTCAAAACCTTTCATGGATTCGGGGGAAGCGCGGCCATACCCGATTCCCCGGGATCCAATGAGCGGTTCGCCCGCCTGGCGAAAAGGCTCAAAGACATCGACGCCGGCCGAAGCGCGGTCGACGTCGGCCTGGGCTTCCGCCTGCTTGAGTCCGTTCGCTACGAAGGCGCTGAGAGCCCGACCCAGTGGCGCATCGTTTACGATCCGGTCGGCCTGGAGGTCCACTTTGAAACCAGGGACAATCCCGGCCGGCGTTCGATCCGGGTCAAGGCCTGCGACTTCAGCTGCGGCGGAGCGGTGAAGGTCCTGGACCTCGAAGCGAAAAACGCGGGAGACGTGACCCGGGCTTTTTCCGATTATTCGGCGGAGGCCAACCGGGAACACACCCGCTCCATTTTCAGCCTCTTCCAAAAAACGGGATATGCCCAGGATATTCCCGAGATGGCCATTGCGTTCGTCGGCGCCTACCCGGAATCGACCCACTGCCAAACCATGACGACGAAAACCGAGGGCAGCATCAGCAAATAGCAAAGGCCGTTCTCCCTTGACAGCCCGAGGACGCGGTTCTATTATTTTTCCGCCACAAGAATTAAAGGGCGGAGCGTGAATGGACATTCAGCCATCACGGAGAGGAGCGGGCTATTCCCGCTTTTATCCGACATCCATTTGCCGTAACAAAGGGGGATCGGACCATGAATCGCAAGAGGATCGTCCTAGCAACAATCCTGATCTCATCGGTTTGGAGCCTGGCCGTCCCGGGGCCCGCCCTGGCCCAAGGAGATAGCACGGCCCAGAAGATCATCCGGGACGTCCTGGGTATCGGCGGCGAAGGGCTGTCGCCGCTGATCCAGGAGGGCCAGGGCATTACCGGCTGCGGTTCGTGGGTGGCATCGGGAGGGAGCTATCGCGATCCGATGGCGAAAAAGTCGCCCGGGATCTGGCAGTTTGACAATCCCTCCGACCATGACCTGCGCCTGCTCGTTCCAGAAGGGACAACCAACGCGGAGGCGCTCAGAATCTATAAGGATGTCCGGGGCAAGATCGAAACGCGCGTCAGAAGCACTTTTAAACGGGATGCCGACCGGATCCTGAAGTCGATCAACCTCTATCCTCCCGAGCAATTGATGAGAGGCGTCGGCAGCCCGGAGGAGGCCATCGAAGCCCTCAGAACCCTTCCGCGCGGCACTCCGAACCTGGGCGGATTGGATCCCGAGGGCTTATGGACCAAAGGCCGGATGGAGTTCGCCCGGGCTTATGAAGGCAAGGGCCGGATCTTCTTCAACCAGGGCGGGGCTATGCGCCAGGGATTCGCCGATCTCGTTTCGGATGTCGTCAAGGGAGAGCCGGACGCGATCTTGAACACGATCCCCGGCGCCACCTCGAACGCCGAGGCCTTCGCCCAAAAAACATTCTATTCGCTCGTCGGAAAAAAAGACGAGGACATCGTCAAGAACCTCAAGCGCACTGAAGGCGCGCTCCAGAAGGCGCGAGGCCTGAGCGCCCAGGGATCCGTAAAATCCCGGCTCTATGACGAGATCCTGAGCCGCGTCGAAAGCGATCCCATGTATCTCGCCAAGCCCGAAGCCAGGTCTTTGATCTCGCGCTACACCAAGGAAGCGACCCTGGAAGCCCGTCTGCTGGAGAAGCTCCGGACCGCGGGCGACGCCGACAAGCAGTTGATCCTGCGCTGGCTCGAGGAAATGCGGGCCGGGGCGGGGGCCTGGCAGAAGCTGTGGACGGTGTTCGAAAAGGTTCCGCTCCAGGAGGCCGCCGTCGTCCTGAACGGGATTTTCACCTTCTACCAGATCTATGTCATCGGAGAGAAGCTCTACGAGGGCGACAAGATCGGCGCTTTGAAGGAGGCCGGAATCTGGGCGATCTTCGAAACCGCCGGGCTCGGAGCCGGCCTGGCTGCCGTGCTGGCCGATACGATCGTCGAATGGATCATGGACAAGGCCAAGTCCTTCGGCTACGAGCTCATGGCCTCGACCCAGGACTGCGGCGACCTCATGGAAGGCATCTTCACGGTCAAGGGCCGGGAGGTCAATATCCAGGACTCCAAGATCCGGCCGCTGACGGTGGACGATCTCGTCCTGCTTTATCAGAAGCCGCAGGGCATCCAGGATGCGGTCGCCGCCCGCGCCCGCCTGGCGTCGAGGCGGGGCTTCGGCGAGGAGACGGGCAAGAGCGACGAAGAAGTCGCCAAAGCGTTGATCAGCCGATGCTACAAGGAAATGCTGCTCAAGTGGAACGCCAAAAGGCGCGAGCTGGACCGGGAGATGGTCGGCCTCTGGCAACAGGTCGACAAGGGCCCGATCATGCTCACGGTGACACCCGACCCGGCGGTCTTCTCCCCCAAACGGAAGCCCTTCCCCTTCCAGGCCCGTGTCGAGACTCCTCAGACGGACATCGCCGGCATCGAAGGCCGGATGAAGGACATCCTGGACCGGCTGGCCGGGCCGAAGGAGCACAGCCAGGGGGCCGATTTCCGCTGGACGCTCGACGGCAAGCCCCTGTTCGGGTCGAGGGACCACATCGATTTCGAGGTCGAGTCGGCGGGCGAACACCTGCTCGAGGCCGAGCTGGTGTTCAAGATCTATTCCGGCTTGAACTATAGCCGCAAGCTGCCGGAGATCCGGCGCAAGGTCTCGGCGCCGTTCACCATAATCCTCAAGGAGGAGCCGGCGGCATCGGAAACAGAAAAATCCAAGGAGAAGATCAAAGAGGGAGTCCGTCCCGAAACGAAGAAGGCCGGCGAGCCGGCCGCCCCCGGAAAGAAAGCCGAAGCGAAGCCCGGGGCAAAGACAGAAACCGCCGAGCCGAAACAGCAGGGGAAAGAGGTGAAGGAGACCCAGGTCAAGCCCCGGGAACAGGCCGTCCCCTCGGGACAACCGGGAATCACGGAAGGGATTCAGGCGGTTCGATTCGACCTGCAGAACATCAAATTCACCGCTCCCACCAACTGGAAGCTGGAAAGCTCCGGATGGAGCAATCAAGGCTATTTTAGCGGCGCCCAGAACATACTGATCAGGCGAAACTGGAAAGGCGAGATCTGCACCAGTAAGTATAACCAGCAAACCAAAGACTACGACTACACTCCCTTGCCGAACGTCAATGAGGAGAATTGGGAATCCCTCCAGAAACAACCCAACACCCGGCGGACCTGGGAGGTCGGCGCCCGCATCCGTATCGGGCTGAAAAAATCCTCGAGCCCAAATCCCGCTCCTTCGACCGCCGGAGATCCCGCGTCCATCGGCCCGTTCAAGGGCGCCCTTCTTAAAAAGATCGAGCGGGCGACGCCCCCTTTTTTCGCGGTCATCAGCGGCAAATTGGTCTTTCAAGACTGGGTCTTGTTGATAGCTGCCGATACGCCAACGCATGACTATTTTTTTAAGTCCGCTCGGGATGTCGCGGCTCGCGAGGAACAAGAATGGAAGCGGGCCTATGCCGAAATGCAAGCTATCATTCCGACGCTCAACATCTCCGTGCCAGGACAAGCGGATACCAAAGCGCAGGCCGGAGCCGCGGGGACGGCTGCCGCCGGAGTGCTGGCCGTTGAGCTCAAGCCGCAGAAAAACGTCGCCCGGCCAGGCGAGAGCCTGAAGATCGATTCGACTCCGACCGGCGGCAAGCCTCCCTATGTATATGCTTGGACCGGAAGCCTCAAATCGGGCGCGGATAAGCCGGAGGCCGTCTTCAACTCCGAGCAGACGGGTGAACACAAGGTCGCCTTGAAGCTGACCGACAGCGAAGGAAAAACCGCTTCGGCCGAGACGACCCTGACCGTCTCCAGCCTGACCGCCCGGATCGCCATGAACCCTTCGGGCCGCAAGGTCGTCCTGGGCGACGCGCGCGGATTTCAGGTCGAGGTCCTGGACGGGAAAAAGAAGGCCGAAGGCGCGTTCGATTATCTCTGGCAGCCGCATCCCGAGGTGACATTCAATCCCTTCGAAGGCTCGGCCGCGACCTCGGCTGCATTCACTCGGATGGGGCCGGTCAAGGTCTGGGCCCAGGTTTTCCAAACGACGGAGGGACGCAAGCAGACCGTGGCCGAGTCGGACCAGCTCGAGCTCGAAGTCGTCGGTCCCAAGTTCTCGCTCATCTCCGACCCCCGGGATCCCTATGTCGGGCAGGAGGTCAAACTGACAGTCTCCTCGGAGCCGGCGATTCAAGATCCGCCGTGGGACTATTGGTGGGAGATCGCCGGAGACGCCCTGAACGCCGGGCCGGTCTCTCAGAACCGCGAATACACCTTCATCCCCAAGGACACGAAGGCCGTGACCGTGACCGTCCACGGCAAGGCCAAGGAAGGCGGAACGGACCTCGGCGAGAGGAAACAAACGGTCAAAGCCAGACTCTACGAGGTCAAGATCGGCAAGCCGGCTCTGCAGGGTCCGCCGCCCCGCGTCTGGAGCGAGAAGGCCAAGGGGCTGGTCGAGCTCGAACGCGGGATCGGGACGTTCCAGGACTTCACCCTGAGCGCCGATATCACTCCGAATCCGGCCGACGCTTCCTTGCGTTACCAATGGAAGGTCGAGCCCGAAGGATGCAGCGTGCTGAGCCCCGCCAGCCGGGAAACGCGGGCCAATGCCGGCCGGGGAGGATCCTACACATTCAACGTAACCGTAAGCGACAGCCGCGGAATCGTGCTGGGAAGCGGAGAAATCGACGTATCCATCACCGAGATCACTCTCCCGACCAAGGCCCAGGGCGCGGCCGAAAAGTTCGGCCAGGCCAAGACCCTGGCCGGGGAGTGCAAGCTGGACCCGGCCATCGCCGCCGCGGACGAGGCCGCCCAGCTCGACTCCCGCAACAAGGACGCCGCTCGCCTGGCCCAGGACCTCAAGGACATGAAGTCCAAGCTTCAAGATCTCCTGTCCCAGGCCCAATCGCTCGGACAGCAGGGTCGCTTCGAAGAGGCTTCGAAGGTGCTGGCCAAGGCCAAGGAGCTCTGCCCCGGCTATGCGCCATTGGCGGCTTACGAATGGCAGCTGCAGAACCTGCAGAAACAGAAAGGCCAGCAGCAACAGGCGCTCCAGCAGCAACAGCAGAAGCAGCAGGAAGCCAAGGATAAAGCCGACGCATCAGGCCAGGCCGAACAGCCGCAGCAACAGAAGGCTCAGGCGCCCCAACAACAGCCCCAGAAGACGACGGCCGCCGAGAAGGCGGAAGCAGAGGCGGAGGCCGATCGGACCGCCTCGGCCCAAAAACTCCAGCAGGCGGTCGAGCAGGCGAAACAGGGCAAATATGATGAAGCCATCCGCCTGGCAGAAGAGGCGCTTCGCCTTGACCCCGAGAACGCGAAAGCGGCCGGCAGGATCACCACCTGGAAAGCGCTCAAGCACCTCCAGCGAGCCGGAACCCTGGGAGAACAAGGCCGTCTCGATGAAGCCTACGAAGAGGTGAAGCAGGCCAAAAAGATCGACCCCAACAACCCGAAAGCCGCGGAATACGAAACGTGGCTGGACGGGCTGAAAAAACAGGAGGCCGACCGAAAAACGCAGGCGGCCAACAAGGCGGCTGAGGCCGAGCGCGTCAAACAAGCGGAAGCGGAAAAAGCCAAGCAGGCGGAGGCAGAACAGCGGAAAGAGGAGCAACGCCGGTCCGAACAAGCGCAGGCCGAAACCCAAGCGAAACAAAAAACCTCGTGGACAACGGAGCTGACGGGGACGTCGTGGCAAGGAGAGGCCGTTTCAGATACCCAGGGAGGCCAAGTGACCTGGCCGATCGCATTGACGATCGCCAATTCCAGCGCCATCACCGGCGAAATGACGGTGTCCTTCCCCGGGGATGATGAATCGAAGAAAGTCGGGATTCGAGGAAGCTACGATCCGAAGACAGGCGGTTTCGCCTTTCAATTCAATGTCGAGGAAGAGGGAGCCGTCTTCCAGGGGACATTGAGCGGTAAAGCCTCAAGCTCAACGTCGGCCCAAGGCACGATCGCCTGGAAGCTTTCGGGATTGGGAGAAAATATCGCGATCGAAGGAACCTGGCGGCTGACCCGGCGATAGCCGTATTGGATCCGGCTTTGAGGAGGATGACAATGAACCGAAAACTCGCCCTTCTGGGAATCCTGGCCGGGCTCATCATCATGCCGCTCCTCGGCCAAACTTCCCCGCAGATCAAGGAACCGGTCCTGATCAAGGCCGTCGATCCGGCCTACCCGAGCATCGCCCTGCAGGGACGGATCGAGGGCATCGTCGTCCTGGAATTCACCATCGGCGTCGACGGCCGGGTCTCCGACGTCAAGGTCATCAAATCCAAGCCTCTTCTGGACGAGGCGGCGGTCGAAGCCGTGAAGCAATGGCGATACAAGCCCGGCCAGATCGACGGCAAACCGGCGGCGTTCACGGGGACGACCAGCGTCAACTTCCGGGTCACTTCCAGCGACGCCGCCGGGGAACGGAGACAGACCGAAAGCGTCCCCCCTCCGACCACGCTCAGGATCGCCGCGCCTCAGATCGAATCGCCACCGATGGAAAGCTCAGCCTCTGCGACGCCGGCGGCCGACAGCCATCCGGACGCCGCGGGCCAGGGCGCCATCCCCGAAAAGATCCTCAAGCTGCTTGACGGAGGCCTGGCCAAGCGCAAAGGGCGCCAGGACATCTTCCTCTTCGTCGCGGGGCACTCGGTCCTGCCCGGCGAGCAAAACGAGATGTTCGGCGCGTTCAACATCAAGGTCAAGAGCGGAGACCTCGACCCTTCCAAAGTGGGATCCGGAAGACTGGAAGCCTATCTCTCCGTCTTCGCCCGATTCCATCCCTTGACCGCCGGAGCGCCCGAGGCCGCCATCCGCGAACTCCGGTTTCCCGGATATTTTTACATGGGAGAGGACCAATTCGACCCCAAGCGGGAGGACCTGTATTGTTACGGGTATTCGCTCCCCCCGGGCGGGTATGTGATGGCCCTCGCTGTCGCCACCAAGGACCTGAAAAGAATCGGCGTGACCTATTACGAATTCGTCCTTCCGGAAGCCTCCGGAACGACCGGATTGGATCTGACCTCCGTGGTGATCGCCAAGGACATCCAATCCTCTCCGGCCATGGGGCCCCGGCCGTACCTCAGCCTCGGTTCTTACAAATACCCCGGCCGGGAAATCCATCCCAATGTCGACGGCATGATCGGCGGCGGGGAAAGCCTGAAGATCATATTCGGAGTTTTGGGAGCGAAGAGAACCGCCCAGAAAAAGGTCAGCCTGGAGGTGTCCTACGAAATCCGGCAGGAGGATAAAAGCATCCTGTCCTTTCCCAAGGCGGCCGTGACGGCTCCTCTCGTCGAGGCTTCCCTGCCGCTGAAAACAAAGGGGTCTGGAAAAGCGGCGGCCAGCGTCGAGCTCCCCTCGGGCAACTACACGCTGGTGATCCGGATCCTGGACAAGCTCTCCAACAAGGCGGCCGAGAATAAAATCGACTTCTACAAACTCTGATTCATCCTCCCCATCGCCAACCCCGGGCGATCAGGGCGGATGCCTGGACCCCATTCGATCAGGCCGCGCCCCGGGCTATTTCCACTGCTTGCCGGGCTTGGCCCTTTCGCCGGAGTCAAGAATTCCGAGCGCGAAAATCGATTGTTGACGGACAGTCCGGCCGCGAGTATATAAAGGCTCGTGGATTCGATCGCATCCCTCGTTTCCGACATAAGGGCCGGGGCGAGCTTCGTCCCGGGGCTCCCTCGTTTTCTGCATCGAAGGATCACGCCCGAGCTGGCCCGTGCCATCCAACGAGTCCGGCTGAGCCGGCGTGAGGACGATTTCCTGAGCTTGGTGAAAAATTGCGTGTTCCAGAATCCGTCCAGCCCGTACCGGGCCCTCTTCCGCGCCGCAGGGTGCGAATACGGAGACCTCGAACGCCGCGTTCGCTCCGGCGGATTGGAGAAGGCCCTGGCCGAGCTCCTGGCCGAAGGGGTCTATCTCACGGTCGAGGAGTTCAAGGGACGGCGCGAGGCGCGCCGCGGCGGGCTGGCCGTCCCCTGCGGGCCGAACCTCCTCCGCAATCCGAATTCCATGGCCAACATTTTCGCCAGGACGAGCGGCAGCCGAGGCCCTGCGACTCCGGTGATGATCGACTTCGATTTCATCGCCGACTGCGCCGTCAGCGCTTGCCTTCTCTTCGAGGCGCACGGCGGGATGAGCTGGGTCAAGGCCGACTGGGAGGTGCCGGGCGGCGGGGCGATGTTCCGTCTCCTGAAGCTCAGCCGATTCGGCCGGCCGATGGACCGCTGGTTCTCCCATGTCGATCCCGCCTCGCCCGAGCTCCATCCCCGCTACCGGTGGAGCGCGCGCGTCCTTCGCTGGGAGAGCGTATTGGCGGCCGCCCCGCTGCCGGCCGTCCGTTACGTCCCTCCGGACCGGCCGGAGCCGATCGTTCGCTGGATGAGAGGGATTCTCGACTCTGACCGGACACCGCTCCTTTTCACCTTCCCGAGCTCAGCGGTGAGAGTCGCCCAGGCTGCGGCCGAGCTCGGTCTGAGCCTTGAGGGCGCCCGGTTCCTCATCGGAGGGGAGCCCGTCACGGACGCGCGGATGGCCACCATCCGTTCCGCGGGGGCACAAGTTATCCCCCGTTACGGGACCATCGAATTGGGACCGGTGAGCTACGGCTGTCTCGATCCCCTCTCCCCCGACGACACCCACGTCAACCTCGACCTCCTGGCCGTGATCCAGGCCGGGCCCCAAGGTCCGCCGGCCGGGCTTCCGGCCCAGGCCCTATTCGTGACCGCCCTGCGGCCGCGGACTCCTTTCGTCTGCATCAACCTCAACCTCGGGGACGAGGCCGTGCTCGAGCGGAGACGCTGCGGCTGTCCCCTGGAGGGGGCGGGCCTGGACGTCCACCTCCGCGGCATTCGAAGCTTTGAAAAGCTGACCGGAGCGGGCATGACCTTCATGGACACGGACATCATCCGCGTCCTCGAAGCGGACCTCCCGGCGCGCTTCGGAGGAGGGCCTACGGACTACCAGGTGGTCGAGGAGGAAGACGAGCGCGGCCGGTCCGTCCTCAAGCTCATCATCCATCCCCGGCTCGGAACGGTCGATCCCGGCGCTGCGGCTGGGTTCTTCCTGGAATGCATCAGCCGCGGGTCCGGCGTCGAGCGCGTCATGGGACTGACCTGGAAGCAGTCCGGCCTGGTCGAAATCGAACGGCGGCCGCCTGTCCAGGGGGCCACCGGCAAGATCCAGCACCTGCTGTTGCGGCGCAAAGCCTGAAACCCGCTTCAGGAATTCAGCGGCTGAAAGCTCCCCTCGGACCTTCGTCCGCATCCTGATTCCGGCCAGCCAGCATCTCGAGGCGCCGGGCGGCACGGACCGGGTTGAAGATCCCGCAGACACAAGGTCGGGCGAGCCGCCGCCCGGCCTCTTCGGCGGTCAGGCCGCCCAGTCGGATTCGCCGGACGACGTCCCGGACAAGATTCGGCGAGACGAGCCCATGGCCGCACATCGTCGTCACGTCTAGGATTTCAGGAGGGGGAAGCCGGTCGACGCGGCCGTGAACGCCCAGCGAGGCGGAAATGGTATGGGGCTCGAGACAGGCGCACTCGGCGGCCCGCAGGAGGCCCTCGAAGAGCCCGGAGACAACGACCGAAATCCCCAGATCCGCCTTCCGCAGCTCGTCCAGGAATTCGGCCGCGCTCTTCTTGTCGGAGAAGACGGCGTGTACGACCGATTCGTCGCGTACTCCGGCCAGCAGGTCTTCGGCCGCCGCGGAGAAACATGACCCCTGCCGGATGTCGCCCCAGTTGACCGGGCGGTGCCGAAGAGCGATTTCCAGAAACCGTCCAAGACGCGGCCCGGAACCGTCCTTGTTCACGCCCTTGGCGCCGATGGACAAGATGACCCAGTCGTCCTGGAGCGTCTGAGAGAGACCGGCGCGATGGAGGGAGTGCGACATGGGACTAGCTTCCGTCAGGCCTCGAGGGATAGCGGGGGCGGCCCAGCCCGACATTGACCTTGCCGTTCGGCCTGGGGGAAAAGCCCATCCGGCGGAGCTCATCGAGCAGGGGGCCTTCTCCGTCCGAGGACCAGAGACGGCTCACTCCGAGGCTGAACACCGTGTCCAGGTTCCCGGCTTCCTCGATCAGCGTCCGCAGGACCTCGGCCAGGCGGGCGGACTCGACCCTCAGTTCGATCAGGGCGGAAAGAACCCTCTCTCCCAGAATGTCGGGTCTGAGGGCGCCGGTGTCCCTGTCGTCCAGGAGGGCGGTGAGGGGATTGCCCTCCTCGAACTCGAGCCTCAGGGAGGCGCAGACCCTGGTCACGCGTTCGATATCGACAAAAGAGGCGGAGAGCGAAGGGCGCCCGATCTCGATGGACACCCCGCAGATGCCGGATGGGAAACGGCCGGTCACGTCGTTGGTTTTCATCTCCTCGGTCCCCCGGCCGGGCACTCCCGTGACTGAGTGGACCGTGCCGGGGTCGCTGAACAGGCTCCTGATGAGGCGCGGCCAGGCGAGTGCTTCCGGACGAAACGCCTGGGCCGGGCATCCCGCCGAGCGGGCGCACGTCCCGCATTCGACGCAGCGGTCGCGGTCGATCTCGACGCCGCGGCCGTCGTGACGGACGATGGCCCCGACCGGACAGACCGGGAGGCAGGCGTAACATTCCCGGCAGGCTTGACTGTCGTGAATCAACGGATCAACCTTCCGCGCTCCAAACCATGCCGGCATATTAGCCGGGGCAAGCGGCGCTGTCAACATTGGGACGACAGCCCGCGGGATGAGGCCTCACGCTTCGGCTGAGCCTGAAAATCGAGGCCGGGGTGAAATATGGTAAAATTGATAAATATCGTCAAAGGAGAATCATGGGTCTCCCAGACGGGACGGAATTCAAGAGCATGGAGAACCGCTACCTCCGGATAAAATAGATTTATAGAACAAGGCGGGCCCGACCCGGCCAAGCTCGCCCTTCGGCCGGCCGGCTCGACTCCGTCAGCGACTGGTGAACACCCCGCCGGCGCGTCCCCGTCTTTTTTATTGGTTCTCTTCCATCTTGTGTGGGTAGCAAGCGTCGTTGCTTTCGTTGTGTCCATCCAAGGCGCTCTTCGGCACCGGAATCGCCCCCGGCCCCCTGGGGAACCAGTCCCGTCGGTTCCCCCCGTCGGAAAACCGACGGGTCCCTCCTCCGCTATGGGGGCCTTGGGGCGAATCCGGCGCCTTATTCCTCGCCCGGTCGCTGTAGAATACTCCTCCCGGCTTTAGGCTGAATTTCACCAACCCACACTTAATGGAAGAGAACCTTTTTATTTAACTTCCACGACCGGCAGCAGGACGTGCGAGGGATACTCCGCCGTGTGATAGATCTTTTGGGCGGCCTTGCGGAATTTCGTTTCCTTCTCGTTATGCCCGCCGGTGTTCAGGTTGCGGGAGAACATGGGGAACATGGCCGAGGCCACTTCGACCCGAATCCGATGTCCCTTCTGGAAGGTGATGCCCGTCTGCCACATGTCGAGGTTGAACGCGTAGACCTTGTCTTTTTCGAGCGGCTCGGGCTTGTCCATCCCGTTGCGGAATCGGGCCCGCAGCGCGCTCCGGACGAGATGGAACACCTCGCCCTTGTCGTCGACGTCCATCAGGGTCACGTACCAATCGGTATCGGGAGCGTCGGACGAGGCATACAGGACGGCCGACACCGGGCCGGCGATCGACACCGGCGCGTCGAGCGGCGCCGTCTGGAAGACCAGGATGTCGGGCCGGGCGTCGGTGACGCTCTGGTGGAAGGCCTTGGCTTTTTTCTTCTGCTCCTCGACATCCACCGACTTGTCTTTCTCCTGCCGGACTTCCTCGTCGCTCTTGTAGTAATACTCCGGCCAGGGCGTCGGGTGGGCCGGGTCGTAAACGTATTCTTCATATCCTCTCACCGCAGCCGGGCCGCTTCCCGTCGCGGCCTGCCCGGGCGCGGACGCGCTCAGCGCGCCGTCGCCCCGCGACGAGTTGGCGCCCTTGTCGGCCGCCAGGTAATATTTCGTGAACCGCGTTTCGGGAAGAGGATAGCTCGGACCCTTGAGCCACTTGTTCGAAAACATGGCAAAGACCTGAACCAGCGGCTCCTCAAGAATCTTGTTGTCGATCCCTTTCAGCCAATAATCGAACCAGCGCACATACAGCGCCTGAAGGTCGGGGGCGGCTTCCTTTCCGAAGTCGAAGTCGCCCAGCCGGGAGGACGACTGGTCGGTATGGCCCCACGGGCCGAGAATGAGCTTGATGGATTTATTCCGGGATTGTTTCAGGGCGGCGTAGTTGAGCTTGCTGCCGATGCCGTCGCCGTCGAACCACCCGGACTGGAGGAACACCGGGATGTCGAGCGTCTTGAGCTTGTCCATGAAATTGGCCCGGGCCCAATAGGCGTCGTTGGTGTTGTGCTTGATCCACTGGCGCCAGTAGGCGTTTTTTTTACCCAGTATCTTCTTATCCAGGTCGATGACCGGGAGCGACAGCAGGATCTTCTCGTATTTGCGCTCGTTGATCTGAGCCATGGCTTTACCCGAAAGCTCGCCCGTGGCGCCCGTCTCCAGGATTTCCGCCCACCAGAACGCGCCCAGGATGAAAAACGAGCCGTACTCGTAGGGAATGTTGTAGAAAGGGTCGGGCGGGGCCACGTTGGGGATGATGGTCGTCAGGTGGGGCGGTTTTTCCGAGGCGGCCCACAGCTGAACCCAGCCCACGTAGGATCCGCCGATCATGCCCACTTTGCCCGATGACCAGTCGCGGCCGGCCAGCCATTCAACGGTGTCATAACCGTCCTTGGGCTCGTTGACGAACGGCTCCCAGCGGCCCTCGGACCCGAATCGGCCGCGGCAATCCTGGATGGCGGCCGCGTAGCCGCGCCGGGCGTAATAAACGCCGATGATTTCGGACATATCTTTTTTATAAGGCGAGCGGATGAGGATGACCGGAAGCTTTTCGGGCGCTTTGGCCGCCGCGGCCCCCGCGGAAGTCTGGGGGACGGGAAAATAGAGGTCGGTGGCCAGCCGGACGCCGTCCCGCATGGGGATCATGACGGTTTCCCGGCGGGAATCAAACACCGGGCGCGACAGCAGCGGGTCTTCAGCGCCGGAGGCCATGAGCTGTTCGTAGCCCTCCCGAACGAATGCGGCTTTCTGAACCGGGACGCTCAGGCAGGCGACATGAAAGCCGGGATCGGCCCAAAGCTCGATCTCGATCCCGAGGATGTTGAGGGTGTAGCGCAGGAACTCGACGTCCTTGCCCTTGACCTCGCGCCATTCCTTTCCCTTGTACTCGAGGTCGAAATCCATGAACTTCGAGGGGATGAGGTACCGGGAAAACTTCTGGACTCCTTTTTTCTGCATATCGTAGGCGCGGAGCATAAAGCTGTAAAAAACAGGGCCGTAGTTATCATCCAGGATGTGTCCCGGGGTCATCTTGACGCTGTATTTCTCGCCCGTGGACTTGACCACGAATCGGGCGGTGTCGACTTCCCTCTGAACGGTCACCGTATCGGTGGGAGCCACCATCTCCATGGATTGCCACTCGCCGAGGATGTCCGGCTCGATTTTCAAGATGTTTTCCGTCTTTTGTCCGCCCATGGACAGGGTGAACTTGCGTTCATAGCGTCCCTCGGCCGTGAGCGAGTATTCGATGCGGCCGACTTCCGACTCCATGACAAAGAGCTTGAAGACTCCTGTTTCCGGATACCCGGACATCGGCGCGGGACGGATCGGCTGGGCTTTGGCTTGGGGCGCGGGGGCCGGGGCGGCGGGCTTCTCTTGTCGGGCCGCGGCCGGGAGAGTCAGCCCCAGAGCTAGGATGCCCGTGACCAGGGCCCAAAGCAAAACTCGATTGTGTTTGAACATCAGGATTCCTCCTCCGCTCGCGCAGGATACAGATTATGATAAAAGACCTTCCCTTGGGTCTACGAAAATCCAGCCCGAGAGTTTAGGCTTCTCGGTCCGGAGGATGCGTGGGGCTTCCGGACGAAGGCGCTTCTGGTTCCGGATCACTCCCCTTGCCCATTCTGCTTTTCAGAACACGAAGGTTCCGGGCAAAGAGACGGACGTCTTCCGAAACGCCGAGCGGGGCGAACTTGTCCCGGATGTCCTTCCAGATACGCTCTTCCTTCTCCAGAGGATCTTGAAGCATGGCTTCGGTTTCGGGGCGGGAGAACACAACGCCCGTTCGTTCATACTTCAAAAATCCTTTGTTTTCCGGACAGACTTCCTGGCATTTCAGGCATCCCATCAGACAGCGGGGCGAGGGAACGGGCATGGTATCGGGGATCGGCTCGGGTGACTCTGAAAAAAGCGTGTAGCATCGCTCGGCATGAAGCATGAATCGGGCTGAAGTGATGGCTCCCGTCGGGCAGGCATTCAAACAGGCTCGACAGCTGCGGCAACGCTCCAGGTCGCGGCTTTCGATGTCCGGCAGCTCTCCCTTGGGGGCGGCGGGAAAGCCGGTGGCGAGAGCGATAAGCTGGATGTAGCTTCCCCATCCCGGGACATAGCCGAGGTTGTTCTTCCCGTAGCGGATCAGCCCGGCCCAAGCGGCCAGGGATTTCAGCGGCACGCTCACCAGATCGACTTCAGAGGGTGATGCGCCAAAGTCGGCCCGCAATTGAGCACAAACCCAGTCGAAGGTGGGGCGATATTCCTCGTAGGTTGGCGGCACGATAAGTTCCTGGTCTCCGTCCTCAAATTGAAAAGTCACGATGTGAGCGGGCCGCGGAAGCGCCAGCAGAATCATGGCCTGGGGCCGCTCGACCTTGCACCCGTCTAGATACCGGAATCCGCTCAGGCTCTCTTGAACAAATTTTGCGTCGAGCGCGCCTTCGGCTCTGAGGCGATCGAGCCTGTCGCGCACCGCCGGCAGGACGTCAATTCCGACGACGGCCGACCGCATCCCATTTTTCAACGCCCAGTCATGAATTTTTTTTGCGGTCATAACCTGCTCCTCCAGAGGCCCGCCGGCCCGGTCGGTCCCCCGCTTATGTAACTATCATTATTATTTATGATAGTTACATGTTGCATTTTAGGGAAATTTGTTGTAATTGTCAATAGGGAGATTGATTATTACCATGAACACCGCCCTCTGGACTGAATTCGTCAACAGCGACCGGCACGACCACCTCGGAACCGGAAGGCGGGAAGATTCGCTCGACGACCCGGCCTGGCTGGACCGCTTCTTGAAGCGATGGGGTCTGGAGTTCCCCCGAGTGTCCCGGGAGCGACTCGTCGGCGCCCTTCGGAAGTTTCGCTGTTTCCTTCAACACGAAGCGGAGAACATCGCCTCCGGCCGGCCCGTCAAGCCTGAAAACCTTCATGGATTGAATGCCTACCTGGACAGCTCTCCTCTTGTCCGAAGGTTGGACCTCGGACAAAGCCGGGCCGAGGTCCGGCTGGAACCCGTCCGGCGGACGGTTTCTTCGATCCTGGGCGAGATCGCCTTTTCATTCGCCGATACGATCGCCAACGGCGACGCCTCAAGAATCAAGGTCTGCGGCAACAAGGACTGCCGTTGGATTATCTACGACAACAGCAAAAGCAAGACCCGCAAATGGTGCGAGTCGACCTGCGGCAACCTGATGAAGGTTCGCCGCTTCCGTCAAAAACGCCGTTAGGGATAGTCCAGGCCGGCCGGACAGATTTCCATCCCCCAAGATAGGAGTAAGTCCCATCTCATATTCTGCTGTGACCTCGGTCAAGCGGCAGCACAGCCGGATGTCATCCCGGGCCCTCGTTTCTCGCGCCGGAGAATCATGGAGAACACCATTAGTCATAGCGCGCTTGTAACCTTTTATGGAGTTCGAACGTATTTACTATACAAATCACTGCCTGTAGGAGAATTGACAAATGACCAAGGCCCTCAGACTGATCGTCCTGCTGTTGCTTCTGGCCGCCGCAGTGTTCGCCGCCGAGATCCCTCCGGCTAAAAGCTACACCGTGTCTCCCGCCGCTTCCAAGATCCAAATCGACGGCCTCCTCGACGAGCCGGCTTGGCAGCACGCAACGGTGATCAGCGTCGACACGGAATGGCTGCCCGGCGACAACATTCCCGCCCCGGTTAAGACCGAATTCCTGGTGACCTTTGACCGGTCCAACCTGTACCTTGCCTTCCGCTGCTTCGACCCCGAGCCGAACAAGATCCGGGCCCACCTGATGGACCGGGACGCCACCGACACCCTGATCCAGGACGACCACATCAGCGTGCTCATCGATTCCTTCAACGATGAGCGCCGGGGCTTCCAGTTCCGCGTCAACCCCCTGGGAGTCCAGGCCGACGCCAACTTCAGCGAACTGGAGGGCTACGAGGATTTCTCCTGGGACGCCATCTGGGCCTCGGCCGGTAAGATCACAGATTGGGGCTACGCCATCGAGATGGCCATCCCCTTCAACCAGCTCCGTTTCGCCCAGTCCGAGCAGGCCCAAACCTGGGGCTTTGCGGCCGAACGCTCCTGGCCGCGCAGCGTCCGTCATCGAATCACAAGCCACCCCCGGGACAGGAACCGCGCCTGCCTCCTGTGCCAGATCAACAAGCTGACCGGGTTCCAGGGGATCTCCCCGGGCAGCAACATCGAGATCGATCCCACCCTGACGGCCAACCGGACAGACGCCATGGACCCGGCCGGTTTCCCATCCGCCGGGCTCGAGGCCGGCGAGATCAAGGCCGATCCGGGCGTGACGGCCAAATGGGGTATCACCCCCAACCTGATCCTCAACGGCACGATCAATCCCGATTTCTCCCAAGTTGAAGCCGACATCGCCCAGCTCGACGTGAACACGCGCTTCGCCCTGTTTTACCCGGAGAAGCGGCCCTTCTTTCTCGAGGGGAACGATTTCTTCCTGACTCCCATTCCGGCCGTCTTCACCCGGACGGTGGCCGATCCGCTGTGGGGTGCCAAACTGACCGGGAAGCTTGGCCGGAGCGCCCTGGGGGTCTTTTTCGCCCAGGATCAGATCAACAATATCATCTTCCCCTCGAACCAATGGTCCTCGTCCGCCTCCCTGGACGACAACGTGTTCGGGGGGGTGGTCCGCTACCGGTACGACCTGGGACAGGGATCGACCCTCGGCCTGCTGTATACCGGACGCTCGGGCCATGAATACGGAAACCACGTGGGCGGCGCGGACGGCTTCATCCGGCTCAGCCAAACCACCGACATCGCCTTCCAGTACCTTCACTCCGAAACCATGTATCCGGAGGCGATCGCCCGGGATTACGGACAGAAATCCGGCTTTTTCGGGGGCGACGCCCTGTTCGCCCAGTTCTCTCACCGGACCCGGGATTGGCAGGTGTTCGGCGTCTACGCCGACGCCGGCACCGGATTCAGGGCCGACTCAGGATTCCTGCCCCGGGTCGACACCAGGACCGTGGACGTTCAGGTCACCCGGCTTTTCTGGAGCAACGGCCAGAAATGGTTCAACCGGTTCATGTTCTGGGTGCGCGGCTACTACATCGGAGATCACACCGGCCGGATGACCGATTCCCGTCTGGCCTTGGGCGGCACGTACGAGGGCCCGCTCCAGAGCCAGGTGACGGCCATGGGACGCTGGAACAAAGAGTACTTCAGCGGCAGGACCTATGACGTCAGCGACCTCTACCTGGGCTTGGTCATGAAGCCGGCCGGGGGGATGAGCTACGGAGTCGAAGCGAACTTCGCCCGGGCCATCGACTACAACAACGTCCGGCCCGCCGACGCGATCCGCCTGGGCCCGATGGTCGAGCTCGGCTTGGGACGCCACCTCAACCTAAACCTGTCCCACAGCCTGGAGAGGCTCGCGAGCGACGGCTTGCGGACCTACACGGCCAACCTGACCCAGGCCCGGGTTATCTACAATTTCAGCACCCGGGCGTTCCTCAGGGCCATCGTCCAATACCAGGATGTCGACCGCGTGGCAGAGCGATACCTCTCGCCCGTCGACCCCAGGCCGCGAGGGATCTTCACCCAGTTCCTCTTCTCCTACAAGATCAACCCCCAGACCGTCCTATTCCTGGGCTACTCGGACAACGCCCTGGGGCTGCAGGGGATCGATATCACCCGGATTGACCGGACGTTCTTCCTCAAGATCGGATACGCCCTGGTGATATAGAGCCGGTTCTCAAAACAGGCCGCGAAGCCGGCGCTTCAGCCGTTTTATCGTCGCCGCGGAATCGCTTGAAAGGACGCGGCTCATCCGGTATGATACTCTTCCTGTCGGCGAAGCGGATCATCGATCCCGCGTTAGCCGGGCGAGACCCGATGGAAGACACACAGAAGAAAAAGCACGTCGTTGTTCACATCATTCTGGCCGCGCTATTTTTGGCCGCCCTCGTGTTCCTGACCGTACAATACGGCCCGGTCATCACCCGCATGTTCAGCCGGCCGCAACAAACGCGGGAGTATCTCCTGTCGTTCGGCCTGGCGGCGCCGCTCGTCTACATTCTCTTCCAAATCTTGCAGATCGTCATCGCTTTTATCCCCGGCGAAGTGGTGCAAATCGCCGGCGGCTATGTCTTCGGCACGGCCCTGGGCACGCTCTATTCCCTGATCGGCGCCGCCCTGGGCACGTTCATCGTCATCCTAATAGTTCGGGCCGTAGGCTTTTCCCTGGTGAGGCTCCTGGTGCCAGCCAAGACGCTCGAGCGGTTCAACTTTGTGGTGAACAGCACCCGCTCCGACTTGGCCGTATTCATCCTGTTCCTCGCCCCCGGCCTGCCCAAGGACACCCTGACCTACATCGCCGGCCTCACGCCCATCAAGCCGCTCAGGTTCGTGGTGATCTCCGTCCTGGCCCGCTTTCCAGGGCTCCTCGGCTCGGCCTACGTCGGCGCTCACCTGGCGAAAAAAAGCTACGGGCCGGTGGTTATCGTCTCGGCCGTAACCCTTGTCCTGTTCATTCTGGGGTTGATCTTCAAGGACAAGGTTATCGAAAAGGTCCGCGGCCGTTGGCCGGGACGGCAGGCCGCCGATTCACCCCCAGACCCGCCGCCGCCCCAGCCCTAGCCCCGTCGTTTCATTCCTCCGGCATCATCAACCGAAGGCTGGATTTTCCAGCTTAAAATAGGGCAAAATACCCGATAATGAACCTCCCGGCACCCTTGGGCCATTGCGGATGGAGTCGCCCACTATGGCCCTGATCAATATCGGCGCGGCCCTGGACAAAGCCTGGGCCGAGAACACCACAGTCATCCGCCTGACCCGCGCCACGCGACTGGCGATTTTCAGCGATATCCACCGGGGCGCGGGTGACGCCGCCGATGATTTCAGCCACAACAGCCGCGTCTTCGGCCGCGCCTTGGATTTTTATTACCGGAACGGATTCACATACATCGAGCTGGGCGACGGCGACGAGCTTTACGAGAACAGGCGCTGGGCCGATATCGTCCGGACCCATCCGGACATATTTCGCCGGCTGCAGATGTTTCACGCCGCGCGCCGGCTGTACTACATCCTGGGCAATCACAATCAACCCTTGGCCAATCCCGCCCGGCGGTGGAAATTTCTGGCCCGGGCTCGGGGTCGCTTCCCCGGTCTCTTTCCCGGACTTTCCGTTCATAGGAGCGCCCGACTGGGTGATCGGATATTTTTATTTCATGGGCATCAAGGGGATCTTCTCTCCCAGCGATTCTTCGAACCCGTGGGACGCTTTCTGGTAAGGTATGTCTGGAGGTTTCTCCAGGTGTCTTTCGGCCTCCGGGACCCCACCAGCGCCGCTCAGAACATCCGCAAGAAAACCAAACTGGAAGGCGGTTGTCTGGAATGGGCCCGGCGTCGCGGACGGGTGGCTATTTTCGGCCACACCCACCGGCCGCTATTCATGTCCTTGAGCCGCAAGCAGCGGCTCGAAGGCCAGGCGGACAGGCCCTATCTTTTTAATCCGGGGAGCGGCGTTCACCCCGAATGCGTCACTGGCCTTGAGGTCAATGGTTTGACCATCGCTCTGGTCAAATGGTTTGCGCCGGCGGGCGGCCGCGGCCGGTTCGGTCCCAGGGTCAAACGGCAGGTCCTGCTGCGGAAGCGCCTCAAAACGATCCTGGCCCGGCTCGGGACGCCCCGGGGGTGAAGGCCACTTACCGCCCAAAAAAACGCTTGAAATTTTGCGGTCATGGTGATGTAATTTTGACAGCCGACGGCTCGGCCCCGCGGCCATGACGCCCAGGCTTCCCGAAGGAGGAACAGTATGAACAAAGCATTATCAATCATCCTGATCGCCGGCCTGTGCCTGGCCGGCTTGAGCTGTGCTTCTATGAACAAGAGCCAAAAAGGCGCGGTCATCGGCGGCGCCGGCGGAGCCGTGGTCGGCGGCATTATCGGCAAGCTGGCGGGCAACACCATCGTCGGGGCCCTGATCGGCGCGGCCATCGGCGGCGCGGCCGGCGCCTTCATCGGCAACTACATGGACAAGCAGGCCGCAGAAATTCAGCGCGACCTGGAGGGAGCCCGTGTGGAGCGCATCGGTGAAGGCATTAAAATCACCTTCAATTCCGGGTTGCTGTTCGATCTGGACAAATCGGAACTCAGGGAGCAAAGCAAGCAGAATTTGAATAACCTCGGCAATATCCTGAATAAATACGAGGATACGAACATCCTCATTGAAGGCCACACCGATTCCACGGGAACGGAAGAGTACAACATGAAATTGAGCAAAGAACGCTCAGAATCGGTGGCTTCCTACATGGGACAGATTCAAGTTAAATCCACGCGTTTTACCGTCGTGGGCTACGGCGAAATGCAGCCCATTGCCACCAATGACACCACGGATGGCCGACAGCTGAACCGGCGCGTGGAAGTGGCCATAATGGCCAACGAAAAGCTGAAAAAAATCGCCCAGGAAAAAACTCAGGGAAACGGATTCGCCGGATTGTTTTGAGGCGCAAAATATAGCCAATTCAAGAAATCCTCAGAATCCAATATATTGAACGGGGGTGACCTCCCCTCAAGGGAGAAAAATCATCGCCGAAATCACCTTTAGGGGTGATTGACCTTTATTGAGGCCGGAACGATAAATAATAAAGCCGATATTTGAATTCCAAGGCCCGGCGCGGAGGACTGAAGACTCGGAGCGAGGTAGGCTGTTTTTTTTAGAGAAACATGATTCCCCGGGGGCTGTAATCCATGATATCGGACATCCGAGGAGTAGGAAGGAAAATCCATGAGTAACGAGGACAAAACCGGAAAAGGTTTTCTAGACGAGCTTGAGTCCCTGTCGAACGACTCCGAGAAAAAGCCCAAGAAAATGAGCGCGGTGGACGAAGTCGAAAACCTCCTCAAAACCACCCTCTCCGAAGTGGGCATCAATGCCGAGAAGCTGAGGGCTTCGGTCAAGGCCATGGAGGCCGAGAAGAAAAAAGAACATGACGAAATGGACAAGCTCGACTCCCTCCTCGAGCCGATTCACAAACCGCCCCATGAAACGGCCCACGATTTCCTTCGGTCCACCGTCCATGAAACGGTCCACGAGCCGGTTCATGAGCCCGTCGTGGAGTCCTACCACGAACCGGTCCGCGAGCCCGTCAAAGAGAAAGAACCTTTTACCCCCCCCCGGGCTCAGGAACGGGCGGAGATCTTCGAGAAGCCCAAACCCTCGGAAAAAGATGTATTCCCTCCTATGCCCGAGAAAAAGCCCGGTGGAGCACGGCCCGCTCCTCCGCTGAAGAGAGAACGCCTTGAGGCTCCGGCCAAGAAGCCAGACGCCATTTTCGACGCTTACGCCGACAAGCCTAAGAAGAAATTTCCGGTGGCTCTCGTTGCCCTGGCCGCCGTGGTGATCATCGGAGGAGCCTCGGCCGCGTTCCTATTAAAAAAGTCGGGGAAGAGCGAAGTGATCGCCGCGCCCAACCCCATAGTGACGCAGACGAACGCCTCGGATTCCGCCGAATCGCTCAATTCGACGCTGAGCCAGAATCCCGCCGAGTCAAATTCGAACGCGCCTCAATCGACCCCGGCCGAAAAAACAGACGCCGGGGCACTCGCATCAAAAAGAAATGCCAACACCTCGACGCCCCCGACCTCTAAACTTTCCGGTCCCTCCGTCACCACCCAGACCGGCCAGGCCACGGAAAGCACCGGGGCGCCCTCCGAACCCATTCAACCCATCGTTCCCGTAACGACTCCGCGCGTTCAGGAAGCGAAGCCGACGCCCACACAAACGATGGCCGCGGACAACACGGCGGGACGGTCGGCCGCGGACAACACGGCTGCGACCGAACAGCCCAAAAAAGCCAGGCTGGGCGACCTCATCCCCTTGGAACAAGTCGACACCCAGCCCGTGGTCCAGCAGAAAGCCGAGGCGACCTATCCGGCGCTCGGCCGGAGGATGGGCATCGAAGGCACGGTCATCGTCAACGCCCTGGTCTCTGAAACGGGAGACGTCATCCGGACCAACGTCATCCGTAAAATCCAGGGCGGCACAAACTACGGGTTCGAAACGGCCAGCGAAGACGCGGTCAAAAAATGGAAGTTCAAGGCGGCCATCAAGGACGGAGTCAACGTCAAAACCTGGATGCCCGTGGCCATGGTATTCAGGAAATAAATCGTATTATCATAGTGAGGATGGGGAACCCCTGACCAAGCTTAATTAAGGAGACCAACGTGGCACTCAATCCAGATCAAGAAAACCTCTATAAGAAGACGATGCAGGAAGTCCGGAAACAGCTGGGGGCCATCGATGGCCAAATCGAGAGGGAATTGCAGATCGTCCGGGAAAAGCTGGCTGCGCTCCAGGAATCCAAGAAATCTTACCGGCTGATTCTGGAAGGAACCGCCAAGCTTTTAGGACTAGAGACGGACCTCGAAGAGGATGAGGAAAAAATCACGGATATGCCCAAGCTTTAAGAGCCGTTCCGGGCTACGGCTTCTCCAGGGCTCCTACCCCGCCGATGGATTTGACTTCCACCCCCTCCTTTGGTATAAGCAAGTTTCCTTTTTTTAAGGGTCTATCCCCTCGGGCGGGGATGCTTTAGAAATCGGTTTTCGGAATGCACTTCTAAGATGGGCGAACGCGCATGTTCATCGCACTGGGCCTGCTGATCGGATTGCTGGCCGCCGTCCCCCTGGGCCCCATCAATGTCTACGTGGTTTCCCAGACCCTGAAGCGCGATTTTTTCCACGGCATGATGGCCGGCCTGACCGCCTCGCTGCTGGACGCCGTCTATTGCTTGATCGCCCTGGTCGGAATATCAACCATCAACGCCGCCCTGGCAAGATTCGACGTCCCGCTTAAAATCGGGGCCGCAGTGCTGCTGAGCGCCATCGGCATCCGTCTCATCCTGCATGCCAAACAAAATTCAGAAGCGGCCGCCGGGCCGAAAACCGTGGCCAAGTCTCCCCGGCCGGTCATCACGGTCATCCTGCTCTATGCGTCCAACCCCACTCTGTATCTTTTCTGGCTGGGCGTGGCGGGTATCGTTTCAACCCACCGCTGGGTGGCCGACGCCCGGTCCTACGAAATCATTTTTTCCGTGGCCTGCGGCCTGGGGAGCCTGCTCTGGTATTTCCTTCTCGTCCGCTACGTCCATAAATATCACCACCTTCTGAAACCGCGGACCTTCCGCAAGATTTTCATCGCCCTGGCCGTGTTTCTCTTCCTGCTGGCCGCTTACAGCCTCTTGTCTTTGGTCTTCCCTTCGATTTCCGGAAAAATCTAAGCCGTCCGCTAAAGCCCCGCACGACTCCCTCACCCGCACCGTTCGTTTAAAAAAGCGCGGCCCGACGAAGGGCTTGGATAAC
>Ga0315297_10000190_pt1 | contig 33731 bp, 35 predicted proteins | sample YL17G15_0_MG_FD_203628 | JGI IMG/M metagenome (GOLD analysis project Ga0315297, IMG submission 203628) | Sediment microbial communities from Yellowstone Lake, YNP, Wyoming, USA - YL17G15_0 | ecosystem: Environmental > Aquatic > Freshwater > Lake > Sediment | place: USA: Wyoming | collected...
CCTTCTTCATAGCCAGACCCCATTAACATACGTTTCGCCGCCCTGGCAACAATTTCTTGCTCAGTCAAGTGAGAATTTTCGGAATCGAGCAAAAGGCGCATCTGAGCTAGAGATCCGTCTTCGCCGAGAGCGCCCTCGGACTCCTCTTGCTTCTCTGCAAGGGACAACGCCATGGCCTCATCCACAGTCCCGGGGACCACATAGTAGTCGGTCCACAGCTCGGGGTAGAACGAGCCGAAGCGATGGTGACGCTTCTCCGCTTGGATGAGGTTCAACGGTGTCCAGTCGAGGTCCACGAACTGGGCAGCTCGAGCGTTTGACAGGGAGATGCCCGTCGACGCGGCGGCAACCGACGCTATCAGAGCTCGAGGCTCGCGCAGCTTGTCAGGCGAGCCCCACTCCTCGAGGATGCGCGTGCGCTTGGCCGTGGGAGCGTCGCCGGTCATGACGTCGACTGGGACACCGAAGGCCTTGATGCGCTCTTCCAGGATCTTGGCGGTGTCACGGAACCAGATCCACCAGACCACTCGATGGTGAGTGAGCTGGATATGCCCCACCGGGACGGCTCGAGCTTTTTCGGCCGAAATGTGTTGACGCAGTTCGTTGATGATGGTAAGGTGCGCGCCGCTCGGGGCAGACACACCTTTCAATATTTCGGCTAGAGTCGGGAACTTCCGCGCAACAGGCAAATCGTGGACGGCACGGTGATGCACTGGAACCGGGATGTTCATTTGCTCGCGGGTCCGCTTGAACACGACCTCGGTCAACCTCGCAGCGAGCTCGTCCACATTTGTTCGCCCTGTGTCAACCATGCCCCCATAAGGGCTCGGCCCAGCGCCGCAGTAACGAGCTCGAAATTCGTTGCGTCCGCCGAAAGCTCGTCCGCAAGCTGCATCGAGCAACCCCCACAAGCTGACCATCCGGTTCCGCATGGGAGTCGCCGTGATCAAGATGGTCCTGTCTCGAGGAATGCCTCGGAAGGCTTGACTCCAGGTCACGTACTTGTTGCTCACCGTGTGCGCCTCGTCGCACAGCACCGCGCCCATGCGGTGTCGCGTGAAGTACCCGGCGAGCCGGTCAGCTTGGGAGTAAGGCAGGATGTAACAGTCGGTCTTGCCGGCCTTGAGCGAGGCCTTGAGCTCCTCGGCGTTGATGCAAACATGAAAGGTCCATCCGAGCCGACGACACTCGGTGCGCCACACGTCGATGACACTAACTGGCACACCCACGACAATCGGGAGGTCGACTGCGGCCGTGGCCGTCGCGGTCTTCCCGCCGCCGAGGTCCAGGGCCAAAATAGCTCCGTAGCGTTGGCGTAACCAAGCCACGGCTTCGAGCTGGAAGGGACGCAACCACTCTCGGGATGCTAGTGGAATAGCATGGTGGTCATCGAGTTGCGCCCCCATAGGGGAAAGCCCGGACAACACGGGCAGGTGGCTCCGATGGACGTCGATTTTCAGGGACTCGGGCGGCACTGAGTTGAACCATCCTTGGTTCGAGGAAAATCCCGTGACCCTTATCCCAGGAATACTGGATAGACCCCTAGCGGTGCTAACATAACGCTTGATTTCTTCGGTGTCAAGAGCCCACCAGTCGTTTCCGATCAATTTCATGCTCACACCTCCACTAAATGACTTCCAGTTTCAAGGGGTTCCCTGTTTTACATGGAGCTAGAAACATATGTCAACCAAAAAACTCCCTTGCGCCTCAAAGGGCACCCGTGCTACCCAGACGCATGCGGAAAAAACTGAGCTCTCCTATCCCAAAATGGGCCATAAGTCAACAGGATATTGCTGACGTGGACCTACCTATCGGTTTTCTAAGGGATTTTATTGATTATGTTGAGCTATGTACTGATGCTCCTAGAGTTTTTGCGCTTGGAACAGGGTTAGGTATATTAGCCGTTGCGTGTGGCCGATGCAACGTTGTCGTTAAAAGTTCCGATCCTAATTTGGAGTCTATTTTGCCTATTCGCTTATGGCAAGCTTTACTTGGAAAGTCGGGACAAAGAAAATCTAAGGTTATGGATTTAGGTGTAGGATTGTTACAGCGAACAAATCATAGCTTTTTATTACCAGATGATGGTTCAGTGGAAGCTTGGCACGATGAGATGGTCGAGCAACCCATATCTTTAATGTATCAAGAAGAGTTGTCAGGGTTATTTGATGCCCAACAAAGGTCATATAGTCTTGGATTGCAATCTTGGATGTTAAAATTATGGTCTGGGACAGATAAAGATAGAAAAACCAAGGGCGGAGGTGTTAAATCTATAATAAAGCCTAGATTGAATATTCTTGGGGCTATACCGCCAGATATATTTTTGAAGAAAACTAAATCAGCCGATTGGCGAAGTGGGTTTTTACCGCGATTTTTATATTGGGGAGGTGCTAGAGAAGAGTGGTCAGATAATTGTTACAGTGCTCCTAAACAAGAACTGTTCTTATCAGAACAGTTAAAACATGTTCATTTTAATAGTGACGGTGATATAGTAATACCTAATATGGTCAGTGGAATACTATCGGAGTGGTTTTATGAAACGATAGAATTAAAAAGTGAGATGTACCTTGAAGATACTTATGCTGGTTTATTAAGATTTCAAGAAATAGGTTATGTCATAGCTGCTTTAATAGCAATGTCTAGGTCAATGATGATTGTTAGTAAAACAGCTTCAAAAAGACTCGTTGTGTTAGAGGGTGATATGCTCACAACAATCAAGATTCTTAACTTATGCAAGAAGACGATTGAATCAATATCCAGCAGGGCTAATAAAGACGCTATATCGGTTGTTGAAGAATCAATAGTAGACCTTCTAACCAAAAACTTGACGGGCTTAAACACTACAGAGATAGCAGATAAATTGTGTATCTCCTATAAAGAGGTTGGGACGCACCTAAAGTTTCTCGCGTCAATCGGGGTGTTGACGGTAGCTCCTGGGCGATCTGTCTCTGGTAAGGGGCGACCGCCTAATATTTACAAAATCAATGTATAATTTGGTTAGTGCCCTTGCTATTTTAGGAACGGCCAGGAAAAAAGTAAGCTCAATGATTTCATACTTTTATCCCTTTTTTCATTTTTACTTTTTTCCTGGCTCTCTCTCTCTCTCTCTCTCTCAAAAATACCTTGGCAGGTACACTCTTTGTATGCTCATTATACACACTATATGCAAGGAACTAAACTGAACGGCTCCCCCCTCAGTTCCCCCCTCAGCTCCCCCCTCAGCTCCCCCCTCAGCTCCCCCCTCAGCTCCCCTCATAGACTCTCTCGGGTGCCAATGTGTTTGCAACAAGCCGTAAACATAATAAACACGCGCCCCGCGAACGGATTGGTGCGCCCCAGGACAGTGAATCTTAATGAAATAAAAAATAAAATAATATGTATATGTATATGTAAGAGCATGAGATCATTGGGCTTATTTTTTTCTTGGCGCTCACTGTTTAACTGTTTTTAATTGTAAAAATCTGAAATCGTTCAGCTTTTGGGCATATATCGTTATGTGATTTTTATGTGTTTTTATGGGGTCACTATTAAGGTAGACTTTTGTCAATAGATCAATATGAGACGTTCAAACTGTTGTTACAACGTTGAGACGACACCCGTCTTCGCTTCAGACGACGTTGTCTCTTCGCTTTAGACGTCACCCGTCTTCGCTTCAGACAACGGCTGTCTCTAAATCGAATGTGGCTCTTGGAGCATCAAAAGCGAGGTGTATTTATCGTTAGCCGTAGGTGTTCTTGGATAACTAGCTGAGCAAGAGACGTTGTGAGGGACAAGAAGAAAAATTGAACCCCAACGCTTTTTTGTTTGACACCGTCGGAAGCTTTGGTAAGCTGCTGGGCAATGAACACGGCAACGCATGATCTCTGCTTGTTCTGGGTACCCAACAGGGTAGCTCCGACCCCGCGCAGTTCCTCGGTAAACACTGAGAATCCTGACGACATTTGCGCCTATCAGGACGAAGTTACAGCTCTCGAAACCCTACGCGAAAAGCTGAGCGTGGTAGCTCAGAAGGCTACTGGGACCATCCACGAGCTTCCCCAAATTGACGACGCTCCCAAGCTCATCGAGAAGCCTTGGGCTACCTTCGAGGCAGGGCAGCGTTATGTGGCTTGGAACCTGTTTGCCGTCGACCCTATCAGCGGTCACGAGGTCCAGCTCTCAAAGCGCCTCGAGAACGTTGGCGGCGGGGTTATGTGGCTCGAATCGATCCGCTCAAATCGTGCCGTGGCACAAGTTGTGCCACCCCAAGAGAACATCGAGCGGGGATATCGGTGCGAAACGTGCCGGCGCTTCTCCCATGAGCAGGGGCAGAAGTGGCTCAACCAAGAGACGCATCGCTTCGAGAGTGCTAACGCGCAGATGTGGCGCGATGTTATGGAGCTTGTGTCCGAGAAGCTAGATGTGGAAGTTCCGAATTCTCTGGAAGACTTCGGCGCCTGTTTGGAAGATTCCAAACTGGTTGCAAAAGTATACCCTGGCTGTAATAAGTACAAAGCTCGTGTAGCTTGGAGAGTCGACTCATGCCCAACGGGAACGACTCTCGGAGAGGAGAATGGCGAGTCTCGCCATGGGCAGTAACAACTGCCAGTGAGGCTCGAAACGTAGCAGGGCCAAAGATGATCGTCCCGGATTCCCAAGCGAATTCAATGCGTTTGGCGTCTGGAAGGCCCCACGGACTGTGTACACATTTTTCGTTATCCGATGGACAGGAGCTCGTCAACGATCAGTCGTTTTTCAGAGAGCTCTTAAACGGAGGATTGGCGGACACCGCCTACCTACCTGAGTGGCTTGACAAATCAGGTGGCTATGGGATCTGTGCGCTCATTGGTTCGGATACGTTGATCCATGCTCTGCATCCGGGAACTTGTACGCTAACCCAAGCAAATGCTTGGGGAAAAGCCGAAGGCTTGCATGCTTGGCGTCGTGGTGACGGCGATATCGTCGTCTGCCCGTGTTGGCAAGAGAAATCCGCACAATCTGGCAAGGGGTCAAGGCGTCGATGATCACTCTTATCCCATTTCAAGACCTGCTCGTGATAGTCCTAATTGCCGTTGGATGCTCGTTTGTCGTGACGGGGTCCACGCTAGGATATCCCATTCGTTACGTGGCTTACAAGGCCCTCGGCTGGATAGGCTCGAGCCCCATTTGGCTTGATAGCATCGCTCGTTGCCCCTACTGTCACGCATGGTGGCAGGGGCTCGGGTGGGCTTGGTACACCGGCCACGGATTTTGGGAATCTCTCCAAGCAGCGTTTGTCGCTTGTGGCATCGCCGCCGTGGTGCAGGCTCAGTGGTCACTCGCCGCAGGAAAAGAAAACTACGTCAGGGAAGGGCGCAATGACAAAAGTAAGTAAAGAAGAGGTCTTGAAGGCCTTGGGCACGGCCCAATTGCAGGGTGTCAAAGAGGCCGTCAAAGAGCAGGCGAAAGAGATGGGCATGCTCAGCGGGATGATGCCAGGCAGGGCGAATCCCGTGGTTACTGGCGCTTTTGAGCAGGTTGCTCAGCAGGCCACAGCCGTGCGGCTCAATATCCAGCGGCGAGATCCAGTCTCGGGCAAAATGACCTACATTCGCGGGCCTGGTGAGATTGACGCGAATCTCATCGCCAGCAAGGGCCTTCCTGAGATTATCGACGACTGGTGCGGCGGTGGCGAGTACACCGTCGAGGTCATGGCGCCCGGGCAAGAGCGGCTCATGCAGAACTTCACCGTTGGCGGGGCTCCGCAAGATCCCGGCTATCGAGCGAAGACTGCCGTTGCCGGCGGGGTTCCGGTCAATCAGGCCTACGATCCCTCGCATTACTTCGGCGTGCCGAGGCCGATGTACGCCTCTCCGCAAGACAACTCGAGCAATATGGCCGTCAAAATGATGGAAATCATGATGGCCAAGGAAATGGTGAGTGCCAAGTTAGGTAGCGTATCCAACGCAGGTCAAGCCTCGTCCGAAGTTCAAGAGCTCCGCGCCGAGCTCGCTCGCATGCGAGATGACCAGAAGCGCGCTGAAGAAGATCGCCGCCGCACCGAAGAGATGGAACGCTTGCGGCGCGAGGCGGCCGAAGACCGGCGCAAGTCCGAAGAGCGCTTCGAGAAGCTGCTCTCCGAGATGCACAAGGACAAGACCCCGGCATGGGTGGGCTTGGCACAAGCGGCGATGCCAGCGATTGCCGAGGTCTTCAAGGGCAAGGATGCCACTATGGGCCTGCTCTCGAACACGTTCGGGACGGTTCTGCAAGCGCAGCAAATGGCCTCGCAGCAACAGTCTGAGACCTTCAAGATGCTATTGGACCGGCCCACGGCCACGGACGAAATCTCGAAGATGACCTCGGTCTTCGCACAGAGCCAGCTCACGAATCTGCAAACTATCAATCAGATCGTGAGCTCGGGCCTGCTCGACAAGGGCGGCGGACACCCGTTGGTCGAGCTCCTCTCGCAGATCATCGACCAGGGCGGGCAAGTGCTTCAGGCCGGTCTATCAGGCAAGCAAGCGGCCGCAGGCAACATCGCCGGCATGGAGCCGGAACCAGCTCCAGCGCTCCCACCTCGAGTAGAGGCCCCTCAATTGCCGGCTCCCAAAGACCCTCAGAAGCAATATGACCTGAGTGCCGATCCCTCATTTCGGGTCATCATCGAGCAGATCAAGGGCAACGGCGATCCGCGAGAGATTGCCTTGAGGCTCTATCGCCATGGACAACCGCTTCGAGAGGACCAAGGACACCCGTTGGCGAAGTCCTGGTGTCGGGATCCCGAAAGCTACTCACGCCTCGTGCTCAGTCAGCTAGGCGTGTCTGACACACGCATTCAGCAGATCACAACGGCGCTGGTAGACCTCGCGCTGTGGGTCAAAGATGGTCGTGACCCAGAGGAATTCGCCAAGGTCGAAACACGCCGACGTCGCCGCAAGAGGTTAGTGCCTTCGGCGTCACCGGAGATGCAAGCGACACACGGTTTCTCGTTCAACCCCGACGAGCTCGATGATAGCACCGAGGAAGAGTTCTACGAGGACGACGACGGCGATGATGAACTGAGCAGAAGTCCCGAAGACGGCGAGCTTGACGGCGAGGACGACGACGAACAGATGCGCTCGGTCATCGCAGAAGAGGCTCGGGCCGCAGAGGCTTCTTCAGTTGCGGAGTCATGATCCATGGCGGTCAATATCGACCGCGGACAGGTTTCGGTGCGCTTGACGGACGATCAAGCACGCGCTCTCGAGCGGTATCGGATAACGCTTCAGAAGAAAATCCGCTGCCACGCACCAGGATGGTCTTGCAGTTCGGCACATGCGATCCGCGATCTGATTTTGAGAGGATTGAAGACCGAAGGCTTCATTTCCGACGTTGTCGAACCCCCTGAATAATGGTTTCCACTAGTTAACGCTCAACATCCCCCTGTTAACTCCCATCTACAACCGCCCAATATAATTGCGGTTTCATTGAACACACCGGAAAACCTAAGTATTCAAAAACACCCAAGATTTAGCTATTGACCACTAAATAGCTGATTGTAGCCTGCCAGTGTATGAGTCTATCTGGCAGAAGAGTTGTCGATGCGCAATTCGGTACAGCCGAAGTCCACGATGTCTACTCGCTCAATGACCGTCTATCCCTCATCAACGGTCAAGTTTTCAAAAGCCTGCGAGACCCTTCCATACGCGCCCTTGCGTTAGACCTCGTTCGAGGCACCCCGCAACATGGTAATGAATCCGAGCTAGCCGAACTGTCGCGAGTCTTCTGGTTCGTCAAGAAGAACGTTGAATACAGGCAAGACCCACACCAGTACGATTTATACTCTACAGCTTCTAGGACCATCCAAGTTCATGCTGGGGATTGTGACGATCACTGCACGTTGATTGCTGCCCTAGTTGGAAATCTTGGATTTATCCCAGGGGCTAAAGTGATTTCACCGGATGGAGCTAACTGGCACATCTACGCGCTAACTTCAGTGTTTCCGCGTAGCAACCCGCAAGCTCCCACGGCAAGATATCTGGCTCTCGACACCACGCAATCACTAAGTCACCCAGGGTGGGAACCTCCCGCGAAGTTCCAGCGCTATGCCCGGGTGGTCACGTTCACTGAAGGTGGGCCATTGGTCCAAACCGTGAGGTAATCATGGAATATCATCGTTTCATTACGGACCCCAGTCGAACATTGTCTGCGGCAGATCGCATGGACGTGTTCGGCGGCGGGATGGACCCTGCGGGCCTTGGCACTTTGGGAGCTCCGGTGAATCCAGCTCACGTCTTCGAGTACCTCGGCGAGAATCTACCGCCCTCGGGGAATCCGAAGGACTTCATTGGGCGCGGCGGATCTCGCTGGGCTCGTGGCGCTCAAGATGTCTACGGTGGCAAGTACATCACGGAAACGCAGAGCCGCTTCTCTCCCAATACCAAGACGATCACCGTCGAGGATGCGAAGCCGGTGGTCATGCGGCCAGACGAGCTCACCGAGATCAAGAACAACTCGCAGATTGTTCGGGAGATGACGCAGAACATCGGCTCAATCCGAATGTTCGCCGCTCGTCCGAATGCGAACGTGCTCGCCGAGCAGGTCAGTGCCGACGCCGAGGCGCGCAACGTTCAGGACCAGGCTGTCGCGCTTGCTTACGAAAGCCAGATGGATGCCATTCGAGCGACCCATTTGGGCGCACGGGCTCGAGGAGCCGCTCTTCGCGGTGAGACGATTGGAGCCATGCCGGTTGTGGCGTTGGCACCATCTATGCTGCGAGCGAAAGCCTTCAAGCGAATTGTCACTCCTAAAATGTCTCTCACGGCTACTCCCGCTGCGAGCACTACAAGCGAAGACCTTCCTATAGTGAGTTTGCCCCAATCGCCTTATGACGTGCCTGTTGCCGAAGAGGTTGGCATGGGGGAAACCTACGTGGACACGCGCTTCGAGCCCACGAAGATTGCTTTGATTCTCGGTGGCGTCGCAGTCGCGGCCGTTGCCACTTACTTTTTCATGAGGAGATAACTCATGAAGACTTGGGCATGGATTGTCGGTGGAGTCGGAGTCGCGGCCGGCGCGTGGTGGTATCTCCGAGGTCGCAATTCTGCAATGCCTGAAGCGAGTTACCCTGAAGGCGTGGTCCCTGGTGTAACTCCGGGTTATCCCCTTGCTCCAAGCGTTGACGAGCTCCCGCCTGACACCGCTCGGCAAATGGCGCCTGCCATGGGAGAAAACTATGCCGCACCAGCACAGTCATCTTCTTCTCAAGCGTCCGCTGTCAGTACCGGATACAGCGAGCCTTCGACGAACACCCCTTCGAGCAGTGGAGCGCCATATGCCGTGGATACCGGAGCTGGCACATCCACGCCTTCGGCGAAGACGTCGCTCCTCTCGATAGCGCCCTCTTCTCTTCTGCTAGATACAGCGTCCTACGTGCGTCCTGTCGCGCCTTCACCGAAGCCTTCGGTAGCTTTGATGCTAGCTCCAAGGCCTACGTTAGCGCCAAGGCCAATGGTAGCTCCACAGGCAAGGCCTACTGTGAGTCTGCCAAAGACGATGATACCTTCACAGCCTACCGTGAGCTTGCCCAGTCCGGTGGTAGCTCCGAGGCCTATCGTGAGCTCACCGCGGCCGGTGGTAGCGCCACAACCGACCAAGGTCATGGTCACGACGTACCGAAGCCCGGTGACGAGCGCCACGCGGACGGTTGTCGTTCCAATGGCGAAGACTCCGATGCCGGTGGTTGTCACTCCGATGGTGAAGAGCCCAACGCCGACAATCGTGACGAAACCTTTGACCAGGCCCCTGGCCGTGGTCCGACCGACGAACCTCCGAGGCGTCTATGCCGTTGGGGCAGACTTCACCGAGGCCGAGTATCGCGCCATGGGAGCTCGAGCCGAGCTCGAGACGCGTCGGCGTGAGTGGGCAGCAAACCAAATGGCGGAAAATGCCGCCGTTAACGCTCGGAGATAGTCATGCAGAAGAAATCCTGTCGAAAAGCTATGACAAGCGCTCGAAATAGAGTGCGAGCGGCGGCCAAGGCTAAAAAGAGTCTTCAAGCATGTGAGCGAAGAGTTCTAGGTCGAGATCGAAGACATGGTGCTGGGTATTGGGACGATATGCTTGCTTTGGGAACTAAGTGTTCCAAGCAACTGACTGAATCGAACAAGAAGTTTTCTGCCTTCGATAAGGCAACGGCAAAGGCTCTTGTGGTTTGCAGAGATCCCAAAGAGCCAGTGATTAAAAATCTGTACACGGCTTTGGGCAAAACTTCGAAGAAGTTGGGCGTCAAGAGATAGATTGGAGATCCCGACTGTGGCTAAGGCTATCACACTTTCAGGCGTAGGACAACCGGCCAATGTTCCTTGGCAGTATCGTGCATGCACGCCTGTTGAGGTGTTTTCGCCGCCTCTCAACCAGAACGTGACGGTATGCCGTGAGTCGCTTCCAGCGGCCACGCCGACGACGGTTGTGCCGGCCGCTCCAATGCCCATGCCGAAGAAGCGCGGCCGGCCTCGAGGCTCGAAGCCAGGCGCCCTCGATAAGAAGGGTCGGCCGATTCCCCGGCCGAAGTTCCCGTCATGTTCCCGGTATGCTTGGGTTCAAACGAAAAAAGGGCCTCGGTGCAAGTGCACCGCGGGTCAAGGAAAGTATGCCCCGAATGACATGTGTCGTCGAGGGTCAAACAACGCGGGCTAGCTTTGCCCGTAGGAGGTCGACATGGGAAAAGACATGATCGCCCGCAACGACGGGCAAGATGAGTCGGATGGCGATTTCGGTGCGCTCGACATTCAAGTGTTGAGTGGACTGGACCTCTCTGCTGACAACGTGATCCCGCCGATTCTGGGTGTGGGCGCGGCTGCGATTTCCTCGCTGCTCGTCCGAAAGTTCGTCGCGCACGAACTGGTCCAGAACTGGGCAGACGCGATTGGCGGCGTGATCGGTGCGGCTCTCTGCATGCCGATCAAATACTGGAAGGGCGACGAAGCCATGAGCTCTGCCATGGTGTCGTCTCTCGCTTACGGTGTGGTCACAACTGCCGTGAAGAAGCTCGGCCCCATGCTCGGCATCGGCTATCTGGTTCCCCAGATGAGCGGCCTGGCCATGGAGCGCATGGGCTATCTGCCGCAGATCCCGACCATGTCCGCTCAGCAGGCATCCATTCCACGTGAGGTCCGTGCGTCCGCTGACATTTCGGCTTTCGGCCGTCCGTAGTCAGTACGCAAAAACAAATGCCTTTTAAGGCATGGAAAGTAAGGAGATTTCAACATGGCACAGATCAAGAAAATCGAGTTCGGCGACGGATCACAAGTAACGATCACAGACTGGGGAGATTATCCCTTATGGTCGCGCATTTGCGTCGGCGTGAACAACTTCGCCACGGATCAGGCCTTCTTCCAGTACCAGAGTGGACAGGCGGCCCCTGGCATCACGTTGTCGACTGACCTGGACACGAACATGCTCGCCAACGGCCAGCTCCCGGCGTCGCATGAGTTCCTCGTCTACTCGTTCCAGATCATCCCCGACGAGATCATCGGCGTGGACACGACCGTGGGCGAAGTGACCTACTCGGCCGGTCAGCACCTCCCCGAAGTGGACGTGACGGCGGGCTTCCAGAAGATGAACCAAATTTTCAACTCGACGCTGTTCCAGTTCCGCATCGAGCAGAGCAAGACCTATGTGGAAGGCCCAATTGCGTACTTCCCCGCAGGCGGCGGCTCGCACATCGAGCACAACTCGGCTGTGGACGGTCAGGCCTCGGAAGCCGCGGACTACATCGAGGCGTACTCGATTCACAACGGCCGGCAGGGCTGGGATCACGTCCGACGCCTGTGGATGCCCATCTACATCGCCGGACTCGAGACGTTCCGGGGCACCTTGCGTTGCCCACGCGGAACCGGGTTCAGCACCAACAATCCCATTGACTGGGATTTCGGTATGGGCTTCACATGCCGCATGACCGGCCCGCGCAAGCGTCCGACCTACTGATCTGATCGGTCGCGTGTTCGAATTCTGCCCCTGGGTGGCTTAAAAAACACCCTTCCCGTTGGCTTGGCTGTCCGGGGGCAGTCTCGAGAACACGACCCATAGGAGGGTTTGCATGGGAAAGAAACAATACGTTCCACGGTGGATGCATTCCCGTGTGGTCGTTACGTCGTTGGGCGATGTGATAGCCGATCCTGAGCTGTTCATGAACAAGACCTCGTGGCCGTTCAAGATCGAACACCTAACAATCTTCGGCTATCCACTGGATGACCAAAACAACTTTTTACAGGCGGGTGGTATAGGAGCTCTCATTCAAGGAGAGATTGGTATCAGCGGATCGACCGATGTCAATCTAGTTCCTGCCCCTGTCAGTGCGTCTTTTGGTTGTACTGAACCGCATGTAGAGATTGGAAATGATCTGCACGGCACAACGATGAAATTTAAACATCCCTATCTGCTACCGCGTGATAGTGGGTTCAATGTTGAGTGCACTTTAAACCTTGATGATTGTGGTGATCACACGTTTGAAACACTTATGAAACACGGTGTGACACTCTTCGGTGTGAAGGTTCAATCTGGTAAGCCTGCTATGCTTGCTGGACTGTTTCGGCATCTGGATGTTCCTACGGGGAGCTCCTTCACCATCGAAGCGGCGGACTTGTTCAATGATGGCGAAGAAGATATACTAATCCAAAGTATGCAACTAACGCACCCAATGGAAGATATGAACTCCATTCTTATGGGTGTTTATTGGAAGATAAATCCAATGTCTGGATTGACTTGGATGGATCAACCAGTGCATATCTCTGGAATCACGCCCTACACCCAGTCGCGTCGCACAATCTCTGGTATAACACCATTTTCTTTAACACCGCTAGAAGATACTTATTTATACCGCCGGCAACGTCTTGGGATCAAGTTGACTCCCCTAGTAGTAGAAGATCAACCCGTCAACTTGACTCTATTTGGTTATTTGGAGGTGGAGTGATGGCTAAAAACTATCTCCCATTTGCCCGCCGAGTTTACCTCGATGTTCCTACCGGAACTAGAAGGTCAATTTTACGTGAGCAGTTTTCGAGTGGTATGGGTAATCGCACCTTTTTGTCTGATGTGGCAATCGACTTAATTTATATTGATCCGCGTACTGGTGAATATAATTATAACTGGCAGCATGGACGTGTTCTAACTGAACGAATGTTTATGCGCTTGGGTATTTTTGGCAGTCCTTACTTGACAGAAGATTTTTATCCTATCGCGCTATTTAATGATTCTCCTATGGAAGAAGCTGGCGTGTGGAGATTGCCAAAACCATACACAATCTTTCCGGGTGAGAGATTGAAATCTCGTGTGCAATTTTCTCCGGGTGGCGCGGTAGCTCCCTTGCCCCATCTCCCATTTGGGGGCTATTACGCAACTTGGCCAAGTATAGCTTTTCACGGTGTGCGGCAAGATAACAAAAGACCTATAGTATTATATGATACACGTCCATCGACTTTCGATGGGAATGATGTGTTTGTAGATCCGCCGCTAGGGACTCCGGTTATCTTGCAAGGTGAGCGGTTACAGTGTCCCAAAGAGACGGCAGTGGACATTTACGCTGTGAAAAATCCTGTTTGCGGCGATGGCCAACAAGGTCAATTTCCTGGTGTGCAGATTTGGTCGCCCGATGGCCGAAAATGGTGGGATAACGATCTATGGCCAATAGTTCTGTTTCCCACGTTTGTAATAAAAAATTTGCGTGGGCCTGAGTGGGTCTTAGACCCTAGTGAGACACTGCAAATTGAATTTGAGAATCTTCCTGCTTATGCCTTTGAAAGAACCTTCATGGTCACTTTACGCGGTCAAGTGGAGGTAGAACTATGAAAAACGCTTTCGTGACTACTCCGGGTGTTCCGCTCCCTATAGTAGCTTCGAGGTTCACTGCCATTAAAGGTGAGCGCCCCAAGATACTCGCTCAAGTTCCTGTTGGTGAGAATGTCGCTGAAGTGTACCCATGGATTTCTGGTGTGCGGCAAATGATTGCCGGCCAAACTGGGGCAGAAACTAAAATTGTTCGTGAAGGTTATGGTTCGTCCGCTTTTGTGAATACTACCGACCGTGTAATAACTATTAAACAGTTGAGGTTTTTTTGTTCACAGCCACCAGGCCTCTCTATGATATTAGGGAATTCAATGATTCATACTCGCATGGGGATTAAGGTACGGCACACTGATTTTGAAGTTGTGTCCGAATGGCTTCCGTGTGGTATGTTAGCGACACATAACAATGTATGGGAAAACGTGGACCGCAGTAATCTTTGCATGTCTTTGCCTACCCCGTACTATTTGCAATCAGGGCATACATTCAGGACTCGCATAAGGTCAACTAATCCGTTTATGGCCGCTGCGAGTTATTCTTTTCATATGACCTTGTTCGGCAAAGACCCCAAGAACGGAAAACCATATGAGCTTTGCAAGCAAGTAACTATTCCTGATCGCATCACACCGGTTAGCGCTGGAATGCCCTTGTACGTGGATGTTGTGTTTGACGACAACCGCGACTATCCTATGCGTGACATGCTATTAACACATATTCTATTTTCGATAGTACCATATGCTGGGTTAGAGTATGAGCAAGTTTTGCGGTATGCTCAGCAGTTGGATTTTCAATTTATGCCGCCCGAAGGACCAAAATGGATGGATTTCGCTGATTGGGCTCCTGTAGGTAATTTAGTAGATCAAACAACATGTAGTAGCGTTAGTGCCGCGTTTGTTTCATATCGACCAGAAACCCCAATACTTTTTGCGCCTAGTCAACAGATAGATATTGACGTTAGAGCGCTCGCACCGCTGTCTTATCAAGAGGCTCAATTTCCTGGGAATCTTATTTATGAGGTTCCTTTGTGGGTCACGTTGATCGGAACCCAAGAACAGCAGGTGAGCAGATGAGTCAACTTGACCGCTACTATTTGAAGTCGTCGCCCGAAGTGATCGTCCGGGTCGACGTCCCTTCTCTGGTCACCCTCTGGGTGGTTCCTACCGTGGACATGGAAGACGAGACCTTCGAATCTTCGTTGGTTTACATCACGATCAACGACGAGCCGAAGTGCCGTTTGTGGAAGGGGACACCCCTCATGACAAACCGGCTCCATTTCCTGCATCTTGAGGCCGGAGATTCCATCTGGGCGTGCACTCGTGACCAGGCCCTTGTAGGAATCCAGATCGACGCGGAGAACTGAGGATGGACGTCACCTACGGACATGACGAACGCTGGCCGGCGAACACGTGGATAAATTTGTGGGTCGAGACCTACAACCGGCCGCCCGTTCTGCCCGTGGAGATGCGCTCTGAGCTCGAGAAGCTTGGCCTCGACGTGCTCAATCCCGAGGAAGGTGTCTTCTCGATATTCGGCGAATCCTTGGTGAGCTACGACACCGATCAAGGCATTGGAAAATCTTTGACAATCGTTCGTGATCCTACGGGACTGATGACCAAAGCCAAGCTGATTGTTGGCCTCGCCCGAGCTCCCTGGACACCTCTCACGTCCGGTCCCTATTCTCCGTCGGTGTCTTACTGGCCAGGTCTGTCCGAGTCATTCAAGACGAATCAAGACACCCTCACGGCGTTGTGGGATGCTCAGAAGGAAGCTTCAGGAGCTTGGGATTTCGTTAAGTTTTTTGCTAAAGTGGGTATAGTAGGTATTATAGGCATTTTATTGTATGCTGGTTATGTGCGTGTTATGCCCGAGCCGCATTTTCATAAGAAGGTGACTCAATGAATACTAATGACAAAATCAAGTTGGGTACAAACATTTTGAAAGCTATTATTGCTGGCGCAGCAAAGAATCGTTCACGGCGATCTAACGATACTGCGAAACAGAATACGAACGTGAGTGGCTGTGGAGGTTGTTCACGCTCGGAGAACAAATGAGGTGAGTCATGGCCGAGCCTTGGGAAACCGACGAAGATACCAGTTACTATGACACGACTACGCAAGACTACAGCTCACAAGCTGAACGTGATGCGTGTGGTCAGACGTTGGATGAGTCGTGGGAGTACCAGACGGACGACTATGGCTACACCAAGCAGGATGATAGCCAGGCCACGGGCTACAAAGAAGCGCGCAAGACTGAGATCAAGCGGATTCAGACCGCTCTCTTGCGAGCGACCTTCAACCCGGGCACCATCGACGGCGTTTGGGGCTCGAAGACCTGCTCGGCCATGCTCGCATTTCAGAAGAGCCGCTTCGGTTCAGCGAAGAAGGCCTGGCTGGATATCGAGACGTGGACCAAGCTCGACTTCGACATGAGCACCTCAAAGAGATTCGAGGATCTCTATGGGCGGTCATGCGGTGGAGCTCCACCGGCTGGCTGGACGGGCGCGGGAAGTGGCACAAATGTCGGAATCAATACTACCGAAATTCAGAAGATTCAGTATGGACTCGGCGTGCTCACAACGGGCGTGTTCGACAAGGCCACGTGCGCTGCGCTCTACAAGAAGCAAGCGGCCCTCGGGGTGAGTGGCTCAGTGCTCACGAAGCGCGTCTTCGAAACACTCGGCTTCACGACCTCGGATGCTCAGAAGTTGGCTACACAGCTCGGCACGGCTTGTACCGCCTACTACAAAGCGGCCACGGGCACAACTGGCGGCGGCGGAAGTGTCACACCGACCAAACCTCCGACGCCGAAGCCACCCACACCCGCGGTGAAGTGCTCAACGGGCTACTCCCTGGTCAATGGCAAGTGCGTTCAGCAACAGACCGCAGGGCTCAGTGGATGGTGGATCTTGGCTGGCATGCTCGTTGTGGGCATCGGCGGCATGATTTTCATGAAAGACCAGAAGCCTGGTAAGAGGCGACGATAATGCCAATCGTTCATGCACAATTTGGACTTCCAATTTTCATCGCCGACGACGGTGAGACCCCTCAACGTGGGGCCTTCTTCGCAACGAACGGCAAGTGGACGCTGTCGAAGATCGCGAAAGTAGCGTACAACGACAGTTCGGCGTGGAAGATCATCAACAAGAACGGTTGGAACACCTCGAATCTCGTCTACCGGGCGGATTCCACGAACTGTTCTTCGGCCAAGCGAGAGAGCTCACAGGCGCTCACGACTCTGTCGCCCGTGGCGAGCACAAAGTCGGCATTCATTGCGTTGTGCCAGCGCGACGCTAAAGCGGTTCTATCCATCCCGCCGAGGGCCTTCAAGTTCCCGGTGATCTGGATTCCCGACCTCGACAAGATGCCTTTGCCGGTCGCTGGAAGGCCTACTGAGGAACCTGAAACTCAACCGGTCGGGCCAACGGTGTTCGTGGACCCAGTCAAAGTGGACATCGACATTGCTGTGGACCCCGGCAAGCCCACGAGCGGCGGCGGCTCTGGGAGCGGCTCTGGCGGCAGTTCAGGCGGTGGGTCGTCCATTACCACCCCTGGAACACCACGGCCGCAAGAGGCCGGCATGGGACCGTTCGTGTTGATTGGCGGCGGACTGCTCATGTTGCTTGGCCTGCTCATCTGGCCGGTGACGAAAGGCAAGAAGCGTTGAACACGGCAGTTGTGAAGCATGTGGAAGTCCTGGAAGCTCGTCGACTCGTGGCGTTGTGCGTCTGGTGCAAGCGCGACGCGGAAGACGCGGCTCAGTGGATTTCGCTGAACGGCCGGCCAGTGGTCCCGCTCTGCCCAAGGTGCCATAAAGACGTTGAACGAGTCGCTCAAGCTATGGTCGTTTTTGGGCGCTTTGTGCTACCAAAGATGGTGAAGAAGTGACGTCGAAATCACAGGATGTTAAGATATTTCCGGGTGATGGGAGCGAAAAGTTTCGTTTGCTCGAGCGAACTGTGAATACTGGAGGTATCATCGGCTTCACAGAGGCTCCACCGTATATTTTAAATGCTACAGGTAACAATGCCAATGGTGTAGATGTTACAAAATGGCATTCGATAACAGTTATCCATACCGCGCAAGATTATTCCCAAGCTGGTTGGAATGGGTGTCTATTGACATTTATTCCATGGCGTTACTACAAGCCGATCACGCCCCAAGCCGGAACGGTCCCGCCGGCAGTGAATATCCCGCCGCAAGGTGCATGGATTGCCGACAACGAGGTAACTGTTTCGATTGACGCAGTTGCTCTTGGAATTACTCAGCAGCGAGTATATTCCACGTTGAACTGTGATCGTTTTTTCGTTCAAGTTACCAGTGTATTGGCCAGCGAAGAAGAGGTGCCAATTGCCGGTGCGTCGATTATGCGGCAGTCGATTTTCGGTGTGACCCCTCGCCAAGAGGGCGGTTGGTTAGAGGGAGGTCCGAGAAATGACGGCTAAATCACAGGATGTGAAGGTATTTCCAGGCGACGAGAGTACAAAGTTTCGTCTGCTTGAGCGTACTATTAACACGGGTGCTGACGTTGCCTTTGTCGAAGACCCGCCATATGTTCTGAACGCTACGGGCAACAATGCCAATGGCGTGGACGTGACCAAATGGCACTCGGTGACAGTTACTCATACCGCTCAAGATTATTCTCAAGCGGGGTGGGCCGGCTGTTCTATGACATTTATTCCGTGGCGTTATTACAAGTCCATCACGCCTCAAGCGGCGACCTTTCCTCCACTGGTGAACCTTCCGCCACAAGGCGCATGGATCGCCGACAACGAGGAAACGATTTCCATTGACGCGGTAGCTGTTGGAGTTACTCAGCAAAAGGTATATGCTACTCTGAATTGCGACCGCATGTTTATGCAGGTTACGGGCGTTTTCACTTTGGACGAAGAAATGCCCGTTGCCGGCGCGTCTATCATGCGGCAATCAATCTTCGGCGTGATTCCTCGCCAAGATAATGGATACTCTCCTATTCTTGTCGTCGGCGTGGATAGTGATAGTGGCTCGGATGATGATGGCGGCGGCGGTGGTGGGTGTAACTGTTTTTTTACGAGTCTGACACCGATGACCGAGGATGTGGGTGGCTGGGAAGCTGGCTCGACGTTCTTAAACATACCATTTCACGCGCTCATTCACGGGTTATTGTATCCCTATCAATATCCGGCGTTCGACGCATTTGTTATGGCTGGTCAAAGCACTCCTATCGAGGTCGGAGCCAGTTTATTAGTTGATCCTACTTTTACTTGGTCAACGATCAATTCAGCTAATGTTGCGGTAAACACCATCGACATTCTCAACATAACTGATGGTACGACGCTGGCTTCGAATATTGCAAATGATGGTACACAAGCTGTAACGCTTGCAGCAGTTACTAAGGCGACTGCAACCTCTCACGTCTTCCGCGTGCGCGGTGATGACACTCACGGTAACACCTTCACTCGAGATGCCACATACTACTGGCAATGGAAAGCCTACTATGGTGAGTCGGCCTCGGCCTCGTTGAACGAGGCGGGAGTTGAAGGCCTTCGAGTCGGAGCTCTTGCGGCGGGGTTTGCAGGAACCTACGTGTTCGTGGCGGACGCGGCCAAGTACAAGTACATCGCCTACGCGGCGGCGCTCGGCCTAGCGACCACCTTTAAGGACCAGTCCACGAACTTGGACGTGCCGATGGAAGCTGCGGCTACCGTGGCTGTGACCAATGTCAATGGTGTGCTAACGAACTACAACGTACATCGAACCACTAATATGCTTGGTGGTGCCATCAACATCGTGGTGACTTGATATGACAACCATACCAGGCAGTGTCCGTGTAGCGGGTTTTATTGGGCCTTCCGACACAACGGACGTCTATCCGACCCACGTGGATATCTATGGCAAGGGCGGCTTTCGGGCTGTGGCCGACACCGCGGCACGTGACGCTATCACTGCTGACCGCCGCGTTGTAGGCATGTGGGTCAAGGTCATAGATATAGATAAGGTCTACACGTTGGTAGGCGGCATCACCAACGGCGACTGGGTCGAGCAGACCATGGGCGGCGGCGGTGATGTGTTGGACGTTGACACTACTTACTATGTAGATGGCTCAACGGGAAATGACGCCAATGACGGACTGACCTGGCTCACGGCGAAGAAGACCTTTGGCTTTTTATATCCGGGTGAATTGGACAGTCTTCCGCGTTGTATTAATGCAAGCTTTATTTGTTATTTCCGAAATGATATTCGGGCGAGAAATGCTAAGGGCAATTTATACATAACGGGTTTCTACGGTTCAGGTTCAATGATGTTCATTGGAACACCTACGGCGGTAGAAACATTTACAGCATCTACCTATGAAAATAATCCTACTGTACGCAATGCACGTAAATGGGTTAAAGATGGAACGAAGGCGTGGACCCCAAATGCGTGGCGGCGCCACTTTGTAGACCTTGGGCATTCTTATAACTATCCTGTTTATTCAAATACTGGCGACACCTTATATATGGGTTTTGGAGATACCCAAGCGGGCTCATATGCTGCGACCATCTACAGCGCTCCTGAAATTTTGCGTGAACTTGTCACACTTCCGGGTACAAAACACGACTTTGGGCCTTCATTAGCGGGTTTCTTTTCTGTGGAGATGTGCAGTATTCCCGTTACTGTTAGCAATGCTTGGATTGATGAAGACATTGGTACATCCGGTAATAGTACATGGTGTACGAGTGGAGAACTGATTATCTTCTTTAACGTTGCATTGGCTAACCACTATATTAGTAATGTACGACAATTTGTAGGAATTGGCTGCTACTACAATTTAGTGGATTATGGTGTTGTGCAGTCAGGTGGGATTGGAGAGAATATTTGGGGCAATTGCGCTATTGATTCTACCGACTCGACAGGTTATGGATTTACAGCATATGAATCCATGGGTTGCCGCCTTGTAGAATCTGTAGTAGTAAATCAGTTGATGGCTTTTTCAGCTTGGAGCGGTGTTATCACTTTAGGTAAAGATGTGATGATAGATCACTGCGAAAAGGGTGTTACGCTATTTGGGGGCATTGTCGAATTAGGCCCATCTGGCGCACTCAGTCCTTGTTTGAGATTTGATACAGTGGTGGAGGGAATTGTCGGTAACGGATCAATTAATGTCACTCCTGTTTTTGGGGCGTTGGGTTGGGGTGTTACACGAGAAATCGTGTTCGGTGATACAGACGAAGATACCTTCGCGGCATTAACGGCCGGCACTGTGCGGTCTCGCGTGGATTTAACGGTCACTTATGTTGATTTAGATTATTTTTATATACCTAGAGACGAATACGACAATTCGATTTCAGGCCTCACCGCTGTCCGCTACCAGACGGCCATCGACGAGCTGTTCGCATTACCTAAAAATATCAACGTTGCAACCTTTGCCACAGTCGCCGTTGACCTTATAGACGACACGGACTTCACTGCTGTTGAAGCGGTGCCATATGTGACCGAAGGTATCGGGTATCAGCTCTCTGTCACACCTACAACTGCCGTCGGTCTCTTGACCGTGATTCTCTATCAGGACGTGGCGCGAGCAGAGCCCGTCTACACCCTGGTCGTTGATCTCAGCGACGCGGACACCTACAGGTCAGTGGAAGCCTTCGGTTTCGAGCTCGAGACAGATGGCACCCTTTACGGCACAGCGTTCGTGTCTGGTGTTGGCGGGGGCGAGACGTTCGATATCAGTCTCACTGCGGCCGGTGTGGAGCCCGCGGTGCTTCCCCCGCCACTGCCTTCCCCTTATGGCGACGGCATCGAAGATGACGGCCTCGGCAAGCCTCGAGTGGCTTTCCCAAGTGACGGTGGGCTCGTCTTCGCGCTCGGCAAGGTCAAGATCAAGCCCAACGCGACTGTTCCTGTTTATCCTGTGCTGGCTGCGGCAGGTGTGTCCATTACGGGTGCGGTCACGACGACCACGGACGAGAATATCTCCGCGAAGAAGCTCTTCACGGCTGTAGGGTCGGGCCATTTGGGTACGGCAGGCCCACCCGTGGCCGGAACCTATCTAGTTGGGCATGAGATCCTCGATAGCGATGGTATCAAGTATCGCTGCACTGGCGCGGGTACACCGGGAACCTGGGAGCTCGCCGACTCGGTATCGGACGCAGAAGCGGACTACAGCACCGCGGAGCTCGCTGCTGGGGCAGAAGAGGTTTTAGAGATTCTCACCACGGGCAACGTCGGAACGATCCAGTTGCTTCAGGTCTGGGCAGTTGTCGACGCGGTTGCTGACTACTCGACTGATTTCCGCTTGCGCGTTTATCGCACGGCGGACGGCTATGGCCGCGAAGTTATGTGGCAAGCGAGCGGTGTCGCTCGGCAGTCATACCTCACGGCGATCCTACCTGCGGCGCAAGATTTCGTGGAAGTCCATGACGAGGATATGTTCGACACAGATGAGGCGTGCATCATCTATGAGGATGACGCTCGCTATGAGCTCGCACGCATCATCGCACGTTCGGCCGGAAACATGGATCTGTGCGAGACGCTCGTGGACGCATTGAACTGGGCAGCAAATACTTGGGTCTGCTCAGTTGCAGAATTTGAAAACGTGCCGTTCCGTAACACGGACACCACGCCAGCAAATCAGAATCGCGTTTTTCTCCAAGTGCGAAACAACCACGCGACAAACGCGGCCACTTTCTATGTGAGAGTTTGGCCACTGAGTCTTGGAGTCCTGCGATGATGGGTGGCCTAGTAGGCGCTGGGGCAAGCGCGATTTTGCGCCTTCGGCCGCGGTTCTATTGGGATGCACTTCGAGCACAGCAAGCAATCGGGCCGGCCAAGGCCGGTGGGCCTATGCTGGCCGAGGTCTATGAGACGACCGCACAAGCGAGCACGGCTAAATGGCTCATCATGAACGGTCACAAACAGTGGAAGTTCATGACCGATGGCATCGACACAGCGGCAGGCAAAGACCGTTGCCTCGGAAGCGTTGGAGCGTTCTACAAGAACAGCCAGAACTATCAAACGTCGTACACGACCTCGAAGTACAACTATGCCGTGGTCGCGCCAACAGCGGCGGGACAACTCACGGAAGACGGCGCCGCTTTTCCTTCCATCGCTCGAGACCCCGACATTGCAACGAGCCGATATCGCGTGTACCTCGACAGTTCGTTAGACCTGGTCAACGATTGCATCGTTGAGAAGTCCCAAGCGCGCAGCCCATCCTACTTGCGCCAGTTCCAAGTGCTCGTGCGCGGGGAGAACGGCATCGAAGATCCGGCCGGCATTGTGACGCTCGGCTGGAATGCGGCTTCGGGCTCACGCGCTACCTCGACGCCTGTCTTTCGCAGCATGGGTTATGACGGGTGGTGGGCGGCGAGTATCCTCGTGGCGGCGAACGCTGCAACGGCTGGCTACGGCTCGATTTCCGTGAAGGCAAACAACGGCAAGTGGGAGTTCGCCTTCCCGGGGTTTTTCAATCAGTACACGGGCTCGGAGCGTATCACTCGAGCAGGTTGGCCGGCATCGGTCGCACGTTATCAATACGCTGTGAAGACCAGCGTCGCAGAGATGTGCTTGCGGCCGAGTGGGTGGCTTGCGATGAGCGTGGTTTTGCCCGACCGCTCAGTGGGCAATGGTCACACGGACAACACCGGCGCGGCGAACTACCGCTTTCTGGGCCTGCTCAACCTCGACTGTAGCACTTGGCGTTTGCGCGTGTCGATGTCAGACACCAATGACCACCTTGTGGTGAACCTCGGGGACACGGCCGGGGTGAACTTCGCGTACCTCGACGGGCTCGTTGACTGGAATGACTTCGCGGCGATGGGCCTCGTGGCAACTTGGGAAGAAGTGAACATGATCAAGTACGCCACCTTGTGGGTCAACGGTGAGCGATTGGACGGCGTGTCGGCGCCAGCGACGTGGTATCCTGTGGCACCCACGCCGAGCACAATGTACGTGGGCATCAGTGCCGTGGGCGGCTCGCCTGCCGAGTGCATGATCTCTCGAGTTGCTTATGGCACTAATCGCTTGAACCGAGCCACTGCTCGAGCACTTTCGGCGCGCATGCGCGATCTTGCACGGGGATCAAATCCATGAAGCGGTTCACGTTCCAGGAGATGGCATTTTCACGCGCTTCGGACGCCTGGTGCCCTATCACGGGGAAGGCATTCGGGCCTAACGCGCCTCGGGTGCATCCTGAACGCATCCTTGCTAGCGTGGGCAGCGCGACGATTTACCATCGGTTTAGTGGATCTCAGGGATTCGTGCGCTACAGCAACGAGCCCGGGTGCTATGACCGGCCGCTTGAGCGGACGCACGTCTTTACCGATGAGCTGGACGTTTTAGAGACGGCACTCGCAGGTGTCCCAAATTTTGCGCGGGGGGTGTGCGGTGATGGCCTGTCCGAAGACAACCGACCTCTTGAACTGTTCACGGTTGGTTCAACTGGTGTAGGCGTCGAGTGGTTCCTCGTTGACACGTTGATTCACGGCAACGAGCCGGACGGCATCCTCGGCACGTTGAAGGCGTTTGAGATTTTGGCGACGAGTCCAAACTTCGCGCCGCTGCGAGCGCAGTACAGCATAGCGCTCATGCCGTGCTGCAATCCCGACGGTTACTACCTCGGCACACGCGATTTAGACGTGCTCGGGCCGCACCCATCGGGTACACCTACAAACATCAACCTCAACCGCGTTTGGCCTTGGTTTTGGGAGGAATTCACGCCAACAGCAGACGAAAGCAAGGGTGACGCGCCGATCACATGCTCTCTCGAGTCGCAGGCTATGGAAGATTGGCGCGCACCAGGCGGCGTGTCGAAGAAAATCGCGTGGGCCCTCGATCAACATGCAACGGCTGGCGATGGCGCTCGTTATGTGTCCCGAGACCGCTGCTTTCGCAATTTAGATGATGACGAGTACGAGAAGGTATGGGCCGACTGGTCTGTGTATCGACTGCTCAAAGCTATTCAAGCACGGCGGGTTCACGAGGGAACGAATCCCGACCTGTGGATTAACTATTTTCGGTCACGTTGGCGGCCACATTGGCACTCCTACTTGTCCACATTGGCACCGAATCAAAATGGTGGCATTGCATGTTGCTCTTTCGTGGGCGAGCACAATAAAGTCTCTGCCCAAGTAGTTTATACAGACCTTGAGACGTATAAGTCTGCTAGTGATTATAACTTTGATCATATAATTTCGTTGGCATTGGTAGCACAAGGTGGAATTACTGAGCGTAAAGCGGCTGTTTTTATTGAGCATGAAGTCGGCGAGAATCAAGTCGAAAATTCCGAATTTAAGGATTGGTATGCTGCAATAGCTCCAGATCCACTTCAGTATCGTCCGCTATACTGGAAGGGAACACGCCTAGATTTTGATTCATCGGCTCAAGGCGATAGCCACATGGAAACTAACGGCCGACCTATAAATGGGAGCGTTAACGTTCTCATGGAGCTGCCAGCTAACAACTGGTGTGATGATACAGGGGGCAGTGATATTGTACATCCATATGGGTCAACATCCTCGGCCGTTTTAGCGGCGCGTAGTATAGCTGGAGTTCCCGGCGTGTTAACAGTTTACACTTGGAATTTTGAGAGCAATCCCGTACTTTTATTTAAGGGAGAAACCGGATCGGCCGTTCATCGCCAATGGCGTTTAGGAAAATCAGTGCCGACTAGTTCTATTCATGCGGTTGGTTTAGGAGAATCAACAGCTCCAGATAACGCGGTATTTCAACGATATACTTTAAGCGCAGGCGTTTGGAGTGTTACTCTATTAGCTACGCATACTGACTCGTTAGAAGACGCGGCGGCCTGTTTAGATGATGTCACGGGTAATTTATATATATTTGGTGGTATTGGCGCCGCAGGTGATAGCTCGAAGGTGTTCAAGGCAGATTGCACGGCGAATACCTTTACCGAGGTTGGTCTTAATCTGCTCGGTGCGGGCGACCACGGCATGGGCGCTTGCTATGTTCCAAATGGAGGTCTTACAGGTTTAGGGCCTTGTATAGTTCTCGTTGGCGGCATAGATAATGGAGCGCTTGGGCTAAAGGTGCGGGTATTCGAAATAAATACTGGTGCGCTAACTACATATTTAGTTGCCGCAGGGGATTTCGCGGATACTGAGCCTGGAAAAGCTCCCTCTGTTCAACATTGTGGTATTGTGTACGATAGATATTTTGAGAGAGTGGTAGCCGATAATATCATATTTAATGGTGGGGAGTCTGCTGTAAGTAATTACGTTTATCATTCCACTTGGTCTATTGAGTGGAATGGGGCCGGATTTGATCCTATAAAAAATCACGTTTTAACAGCCGGTCTATCGGATGACGGCGATCCTGAAGATTATTCAGCAGATGAAAATTGGATTCGTAGATTTCGTTATTGGCGAGGATTACAAATTTGGGATTTTGACACTGGCGGCAATATTTATTATTTCTTTGGCGGCCTCGAGCGTTTGCCCGACGACACGGACGAAGCCGATTTAGCGATGCGCCGAGGTTTTTATGCCCATTTCGTTAATACAGCCGAATTTGGGAGATCAGCGGACTACACTTTCGGTTACATGCGTAATAACGTCCATTTAGATGCTGTAGGCTGGACAAAAGCGGCGGTATCGTGGAGTGTTCGAGCTGCAACTGTTGACGACGATACTCAATCTGCGGCCTATATGCGTATTAATAACGCTCCGGGTGATAGCACTACAAGCAATATAACGACTAGACGTGTGCGAACGTATTACATGCACCCGCCGCAGTGGTGGTGGCGTGATAGTTGTAGTTTAGATTTAGCTATGGCCAGGCCGCTAGTGACCGAGGACGAGCTTCGAATGTACATTCGAGGGTACCGGCAAGGACAGGGATTGCTGTTCGATGCACCTATGGTGCAAACTGACACGCTCTGGCCGTCCAGTTGGAGCCCCTTCGGCGTCGTTCGAGCTGTAGAAGAAGCCACGTGGGCAGACGCCCTCGATCCGCGCTGGTTCCGCGTGCGCCTTGACTGGTTGCCGGGAGCGATTTTTAACTCTTTGAGCGGTGACACGAAGCTGGCTACTATCGGTGATATGCCTGGCGGTTTTAGATTTGAACTTTGGGCTATAATGCCGACCGATGGACAACGCGAGTACAATCGTACAAATGTGCTCGGTCCTGTCGAACCGATCTTGCGATTGATTCGAATTGCAGGGGAAATACCCGACGAGAATATTGATATTCCTTGTTATTGGGGTGGAGCTCTGCGGGACATCGCAATGGGCCGCTTTGACGCGCCAATTCAATTTGAGATATGGAACCACCTAGACTACGGCACGGGGCTCGTGGTGCGCAACGGCTGGGCCGAGGGCTGGAACAAGTTCCTATTCAAAGACACGCCCTCGGGGTGGCCAGTCATAGGCGATATCACCTTGCATGCCGGGGGATGGTGGGGCGAGCCGGAGATGCTTGAGGTGGACGCGGTCTGGCGCAACAAGTACGTCGACTCAGACTTCCCGCAAGGTGCTCTGCTGATAGGCGACCGTGATCCGACCTCGGGGCAGGTCAGTTCTCGGGGAGTCTTCCGTTACATAGACACTTTCACGCGAGCCGACGACCCAAATCTTGGGGATACCTGGAACATGGCAAACCAAACGGGAAGCGGCTGGAATGTTCATTCAAACCAAGCGAGGTGCGAACAGCTTGGGTGGGAGATTTGGCAGTCTTACCCATACATGCGAGATTGCTCGATACTGGCCGAGGTCAGTGCGCCTAGCGGCGGCAAGGTAGGTATGTTCACCAGGCTCGACTGGTCAGTGTTAGAGTATATCCACGGCTATTGTGGATATTTGCATTGCACGGGTGCAAACACTGCGGATCTGATCATTGTGCGGCATTATATATTTGGCGAGTTTGAAGAAGCTCAAGAGGTTCTGGAAACTCAAGCAGTAGTTTACACCGCGGGAGCGACCGTTACGCTCGAGCTCAAAGCGTTCGAAGACGAAATCACGTTGACCATGTCGGGTGCTCACGCAGGAGTCGTGACAACTACAGATTCGAACCACCTCAAACCAGGAACCTTCGGATTATTTGGCGAGACGCCTGGTGCGGGGCAGTACGTTTACGCGGACAACGTTCGTGCGGCGGTGCCGGCTGGCACTAAGCTACACATTGTTGACTGATTTAGAGGTGTGACGTGAAGTTGAAATGTCCCCGCTTGCCGAAAGTAACCTCGAAGAAGGAGCTCGCGAAGGGCGTCAAGGTTGAGCACGAGCACACAAATTCTCGCCACGTGGCTGAGTGCATCGCTCGAGCCCATTTGGCCGAATGTCCCGACTATTACCGTCGCCTAGAAAAGATGGAAAAGTCATGCCGAGTGAGATAACGGACTTGAACAAGACCTATCGAGGCCTTCCGCCATCGGACTCGGGGATTTTACAGATCGTCCTGAACAGCCAAGAGCAGATCCGTTTCGAGATTGGTAATCTTGCGCGAATCACGGCGGCGCAGGGTGCAAAGCTTGAGTCGCTCGATAAGCACTTCGACCTCTTCCAAGAATCCATCGCCAAGCTATATGAGCACAATAACAACTGCCCGACCAAGACCCACTTGCAAGAGCTCCGAGGCGATGTTTCAGAGATTCGAGTCATGGTCAGCGCGCACGATAGGCAGCTCGCCGAAGAGCAGGGATTCAAGGCCGGCCGGAAGATGAAACCCACGCCCTGGGCAGGGATTTCGAAGTACGCCAGTGCGGCCCCTGTGACGATTTCGCTGGCCATTAAGGATCCGAAGGTTTGGGGCAAGATCATTTTCTACACCGCTGTAGCAGCGGCCGCCGCGGCGAGCCTGTTTGCTCAGTACGCATGAGGTGTTCGCATGGATTCTAAATGGGGCTTCAAGGACGCGGCAATCATCGGCGGCGTGCTGTTCCTGCTCTTCTATGTCTCGAAGACGCGGAGATGAGTCATGGATAAGAAAACCAATGCCCTTTGGGGCGTGTTTTGGGCGATTGTCGGGATCGGCATCATCGAGTATTGGGACGCCAAGAAGCGACGAGACGCGGGATTGCCCTCGGAGTGGTGAACTATGAGTGAGCGCACAGAAAAGCTTGCATGGGGAGCGGTCCTTCTGAGCATCATCGGGGCGGGCATCTTTGGATGGTGGCGTCAAAGACGCTCGAGCATCGGAAGCTACGCTGACGTGAAGGACATCAACCCGATGACCTTACACGGTCCCAAGCGCACCTATCCCACAGGCGCCGCCTCGAGCGCGGAAGAGAAGCCGAAGACGCAAAAGTGCTCCGTGAAGCACACATGCAATCCGGTCGAGATTGCCCAAGAGTCGAAGAGCAACACCCAGATTCTCGCGTGTTACGGGGAGCCTCTCGGGAAGGGGTTATCCTTCGGAAAAGTTCAATCTGCAAAGGATGCCTACGATCTTCTTCAGGGTCAGTCGCAGCTCTTGCAAGAGGAGCTCATTGTGTTGGCCATGGATTCACAAAACAACGTCGTGGCAACCGCGATGGTGCATCGAGGCTTTGGGAATGGAGTTCATGTGAATCCGGCAGACGTGTTCCGCGTCCCGGTTGTCCATGGAGCAACGCGCATGATCATCGCACACAACCATCCATCGGGAAGCCCAGAGCCAAGCCCGAGTGACGTGACGTTGACGAAGAAGATGAAAGGCCTCGGCGATGAGATGGGGATCGTCCTTTTGGATCATGTGATTGTAGGAAAAAATGGATTCTCAAGCTTTAGAGACTTGGGGCTTTTGCAGTGAGAGAGGAATTAATAAGGGTATATGCCCCCTATGGGCGTAAGCATAGCTTAGAGGTTTGTTCTTGTCAAATAGAAAAACGATTGAGGGAGCGTAAAAATTGATCTTGACGGCAAGCACAGAGGCCGGTAGACTGTCCCACGGGAAGGGTGTTGGTAGGAGCGTCCGATTGGACGATGACCTCTCAACTCCCTGCTCGTTTATGGTAGAGTCGCTCTCCTCGTCTCTCCTATCCGTCAAGTATCCGAAAAGTTTGGGCAATATCGCCCGCAAGGGACTCGGGAAGGGTTTATCCTCACGAGCCCAAAACAGCCCACTGGGCAATGAGGTCTATCATGGCAAAGCGTCGTCGCGCTCGTAGGTCCGGTTCCTGCAAGATCATCTCCCTCAAGGGTGGCCGTGGTCGCCGCTGCATGTGCAAGGGCAAGTTTCGGAAGATGGCTTCCTGCAAGCGTTAGGATCGAGGCAGTCAATGGACCGAGAGCGTTCGCTGCTTGAGGCGTACCTACAAGGAACGGCCGACCTCATCGTTTGGCTGTTCCCCGCTGTCGTCATGGGCATTGTAGTTGCCCTCGCGCAGCGAGCGCTTTTGGAACCGGCGAAATCACGAGGAGAGAAGCAATGAATTTGGCACAACTGGCAATCGCAGTTGTTACGGGCGCAATCCCTCTCACGGCGAGCTTCTACACCTACGATCAATTGGCGGGCTCGAGCTCGTTCAAGCGTTCGGTGTACTCGGCTCTTGCTGGCCTCGGTGCCGGTGTCATCGCCTCGCTGGCCATGACACAGCTCATCGGGGTGAAAGCGGAGAATCCCGTCATGACCTTGAACAGCTCCCGTAGCGGTGCGATTAGTGGTCTGGTCGATGCGTGGAACGTCAACATGATGCCCCCACGCGGTGGGATCCCGATGAACGTTTACTCCAAGATGCCCGAGACTGCCGAGGTCGGTAAGTCGTTCGGCGTCGTCTGAAAGGATCTGATCTCATGATGAAGCTACTTGGATTCTTCATGGTCGCGCTTCCGGGCATCGCCGGATTCGCTGCCTACGGCATGGCTCAAGACAAAGGTCTGAGCCCCCTCGCCGCCGCCGCTCTTGCCGGTGCTGCTTTCGCCGCGGCCGAAATCGGCGGTACCATGCTGTCAGGTGGTCTTGCGGGCCTTTCTATGGAGCACGTCGGCGCCATAGCACTGAATCCCCAGCCACGGTCTTGGGCGGCTCTGAACGCGGCTCAGCGCGGCAACATGGGGTATCTATCCCCAGAGCGCATCGCTGCTTGCTACGGAACGTGCTGACATGATCCGTTCTGCTCTCGTCAAAGCGGTTCCCGTAGTGGGAACCGTGGCCGCTGTGATCTACACCAAGGAGCGCAAGGGTTGGACGTGGGCTATTCCCGTTGGGATTGCTGCCCACTTTGCCAGCTCTTGGCTCGTTGGGCAGTTGCTTGGAGCTCTCGATGCTGTGCAAGTCATGCCCTTGAAGCCTGCCGAGGTCGCGGGTGGGGAAGTGAAGATCCCTGTCGGCGAACCCGCGGCGAGTTCGAGCAGTGTGGCTGGCGTCGGAGCTCTCGCGAAGACAACCGAAGTGATCGACAAGAATGACAACGTGATTCGGCTCCCCACGGCAATGGGCGAGCCTTGAAGGTGAACCATGTCTCGAAACCTCCTTCTGTTCCTGGGCCTCGTCGCGGTGGGCGGCGGTGCGTTCTATCTCTACAAGAGCGGCAAGCTCGTGGGCATGCCCGGGCAAATGTCCCAAGGCGCCCCTCAGCAGGCGTTCCTAAAAAGGATGCCACTGGACCTGCATCTATCGGGTTATGGTTGGTAGGTGTGAAAGACTCCCGCCCATGAGGTGACAAGTGGCTTTAGAGACCAAAGATGAGATTGGAATCGCTGCGCTAGCAGCAGTCACCGTGGGCGGGATTGTCTACTATCTTACGAAAAACTCTGCCGGTAACGCTGAAATACTCCAAGCTACTCTCGATAAAGATAAAAAGAAGATAGTCGTTGTTCAATCTGTTCAAAAAATAACGCCAAAAGACAAATCCATCTCGGATATGCGGTTTTCATTGAAGGCGATTACTTCAATATCCAAGCCAGTCCTTCCAACATTTAAAGAAGTATCAGGATTTTCCAACGAGCCGCGTATGAATAGCGGCTTACTAGGCAAACTTGTTGCAGCTTATTGGGCTTATGCACAAACCAGATTATGGTACATGACGCGCTGCAAGCAATACCATCCCTTTGATGACACCCCGCAATGGTTAGCAAGAGATGCTGCCCACGGCGGTCACGATATGGACAAGGCTCATTACAAAGAGCTCATGAAAACAGACCGAGGAACTTGGCCGATAGGTGTTCCACGAGCATTTATTATGAATCGCTTTGAAGGCGAGAATCCTTCGAAGTTCAACCAGTACCAGAGATACAACTCGTTAGATCAAACATTCCCAAATTGGTCCATGCCTTTTGGCGGATTTGATTGCGTTCGAACACAGGCGTCACTCAAACACTCGCATATTCCAAGCGCGGCAGGTTATAAAAGTGGCTGTTGGACTCGTTGTGGATGGAGAAGACCTTTCGGATCGTCTATCCCAGGGTGTGTTGCTGCAATGTGTCCGAGACCCCTTCCGACAAGATGGTTTGCCGACATTAATTGGAAGATAAAGAGCGAAAGAACCTCGGCTTATTTTACTAATTACGAACCTTTCACAATAGGCAAAAAGTTCGATGGCCAAGTTATAAGTAATCAACTTGTAGCGACAAGAGGCTACAAGTACCAAGACGGGGCATGGGAAGATGATAAGGCGTTTGCAGGTATAGTCGAGAAGAATAGTTACAATGTAGGCTTGCCTTTAATTGGCGGCTACCCTGGAAGAATATACGGAAAAGTATCAATCGGTGATCGAGCCGCCGCAAGGTATCTGATAAAAGTTCCCCAAGACTTCTCAAAGAGATACTCTCTTTCGAACAAGGCAACTAAAGAAGACGAAAAAAGCGTTTCAGACAAATTTATAAAAGAATTGCATAGGTATTATAATAGGGGTTACAACCTAGTTAATACTTGTTTGGATATTCTAATAGACCGCAAGCATTTTGATTTGGAAAAAGAATTTCCAAAGTTTGTTAAGCACTGCAATTGGTGGTGGATTTTACCACCTAACAAGTCAATGTTAGCGAATGTAATAGATAAAAATAAGGACATTATCCGCATGCCGCGCTTTTCAGACATTGGCGGCGGTAACATGGGTCTTGGAGATGTTACGTCCGAGTATCTTGTTAACTATGTCATGAAGCTAACGCCCCCACCGGGAACTATCCCGCCGTGGGAAGACAAAGGTCCGTTATGGTTATGGCCGAGCACAGCAGGCCAAATGACCTTGATAGGTGCTCCGACCATACCGTACCAACCAGAACCAGGCTCTTTTATTGTCGGAGATGGTAATTATCTTAGAAGCTCTGCCACGAATGCGTGGAATAGTTGGAATAATATGTTTGAGTACATGCTAGCCGCTCTAAATGAGGCTATCTATGACTATGTAATGCAAGAGGCCGGTGGAGCTATTGCCGGTCAAGTTACCAAGACGGCCGCTGCTTGGGCAGAGAATTTAGGAATTGACATACTAGAGCAGCTCCAAGATAAACTTGGAGGTGATCTTGGTGGTATAATGAATTTAGGTTCTAAGATTGCGGCCTTTGCGGGCCTAGTGGAAAATATTGATATAGCTGACAGTTTAAATAAAACAATAAAAAAGTCTTTCGAGGGAACAGCCTTAAACACATATGATCTGTTAAAAAAATATCTAAAAGGAACTGTTGACGGGATGTTCCCCGATGAACTGCGTAAAGTCAGAGAACTGTTAGATACAGGTATGTCCGAGATGCGTTCATGGGGATGGCACGATGACCTTATTGGCGAACTGGGCTCAGTTGGCAGTAGATACGGTGATAACGGTATTAAAACTATAAAGTCTAAATATGGGTACAACGTTCAAAAGTTTGGTTGATTTGAAACAGTAGCCAAACACGGCTACCCCAACGGTAAGAGGTGCCCCATGCCGAAGCGTAAAAGAAGCAAAAGACAACCTGGCTACTACTGCGTCAACACCAAGCCGGCGACCCGTGGCAAGCGCTGCTTGCACAAGGCTGTCAGCGGCAAGGTCCAGTTCGTCAAGTCCGGCAACATCAAGTGCCCGAAGACCTGCCGTTCCTACGCGAAGAAGCGCCACGGCTGATCGGAGGTTCCCATGCCTTT
>Ga0315297_10000191_pt1 | contig 33584 bp, 38 predicted proteins | sample YL17G15_0_MG_FD_203628 | JGI IMG/M metagenome (GOLD analysis project Ga0315297, IMG submission 203628) | Sediment microbial communities from Yellowstone Lake, YNP, Wyoming, USA - YL17G15_0 | ecosystem: Environmental > Aquatic > Freshwater > Lake > Sediment | place: USA: Wyoming | collected...
CCGCGCACCGATCTCGGCCCCAGGCGTACATGAACCCCTACCTGGCCGGGATCGGCCTGGGCCTGGTGCTGCTCGCGTCCTTCGTCCTCGTGGGACGCGGGCTTGGCGCATCAGGCGCGTTCAACTCGGTGATCGCGTGGGGCGTGCACACCGTGGCACCCGAGCATGCGAAGCACAACGAGTTCATGGCCGGCTACCTGGGTGACGGCAGCGAGTCGCCGCTCAAGTCGTGGCTGGTCTTCGAGGTGCTGGGCCTCTTCGCCGGCGCGATGTTCTCGGGCCTGCTGGCCGGCCGCGCGAAGGTGATGACGGAAAAGGGCCCGCGCGTGTCGGTGCGGACCCGGCTGGCGATGGCGTTCGCCGGCGGCGTGCTGATGGCCTTCGGCGCAGCGCTCGCCCGCGGGTGCACGAGCGGCCAGGCGCTGACGGGTGGCGCGCTGCTGAATCTCGGCAGCTGGGCCTTCATGATGATGGTGTTCGCCGGGGCGTACGCCGTGGCGTATTTCGTAAGGTGGGAATGGCGATGATGGCACCCTTCCTCAAGTACGGGATGTTTGGCGACGAGACCAGCCTGGTCGTCGCGTTTCTCATCGGCATCGGCTTCGGGTTCTTCCTGGAGCGCGCCGGGTTCGGCAGCGCACGGAAGCTCGTGTCGCAGTTCTACCTGAACGACCTTGCCGTCTTCAAAGTGATGTTCACCGCCATCGTCACCGCCATGTTGGGCGTGACGTACCTGGGCTGGATCGGCTGGCTCGATCTCTCGCTGGTCTACCTGGTACCGACGTACTTGATGCCGCAGGTTGTCGGCGGGCTCATTCTCGGCGCCGGATTCGTCGTGGGAGGATACTGCCCGGGCACGTCGGTAGCGGCCACCGCAACGGGGCGCGTCGACGGTCTCCTATTCGTCATTGGGATCTTCGCCGGCATGTTCGCCTTCGCCGAGGTGTACCCGCTCGTCAAGGGGTTCTACCTGAGCGGTGCGGGCGTCGCCATGACGCTCCCCGCGACGTTTGGCGTACCCTACGGCGTCGTCGTGTTCGCCGTCGTGCTGATGGCCGTGGGCGGCTTCTACGGCGCCGGCCTTCTCGAAAAGAAATTCGCGACCGGGGCCACCGAGTAGACAATGCGCAACTGGATGTCGACGCTCACGCTGAATCAGAAACTGGCGCTCGGCGCCGTCGTGCTGGGCGCGATCGCGCTCTTCGCCACGCCGTACCCAGGGAGCAGCGTCACTTTGGACGCGAAGGAGCTGGCGCTCGCCGTCGCGAAGGAAGCCGATCACGTCGAGGCGCCAGAGCTGGCCGCGTGGATCATCGAGAGCCGCGCCGACTACCGGCTCGTCGATCTGCGCAGTGAGAGCGAGTATGCGGAGTACCATATCCCCGGGGCCGTGAACGTGCCCATGGGCAGCCTGACCGATGCGGGGCTTGGCCGACAGGAGACGCTGGTCCTGTACTCAGACGGAGGCATCCACTCGGCCCAGGCGTGGATGCTGTTGAAGGCCCAGGGGTACAAGGGCGTCTACATGCTGAAGGGCGGTCTGGAGGAATGGAAGGACCGTGTGGTGTTTCCGGTCCTCGCGGACAATCCCACGCCTGACCAGCGGTCGCGTGACGAGCGGTTGCGGACCATCAGCACGTTCTTCGGCGGCCAGCCGCGCAGCGCCGGGGCGGTGGCGGCGGGCGGGGCCGGGATGCCCGGGATGGCGATGCCGGCTGGCCCGGCGCTGCCGAAGGTGTCCGCGCCCGCTTCACCAGCCGGCGGCGCCAGGCCCGGAGCGGCCAAGAAGAAGGAAGGCTGCTAGTCGTCGTCGCGGTCGCAGGTCTCGCTCGATGCGGCAGTATGATGTACCCGACGTTGTGGCACCCGGACCGCTTTCTCGCCCGCGATCACTGCCACCGGAGGTCGTCATGCGTGTCATCCTCCTGCTCGCCCTGATCGTGCTGAGGGCACCTGCCACCGCGCACGCGTACCCCGCGGCTACCGACACCTTTGACGCGACGTGCCGTGCCGCGATGGCGAACTACTACGCCGCGCTGCTGACCAGCGTTCACGGCGATTCTGAGGCCACCCTGCGACAGCTCCTGTTGCTCAGGGCCAGATGGGAGGAAGTGGCTCGACTGTCTCGGTCCGGCAACCCTGATTGGACTCAGGACGCCACCACCGGAGAGTCACCGGTCGCCGCCGTGACAGCGATGATCGAGCGAGCCAGGCAGCGCACGTCCGCGGGGGACATTGCTGGTGCACACGCGGAACTCGAAGGCATACGTGCCGTGCTGCGGGATGGCCGAGCACGTCACGGCGTGCGGACGTTCGATGATGTGTTGACGGACTACCACGACGCGATGGAGCGCCTCACGAGTCGCGTCGGCCTGAGGAACGAGATCGCGCTCAACGCCGAGGACTACGACGCGATCCGTGAGCAAACCGCACGAGCCGACGCTGCCTGGACCGAGATCAAGACCGTCGCAGACCCGGTCAAGATGCGGCCGGTCTGGGGTGACATGGCCACTCGGACGACGGCGGCGCTGGCGACCGTCCAGAGGGCGGCTGCGGCGCAGGATGCGGCGGCTGCACAGGGAGCCGCGGCGGCCCTCAAGACACACTACTTCGAGCTCCTTCGGATTCTGTCGCGCGGCTGAGTCCCCGGTGTAGAGACACGAGCTCGCGCCAATCGTCAACGCCAGCGATGCGGTGACGCGGAGCGCGAGTGCCGACGCATTCCCGAAATTGAACGCGACGAGAAGTCATCCCAGGTGACGTCGCAGGAGACCTGCGTTATAGGGAATTGGATGGCGTGAGGACGGCGACGCGATGCACCTCTGCGTGGCGCACTGAACGGAGGCGAAAACCGCGACCCTGAAAGTCGTCCACGGCGGCGTCGAACGTGATAGGACCAATTGGATGCACGCGTCCTTCAGCCGCGTGCACCCGAGCGACGATAGCAAAGCCCTCCTCGTTGAACTCCGCCAGCACGACGCACCCGCCATCGCAGCGCACGACGCGGGCCATTTCGGCGAACACGGGAGCGCCCTCTTCGAGGTGGTGGAGGGCGTCCACCAGAAACACCGCGCCGAAACTGCCTGCCGCAAACGGCAGGCTGCGCCCATCCGCCTGGACGAACCGGATGCGATCGAGGACCTCTTCCGCCTCGGCGTTCAGCGCCGCGTAGCGCTGTTCCTGGGGATCCGGGTCGACCGTCACGACAGCCCAACCGCGGTGTGCCAACTCGACCGCCTGCACGCCCTTGCCGGTGCCGACATCGAGCACGAGTCCGGAACAGGTGCCGGCCTGGTCGATGACAAGCCGCGCCGACGCCTGGCGGTCGTACCCGTGCGATCGGTAGACCGCGGTTCGGTCGATGTGCGTGGCTCGCACGCGGGCGACCTCCTCGCGATGAGAGCCATCCGACGACCGTGCGTGGTTCATGCCGTCTGTCCGAGGCTGCCGAGCGACGGTGAAGCGTACACCTGGTCGCACCGAACGTCCCGGAAGCTCTCCGCGAAGGCCATCAGGGCGTAGGCGTCCGCGAAGTTCGACGCGAGTCCCAGGGAAACCCGTATCGTGTTGGGGGCTCTGCCGGTGGACGCGCGGAGCGTCTCGGCGCAGTCTTCGAAGCTCACCGGCGTGCACGTCCCGACGAAGCACTTCGCCATGTCGTCCCGCGTGATCCCGTGTGCGACCTCGCCGTCACCCGGATTGCAGAAGCACCCCGTTCGCAGGGACATGCGCGCCTGAGTGGCCTTCTCTTCGATGGCGCGTACGTCATACGGCGTGCCATCGGGCGCCAGCAGATGGAACGCGATCGTTCCGCCGCGTTGCGCCAGGTCGGTGGGGCCGAACACGCGTGCGAGGGGAGCGCCGTTCGAGTGCGCGGCCGTGGCCAGCCGCGCGATCAGCCAGCCCGTCAGGGCCATGACACGCGTGTGGATCGTCTCGATGCCGATAGACGCCAGGTGTTCAAGCCCGATCGTCACAGCCGGCAGCCCGAGGTAGTCGACGGTGCCGTCTTCAAAACCGGCGTGCCCGGGTGCTAGGTGATGCCATCCCTCACCCTGGACAGATGCGACCGTGATCGTGCCTCCGGCAAACCACGGGCGCCGGAGTGCGCGCAGGGCCTCGTGCCGGTAGATGAGCGCACCGGTGCCGGTCGGATAGCCGAACATCTTGTAGAACGATAGCGGCACGAAGTCGGGCTTGACCGCCGAAAGGTCAAGGAGGTTCGTGGGGGCGAACGCCGCACTGTCCAGGATGACGTGCCATTCATGCTCATGCGCCCGCGATACCCACTCGAGCGGATGCTGCACGCCGCTGAAGTTCGACTGTGCCGGAAAGGCGAACAAGTGATGCTTGCCGGGAGTCGTCCGCGTGAGTTCTGCGAGCACCTCGTCGCCGTCGACACGCAACTGGGGAGTCAGAACGGGCAGGTAGGTGACGCTCGCCCCATGATAACGGGCGAACTCGCGGATGCCATTGACCGAATTGTGGTTGTCATACGTGAGGAGGTAGCGACCCCCAGGTTCGAACGGGTAAGACTCTCCGACGAGCTTCAGCGCGCCACTCGCATTCGGCGTGAAGATCACGCCGAATTCGCCGGGATCCGCTCGAAAGTAGTTGAGGACCGCGGCACGCGTGTCATCGAGCAGACGCGAGGCCTCCATCGATGTGGGATTGTCCGAGTGCGGGTTGCCGAGCACCTTGTTCAGCAGCAACTCGTGGTGGCGCCTCACCTGCGACGCCGAGTACAGCCCGCCCCCGGTGTAGTCGAGATAGACCTGACCAAGTCGATCCAGTCGATCGTAGTCGGTGGCCCTCAGGGCATCAAGTCGCGAGGTCGATGTGTAACCGGGAAACGCGTCAAGGAACGCCCTGTAGGCCGCGTCAACGCCTGTGTCCATCTGTCCTGCCCGTCCCGTGTAATCGGAGGCCGGCCGCGCGCAGCGGCGCGGATGCCGCCGCTCCTACGTCTTGCACTCGCAACACGCATCGGCGTGCGCGGCGTCCTCAGCGGACGGTCCCTGCGCACGCAATTCCCCCGCCGCGAACCGCCGGACGACCTCATCGACCTGGCCCCTGACACCGAGCACGGGCTGGATGCCACGACCCATCATCACGGCCCGGGCCGTCGGCCCCATGGAACCCGCGATCACGAACTTGATCGAGTTGCGGACGAACAGATCAGCCCAGAACTCATGACGGCCGCCGGGGTTAGGGATGAGCAGTGAGTCACGGATTTTGCCATCTTCGATGTCGACGATGCTGCAGAACGGTGAGCAGCCGAACCCGGAGGCGACAAAGTCCTGGTCGGTGGCGATAGCGATCTTCATGGTGTGTACCTTCCTGCGTGAGGCGCGCCACGCCCGTGGCGTAAGTCGCGTCGGGACTGCTTTCGCGGGCTTCAGTCGGCATCGTTGAAAAATGGAGAGGTGATGCTTCCTGCGTCCAAGCGAAATCGTAGTTCCGTCCCGACGGGAGTGTCAATGTGCCGAGGCCCGCGAAGGCCAGAAGTGCCGGCTTCGCACGACTGGCGGGTTCGACCGTCCAACTCGACCGCAGGCGTTGCGAGGTGTCCTGTTCAGCGTTTCGTCTTGGCTCGGGCCGTCGCGACGTCTCGCACGGCGCCAATCGCCGTCGTGATCTGCTCGCCCGTGTTGAACGGGCCGATGCCGAAGCGGACCGCACCGTGCAACTTGTCGAGGCCGAGCTGCTCGTGCACTCTCGGTGCGCAATGCAGCCCGGTCCGGCAGGCGATGTTGTAATCCACGTCCAGCATCGTCCCGGTATTCCCCGCCTCGAACCCATCCACGTTGAACACCATCACTGCGATGTGGTTGGACAAGTCGTCCTGGCAGTAGAGGCTGACACCCGGAATGTCGCGCAGGCCATCCACCAGTTGGCGCATCAACCGCATCTCGTGCGCCTCAATTGCCGCGAGACCTGTTTTCTCAATCCACTGCACACCCGAGTGGATGCCTGCAATTCCCATGATGTTGGGGGTGCCGTACTCGAGGCGCCACGGGTACTCGTCCAGGTGCGGCCGGTGGGCGGAGCGGACGCCCGTGCCGCCGGCGCGCGTGTGCCGGATCTCAACCCCTTCCCGGACGTACAACCCGCCGATGCCCGTGGGTCCCATCAACGACTTGTGGCCCGTGAACGCCAGTACGTCCACGTTCATCGCCTGGACGTCGATGGGGACCTTGCCAGCCGTCTGCGACGCGTCCACGACGAGACGAATACCGCGCTCGCGGCAGCGGCGCCCGATCTCGGCGATGGGCTGGACCGTTCCGATGACATTCGATGCGTGGTTGATGGCCACGAGCCGAGTCGTCGGCCTGAAGCGAGCGGCCACCGCGTCCGGATCGACGAAGCCCTTCGCGTCGAAAGGTACGTGATCCACCTCGACTCCGTGATGCTGTGACAAGTGGTACAGCGGGCGCAGCACCGAGTTATGTTCGACCGTTGTCGTGATCGCATGGTCCCCGGCCGACAGCATCCCGAAGAACGCCAGGTTGAGCGCGTCCGTCGAGTTGTAGGCGAAGATCAGGCGATCGGGGTCGGTCCCGTTGAAGAAACGGGTCAGCAGTTTCCGGGTATCGTCGACCAGCTGCCCCGTCTCCATACAGAGATCGTAGCCCGAACGGCCAGGGTTGACGCCGTGGGACCGGTAGAACTGGTCCATGAAAACGTACGTTTCTTCGGGCTTCGGGAACGACGTGGCGGCATTGTCCAGGTAGATCAGGCTCATGGGAATCCCGAGCGTGGGGCAGGTTCAGACCAGCGAGCGAAAGCAGTATATCCCAGCAGCCATGCGACAGGATCGGGTAAGGCCCCCTGCCAGGGGGGCCCGTCGTGTGCCTGTTGGCGATGGGCGCAGTCGAGTTCCCGGTTGCCTGAAGGCGCCTTTGTGGCGAGATGCGATCGGGGCGAGGCGTCTCCCGCTATCGTGACGGGATCATGCGCCGCCCGCCGCCGGTTGTCCGGGCTCGGCACCACCGGCCGCCATCGCCTGGTCCAGGTCGGCGATGAGGTCTTCGACATCCTCGATCCCCACGGAGTAGCGCACGAGGCCGTCGGTGAAGCCGGCGGCCTCCCGGGCCTCCCTGGACATCGAGGCATGGGTCATCGAGGCCGGGTGTTCGATGAGCGTCTCCACACCGCCCAGCGAGACCGCCAGCGTGGCGAGTTGGACGTGGTCCATGAGCCGCCGCCCTGCGTCGAATCCCCCCTTCAACTCAAAGCTGATCATCGAGCCGAATCCGCTCATCTGCCGTGTGGCGAGTTCATGCTGCGGGTGCGACGGCAGGCCGATGTACCTCACGCTCGCGACCATCGGATGGGCCTCCAGCCAGCGGGCGATGGCCATGGCGTTCGCCTGGGCACGCTCGACTCGGACCCCCAGCGTCTTCAGGCCCCTGAGCACCAGGAACGCCTGGTGCGGGTCCATGTTGCAGCCCGTCTGCACCATGACGTCCCTCAGGCGCGCGAGCACGCCCGGATCCCTGGCCACCAGGACGCCGCCGACCACGTCCGCATGGCCGTTGATGAACTTCGTGATCGAGTGAAGTACGACGTCCGCCCCAAGGTCGAGCGGCCGTTGCAGATAGGGGCTGGCAAAGGTGTTGTCCACGACCAGGAGGCTGCCGTGCTCATGGGCGATGGCGGCGGCTCCGGCGATGTCCGTGACCTGCATGGCGGGGTTGGAAGGGGATTCGACGTACACCAGACGTGTGTGCGGTCGAATTGCCTGGCGCAGGTTCTCCAGGTCGGCGGTGTCGACGAAGGCAGCCTCCACCCCGAAGCGTTGGAAGTGCTTCTCGATCAGCCCGCGGCTGGGCCCGTAGACCGATGCGGTGCTCACCATGTGGGCGCCGTGCCCGAGCAGCGCCATGTAGGTGGTGTTCACCGCTCCAAGGCCCGAGCTGGTGGCAATTCCGCCGATGCCGTTCTCCAGCGAGGCCACACTCTCCTCCAGGGCCGCGATGGTGGGATTGCCGATGCGGGTGTAGATGAACCCCTGTTCCTTGCCCGCAAAGAGGGCCGCACCGTGGGCCGCGTCCCGAAAGGCGAAGGTCGACGATTGGTAGATGGGGACGTTGACCGCTCCACTCGCGTCGGGATGGTACCCGCCGTGCACCAGCCTGCTGTTGATACCCGTCTGTCTGGCCTTCATCGTGGCTCCTGTGTGGTTGGATCGTCACCCTCGGTCAGTCGTACGCGAGCCGGACGGTCCGATCGGCGATGGTCGGGGCGAGACGTGCCGGCCACTCCGTCCCGCTCCACGTTCCGCATGCCTGGTGGGTGAGGTAGTACTTCTCCGGAATCGGGTGGGTGCCGATGACCACCGGGATGCCGTACTTCTCCGTGATGAACGTCTTGAAGTAGTCGGTGTATGGGCATGGAGGATACCCGACGACCATGCCTGTCGCCAGGTGAATGACGTCGACCTTGTTCTTCTTCATCTCCTCGGGCGCGGACTCGACGTTGCCACCGGGACACCCGGCACACGTGGTGAAGCCTACGAGCTCCACCTCGCGTCCTTCGTACGCGATGAACGCGCCCTCGCGGGCCGCGAGCGCGCGAAGGCACTTCCCGCCGGCGCACGTTCGATACCTGTCGCAGATGATGATGCCAACGCGAATCGGATTCGACACGTCGCTACCTCCGTGAATCCATCGATAGCCCAGCGACAGGATGCGCCCCTTGGTGGAGCTGAAGAACGCCTGCTGGTCGCCTGCTCCGGTCGATTCGTCACTACCCTTGGGTGTGGCCATGGCCATGCTGGTGACTGTGTCCGTGGCCCTGCCCGTGATTCCCGCACGCCGCCTCTGGGCTCATGGCCGACAGTTGTCCGGCTTTGAAGGCCGCCAGTGTCAACTCCACCGTCGGGTGCTGCGCGCGATAGACCTGGAGCCCGCCCATCATCAGCTTGGTCAGCGCGCCCATGCCGATGCCACCCACGACGATGCCGCCGATGTCTTCGCCCTGGATGGCCAAGAGCGGCTGACACATGCCATGCGCGTGGTGCTCGTTCCGATTCGGGATCGCGCGGCACGTCCCGTTCTCGGTGTCGACAATCATGAAGAACGGCGCCGAGCCGAAGTGCGCACAGACCGGGCTGGCGAGGCCCTCGTCCGCGTTGACTGGAATGCAGATGTTCATTTGGGTTCCTTTTCCGGGGGGCAGAGTGTCTGGCGCTGGAGGTTCCGATCGGAACGCGGCTCGTCTGCCGGATCGTGCATGCGGCAGCAGCGCCGTGGGCCCGACTGCGCTTCTACGGGGCCGCCCTCGATCCTGAGGGCCTTCCCGTGCACGAGCGCATCGGCGATCTTGGTGTGCGCCGAGTCGATAATGCGCGAGAACGTCGGTCTGGATACGTGCATCTGTTCTGCCGCGTGCTCCTGGTAGAGCTTCTCGAGATCCGCAAGCCGCAAGGCCTCGAACTCGTCGAGTGTCATCACCACTTCATCAAGAAGCAGCATCGGGATCCCCGCCGGCTTGAAGACTGGGGCGACGGGCCGGCCCGCGATTCTACGGTGGCAGAACGGTCGTGGCACAGGGCACAACCTCCGGGTCAATTATGAACATATGTCCATAATTGTCAAGTTGCGCGGCAGGGCTGTGCGCGGGAGAGCCGTGCCACGGCGGGGCTGGCTTCCATGGCAATCTGGAGCGCGATGGTGTCTGGCCTGGGAACGCCAGCCACTCCGAAGAAGTGGGAAGGCCGCTAAAAGCCTGGTTTGCCGCGCAGCACCCCGACCTGGATCAGCAGGCCCGCGAAGTCGTAGATGCGCCGCTCGCGTGCGATGAGTCCGTCCTTCATCTCCATCAGCAGGACGCCGTGCACTTCGAAGCGTCGGCCGGTGCCGTCGAGGCCCATGAATCGTCCGACGTGTGTGGCTCTGGCCGTAAACGGCCGGGCCACGCGATCGCCGTCGAGAATCGCGGAATCATCGAGGTGCTCCCAATCTGGAAACGACTGAAAGAGCGACTCGTAGGACTTCTGGATGGCGTCTCTGCCTTTGACGGTGGAGAAGATCGGACTCTCCACCGTGCCGTCCTCCGCGTGTCCGAGCGCCAGAGCCACGGGATCGCGCCGTCGCCATGCGTCCTCATGCGTCGCGAAAAACGCCAGCGTTTCTTCACGGGTCATATGTCCCTCACAGCGGGCGCGAAGATCGCCGGCAGCTACCGCATCGGGATCCTCCGGCCGTCGAGCATGTCACTGATGGCCCTATTGTAGCGCCGATAGCCGCCAGCGTTACTCCCAAGTCGGGAGCAGGCAACGTGGACCGCGCCGCGCAAGCAGCGCCTCGAAATCCCGCACTGAGTCGCGCATGACCCGCGAGAGAGGCGGATGACAGGTCAGGCACGCGCCCACCCTCAGTATTCGGCGCTGTTCTTCCGCGGTGAACGGACGGACGTCGTCCCGCGTTGACACCATGCCGCCGCGCGTGCCCAGGAAGGGAATCCACGCGTCGGCGGGCAAGCCGTCGTCTGGGAGACGCGGCGATGCGGGCGTGAAGCTCCAGCGGCCCCCGGCTGCGGCGCGGTCGTAGCGCAGCTCGCCGCGCCCATACCCGAGCGCGACGGGGTCGTTGTGGCACGACACGCAGGAGCGCACTTCGCGCCGGGTCGTGTGAGGCTCGACGCGAGCGTACAGCCTGCGGAACACGAGGTCGGCCGGACTCCCGGGCTCGCGGTTGCGGTCGATCGTCAGAATCATGCCCGGCACGAAGGTCTCGATTACCTCCCGGCGCGTTCCGGCATCCGCGAGAACTCGCCGAACGCCGAGCGTGGGCAGGTCTGCGGCAAACGGACCTGCCTTCTCTTTCCAGGCTCCCCGCACATCCGCATCGTCGATCCAGTCGAACGCGTCGGCCTTGGCGTCGAATGACGTGTGGCAGGTTGGACAACGAGGCGCCCATGCCGTGTGGCAACTCCCACACGACAGCCTGAGGTGACCCTGGCCTTCACGGCAGACCGGGGCCGCAGGCTTGAGCTCCCGCCGCTCGCCGGTGCGCTTGCGCACGAGGCGTAGCAAGCCCGTCGCGTCAACCACGACGTTCACCAGCGCGTCGCCCTTCGGCGTGCGCACATAGTGGCTGGCCGCGGGCGCCGGCCAGCCGCGAACCGCGAGAATCCGCCGGGATTCGGGATCGAGCTGCGCGGCTTGGACGACAGGAAGGAGAGAGCCGGGGAGCGCGTGGCAGTCCTCACATTCGACTCGGACTTGCTCGCTCTTGCGCCCGCGCGCGACACCATCGCCCATCACCTCGACGGACGTGTGGCAATCAATGCAGTCGAGACCGCGTTGCTGGTGGATATCGGGCAAGACACGCTCGAACACCCGGTCATCATCGAGCTTACGGAACCGCGATGGCGCTGGCCGGGCCGGGTCTGACGCATCAGCCGGAGGCTCGTGCATTTCGTGCCAGCCTTCGTAGCTCGTCGAGATGCGTCCTGACCGGCTGTGGCAGCCAAAGCACTGCCCATCGTCGATATCGAGCGACAGCGCGGGGTGCGCCGTTGGCGCATCCGCGGCGCCCCTCGACTTCTGACCCTCGTATCGGGCCAGCGCTTCCAGCGCCAACGGGCTGTATGCGAGGTGGCAGGCAATGCATCCACCACCCCGCGAACTCTCGTCGTTGGGACCCAGGGCGACCTTGACCGCTCCAAGATGGCACGACGCGCAGAGTTGGCGCAGGTGCGTGTCCGCAGCCGTTCGGCCGAGGCGCTGCACATGCGCCGGGGCGCTCCCCGCCGGTCCGCCGGTCTCGCCGAAGACGTTGCGGTTGACGGCCACGATCCCGCTCATCGTCGCCATCACGGATCGTTCGACACGCGGGATGATTGACGCATGGCACGCGGCCTGTCCACAGCCACGCACGGCCGCCGAAAGGTTGCCCGGGATGACGTCCATCCCGGCGTGCGCACGCGCCTTGTCGATCGTGAAGGCGTCGCCGCCGTGGCACGACGCGCACCCCACGGCCTCAGGACGGTGCGAGTTGCCCAGTCCCGTCACGCCTCGATGGCAGACGAGACACCCTTCGGGTCGTCCCATGACCACCGGCAGCGGCGTCGGGAGCGTTGCCGGCGCGCCCGGCGTCGCACCGAACACCCACCCGATGCGCACGTTACCCGCGCCGGCCGGCCACGTCGGATTCCACGCCCAGTTCTCGCCGCGCAGGAATGCTCCCACGCCGCAGAGGCCAAGGTAGGTGACCGCCAGCACCAGCAGGATGCTCTTGGTCCAAGCCGCGCGTGACGCGGGGGCGACGCGTACGGCATAGAACGCTCCCACGATCGCCCCACCCGCCACGACGACGATCAGCGGCCATGGTGTCCAATGCAGGATCTCCTGGAGACCGAGGAAATACCAGGGCCCCTTGACGATGGGCTCCAGGCCGTCATGCAGGCCGGGCGACAGGAACAGCGAGATCGCGCTCGTGGCCACCGTGACGGCCACGAAGGCCGACACCCGCGGCCACACGCGGCGTGCGTGTTCGATGATGAAGAGCCACACGGCCATCGTCGCCGTGGCCGCATGCTGAACGTAGATCACATCGAGGCGCTCGCTTGCACCGAAGATCATCGTGGCGAGCAAGGTCCCGAGGAACGGTACTTGCGAGGTGGCCTCCGCGAGAATACGCAGCGCCTGCCGGCCCTCAGCGTCGCCGCGCAGCATGAACCCCGAGAGCATGATGAAAGCCAGGAGCGGCAGCGTCAGCGCGAGGCGCAGCCACACGCCCCGGCTCACGCGCTGTTCGGTTCGCGCGCGCAGGTGATCCCAGACATGGAGGAGCGTCAGCACGAGGCACAACTGGCCGGCCCAGTAGTGCATGTTGCGAAAGAATGCTCCGGCAGGGTTGGCGAGGAGCATCGCGGCGATAGACCCGTAGGCGTCCTGCGTGTCGTAAGGGACGGCCACGACGACTCCGGAGATCGCCGCGATGACGAACGCCGCCGTCGCCAGGTCGCCAATCGTACCCCATTGAAAGGTGATGATGGCTGCAGGCTCGCGGCGGTCAGGAGGCACGGGCAACCCAGCCTCCGGATGCCGCATCCGGTTCAACCCGGAGCGGCTTGAGCGGGCGAGTCGCGGGCCCGGCCGAGACGGATCCGTCCGCGCGGTACCGCGATCCGTGGCAGGGGCAGACCGCCTCGTCGCCCACGACCCGGTCGATGTGGCAGCCGAGGTGCGTGCACCGTGCGGAGTAAGCATGCACGACGCCGTTCGCTTCCCGGTGAACGATGACCGACTCGACTACCGACAGACCGACGGACACGTCGGGCGGGACCGTCACATCAGCCGGAACATCCGTGGCCTGCACACGGCGCACCATGGCCACCAGCCCACCCAGAAAGGGCAGGGCGAGGCCGAAGTCGAGGACCCGCCGCAGAACATGGCGTCGTGAACTCAGAGGCCTGCGATGATGCGGGTAGCGGGGGGAGGGCGCATGGTGCCCCCTGGTGACCATGCTTAGGATTCTAACCCGTCCTGCGTCGAGAGCGGTGTCCGGCCGATCTCAGAGCACGGGGCTGCGTGGGTTGGAACGCAAACCCTTAGGCCGGCGCGCAGCCGTTCGACCGGCCGGACGCGCCTGGGACGGTGCGAGCGGGGCGAAGGCAGGGCGGGTTCCATCGGCGGCGGCGGATGCGGCCACCGTGGGATCTGCCAGGGCCTCGGGCACCGAAAGGCCAAAGTGATCGAACATCGACGCGACGAACTGACGAACCGGCCCGACGAGGGCGGCGCCCTGGCTGATGACCAGCCGCCGGTCTCGGGCATGGGTGAAGCCCGGCACATAGTGCGCGGTCAGCCGGCGCGCCGCAATGTGCTCGTCCACGATGTCGCGCGAGACGAACGCGATGCCGTCGCCATCGAGCACCGACCGGACAATCACATGGAGGTCGTCGTAGACGATGACCTTGCGGAATTCCTTGAACTCGCGGCCGACGCAGCTGAGGTTCTTCTCCAGCAGCATGCGGGAGCAGCAGCCTTCCCGGCGTGCGTACAACGGGATCGAAAACAGCGCGTCGAGCGCGGGCACCGGTGCCAGCCTCAGACCGGCGCCGCTCACGAAGACCATCTCGTCGCCGGGCAGCGGGAAGGTGATGTACGGGGACAGGTCGAACCGTTCGCACAGCTCCATGACGGCCAGGTCGAACGTCCCGTCACCGATGCCCTTGAAGATGACATCCGGCGTGTTGAAGATGAACTTCAGGTCCGCGGTGTCGGCGCACGCCAGCATGAACTCTCGAAGAACGGCGGGCAGGTGCGCGATCCCGAACGACGGTGTGCAGCTGAAGGCAATCCTGGACCGCCCATCGAGGCGGTGCAGGCCGCTCACCAGATCGGCCTCAATCTCGAGCAGCGCCCGCGCTTTCTCGTACACGAGCCGACCGGCCTCGGTGGGCCGGAGCACATTGCCCGACCGGTCGAGCAGCGCGCAGCCGTACTGGTCCTCCATGAACTTGATCCGGCGGGAGACCGCCGGCTGCGTCACGTGGAGCGTCTCGGCCGCGCGCGACAGGCTGCCGGTGCGGACGACCTCGACGAGGGTCTTCAAATAGAGGGATTCCACGCGGTCTTCCTCGTCTGACGCGGTCATAACGGTTTGTTATGGCCCGCATGCGACCTTCTCAGTTTACTTCATGCCCGCCAGGCTTGACCATGATGGGTGACGGACTGCCGCCCTTCCCCCGGGTGGCGTACACGTGGCCGCCGGAACGAGACACCCCGGGCGGCCCCAGGATCAGGCGGTCCGGCGCAGGTTGGGCGTTTTCATACCAAGGTCAGTTGGAGGAGGCTTCATGCATTCGATTCGAGGTGGACGGCGCCTGGTGCGCTGGGCGGCCGTGGCGGTCCTCGCGCTAGTGTGGGCGTTTCCCGCGCAGGCGCAGGAGAAGTCGATCGATTTCGAGATCAAGGGACAGGTCTTCCTTGAAACAACGGATTTCGGCACCGGCCAGGATCGGCAGGGCAGCCGAACCGACATCCACTTTCAGCGTCTTCGGCTCGTGGCCACCGGCAAGTACAACGACGTCTGGGGGTTCAAGTTCCAGACGTGCGGCAACTGCGGCACGTCGAAGCAGGGTGCTCTGGGTTACGGTCTGACGGCCCAGGATGTCGACTGGAACGACCGCGACATCCGCATCATCGACGGGTACGCCATCGCGGATTTCAGCGAACAGTTCCGCATGAAGATCGGTTTGACGAAACTCCCGTTGACGCGGGCCAACCTGGACGACTGTTTCGGACCGCTCTCGCAGGACCGATCGATGTTCGTCTACAGCGCCTACGGCTCGTCACCGGCCAAGTTCAGCCGCGACTTCGGCGCGGTCGCCTGGGGCGGCTTCAGCGACGACAAGCTCCGCTACTACATCGGGGCGTTCCAGGGCCGCGAAGGCGTGGTCAGGACCCTGCATCCCTTGACGGGCGCGACGGTGACCTCGTCGATCGAGCCGTCTAGCCAGTTCGAGTACGTTGGACGGGCGCATTATGCGTTCCTCGACGCCGAACCGGGCGCGGGCTACATGGGGTCGTACCTTGGCGACCTCAAGGTGTTCACCATCGGCGCGGGCTTTGCCTATGAGGCCAACGCGGTCTACAAGAATGTCACGTCTGCCGGTGCCGTCCTCAACGACGAGACCGTCAACTACTCGGCGTTCGCCGCCGACATGATGTTCGAGTACCCGTTCGAGAAGGCCGGGATGGTGACCGCCACGGCCCAGTACTTGAAGACCGATTTCCAGGACGCCTACAAGACCAACTTCAACGCGGGCGACCGCCTGACCAACATCACCGGCCTCAACGGGCAGAAGGACGGCTACTACGTGAAGGCCGCATACATGCTCCCGGGCAAGATCGGTGAGCAGGGCCGTCTACAGCCCTATTTCCTCTATGAGGATTGGAAGTTCGCGCATCTCCTTGGCATCAACGAGCAGACAATCAAGCAGGTCGGCGGCGGGATCAACTATTACATCCACCGCCAGAACGTGCGCCTGACGGCGGAATACCTCGACACCGAGTTCGGTACGGCGACCCCGTTCATCGGCGGCCGGGTCGATCCCGTGACAGGCGCGCCGATCGACAAGGTGAAGGACTACGGCAGCTTCCGGGTGATGCTGCAGGTCGGCATTTTCTAAGAGCGGAGCGACGAGAAAGACAGGAGAGCAGACCAATGTTGAAGCGAATTGCACTTGCACTGATGCTCGTGGCCGCCGTGGCCGTTACCGCCATGGCCGCGGCGAAGACGGCCACCGGGAAGATCACCGCCATCGACGGCACGAAAGTGACGATCGCCCTCGAAGGCGAGCGCCCTGATTTCATCAAGAAGAACGGCCCCGTGAAGTTCAAAGTCGGCCCCGGCAAGATCCTCGAACTGTCGGCCCCGGACGCCAAGCCCTTCACCATCGTCGTGAACACGAAGAAGGCCTCGGAGATGAAGGTCGGCGACGTCGTCACCTTCGAAAAGGGCCTCTCAATGGCGGGCTGCTAGGCGCGGCGCGCACCCTGGCGCACCCGTCTTTGGGCTGCGCCGGCAGGTAAGTGATGGATGGGCTCGCACGGCTGTCGCCGCGGACGGCCGTGCGGGCCCGCCACCAGGTTCGGAATAGCTACTCGCCCCTTCCGGCCACGATCAGGCAGACATGAGCACCGACACGATCTCGAGGCGACAATTCCTGGGCACCGTGGCCGCGGCGGGCGCAAGCGCCGCGGTCGTGGCGTCACCGGCTGAAGCGGCGCCCCACCCCCCCGGCTGGAGCGGCGATGAGCGCGTCGAGCAGATCGCGACGATCTGCGAGATGTGCTTCTGGCGCTGCGGCGTGCTCGCGAGCGTCGCGGGCGGCAAGGTGGTACGGCTCGAGGGGAACCCGGATCACCCCCTGACCCGGGGCCGTCTGTGCGCGCGAGGCAACGCCGGCACCGGGCTCCTGTACGACCCGGATCGGCTCAAGTACCCGATGCTCAGGACCGGCAAGCGCGGAGAAGGGCAGTTCAAGCGAATCAGCTGGGACGAGGCCCTCGATTTCCTGGCGGCGAAACTGAAGGCGATCAAGGATGCCCACGGACCTGAAGCCGCGGCGTTCTTTCCGCATGGCATCGGGTCCCGCTTCTTCGGCACGTTGATGAGCGCGTACGGCACCCCGAACAGCGCCGAGCCGTCGTTCGCGCAATGCCGCGGGCCGCGCGACGTGGGGTACGCCCTGACGTTCGGCCAGGCGCTCGGGTCGCCGGAGCCGGTCGACCTGGAATCGTCGAAGCTCATCGTCCTTATCGGAAGCCACCTCGGCGAGAACGTCTTCACCTCCCAGATCACGGCGTTCGCCTCGGGGCTGAGGGGCGGCGCCAAGGTCATCGCCGTGGACCCGCGGTTTTCCACGGCTGCCGCGAAGGCCGACTGGTGGCTGCCGATCCGCCCCGGCACCGACATCGCCCTGCTGCTCGCGTGGATGCACGTGCTGATCGGCGAGAATCTCTACGACCGCGACTACGTCACGCAGCATGCCTCGGGGTTCGATCAGCTCGCGGCGCACGTCAAGGCGTTCACGCCCGAGTGGGCTGAGGGGATCACCGAGCTGCCGGCCGAACAGATCCGCGAAACGGCCCGCGCGATGGGCGCCGCGAAGCCGGCCGTCGCCATCCACCCCGGCAGGCACGTCACCTGGTACGGTGACGACACGCAGCGCGCGCGGGCGATGGCGATCCTCACCGCGCTGCTCGGCAGTTGGGGGCGCAGGGGCGGGTTGTTCCTGCCGACGCCCGTGTCCCGCGGGAGCTTCGACCTTCCCTCGTTCCCGGACTCCACGCGCGGACGCGCCGACGGCGCCGGCACGCGGTTTCCCCTGGCGTCCGAGGAGCTGGGCGTCACAAACGGGCTGGTCGACGCCACGTTGACCGGTGACCCGTACCCGATCAAAGCGTGGATCGTCTACGGGCAGAACGTCCTCGAGAGCATCCCCCAGCGCGAGCGCACGCTCAAGGCCATCGAGGCGCTCGACCTCATGGTGGTCGTGGACGTGCTTCCGGTCGAGCAGATCAATTACGCCGACCTGGTGCTGCCCGAGGCCACGTACCTGGAGCGGTACGATCCGCCCGTCATCGTGACCACCGCCAAACAGCCATTTGTCTCGATCCGCCAGCCGGTCTGCGAGCCGCTGCATGAATCGAAGCCCGGCTGGTGGATTGCCAAGCAGCTGGCCTCGCGTATGGGCCTCGAGGCCTGGTTTCCATGGAAGACCCCCGACGAGCACCTCGACACCATCGTCGGGCCGATGGAGATCAACGGCCGCACGCTGCGCAGCCGGGGCGCCGTGGCGTTTCAGGGGAGGCCGTACATCGAGGATCGGACCGAAGACGACGGGTTCATCCAGACGTCGAGCGGCAAGATTCAGCTCTACTCGGAGGAGTTGAAGGACGCCGGGGCGGACCCGCTCCCGCGCTACACGGAGGTCGACCCGCCGCCCGCCGGCTACGTGAGGTTGATCTACGGTCGGGCCCCCATGCACTCGTTCGCCCGCAGTCAGAACAACGAGGCCCTGCACGCGCTGATGAGCGAGAACGAGGTGTGGCTGCACACTGCAACCGCCAGCGAGCACCACGTCGCGGATGGCGATCGCATCGTCCTGGAAAACACCGACGGAGGACGGAGCCGGCCCGTCAGGGTGAAGGTCACCGAGGGCATTCGCCGCGACTGCGCATACCTCGTCCACGGCTTCGGCCAGGGGGGGCGCGTCCTGCGGCGCGCGTTTGGCCGGGGCGCCTCCGACACCTCACTCATGAGCCGCGTCAAGGTCGATCCCCTCACGGGGGGCACCGGCATGCGCGTAAATTTCGTGCGGCCGATCCCGGCGGCGCCGGCGACGTAACGAGGAGGAGCAGTGGCCCGGTACGGCATGGTGACCGATCTCAGGATGTGCGTGGCCTGCCACGCCTGCACGGTGGCCTGCAACGCGGAATGGGACGTTCCCGCCGGCCAGGCCCGGACCGAGGTGCGCACCACGCCCGTCGCCGGGACGTTCCCGTCGCTGACGTCGAGCGTCTTCGTGGCGCAGTGTAACCAGTGCGATCGACCGCCGTGCGTCGATGCCTGCCCGTCGGGCGCCACACACCGGACGGCATCGGGCATTGTCTCGGTGGACAAAAAGCTGTGCATCGGCTGCGGGTTCTGCGTGGACGCCTGCCCGTACGACGCCCGGCATCTGGACCGGGTGACGAAGAAGGTCGACAAGTGCGACTTCTGCCTGTCGCGCATCGAGCGCGGGCAGGAGCCTGTGTGCGTAGCGACCTGCACCGCGCACGCCAAGTACTTCGGCGACCTCGAAGACCGCGGCGGTATCGTGTCGCGCATGGTCTACGAGGATGGCGCGCGACGGATCGAAACGGGCGCTGTCGCCGTCGGGCCGAACGTCTACTACGCGGGACGGCCGGCGCAACTGGATCTGGTGGGCGCCACCTACCCGCCGCGCCAACCCAGGATGCCGGCGTCCGCCGCCGTGTGGAGGCGCGCGTTCAAGCCCCTGATGCTCGCCGCCATCGGCGCGACGTTCCTGGGACAGGCCCTGGCGTTCTTCACCCAGCTCAAGACGGGAGAGAAGGACTTTGAAGACTAGCGCTATCCCGCTCGGACCGGTGCCCCTCACGGCCGAGCAGGCCGAGGGCATGCTTCAACATCAGGTCAAGAAGCACTACCTCACGAGCATCCTGCTGCACTGGTTCAATGCCTTCGTGTGGCTGTTCGAACTGATGACAGGCGCCGCCCTCATTACCTCGCCGTACTTCCGGATCGCGCCCGAGTGGTATCTTTCGATTGCGCAGGACGTCTTCGGCACGCGCGCCAGCATGCTCCGGTTCCACCTGGCTGTCGGCATCACCTGGCTGCTCGTGTTCGTGGTCTATGGCATCTTCGGCTTCCGGGCGTACCTGGGACGGGAGGTGCTGCAATCGAAGCTCTTCCTCGATGCCGACGATCGCCGCTGGCTTGTGGTCCGGACGCTGCGGATCCTCGGCAGAAGCTGCGAGCCGCTTCCGCCGCAGGGCATCTACAACGCCGGTCAGAAACTGTTCGCGCAACTGGTCTTTGCGGCGACACCGGTCATCCTCGTGACCGGGCTCATCATGGCGTTCCGGTTGTTCGGGGCCTGGGTGATCGGCTGGGCCGTCGTGGCGCACTTCGTCGCCGTGGCAGCCGTGGTATCGGGCCTGATGATCCACGTGTACATGGGCGCGGTGTTCCCGGAAGAGAAGCCGGCGTTCTTCTCGATGGTCACGGGGACCGTGAATGAGCTGTTCGCCTACAGCCACCACTTCAAGTGGTGGAGGATTGTGAAACAGGAAGAGGCGGAGTGGGAAGCGGCGCATGACAGGCTGACACCCGCGAATCGCGCGACTCCCTGACGTCGGACGTTTGTCGTCACGGCCTTCCGGTGACGCACGTGGCGGTGGGAGGAACGGAACACCCTGGTTTCACTCATGGTCCGCCGGTCGGATGACCAGCGTTCCCATCGGCCAGCTCAGTCCCTCTTCATCATATCGACATTACACGAAATGTAGTAGTATTAGAATCGTGTGGACCCGCCGCCAATGGTCGTTCGCGCTGGGAGGAAGTGCCGCGGCGGCCGTCTGGGTCGTGGCCTATCTCAACCTCGCGGCCGTGGCACGTTGGGTTACCTATTCGCTCGCCGGCCTCGCGCCAGGGAGCCACCTCGCCTCGGCCGTGGAGTTCTTCGTCTACGAAGCGCCCAAGGTGCTGATGCTGCTCGTGCTGGTCGTGTTCGGCGTCGGCATCATCCGCTCGTTCTTCACGCCTGAGCGTACCAGGCGGGTCCTCGCCGGTCGACGGGAATCGATGGGCAACGTGCTGGCGGCGCTCCTTGGCACGGTGACGCCGTTCTGCTCATGTTCGGCGGTGCCGCTCTTCATCGGCTTCGTCACCACGGGCGTGCCGCTCGGCGTCACGTTCTCGTTCCTCGTCTCGGCGCCGATGGTCAACGAGGTCGCGCTCGTGCTGCTCTTCGGCCTGCTGGGCTGGAAAGTGGCAGCGCTCTATATGGGCACGGGCCTCGTCATTGCCATCGCTTCGGGATGGACCATCGGCCGGCTGGGCCTCGAGCGGTTCGTCGAGCCCTGGGTGTTCACGGTGCAGGCGGCCCCGGCGGAGGGTGACGACGTCGCAGCGTCGTGGGCGGGGCGCCTGCGCGCCGGCGGCGATGCGGTCGTCGACATCGTGGGACGCGTCTGGCCCTGGGTCCTGGCGGGCATTGCCGTCGGCGCGGGCATCCACGGCTACGTCCCCGAGCAGTTCATGGCCGCCGTCATGGGCAAGGGCGCGTGGTGGGCGGTCCCGCTGGCCGTGCTCGTGGGCATCCCGATGTACTCCAACGCCGCTGGCATTATCCCGGTGGTGCAGGCCCTGCTGGCCAAGGGCGCCGCGCTCGGCACCGTCCTGGCGTTCATGATGGCGGTGATCGGCCTGTCGCTGCCCGAGACGATCATCCTGCGAAAAGTGCTTCGCCCGCCGCTCATCGCCGTGTTCGTCGGCGTGGTCGGCACGGGCATCTTGATCGTCGGCTACCTGTTCAATGCCATCTTCTGAGAGGACATCATCAATGGTCATCACGGTCTACGGTCCAGGCTGCGCGCGTTGCCACGAGACGGAGCGAGTCGTCCGCAACGTGCTGGCGGAGTTGCAGCACGATGCGGATCTGCAGAAAGTCTCCGACTACCAGTCGATGGCAGCGGCCGGCGTCCTGGCCACACCGGCGGTCGCCATCGACGGCGTCATCAAGATGTCCGGGCGGATCCCGAAGCCGGACGAAGTCAAAGCGTGGCTGAAGTAACCAGACGAAAGGGGGACACCCATGACCCGCACCACGCACACCACGCTTCCGACCGTGATTGACGCGGTGAAGGCGCTGGCGCACCCAGGCCGCCTGCGAATCCTCGCCATGCTGCGCGGCGGCGCCCTCTGCGTCTGCCAGATGACCGCGGTGCTGGAACTCGCCACCTCCACGGTGTCGTCCCATTTGAGCGATCTCCGCCGCGCGGGTTTCGTGACCGAACGCAAGAGCGGCAAGTGGGTGCACTATCACCTGGTCGAGGCCGGGCCTCTGTCGGACCTGGCTCGCCAGGCCCTACGGCTTGTGGACGGGGACGACCGGCTGGCACAGGACGCCCAGGTCGTGGACGCGCTGCGCAAGTTCCCCCTCGATACCTTCTGCAGCGCCGGTTTTGATTGGCAGGCGGGTGCCGCCCCGCCCAGGGCCGCCGCGAAGCGGCCGCGCTCCCGTCCGTCAAGCACTCGGAGGCACGCATGAGCCAGGCACACGCAGGCGTCGGCGGAAAACTGTCGTTCCTCGATCGGTATCTCACCCTCTGGATCTTTCTGGCGATGGCGGTCGGGGTGGGCGCCGGGTACGTGTTTCCTGGCGTCGTCCCGCTTCTGAACCGCTTCAGCGTCGGCACGACGTCGATTCCGCTGGCCATCGGGCTCATCCTGATGATGTATCCTCCGCTCGCCAAGGTCCGCTACGAGGAGATGGGGCAGGTGTTCCGGAACGGGAAGGTGCTGGCGCTCTCGCTCGTCCAGAACTGGGTCGTCGGGCCGATCCTGATGTTCGCGCTGGCGGTGATCTTCCTGCGCGACAAGCCGGAGTACATGGTTGGCCTGATCATGATCGGCCTCGCGCGCTGCATCGCGATGGTGATCGTGTGGAACGAACTGGCCAGGGGCGACACGGAGTACTGTGCGGGTCTCGTGGCGTTCAACTCGATCTTCCAGGTGCTCTTCTTCTCGGTGTACGCGTGGGTGTTCATCACCGTGGCTCCGGCCTGGTTCGGCCTCCAGGGCGTGGCGGTCAACATCACGATCGGCGAAATCGCCAGGAGCGTCTTCATCTACCTGGGCATCCCGTTCATCGCCGGCGTCGTGACACGCTTCACGTTGATCCGGCTCAAGGGCAAGACGTGGTACCACCAGCGCTTCATCCCGAAGATCAGCCCCATCACGCTGATCGCGCTGCTCTTTACCATCGTCGTGATGTTCTCGCTGAAGGGCGAGACCATCGTCCAGCTGCCGTTTGACGTGATCCGGATCGCGATTCCGCTCTTGATCTACTTCGTCGTGATGTTCGTGGTGTCGTTCTTCATGAGCAAGGCGGTCGGCGCGAATTACAGCCAGTCGGCCACGCTGTCGTTCACGGCGGCGTCGAACAACTTCGAGCTGGCGATTGCCGTGGCCGTCGGGACCTTCGGCATCAACCACGGGGCCGCCTTCGCGGCGGTGATTGGCCCCCTGGTCGAGGTGCCCGCCCTTATCGCGCTCGTGAACGTCTCGCTCTGGTTCCAACGGCGGTACTTCGCCACGGCCGCTGCCGCAGCGGACCGGGGCCTGACGGGTACGTAGCCGTTCAACGAGCATGTTCTGAACGCACCTGTGGGCATGACCTGGGAGATCCTCGATTCGGTCGCCGCGATGGCGGGCTTTCGCCCTGGCGACGAACTGTGGGCCGAGCCGACCCGCGACGGCGTCGTCGTGCGGTCTGATTCATTGCGGAAGGTCTACGTCGAAGCCACGGGCCACTGCAATCTGCAGTGCGCCATGTGCCCGCGCCAGGCCTGGGCGGCGGACTCCGGGCACATGTCGGCGGCCTGTTACGGCCAACTGCTGTCAGGCCTGCCCGCCGCCGCGCCAGACCGATTGACATTGTCGTTCGGAGGCTTCGGCGAGCCTACCATCCACCCTCAGCTCCTGGACATGATCGAACGCGCGCGCCAGGCGCAATTGCGCGTCGAGATCATTACAAACGGCACAACCATCACGGCGCAGTTCGCGCAGGACCTGGCGTCGCTCGGTGTGGCGCAGGTGACCGTATCGGTTGATGGCGGCAATGACGAGGCCTATGCCGCGATGCGGGGGATCGACAGGGACGCTGCCCTGGACGCCGTCGCCCGGCTGCGCGAGCACGCCCGGCGTGGTCCGCACCGCATGTCCATCGGCGTGGCGTGCGTGGCCACGCGGCAGACGGTCGGGTCGTTGCCCGCGTTGGTCGCCACGGCCCATCGGCTCAAGCTCGACTTCGTGTCCATCAGCAATGTCGTTCCGCATACGCGCGAGATGGCCGACGAAGCGCTGTTTACCTATGCGGGCCAGGTGTCCAACATGAACCCGGATACCTGGCGTCCTCGCCTGACCGTCGGCCGCTTCGACCTCAACGACGCGACGCGACCGCTGCTGGATGCCCTGCTTCGGCAGTTGCCCATCGTGCCGCCGCCGGCCCTGGACCGGGGCGAATGGCACAACCGGTGCCGGTTCGCGCGCGACGGGGTGGTCGCCGTCTCGTGGGACGGGCGGGTGACCCCCTGTCTGTCGCTGTTGTATACCCACACGGAACACCTCGGGGGGCGCGACAAGACCGTGCGGTCATTCGATGTCGGCCACATCGAGCGCGCGCCCCTCCGGGAGATCTGGCGGGACCCGCCGTTTCGTGCGCTCCGGGAGCGCCTGCGGGAGTTCGACATGTCGCCGTGCCTGGCGTGCGGCGGGTGTTTCATCTCGGAGACCAACGAGGGCGATTGTTTCGGCACGCCATTTCCGGCGTGCAGCGAGTGCTTGTGGGCCCAGGGGATTGTGCTGTGCCCCTGAAGAACCGGCGTCACTGAGAGCGTCACATGTCGAAACACAAGAACCCTGCGGCGGGTGTCGCAGCGTCATCGTCTCGCGATGCAGGAATTACGCCCAGCCCCACTCCGGCAAGGCGGCTGTGGCGGATCGCTGTACCGCTCCTGCTTGCAGCAACGGTCATCGTCGTCTTCGCGACCAAGCCTGGGCGCGACGCGGTCCCCTCGGCCGCGGCTCCGGCGCCGATGGTCAGTCACGGCACCGCGACCCAGACGGCCGGCCTTCCGCGTCTCGTCGATCTCGGAGCCGACACGTGCATTCCGTGCAAGGCGATGGCCCCGATTCTCGTCGAGCTGCGCGCGGAGTACGCCGGACGCCTGCAGGTGGACTTCATCGACGTGTGGAAAGACCCCAGCGCCGGCGATCCGTACAACATCTACGCCATTCCAACGCAGATCTTCTTTGACGGGAATGGCAAGGAACTGACGCGCCACGAGGGGTTCATCTCGAAAGCGGACATCCTCGCCACGTGGAAACGCTTCGGCTACGACTTCAGTTCGCCCGGCGCAACGACGCCAGGAAGCTGAGCCGTCCGATGGACACGCTGTTCACGACCTTGTCTCACGCCGTCGAAGGTCAGCCGGCCGTCGCTCTCGCGGCCGCCTTTGCGTGGGGTCTGGCCAGCCTCCTGCTCAGTCCATGTCACCTGGCGTCCATCCCGCTCGTTGTCGGATTCGTGAACGGCCAGCGGCAGGCGACGCCCGCGCGCGGCGCGGCAATCGCCGGCCTGTTCTCGCTCGGCCTCTTCACGACCATTGGCGTGATCGGCGGTGTGACAGCCGCCGCCGGCCGTTTGATGGGGCAGGTCGGACCCTGGGCCAACTACGTCGTGGCGGCGGTGTTCTTCGTGGTCGGCCTGTCGCTGCTCGATGTGCTGCCCCTGGGGTGGAGCGTCCCGGATTCGACGCGTTTTCGCGGACGCGGTCTTCTCGCGGCGTGGGCGCTGGGGCTGATCTTCGGGATCGCGTTGGGGCCATGCACGTTCGCGTACATGGCGCCGATGCTGGGCGTCACCTTTGCCGTGGCCGGCACGCACGCCGTGTACGGCATGCTGCTGATCGCCGCTTACGGCATCGGTCACTGTTCAATCATCGTCCTGGCCGGCGCGTCGACGAGCTGGGTTGGCCGCTACCTGCGGTGGACGGATGCCTCGCGAGGCGCGGCGTACCTCAGGTACGCGTCCGGGTTGCTCGTGCTGATGGGAGGTGTATATCTGATCTACACAGCCTGACCGGAGCTCACGTGCATTGAAGCAGGGCAGGCCCTCCGGTCTGCAACGCAGGACTGAAGTCCTGCGCCACGAAGGCTGGTTCCGCGCCACGTCGGCATCGGTGGCCGACTCACGTGATCGTTGGGACCAGAGCGGATCTGGTTCCGCGCCACGTCGGCATCGGTGGCCGGCGCAAGTGATTTGCGGGACCGGGGCGGACTTGTACCCGCACGGCGGCCCCTCACACGATGGGCCGGGGCGATGCCAGGGGAGGCGAGCGCATGGGGATAAGCGAGACGGTTCGTGTCGAGGTGCTGGTGTTCGACGGATGTCCACACGCGGAGGCGGCGATCCAGGTGGCCCACGCAGTCGCGGAGCGGCTGGGCCCCGGCATCACGGTGGAGCGTGTTGATATCGACACGCCCGAGAAGGCCGCCGAACTGGGTTTCCTCGGCTCACCCTCGATCCAGGTGAATGGCGTGGACATCGAGGGCAAGGCCGGGCCGGGGAGGTTGAGCTGCCGGATGTACGACGACGACTCAGGCATGCCGCCGGAGTGGCTCGTCGAAGCAGCCGTGCTGCGGGCGCTGGCCCCGCGGGGCGTGCTGTTCCTCTGCGTGGCGAACTCCGCCCGCAGCCAACTGGCTGAAGGCATCGCCCGGTTCTTGGCGCCGCCCGGGGTCGCCGTCTGGTCCGCCGGTTCACAGCCGACGCGCGTCCGCCCGGAAGCCATCGCCGCGCTCGCCGAGATCGGCGTCAATATCTCGCATCACCGATCCAAGGCCGTGTCCGACATTCCGGCCGCCGAGGTGGATACGGTGATCACGCTGTGCGGAGAAGAAGAGTGCCCGGTGTTCCTTGGCAAGGCGCGGCGCCTGCACTGGGGCCTGCCGGACCCAGCCGGCGTCGGCGGCTCTGAGGCAGACAGGGCCGACGCTTTTCGACGTACGCGCGACGAACTGAAACGACGACTTGTGGCGGTGTTCGCACAGGATGCATCAGAAACCGTTCGTTCATGAGCCACGACATCGACGTCCCGCCCCCAATCGTCGGGCCCAGTCAATGAAGATTGGTTACAGCGTATATGTTCGGACCAGCCACAAGCGCCCGCAGGGAAACAGACGCTGATGCCTTGTTTCCCAACAGGCCCTCAACAGACCCCCAATGCGAGGACAACATGAATCACACAGAGAAGCGGGTCGGGTTCATCGGCGGTGGTCGCGTCGCGCGAGTACTGGTTGGCGGGTGGCGTCACGCGGGAAGTGTTCCCGTCGAGGTCCTCGTGAACGAACCCGACGAAGCGGCGTTCGCGCGGCTCGCTGAGCTGTGCCCCGAGGTCCGTCGTTCTTCCATGGAAGACGCCGCAGCGGCTGATGTCGTCTTCCTGGCGCTCCACCCGCCGATCCTGGCGCCGATGCTGCCAGCGCTGCGCCCGTGCCTCGGTGCGCACGCTCTCGTCGTGTCGCTGGCACCCAAGATCCCCCTGCGCGCGCTGACGGCGGGCCTCGGCACCGCGCGCCTGGTCCGGATGATCCCGAACGCTCCCTCGATCATCGGGCGCGGCTACAATCCGGTCGCCTTCGGCGAAGGCCTCGATGCCGCGGCACGTCAGGACCTGTCGGTTCTGTTCGCGCCCTGGGGTGCATGGCCGGAAGTCAAGGAAAGCGACCTCGAGGCCTACGCCATCCTCACGGGCATGGGGCCGACCTACTACTGGTATCAGTGGCAGGCCCTGCGAGAGGTCGCCGGCCAGTTCGGCATGTCCCCCGAGCGCGCCGACGAGGCTCTGCGACACATGCTCGACGGGGCATTGGCGACCTTGCTTCAGAGCGGCCTGCCGCCGGCGGCCGTGATGGACCTGATCCCGGTGCGTCCGCTTCAGGCGATCGAGGAGAGCGTCACGGCCGCATACGGCTCAGCGTTGCCTGCGCTCTTCGCGAAGATTCGGCCGACCAGCGGGACTACACTGGTGGCGGGCGCAACGGTATAATCTGCACGCATGCAACACCGGCACCTGAACCACTCCGAGTGGACGCTCGCGGCCGTGGACGACGCGATTGCGCGTGGCCGGATTGATGACTGGAAGGCGCTGCGCGACGCCGCCGCCAGTCAGGCTGGTGTGCGCACACGAATCCTCCGGGTCTGCGCAGCGCGTCTGGGCGATCCCACCGAGCAGCGGTACTACTTCTGGGACTACTATGTCCGCACACTCCTGGCCTGAGTGGGAGCACGTATTGTCTGCCGCGGCGCACCTCCAGGTCGTGCTGCCCGGAGCGACCCTTGTTGGTGGCACTGCCGCGGCCATCTTCGCGAAACACCGAATTTCGTACGATGCCGATCACGTGCTGATCGATCTCCGCGATCGTTTCGATGACGTGTTGGCGCAACTGGAATCCGTCGCTGGCTGGCGAACCGCGAGAGTGAAACGGCCGGTGTTGATCCTCGGCAGCCTTGACGGCATCGAGACGGGCGTGCGCCAACTCGTCCGCGAACGGCCACTCGAGACGTGCGAAGTCAACATCGGGGGCGTGTGCCTGGTCGTACCGACCGAGGCGGAGATGCTTCGTATCAAGGCGGTGCTGATTCTGAAGCGCAACGCGACGCGCGACTATCTGGACTTCGTGGCGCTGGCAGATCGTATGGGTCCGAATCGCGTGTTCGCGGCGTTGGCCGATCTCGACCGGCTCTATCCTCAGCCGAGCGGAGAATCAGCGATGCAGCAGTTGCAGGTGCAGTTGGCCCATCCGATTCCGTACGACCTCGAACAGACGCACCTGACCGAGTATCGGCGGCTCGATGAGAGGTGGCATGACTGGACGCAGGTCTCACAGACCTGCGCGGCCATCGCTGCGGACACCTTTCGGCGGCTCTGATCGGGCCCAACTACAGCGCCAGATCGTCGCGGACTGGCTCTAGTATTACTACGTTACGTAGTTATGACCCCTTCGGGCGGATTCGCTGACCACAGTAGGCACAGTCGCCCGTCCACGTGAAGAGCATGAACTGCAGCTCACGGCGCGTCCGTGGCAGGGTCCACCCAGAAGTTTTTTTTCGTACGCTGGGCTTCGAGCGTGAGGAATGCGTGGGCGAGCATCGTGAGCGTCACGTGATGGTGCCAACCGGCCCAGGTTCGTCCCTCGTAGTGATCGAGACCCAGTTCTTCCTTGAGTTGATGGTAGTCCTGCTCGATCGCCCAACGGCACTTCGTCACCCGCACCAATCGGCGCAAGGTGTAGGAGGGCGGGAGATCGCACAAGAAGTACTTGGTCGGCTCCGGCTCCGCGGACGGCCATTCGATCAACAGCCAGACCTCTTTGTGCGGCGGTTCGCCCGCATGATAGCCGTGGGACGGGCGCACCCGAACACTCAAGAACCGAGACGTCAGCCAGCCTTTGGTCCCCTCGCGCCACCGAATGGTCTTCCAGCCACGGGCCTTGAGCGCGACATCGCGCACACTCGGCGGCCGTTGGGTGCCGTACACCCACCGCGTCGCCGGGCGACCCTTTCCGGAGTACGCGCGCTGCGTGATGGTGGGCGGTTTGGGCCACACCCCCACTTGGGGGCCGATCCCCACCGCATACGGCAACTGCCGAGCCTCCAGCGCCGCGCGGAATTCGGTCACTTCGCCATAGCCGCCGTCGGCGAGCACGATGCGATCGGCCAGGCCCCACGCCCGCGCCTGGTCGATCAACTCCATCGCCAGCTCGGGCTTCGTCTTGAACGTGACGTCCGCGGGGACGCCCGCCTCCGTCCGACGCGCGGCGTCCGCGGTCCAAGACTCGGGCAGGTACAAGCGCCAGCCCAGCACCGTGGTCCCCATGTCGCCGACGTGGTGCAGGCTCACCGCAATCTGGCAATTGCCGGTCTTGCCCAACGTGCCGGAATACTGCCGCGCGACCCCGACCGATCGGGCACCCTGTTTCGGGAATCCGGTGTCATCGATGACCCACGCCGCATCCGGCTCCAACTCCCGAGTCATCCGCTGACCCAACCGCTCCCACACCGGCGTCCACGCCCAGGGGCTTTGCCCCACCAACTGCTGCATCGCTTGCGCATTCCCTTCGGGGAGGCGCGCGGCCATCGGCTCAATCGATTTGCGCTCCCCATCGAGCAGCAGGCCGCGCACGTAGACCGCTCCCCAATGGCGTCGCTCGCTTCGGCCGACCGGTTCAAGCAGGTCGGCCAAGAACTGCTCCAGGCGTCCACGGCATCGGCGAAGTTGTTCGTCGGTCATCGTGGCCGAAGCGTATCGCAGTTGACGATGGTACGTCAATACTTAACGTAGTAATACTAGAACGGCTCGCGTTGAGCGCCGAACAAGAGGCAACAAGAGCGCCGACTTGCCGATCGACGAGAATGCCGGCAATGGGTGCGCCCCTGCTGACCGTGGCGCCCGGGCATTCTGGTCAATTGAACCTCGGCGTTCAACGCGTGCCGGGTTAGGAGGCCGTCATGGGATTACTCGGACGGCCTCCTAGCCCGGAAGGCGAGGGCAGCACGCGTCAGGGCCGCGCTCCCACTGCAGCGTGGTGTGCTCGATTCCGAACCGATCGTGCAGCATCCGAGTCGCTTCGGCGATGATCGCGTCGTCGTTTCGAGCGTCCTGCTTGACGAGGTGCGCCGTCAGCGCCGTCTCGGTGGTGCTCATGGCCCAGATATGCACGTCGTGGACGGCCGTCACGCCCGGCAAGCCCATGAGATAGGCGTCAACGGCCTCCGGATCAATGCCTTCGGGCACCGCGTGCAGGGCCAGATTGACCGATTCCCGCAACAGGCCCCACGTGCCGCCCAGAATCACGGCGGCGATGAGCAGCGTTACCACCGGGTCGATCCACGGCCAGCCCGTGACGACGATGGCGATGCCGGCGACGACGACGCCGGCCGACACGGCCGCGTCGGCCGCCATGTGCAGGAATGCCCCGCGGATGTTGATGTCGTTCTTGCGTCCCCGCATGAAGAGCAGGGCCGTCGCCGTGTTGATGCCCACGCCGACGAGCGCCACCCAGGCCACGATGCCGCCGCCCACCTGCGCCGGCGTTCCGAAACGCTGAATGGCCTCCCACGCGATGCCGCCCGTGACCACCAACAGCACGATTGCGTTCAGCAGCGCCGCCAGTATCGAGGAACTGCGCCAGCCGTACGTGCGGCGCGGCGAGCGCGGGCGCCGCGCCAGATAGCTCGCGCCCCACGCCAGCAGGAGCCCCAGGACATCGCTGAAGTTGTGCGCGGCGTCCGCCAGGAGGGCGGTGGATGCGGCGATGACGCCGAACGCGGCCTCGGCGGCGACGAAGACGAGGTTGAGCCCGACGCCCAGGGCGAAGGCGCGATCGTAGGCGGCAGGTCCGTGAGTATGTTCACCGCTCATGACGCATGGTCCCCGCGAATGATTCCACTGAGTGATGTCAGCGACTTGACAACATGGCCACATTACCACATACTTGGGTGCAGCGATAGAGGCGGTGTTGTTCGACGTTCAGCACGCCTGCCGAGACATCCTCCACGAGATACGCATGAACATGACCGCGACGACCCCCACGTGGCCCGAGACCTCTCCCCGGCAGTTCCTGGTAAGTGCGGCCGTGCTCTGGCTGGCCCTCTACTGGGCGCTGATCCCGGCTTCAGAAGCGCTGGTGGCGGCCCTCCCCGTCGACCGCGCGCGCCAACTGGGCGGAGCGCTGCAGTTCTTCTTCTACGACACGCCCAAGGTCCTGCTCCTGCTCACGGGCATCGTCTTTGTCATGGGGATGGTGAATTCCGCCTTTACCCCTGAGCGCACGCGCGTGCTGCTGGCCGGACGAACCGAGGGCGTCGCCAACGTCATGGCCGCGGGCCTGGGAATTGTCACGCCCTTCTGCTCGTGTTCCGCCGTGCCGCTGTTTATCGGCTTCGTCCAGGCGGGCGTTCCGCTGGGCGTGACCTTCTCGTTCCTGATCGCCGCGCCGATGGTGAACGAGGTGGCGCTGACGCTGCTGTTCGGCCTGTTCGGCTGGCGCATTGCGCTGCTCTATCTCGGCCTCGGACTGTCGGTCGCGATTGTCGCCGGCTGGGTTATCGGGCGGCTGAGGATGGAATCCTCGCTCCAGGACTGGGTGCGCGACATGCCCCGCACCGTGGCCCAGGCGGGGGAGATCCGGCTGACCCTCGCAGAACGTGTGGAGGCGGGATTCGCCGCCGTGCGGGAGATCGTCGGCAAGGTCTGGCCGTACGTGATGGCCGGCATCGCCATTGGCGCCGTCATCCACGGCTACGTGCCCGAGGCCTTCATGGCCTCCGTGATGGGCCGGGAGGCCTGGTGGAGCGTGCCGCTCGCGGTGCTCGCGGGCGTACCGATGTACTCGAACGCCGCAGGGGTGATCCCCGTCGTGCAGGCCCTGCTGGCCAAGGGCGCGGCCCTGGGCACCGTGCTCGCGTTCATGATGAGCGTGACGGCCCTGTCGCTGCCGGAGATCGTCATTCTGCGGAAAGTGCTCAAGGCACGACTGATCGCCACGTTCGTGTCGGTGGTGGCCGCGGGAATCCTGCTGGTCGGTTACGTCTTCAACGCGGTACTGTAGACGGAGGGAAGGGACGGTCATGAAGCACATCAAGGTTCTCGGCATCGGTTGTTCGAACTGCAAGAACACGATCAAGCTGATCGACGCGATCGCCCGGGAGAAGGGTACGGAGATTGAACTCGAGAAGGTCGAGGACATCCAGGCGATCATGGGCTACGGCATCATGTCGACCCCGGGCGTCGTCATCGACGGGCAGGTCGTGCATGCCGGCGGCGTGCCGAGCCGCCAGAAGATCGAAGAGTGGCTTGGGTAGTGCGGTCTCGACAGTTGACAGGGTGGCCATATAGCCACATACTGTCGGGGGAATTGAGGACGCGATGGCCCGGTCGAACGACGACATGTTCAAGCGTCAGGCGCAGGTGCTCAAAGCCCTGGCGAGCGAATCCCGCCTCAAGATCGTGCACCGGCTCGCTCGGAGCGAGTGCTCGGTGGGCGAGTTGACCGACCTCATCGGTTCGGACCGTACGACGGTCTCCAAGCATCTGGCGGTCCTGCGGGCGCACGGCATCGTCGCCGATCGCCGCGAGGGGAACGTCGTCTTCTACACACTCCTGACACCGTGCGTCGTGAACTTCTTCTCGTGCGCGACCCAGGTGTTGAAAGAGCGGGGCTGATACGCGGATGCCGCCCCTTTTTTTGGATTGAGAATGTGAATATGGCCACATTGCCACGCACAGTTCGCCTGAACCCCGACGTGACGAAAGGACGCTGACGATGGCTGACCAGACACCGGCAACACCGGTGGATATCCTGCGCGCGGTGTCGCCCGAGGGCGCCAAGACCTACATGGACCACCGTGCGGCGACGATGGACAACCCCGCGCTCCAGGCCGTGCCGGCGAAGTACAAGCTGCTCATCGGCATCGGCGTGGCCGCATCGCTCCAATCATCCACCTGCACGCTGATGTGGACGAAACAGGCCAAGCAGGCGGGCGTGAGCGACGCGGAGATCGTCGAGGCGATCATCGTCGCCAGGCTCATGAAGATGGCCACCGTCAACGACACGGCGGCCGACGCCCTCGCGTGGCTCAGGAAGGCCTGAAGGAGACATCGTCGTGTGGATCGTCAGGCTCGCGCTGCGAAGACCCTACACCTTCGTGGTGATGGCCATCCTGATCGTGATCCTCGGCGGGATCGC
>Ga0315297_10000192_pt1 | contig 33577 bp, 41 predicted proteins | sample YL17G15_0_MG_FD_203628 | JGI IMG/M metagenome (GOLD analysis project Ga0315297, IMG submission 203628) | Sediment microbial communities from Yellowstone Lake, YNP, Wyoming, USA - YL17G15_0 | ecosystem: Environmental > Aquatic > Freshwater > Lake > Sediment | place: USA: Wyoming | collected...
CCAAGAGTGCCGTCACCGATGCCGCTACTAATGCAGCGGGTAAACTGTTCCGTCCCGCTCAACAGTCGAGACAGATGGAAGTGCCTTTGGCGAAAATGGGTGGCATTATACAGTCCGCCACGACTGCCGTCGGGGGGTCACAGGGGTTAAAATCCTTGGGAAAGGACATCCTTAGGAATACGGCCGTCAACAAGGGTACCGAGATGGCCTCCAACGCCCTAAGTCGCAAACCACAGCAGGCGGCGGTTGGCGGACAGGTGATGGGCCAGCAGCCCTTCTCCTACGGCAAGTTCGCCTCTGAGAAGAAATGGTTAGGGGAGAATGCAGCTAAGTACCTACAGAAAGCGGAAGAAGGCATTTCGAAGACGGCATCCGATGATCTGGAGGTGCTCAAGATTGCCGCTTATCTTGAATTCCGAAAGACTGCCGGAGTCGCATCTCCAGGAATCGCCTCCGCTGCTGGAGGACTCGGAAAAGCCCTCAACTGGGCCGTGCATCCAGAAAACAGAAGAATCGCCACCGCTCTCGGAAGCGCAGGTGCCGCAGGAATCGGCACCATGTTGTTCGGACAACAAGACCCCATGACGGGGGAGAAGCACTACCTTCGAAACATGGGTCTGGCTGGAGCTGCCGGATACGCAGCAGGAGACAAGCTCCTGGGAGCAGCGCAAGAGGGAGGTCTCGGCGGCGGCGCACAGAAATTCATGCAGGATGCGGCCAAGCACCATGGCACGCCAGGTGGGGTAGCCCCGGCAGCCGCTGGAGCTCCTCCGATCGCTCATGTCCCAGAATCCTCGACTCCTCCAGTTCATCAGGGAAAGCAGGACAGCGGTGTGGAGATAGGCGGACCTAACGCCCCGGTTCAAGGACCACAGCTCAACGAAGCCCAGAAGGCAGGCCACGATGCGATGATGGGAGGCATGGCCACACCAGCCAACTCTCTGCATCCCGACTACATGGTGGAGCACGGAGGCATGAAGGTTCGTGCCGGGGACCTCCATGACACCATGATCCGGAATGGTCAGGTCCACGGTAACGTCTCCATTCCTGCCCAGGCATCGGCGCCTGCCCTCCCTGCCGCCATCCAGGATCCAGCCCCGAATGCACTGGCAGCTCAAGCGGCAGCCGGCAGCCCTGCACCCGCTTTCGCTCCTGCGGGCCCGAACCAGATGATGGGTAACTCTCAGCAGGCCGCCGGTATGGCGCAGGCCGGGGGCATCGCTCCAGCATCTCCAGAGGCACCGCCTCTGTCTGCTCCGTTCTCTTCGCAGGTCGATCAGTTCGGTCAGCCTAGAGTCACTGACCTCTCCGGGCAGAACCTGCCTCCTGCACAGCAGTCGGCAGTTCAGGGCCAGGTCAGTGATGTCGTGGCGAGAGAGATGCTAGCAAGGCAGCAGCAGCCTCAGAGGTTTTACAAGGCCGCCTCTCTGGCAATGTCGAGCCCCGTTGAGAGGATCAAACTGGCCGCTATGCAGCATCTCAACTGGAACCCCCAAACTGGTGGGATGACCAGGAAGTATCTCACTCCCGATCTAGCCTCGAATGTGCGTTTTGGCGGAGAGGGGAGTCTGGCAGACATCGGAGCAGGAAATATCCCGGCCGGGGCCACTATGCCAGTTCATTCAGGTGGAGTAAGGCATCCCGGAATTGCGCCAGCTCAGCAGTCCAGTCCTATGCCGGCGGCACCCTTTAACACTCAAGGAGTCTGGTCTTCAGCGTCAGGAGCTCGTCGGCCAGGAACTCCCCCTCCACCACCGGCCGCAGCGATGCAGGCTAGACCAGCAGCTCACCCAGCCGGAACTCAAGCGGCGGCACTTTCAATTCCGCCGAGAAGAGCCACTCCTCCTCCAATTCCGGCAGCAGCTCTACGCCCCGCTCTTTCGAAAATAGCCGTTGCGGGAGGCCCCAGTGGAGGGAGGTGGACCACCAAAGAGGTACATCACCGCTTTGGAGGACCGCACCATGAGAACGAGCGATCTTCGACTGAGACAGGTCGCAAATGGGGAGCTCGTGCAGGCTTATCTTTGGGGACTATAGGAGGAACAGCAGTTGGTCTGCTAGCGGCATCTCGAATCGGCCGTCCGGGTGCTATGGCTCGAGCAGCCATCCCGGCCGCTGCTATTGGTGGAGCCATTGGGGCTACCGCTGGTGGTCTTCTTGGTCGTGGAGTTGGTGGGGTACTCGGCCGCAACATCGGGGTGGCCAAAGGCCCCGATAAGAAGTAGCGGATGCTGAAAGTCACTCAATTCTACGCCAGATCTTTCGACCTAGATCACATGGACGTGTTCTGGGAGATAGAAGACTTTGTCGGCAACATCAGGCAGTACGACTTCTACTTGTACAGAGCCGAGTCATCTTTCGGTCCTTGGGAGCTGTTAGCAGGACCATTCAAAGATCAGTATTATTTCCGGGATATCTCCACTGTCATGATGCACAAGTGGAGATCTCTCTATTATCGATTTGAAGTGGTAGACACAGTCTCTGAGGAAAGGGCTCTTTTTGGACCCACTTCTCAGCTACCAGAGCCAGATCTCATCGCGCTAGAAATAACGCGACAAGAGGATGTCCTTTTTCGAGAACATGTAGGGCGTAAGGTATGGCTCTTCCCTGTGAGAACTTTTGGAGCCAGGTGTGTTTGCTTTGATAGGGTCAGCGGAAGGCGCACCAAGAGCAACTGCATCAACTGCTACGACACCGGATATCTCGGAGGTTTTTTGTCTCCAGTTGAACAGTTTGCTCAGATAGATCCAGCAGCTAACTCCCCTTCAAATACGCCCTACGGGGAGCGACAAGTCAACATCACAACCGCAAGACTTATATCCTTCCCACCCATCAAGCCTAAAGATATTCTCGTCGAGGCTGAGAACAAGAGATGGAGAGTCCACATAGCGGGCAACACACAGAAGCTCCGCTCTGTTGTCCACCAGGAACTCACGATGCACGAAATTCCTCGTGGAGACATAGAGTACAAGCTTCCTATCAACGTAGGGGATCTAACTGCCCTCTCCATCTCGGCAGAGAGAAATTTCACCAATCCTCAACATGTCGACGCAGCCTCAGATCTCCAGCACATCGAGGCTGTGTATGGATATCAACCTCGTGGGACAGTCAGATAACATGATCTCTCGGGCGGCCTTATTCGATGAGCTAGTGAAGATTGGGGAGAATGCTGTCAAGAAGGAAGAGAAGGATACCCGATCAAGAAGTCTAGGACCTGCTCTCAAGGCGATGGCTGTTGGAGCAGCAGGTGGTGCCGTAGGTTACGGATTGGCCCACGCAGTAGGGAGCAAAATCAATTTTCGACATCCGACTACTACAAAGATAATCGTTCCCATACTGGTAGGCACTGCGACTATGCTAGCTGAGAGATACAGGCAGAAGATGAATGAGCAGTACAACAAAGTGAAGGGTTATGGAGACAGAGAAGTAAGACGAAAAGCCGATGCCAAATGATCAGGTACAGAGTGGGTTGGTAGAGCCGCAGGGTAGAGGGGAAGAGCCCCTTTACTATTTCACGCGGATCTATCTCCTATTTCTTCAAGGACTGTTCAGGCAGTTCCCTGAAGGCTCGTACCGCTGGTCGGATGATGAGAAACTCTCTGAGATCTGCATCACAGATCAAGTTCCGATCCCAAGAGAGCGCATCGAGCAACGTCCGGCTATTGTTGCCATGAGAGGTCCAGCACAGTTCGGCAACACCAGCCTAGATCAGATGCGCACTGTTGATTCTCATACAGGCATGAAGGAGCGCACAGATCTAGTGGCTTGCACCATGTCTTTGAACTGTATCGCTAGGATGGGACCTGAAGCGCAGCGTATTGCGTGGATCGTCATGAGCCGTATCCGTGGGATGAAGGAACTCATCCAAAGAGCGGGTATGCATAAGGTAGGGGACGATCTATCCATGACTCCAGAAACTCCTCCCGGCGCGATGATGCAGGAAGAGGGGGACACTGAGTTTGTCATGGTAACCGTCCACTCTCCGTTCTTTTTCCAATGGACTGAGCGAGTCACTCCAGCAGACGCGATCAAGGTTCGAGAGATAGAAGTGTATCTCAAGGGCGCGCTTCTGCCGGCTGCTGCGGTCACAACTGCGGGACATGTAGAGCTATCCAGAGCAATCAGCCCCCCTACAATTCGGGGCCGAGTCATCAGTCCGCCGGCTGTTCAAGGCCATCAGCGGGTTGGTGAGATCACACAGACGGTGAAGACCTAGAGGAGAAGCTATGGCCGCCGAACTGCCCAGACCGGGTGTTGAGATCATTCAGGAGTTCACCGCCGCGTCTCCGACGATCGTACGGCCCACATTGGTGCCATTCGTTTGCGGAGCGGCGAAGGAGATCGTGGAAGTTACCACGGCTGACGGTCTCCTGAACGCAGATGCCAAGCAAGGGGTGTACGAACAGCTCCCGAGAGTCATCTCGCAGAGCTCGTTCCCCTCTCCCCGAGGAAACATCGCTGAAGTGAATGTCGAGGAAGAGACGATCAAGGTCTTCTTCCAGTTCGGCGGTTCACTCAAGCAGCTCGAGCGCGACCCCGGCGAATCTTTCCTAGTGGCCTTCAATAACGCCACCAGGCCGGTCATTCGCTCTTCGCCTTTCACCACAGCTACGGGTCTCGCCCTAAACGGCAAGATCCTCATCCTGGCGATGGACGTGACGGCACGCCTTAACGCCACTCAGGATGTCACCGTCACCTTCGCCGGAACTGGCAATCTCACACCTGCTCAGATCATTGCTCAGATCAATGATGCAGTTGGTGAGGACGTGGCATCGGAGGTCGTTCTCGGCTCCAAGAGCCGCATCCAGATCGCCTCTTTGATGTGGGGCGCTGCGGCCTCTGTGACCGTTCGTGCAGGCGGATCTGCCAACACCGTCTTTGGGTTCACCGATCCCGCTGTGGAGACAAGAGTTGAAGGTTCTGGCTTCCGAGCTCAAGACCTCAACAACAATACGACACTCTCTCCGTGGATCGAGTGGAGCAAAGGCTCTTACCAGCTCGACGGCGTGGCTCAGGGTTCTCTACCCTCCTACTCCGATGAGCCTGGTAGCCCGACTACCGTAGTCGCCCCAGGCTTCATCAGTGAAGACGGAACTTTTGCCGCAACATTCTCGGCCTCTGGCACTACCTTCATAGGGACGGGCTCTCTCGATTTAGAAGTTGGGGATGAGTTCTATGTTGATGGTGTGCTTCCCAACAGCGCCGCCGCCATCATGAAGGTGGAGTCGACCCGTTTCAAGCTGGGCATCATCAACACCAAGCTCTCAGTCTTCGATGACGAGGGTCGAGTAGTGTCGGCAGTCTACGACCAAAGCTCGGTCAATACCCTCTATGCTTCTGCGCCATTCGCCCCCAGAAACGCCTGGTTCATGGCTCACAACCTGACAGGCAACGAGGCGGCTACTGCGGCAATACTCACGGGCACTACAGAGGGTAAAGCGGCTGAGACAGCGACTCTTGAGGCCCCAAACGTAGCCACTTACGGAGCCATACTTTTAGGCACCGATCAGTCCTTCCCATTCACTGCTGTCGAGGCAGAGACATTTGTAGTCTCGTACTCTACGGCCGATCCGGAGTCTTGGACTGCCAAGACGCTGACTTGGACAGCCGGAACTAAGGGCCCACATGCTGACATCGCAGCTTTGGTGGCAGCTCTCAACACCGGCTCCATCTGGAACGGTGGAACGCTTCCAACTCAGTTCGTCATTTCGGCATCAGGCAACAAGGTCAAGATTGTCTCTGCCGCATCCGGCCCCTTGGCGAAGCTGAAGATTACGACATCTACAGGGATCGGAACCGATCCAGACACAGAGCTCGGATTCACTCTGAATCAGTCTGGTGTGGGCGGACTCCCTCTGGCCGGTCTGACCCTCGAAGTCGATGTCACCATCGATGGCGTCGAGCAGGACACCTACGTCTACACCTTCACTGGCGGACCATTCGCCGATGTCGCCGCAGTTGTGACCGCCATCGGAACCAACATCCCAGGTGTCTTCGCTCACACCAATCTGGGTGGAACGAAGCTCGCGCTTTCCACAGTGAAGACAGGAGCTACTCAGGCCCTTACGTTGAAGGGTACTTCGACTGCTCTTGCTGCTTTGGGATGGGTGGCGGCGACCACCTACTCGGACGAGGGTATCGACGTAGAATTCGTGGACATCGCTGCGTCCCTGTTGGGTACGACACAAGAGTTCCTCCCAGACGGCTTTACTGCTGTCGAGGGCGAGACTTTCGCTGTTTCGTACTCCACTGCCGATCCCGAATCTTGGACTACGAAGACTCTCATTTGGACGGCTGGAACTATCGGACCACACGCCAATATTACAGCCCTGGTGGCCGCCCTCAACACTGGATCCATCTGGGTCGGCGGTCTCCCAACTGCGTTCGCTATCACAGCTTCTGGTAACAAGATCAAGATCACATCGACCGCCACCGGCAGTCTGGCGAAGTTGAAGATCGCGGCCTCGACGGGCATCGGCACAGATCCAGACACAGAGCTAGGGTTCACCCTGAATCAAACCGATACAGGTGAAGAGAATCTCAACGGACAAACCCTCAAGTTCCAGCTCAACGAACGGCCGAAGACTTACTCGGTCCTTTTCACCAGTGACTCCCTCGTCGAAGCCGTAGCCGCTGTTAACGAGGCAGTAGGATGGCCAGTGGCAAGTATAGCTGGAGACAGCGATAATCAGCTCGCCATCACCTCGACTCTGCTAGGCTATGCCTCGAAGGTCGTCATCGTCTCAGACACCACTTCGGAAAAGGCCATCGCAGCTTTGGGCTTTGGTGGTGGGAATGATGAAGCAGATGGTGACGGTCGCCCGAACCCTGACTTCTCTGTGGATGTTTCTGGCAACGTAGTACTCGGAGGAGAGATTCTGCGCTCTGTGGTAACTGGAGCTCCCTTCGACCCAGGCACTTCAGACATCTATCTCCAGTATCGTGGACTTCGAAAGGATGTCTCTCCTCTGGCGACGAGGCCCGGTCTGTTGCGTATTTCCAACGTAACAGATCTCCAGGCTGTGCTCTCGCCCATCAGGTCGGACAACCCTCTCGCTTTGGGTATGTTCTTCCAGATCATCAACGCGCCTGGCATTGAATCTACCGGTCTCGGAGTGGATGAGATCTCCGCCGCCGAGCCCTATGGAACACCTCTCGCCTTCACCAGAGTGTCTTCTTTCTTGGAAGCTGAGGAAGTTTACGCCATCTCCTTGCTCACTCACTCGGAGACTGTAGCCTCGATCTTCAAGACTCACATCGAGCTCATGAGTGGGCCGGAGCAAAAGGGAGAGCGTATCCTCTTCTTCAACCCCCTCGTTCCTGACAGAGCGGTGAACGACGTCGTTGCCAGCGGTCTTAGTGGCAACACTACAGCCACGGATAACCAGTTCCTCATGGATGTGAATCCGACAGGTGAGCTGGTCTCAAGAGGCCTCGATCCTGCTCTTCTCACCTACGAAGACATGGTGACGCTTGAGCTCACTGTTACCGTTTCTGGAGTCTCTGAGGTTCGGCGGTACTCCGTCTCTTCAGTTAGCGCGACTCTGGCCACCCTCAACACCACGTTCGCAAGTGACGAGAACACGGATGATTTCCACACCGTGACCCCTCTCACGGAGACTTTGGTCAACGCGGACTGGAGCCTCTATGTCCGTGGTGAGGCTCTGTTGATCTCTGGCTCGACTCTACCAGACAAGAACAAGATCGCGGAGACGGTGGCGGCCAAAGCGGCGGCCTACAAGCAGCGTCGTATGTACTACGTGTTCCCGGACAAGGCGAAGGCGACTCTTGGTGGCACGGAAGAGCTCATCGAAGGCTTCTACGTATGCCCAGCTATCGGTGGCATGATCGCTCACTTCCCGCCGCAACAAGGTTTCACCAATCTACCGGTGACTGGGTTCACGGGGATCAGTGGTTCGAACGACACGTTCTCTGCGAAACAGCTCAACGTGATGGCGGCTGGCGGCACTTACATCATGGTGCAAGACGCTCAAGGCGCCCCCATCATCAGCCGACACCAGCTCTCAACGAATCTCACCTCCATCGAGACCCGCGAGCTCTCGATCACCAAGGTGGTCGACTTCGTGGCCAAGTTCCTGCGCACAGGACTCAGGAACTTCATCGGCACTTTCAACATCACCCAGCCCTTCCTCGACACATTGTCGACAGTCATCCAAGGCATGCTCGGATTCCTGGTGGAGAGCGGAGTCATTCTGGGAGGCGATCTCAACAACCTGATTCAGTCGAAGGATGCTCCAGACACCGTGTTGGTGGACGTCACCTTGGACGTTCCTTATCCTTGCAACTACATCAGGTTAACTCTCGTCATATAGTAAAGAAATATGGGCAAGATGCAAGGTAGAGGGATGTGTGGCGACAACAGAGGGAGGAGCCAAAGGCTTCTGCCAGCCACACTATCACTCTGCCAGAAAAGGCATCTTAGACTGGGATACGGGTCAGCAGATACGACCTCTGATGCGAGTCAGGAGCTATGGAGAAGGCGCCCGTTGCTCTGTGGCGGGATGCGGGAGACGTCCGAAAGCGGCCGGTCTCTGCCACTCGCACTGGCAAAGACAGAACAAGGGGCACGATCTTACCCTCCCATTAGAAGCTCCGAGAGGTCAACTGCCAGGAATGGTTTTCTGCAACGTACCTGGTTGCGATCAGCGAGCGAACAACAGAGGGATGTGCCAGGGCCACGCAGACCAGCGCAGACATGGCATCTTGGACGAGCAGGGCAACAGGCTTCGAGAGAATCTGACAGGCGGCCGTCCTCGGACTCGGGACAAGTGGGTTCAAGCGGATGGATATGTCCTAGTGCAGGCTACAGAGGGACATCCCTTTGCGCGACAGGACGGAAGCATTCTCGAGCATCGCTTGGTGATGGAGACGGCGCTGGGACACTACTTGAACCCAGACGAGTTCTTGGTCCATCACAAGGACGGCAACAGAGGCAACAACCAGCCAGACAATCTGGTGGTGCTTTCAGCACACGCCAAGAAGGGCGAAGGCCATCCTCCGTGCTCCGAGATATCTCGGGCCTTGGCCATCCAAGTGCTCTTGCAGCAAACCGACCTTCCCACAGGTCTGAAGGACTGGCTAGAGTGGTACAGAACACAGTGAGATCTATGAGAGAGGCTTCCAGGCTTTCTCTTAGCTAGGAGACGATGATGCCCGCACAGATTGATGCCGACCTCTACTCCCAGATCTCGCACTTTTCGAGATCTCGTGATCGCCGGGCCATGGTGGTCAAAGCCATTCTTGATGGCACTTATTTTGGAGAGCTCGACCTGGGCAAGGGACCGTCGCCCTCCGTGAAGACCAGCGGCAACGCTTTCCCCATGCTCCTCAGCGCGAAGACTCTAGTTGCCAAGCTATCGACGAATGGCGGCAGCACTTGGGGAGCGGCTCGTACTCACACCTTCCCCACCAGTCTCAAGTCCGAGCTCAATCTCGGAACCTTGGCCGCTGGGCACCTCAACACTGTGGTAGCGGCGCATGTTGCAGGCTCTGACGGCGACGACATCACTGTCGCGGCAACAGGCGACAGTACTGTACGGGTCAAGGCATTCAAGGCCTTTGCCGGCATCGCAGATGGCAAGTTCGACTCAGTCATCCAAGCGGTCACTCCGGGAACAGCAGGCAGCTCCATCACCATCTCATTGACAGGAGATGGAGTGCCAGCTTCGGGAGTTGTTATTGCTCACCCTACGGCCAACGTCTTCAACATCACTTACGAAGACAACGTCTCCACCGTCCTAGACATCGAGAATGCCATCACGGCACTCACGGGAGGGGACAAGCTCATCGAGGTGAAGACCCCTGGAACTGCTATTACCAAGCCACGTACCCCGGCCAGTGATTTCACTGCCACTAGTCTGGCTGGTGGCGTGAACGGTGGAGGGGTAGTCATCAACAGATCTACCTCCGCTTTTGTTATCCACTACGAAAGTGGTTACTCCACAGTGGGCCATGTAGAAACAGCTATCACGGCTCTGTCTGGCGGAGACGATCTCTTCGATGTCAAAACTCCAGGCACTGGTGCCACAGTTCTCGCGGCCACAGGAGACAATTTCACCGCCACACATCTCGATGGTGGGACAGATGATGGGCTATTTTCCGACATCGATGCTGTCGTCACTGACATCGAGTCCGATGGCACTTTCCTCGGTACTGAGATCGCGGTCTCGGCCGATGAGGATGAGCTTGTCCTCACCTACGATGACACCGGCTCGAACCTTGCCATCAAGGTAGACGCTACATCGACTGGCATCGAGCATCAAACCCCGGACACTCTCCAATACACCAACGATCAGACCGGCACCGGGGCGGCCGGGTTCCTCATCCAGGTCAAGGACCAGGCGCAACAGCCCCTCAGTGGCGTGAAGGATGTCCTGGTTCGCCTTCTCCCTGTAACCGGCTCCCCAACACTCGCCATCGGGAGCAAGGGCGCGATCAAGCTAGGCTCTGGCACCGCAGAGGTCTGGGGTCAAACAGATAGTTCTGGAGCTCTTGAGCTCATTCTCACCGGCACCACAGCATCAGATGTTTTCGTCATAATCCAGACGGATAATGGCGAGGTCGAAACCAAGAAGATCACTCTGCCTCTGTAGAGGAGACGAAGATGCCCGCACAAATCGATTCTCAAGTTATCGCAGAGCTTCGCCACTTCGCCACGGGCGGGGACAGAATGTCGCAAGTTATCGTGGCGATATTGGCCGGCACCTACTCGGCTCAGATGAGTGCTGGAGCAGAAGCCGGTAATGTCATCCGTGTTTCTGGGCAGGTACAAGCCCAGGACGGCACTCCCCAGACAGGAACTTTCGGCGTGTTGCTGAAGTCCTATCCGCCTGCCGGTGCTGGGACCATGACGGTAGTGGCCTCGAACGGCACCGCTAAGAAGGGCAGTGCCTCTACAGAGCTCTGGCTCGAGACAAAGTCCGATGGATCATTCAAGATCGATGTCACTGACACCTCGGTTGAGGACGTTCTCATCCGCGCCGAGACCGACAATGGTGAAGTCGAGCTGCTTAAGCTGATCTTTGCCGCGTAGTCGGTAGTTAGTAGAGTGAAAGCTGACGCGGACAGAATGAAGAGGAGCCATCCATGGCAAAGCTAAGTGAGTGGAAACCATACGAGCGGTACGTGCAGGGTGGCCTGGTCGATGGCCAGTTCTTGTCTGCCGCTTTCACCATGATTGCTGCTGGTCCTCCAAGACTCGCCAACATCGGAGGAGCAGCCGGAGCAGCGGCCACCCTTTCATCCAACGGAGCCGGCAAAGACTGGGCACTCCCCATTGGCGTCGTTCAGAACATCGGTCTCTCCCACAACAAGAACTTCGCCAGGTTCTGGGAGCTCGGGTCTGAGAGATCCTACTTCATCGCGGGACGCACCACGGGGCAGCTCCAGCTCAGTCGCATCATGTATCACGGACCGAGCCTGCTTCGTATGCTTTATGCGTACTATCAGGACCTCGTCCCACCGACGATTGTCCCCTTCGTGTTCCCTAACACCGGGCCAGCGACCGTGGCTAATCCCCACGATGTCAAGATCCCGCCGGGCTACGAGAACATCTTCCTCAACCTGGCCTCGGATCTCTTCAGCCAGCCTATCGGGCTCCTGATGTACTTCCGGGACTCGAACGAGGACACCGTCGGCGCAATCTACATGGAGGGAGCATACGTTCCTTCTCACCAGATCGCGACCGATGCAGGTGGTACAGTGATCCAAGAATCCTGTGGTGTGCAGTTCGAGAGAGCAGTGCCCGTGGCAGTGAAGGGTCTCGCTCTCATCAGTGGTGCTTTTGATCCGAACACGGGGTTCTAGAACAGGAAGGGCTGATATGGATCGCGAACTTGCTAGGGCAGTTCTCCAGCGATGGGAGGAAGGCCTCCCTGTTGCTGAGACCGCCATGTACAAGGCGGCCTCCGTGCTGGGCATCGATCCACGGATGGCTCTGGAGGAAGCTCGATATTACACCCGTTTGGATTCGTACCTTCTTGAAAAGCGGGCCATGACACGCCCTGAGAGGCTATTTTTCTCCACGGCGGCAGGAATAGATCCCTTCGTCCTTGTCAAGACGGCGACGGCCTACAACATTGGGCTGGACGAGCTCATTCTCGGGTCTCTGCAAGAGAACAACTGGGTGCCCAAGCTGGCCAACTTGATGGCTCCTACAGGTCAGGATGCCACCCAAGCAGGCCCTCCAGCAGCTCAGGCGGCTATGGAGCAAGCTCAACCTGCGCCACAACCAGGAGCGCCTCCACAACCGGGAGCGCCCCCGCAGCCAGGAGCCGTAGTTCAACAACAGCCACAGGCCCGCTTCAAGCCTTCTCCTATGGCTCCAGAACAAGTCCCTCCTAGCCTGGATGGGAATCTAGATTCTCTACTCCAAGGGCAGCAGCAAGTCTTTGGTCAAGGGGCTCAGGAGAATGGTGGTTTACCTGCGGCTGGGATGCCTGAGCCTCCTCCACCACCTCCGACTCCAGATCAAAGAGTCAAGCAGGTAGCCCCGGACATGGACGAGCCTACTGCTCAGAGATATGGGCAGCAACTCGAGCAGTTCGAGCAGCAAATCGGCATGCCTGTTGCTGACCCCAAGCAGATGGTGAAGTTCGTGAAGGAGCTTCAGAAGGTTGACGGTAAGAGGATCGATCAAGGCATCAAGGCTATGGGAGAGCAACTCGAGCAACAGCAAGCCGCCGAGCTTGGCGTAGGGCAACCCACCGTTCCTACGACCAATGGGGGCCAGAAACCTCAAGCTTCCCCAAAGCCTCAGAATCCCCCACAGCCACAGACTGCGGCTCCCAGTCAAGCAGTAGAGAAAGTGGCTAGTGTAGGGCGTCTTCTTGCCCGGCTCCACAGCAGATAGCTCTTCCGATCATTACGGCCTCCCGGAGATCGGAAGACGGGACCTCATCAGGTCCAGCCCCCTGTATGAGGCCCCCTCTTTTACTGCATTGGAGATTCCGTGACCGACACCGATAAGGTTTCTCCAGATCCAATAAGAGAAGCTACGCAAGAACTTCTCACACATGTAGAAGATATGAGAAAAAGAATGCTGGAACATATTTCCAGAAAGCGAGGACCAGATGCCGAGTCTGCCGAAGAATCTGGAGGACCCGAAAACTGTTCTCGATCTGATCTATGCGATCAAGACACTCTCCCAAACGCTGGAGATGATGCACGAGGATCTTCGAGGCCTACACGATGAGAGTGTTCGCACGAACGAACAGCGTTATGAGAAACTTCGAGATCTCATCCAACAGAACGCTCTCGCGCTAAACCGCCTTCCTGTAGACACCGCAGACCGTACCGACCAGGTTATCTCTAAACAGGTGCATTCGATTTTAGACGAGAGTCGTCGTGCTATTGATGAAGTTCGCATGAAGCTTTGGATGGCCGTAGGAGCTCCTAGAGGACCAGAGGCCAGTGGTTCTGGGATGACGATCAAAGATGGTGTCCCTGTACTACTGAAAGATGTAGGAGTTACCGGACAGGTGACTCTCCTCACGGATGGCAATATGAAAGTCGAGGGCAAGTTCGACGCGACCAAGGTCGCAGTGTTCTGGAAAATCGCTAAGTGGTCTATAGCCGGTCTTGCTGCTGCCGGTGGAGTGGCCGGTATCGTTAAAGTCGTCTTAGCCGTACTCAAGAATCTATGAGCTAAAGGAAGGGTCGTAAAGACCCCTCCACCCCCAACAGACGTGCTTAGTTACGAACGCGTAGACGAACCGGTTCTGAGGAAGTACTCCCTTTCGTAATTACGATACCTCCTCTCAGTCTCTCATCTAGCTTGTAAGTATCGTCGGCATCTACTGGGTCGTAGTAGTGCATCCTCAGTAGATACGCGGTGCCGGGAACCATTTTGATCTCCGAGGAGGAAGGCATCGTAAACTTTCGCGACAGCTTCCCGCCCGGTTTCAGGAGTCGGTAGCCCTTCTGTGTTGTTATGTTACAGGGCAACCGATCGAGTGCTTGCGGGAGTCCTCTCATGTTATCGAGTGCCCGTGAGAGACCGTTTACGTCTAGTTCTTCGATATCCAACGAGACGAACTCGTCAGAGTAAACCCACACAGGATTCCCTCCTTCGTTCACGATCGCCCAGACTAGCTTGAAGTTCTTATCTGGAAGTATGATCGTGTTCTCGGTAGACTCAAGACAGTGGGGGGAGCAGGGAACAATAGGCACTGTAACCTGTCCCGTAGGTGTGGCGTATTCGATGGACTCAACTTTCACACGCAGCCCGAACAGAGACTCCGTGGATCGACCGTAGTGGTGTTCACGGTACAGTCTTACCTGAGTAGGCGAAGCGCAAGCTGCGCCGATAAGGAAGAGTGCCACAGCAAGAGCAAGTGTCGATCTCACTATTTCACCTCCGCTATTTTGTCTGCTTCCTTGATGAACTCCTCGTCCGGCAGATCTCGGAGCTTCATGATTTTATCCGCCGTGAGAGTCGGAATCGAACGGAGCTTTTTCCATGCGGCGATCTTGGCGTCAGCCCACGACACCGCGTCAGGGGCATCAATGTTCTTGGCTTGCCACTGAGAGTGGCTCAGCGCATTGATCTCCAGATCGATCATTTCTTCGGCCTTCATGTGGCTTTTGAAGTCGCCGTATCCAGCGGAGTATCCCGCCTTGCAGACTCGATTTTGGGCGTGCTGCTTGGTCAAGCGATACAACTCACGCTCGACGCAAAGGACCAGGAATTTGAGAGACTCCTGGAAAGCGCCGTTCCCTACGCAGATGATAGATACTTCGTCCGTCGCCGTGGTCGTGTAGGGCGCATCCGCGTAGAAGATCTTGAGATCATCTTTGATGCGAGGGTCGTTAGCTTCCTCGACGATGTGCTTGGTGTCCATCAGATCGGGGAGACTCCACTTGATCATCTCGACAAGAGTTCCCTTCAAGATCCGAGAAGTCTGCCGAAGAACGCTTTCTGCGTCCGCATCGTGGCGAGACTTTCGATGAGATTTCTTTTCCTCGACCGCCTTGATTCTCTGAAACAGGCGTTCGAGCATAGCTACTGGCTGTTTTCCCGTGGGCCATGCCATCGCCTCTTCTTGCGAGAAGTGGAGCTCTTCACACTTCATGAAGTGCTCTTCTCTCGAAGGAGTGGCGACCAGGTGCGCTGAAGCGACCTTGTCCGCTTGCACTTCTTGTGAATCATTTGACTGATCCTCGTCTTTCTTCTTGGCTTGCACTCTCTGGATCAGCCCATCCGTGAGGGTGCGCTTGCCTACCCTGCAAGCTGACTCGTGAGAACCCCCTCCCCCTCCTCCGTAACCCCCTCCATATCTTCGATCATACCCACCATCATATCTACCCATCGTTATCCTCCTCCTAATTGCCTAACCAACGACTGAACCTACGAAACCACCTTATAGGTGCCGGAGATTTCTGTCGTGGAACCGTCATTGTTACTATGACATCCTCTGGTACGAACTCCGGTACTGCGTCACCCATCGCAGAGAAAGAGCTCTCCGGTCCCGGGAAGGCCGGAAACTCTTGGATGGTTGGCGTGTTGGTCTTGTCGAGCACCACCAAGTAGCTGCGCAAGTACGCGCTGCTACCCTCTTGCATTCCTGGAACGGCTTGCAGCGCCGAGAGAGCTGCCCCTGCATCGAGATAGCGTGCGGTTGGATCTGCACGCAACATGGTCCGCAAGACCATCTCCAGCTCTGGTGTCGCAGCTACTCCCTCCTCTGCCAAGGAGGGTACAACGCACTCCATTGTCTTGAGCAGCCTGACCGCATCTGTTGGCCCATCGAAGAGCTTCTTCCTGGTCAGTAGCTCCCAGAACATGACACCAACAGCGAAGACATCGGCTCTCGGAGAGGGTTGCTCTCCGTGCAAGACTTCTGGAGGGATCGTGTTGCCCGGTGTCCCTCGAGCCATAGTCGTCGGCATATGCTCATCAATCACTTTGGCGATCCCGAAATCAGCTAGGAAGACCCCGCCATGTTTCGATACTAGGACGTTTGCAGGCTTCACATCTCGGTGAACGACCTGGTGCTCATGAGCGTACTGGAGCGCCTTTAGAACCTCACCCACAATGTAGAGGACAAGGGGTTGCGGAATCCTCCCCTTGTTAGAAATTCGTTCCAGATCTTCCCCATCGATGTACTTTGTCTCGACGTAAGGAACCCCTCCCTCGTAGCCGTAGTTGTCGATGCCGACGATGTTGGGATTGTCTCCCAACATTGATCCAAGTTGCGCTTCTCGAAAGAAGAGGCCAAGAAAGTGCGAGTCGCTTGTGTGTTCCTTTAAGATGATCTTCAAGACCACTGTCTTGGACCATCCCTGAGAGCCCACTTTCTTTGCTTTCCACACCTCTCCCATACCCCCTGCGCCGATCTTCTCCACTAGTTGATAATTCAGAAACTCCCGTCCTTTTTGAAACGTATTTCTATTCATCTTTGGTTCCTTTACGGCCCTCTTATAGAGGGGTGGCGGCTGAAATAACACTGATCCCGTACGAGAACACCCCCGGCGGTCTCGCTATACTTGGCCTCTGCGAGAGCTTCTTCACCCTTGATGAGGTCTGTTGGGCGCTCAAGGCTCATCTTCTGGAAAGGAGAAAGGGGTACCTCATGGAAGTACTTCGGCGGGGATCTCCTATGCTCCTTCTTCCTGCGACTCTGCTTGCCCATCAGAGGATGATGTCCGGGCGAGGGTCGTAGGTGAGGATAAAATCCGGCTTCTTCTCTTTGAGTTTCTTTTTGTGCTCCAGTAGACTCTCCTCACTGGCAAAGGGGACTACAGAGACGCTCTTTCCATCAGGAGAGGCGACATACAGTATCCAAACTTTTAGGCCCAGTGCGCTAGGAGTATCCAAGATGTCTCCTTTTAGGGCTGCTGCTTCTTTAACCAAGAGAGGAGTTTCTCAATATCTTCTTTGTCGCAGAGATCCTTCTCGATTTTTGTTAGGCGTTCATAGTCATAGCCGATGGGCTCGAATGAGTACCGTAGGAACTTGATAGCTGTCTTGATCATGTTTTCTTCCATAGTTTCCTCTTTTCTACCCCCAGGAGATGACTCCCAGATTACCTGCGCGTTCGCACATTTCTAGGAGTTGTTTGGCTTTCTCGTTGCAGTAACCGGCCCGTCTGCCACAGTAGATAATCCTGTTTTCTTCTTGAGACGGACTCCCCTCATCTATGTAGCCGGAATCGAGAACCTTCTTGATCCTCCTCTCTATTTCTACAGCACGAAGAGATCCATAGAGTTCTGTCCCTAACCCAAAGGCTTCTATAAACTCCCCAGCATTAGAGTTGGACATGTTGATGTATCGCTTCCAGCACTCTATGCAATCCGGGAAGCCTATAGGACAGTGATCTGGCTCTCCGACGATTTGAAAGGTCACACTCATCAATCACCCCAAAGGTTAGCCTTTTTCAGGCGTTCTACTATCTCTTCTCTTGTACCGCCCAACCACTCAGCGAGATATTCTGCCAGGGTTTCCATGTCATCATCCTCCGGACCGAAGATGATCTTCTCTCCCATCAGGAGAGTCTCATCTCCACCGATCTCCTTGAGGGTGATATAGTGACGCACCCCCTGAGAGTACTCGTCGTAGCCGAGCCCCTGGGTGATGATGTTGTGAAACCGGTATCCCTGGCTCCGTATCCAGTCCTTGTTGAACTCGTTGATAAACCGTCCGGCACGACCCGCTCTTACTATGTCTCCCATGAATCACTCCTCGTCAATGCCAACTTTTTCGTATTGAAGAGCGACTGTGAGGGTTTTACAAAGGTTCCATGGATTATCTGTCCACAGACCTCTATTGTTCCCCGCCTCTGGGTAATCGTGACATGCCTCGACGACCAAATACTGGTCGAGAGGGCTATCTTTCAGGAGTTTGTACAAAGTGGCTATTTCCTTGTTATCGATGTACCACTTTATATCCTCCCATACGAACAAGGAGCCCTCTTGATGTCGGAGACACAGATCGGAATCTCTTAAGAGCTCTATGGGCAGCAACATGGCCTTTTTACATAGCTCGCTTTTGAGAGCGATACCTACGTCTGATCTGATGCCCATTAGTTAGCTCCCTTTTTGAGCTCGGCTACGGTCTTTGAGACCCAGTCATGGGCCTCCATGAAGTGCATGTCTGTGGCAGTGACCACCATGCCGCCACCCGCGAACTCACCAATCCGAGGCCTGGAACAAGTAGAGGCCCAGGTGAGAGTCCAGATATCTTTGGGGTGGAACTTCTTCAGGTACTCTTGTACGAAGTCCCCTACCTTGTAAGGCTCTCCGAATTCATCGGTGTAGAACCAGAGAACCTTCTTCTCGTCGTTCTCCTCGATCTCCCAATGGAAGTCGAGCATGGGTGTGTCGTTCTCGTCCTTCATCTCTTTCAGTCTGGTGAGCTCTTTCTTCGCCCACTCAAATTCTTCCTTGTTCTCAAACTCCAGCATTTCGCTAAACAACAAGTAATTGTTAGCCATCGGCGGTCTCCTAGAAATCTTTAGGGTAGTATCTTTGTGTGTACTCGCCGGCCACGACCTCGGCAAATACCTCGAGCACTTTCTTACTCGGGCTCACCTTTGCCTTGGCGGAGTACAGGGCGAGGATGATGGCGTCCGATGAGACAGTGCGTCGAGTTAGCTCTTGGATGAAGGCGACCATGAGTCGCAGTAGCTCTCGGTCATCTTCCTTCAGCTCTTGATCACCTTCCTTCTGTCGCTGTTCAGGCTGCTGCAACAGCCCGCTCCTACAGATAGCGACGTCCTCAGCTTTTTCGCTTCCTCCGAAGAGGCTCTCAGGATCAACCCGCACCAATAACGTGCTCCGTCGCTTTCTAGAAACTGACATGGAGTCTCCTCAGCCTTCTCTCTTAGGGCGTCGCAGCAAAGAGACTTCTTGCAGCAGAAGCCGCAGCCGACGCAAGAAATCGCTTTTCCTCTATCTGTGACAGTCAGAGGCCAAGTGCCATCTGGTCCTGGCTTGTCTACCATAATGACCTCACTCAAAGTCAATCAAGCCCTCGATGAGGGCGTTCTCTGCTCCGATGACGGTGTTCTGACCGATTCGGATTCGGGTATCTTGGTGGGCATTAGTCGATTTCCTCTCCATCGGGTGTGAGGTTGAAAAACCCCGGGTCACTGTTTTGCTCCTCGAGGGCCTTGGCGGCAGCAGGTGCGTCAAGCTCTTCCTCATTCTCAAGAGAGAAGTCCCCGGAGTACGGCCCGATGGATATCTGTTCGATGAGATACGGGAGCTCAATGTCGTCAGGGATCTTCTCCTCGGACAACACCACGAGCTTGAAGGTGGTCTTGTGGAATTTGCGGATGCTAATCTTCATTTTTCCTCCACATGTCCTTATCTCTTCTTCCATGAAGTTATTTCTGAGTTAAAAAACCCGTCGTAAGGACGGGCTGAAGCGGATGAATCATCCTCTTGCTTTGATGTAGCGAGTGAAGTTGGCGAGAACTAGGTTGCGTAGTTCTTTGTAGACTAGATCCCCTTCGGTTTTGCGCCAGAACTGTCGTGCCCCAAACATCTTCTTACACTCTTCATCGGTGATAGAGTCTTCTCCGATGACAATCGTGTAGGTCTGTACTCCGTGTTGCCTGGCCAAGTTGATTTCTTTGGCTACGAAGCTCCGTAACATTGACTCAGGTAAACCTGCCCCAGTGACTTTTTGATGACATGGGGATCCGTCGGTGATCAAGAATAATCTCTTGGCCATACTCGCCGGCATGTGCTTCCAGAGATCTGTTACAGCGACATTGATGGCAGAGTTCATGGGAGTGAGGCCGCCACAGCGCACCGGAACATCGACGCAGTTGAAGCGGCTGAGGTGAGGGATGAAAGATGAAAGTTTGGTGATGCCGGTGTAGCCCTTGCATGCTCTAGAGTAGCGGTACATCCAGACTTCGGCTGTTTCTGCTTTACGGCCTGGGATGTCTTCACCTCCCCTGAAGCCCCAGAGCTTGCCCACCACAAAGGGGAAGGCAAGAGCTTGCTTCAGCATCTCCGAGGCATGACAGACACTTCTGAAAACGCCTTTCATCGACCCAGACATGTCTGTGAGAATGGAGTAGGCAAAACCTTGCTGGGTGACATCGTTTTCAAAGACTTCTGGGTCTTGATGATCGGATAGATATTGGATGGCGGCCTGAACATCGACGACATTGCCATCTATCGATCTCCTGGCTTTCTGGCGGCCCAGTGCCTTATAGAAGGCAGACCTCATTCGTGTTACGGAGAACCTCTCTTCTTCTGAGAGCTCGATGCAATCGTTTCTGACGCCTTCTGGGTAGACATCGATAAGAAGGATGCGGGCCTTAGCGCCAGAGGTGAGTCTGGAGTCTGAAGATCTATTTACGACTACGTTCTGAAGTTGATCTATGGCTTGTTGCATGCTTGTGTCGACGGAGTCTGGTAGCTGCTGATCGATATGCCGTAAGTTATGTATGTCGACTCTCAAAGCATGAGACACCATGGCTATGGTGGCTTGTGATAGTTCTGCTCTGGGATTTCCCTTCTCCAGATCTGGGTGAGTTTCCTTCTCATCTAGGGCTTGTACTTTGTCTATTAGCTTTTTGAGTGACGCTTCCCGCTCTTCTGGAGTGGCTTGGACTAGCTCTCCAGAGGGAGCATGGACAGGAGGACCACATTCTTCACCATTCTCCTCAGTTCCTCCATCTCCCCTTCTATCTCTTTCAGACTCCCCTTCAGGAGCTCTTCTAGATCCTCTGTGGTTCTCATCCACAGGGGCTCCTGAAGCTCCTTGACTATCATCTTGGTCACCACCGGTTTCTCCTTGCTGGAACATGGGAGTAGGAAACTTGGAGATCAAAACTCCCATGCAGCGATCTAGCACGACGCGAACTTCTATGAGCATGTTGGCGAAGGATCTGTATTTCACCTTTCTCACGCCCCACTCAACAATAGGCCGTAGGGGCTCAAACTCTCCTTGCGGGTCTGTGGGGATTCCAAAGGACACAGCGAAGATGAACAACAGGAAGCTGTCGTTTACCTTACTGCCTAACTCCTTAGCAAGACGTGTCCATCTCTCCCATATGGCCGCAGCAGAGCCTGGGTAGACCTTCTCCCAAAGAGAGTTACATCGGAGATCGTCAAAGGCGTTAATGAGATGAGCCAAGAAATTCCCTAGCGCGATCTCATCTACTTGTGGGGCTTGCTCTCGAAGCATCGCTGTGTACTGCTTTACGAATACAGCTCTGGCCTCTATGTCACTTTTGAATATGTTGTGCTGCCATTCATGCTCAAAGCCGAGATAGCTTTGGTGTGCCCCACAGACCCAGCATGGACCCTTCTTGCTGCCATCTACCGGATGACCTGCTTTGCCCTCCCAGTCATGTCCGCAGTCGAAACGGTAAATCGAGTGGTCGTCACTCTTTCCAGGCCCTCGAAGCTCAACAATAGGGCGCCACTGGCTTTCTCCGAAGTTGACCGTGATGGTCGCCATGTCTGTGCTGTTGCACCTCCCCGCCTCTAGCTTGAGATGCTTCTTGAACACTCCGTTGAAGATATCCATCGTGCGGTAGTAGGGGTTCTTGTCTACTTTAGGAGTCCAGTTTTCCGCATCATCGGTTTGTCCCGGACCTCCTCGAGTATAGAAACCTCTTCCTGCGCCAAATCCCCGACGCGGACTATTGAACGCCATGGTGTTCCTTTCAGGAAGAGAATGGTTGTTCGAAGAGATGGATCCAACAAGAGGCCGCATGAGAGTACGTACATGCTACGTAGTCATACTCACTCTCTAGTGGCTCATCGATTGGCACGATCTTAAACTTTCTCTTTATCATGGGGGCATCAGGCCTCACCTCGACAAAGAGAATAGGGATTTCTTTTAACATGCGTGCATCAGGTCCGACAATATAGGATGCCGAGTTCTCCCAGGTCATGGTGGAGACCTTCTGTTCTTCGACTCCCATCTCGAATCGGCGTATCTTGCTTCCTATTGGGAGTTCGAGATCGAATTCCTTCTCTTCACCGAGACGGATTTCTTTCATCACTTTACGCATATGCTCTCCTACTTGCGCTTGTTCCAGGGCAAGAAGGCCAAGATCTCTTCAGCATCAGGGAACTTGCCTTGGAAGCAAAAGGCGCGGTCATCGATGGTGAGAAAGGCTCCCACCTTCTCTGTCGGGAACTGGATCTTCTTCAAGACCTCTTCTGGGAGTCCGTACTTGCGCATCCACTCTTGCATAGCGCAGATCCCTTCTGGAACTTTCGAGCGGGCACTGTAGACACAGACAGTAAAGCGATCGTCCATGACTATGTTGGTCAGCCACTCGAAAGATCCCGGTACCGGACCATCAGAGATAATAGAGAAGCCTTGCCACGGGCTGGTGTACATGTGAAGTACACCATCGAAGTCAACAAGTATGATACGGTTCCAACTGTTGCTCATGCCTACGTCTCCTGTTTGAGAGCTCTCTTAGCCACACATACTACGACTTCGCAGTCATCCCTGTGTTGACGCGAATGCGGAGTGTCATCTTCCCATCGACCGGCGATGTCTTCTAAAGCTTCTCGAAGACGGATCTGCTCTCCTGCTAACTTCAGTTCACAAGTGCAGCAGCTCGACTCCTCGCTCACCTTAGAGGGAGTTACGTGCACGTCTTCTATTCCTACACTCCGGACGAGAGTCACCTCGACGCTTTCTTGAATAATGCTAAGACCGCAGTCTAAGCAGTACCAGTGATCTCTGTCGGGCTCTGGCACCAGGCGCTGAGGACACTCTGGGTTATTGTTGTGAGTGCGCTTGGAGTTCAAACACAACACTCTCATGGATTCTTCTCTTTCTCTTTTTGGTATAGAGACACAGCTCTTCTGTCGTGGCAGGTGTCGCACTCATATTGCCTGGTGCCCATCCAGTGAGCCAGACCAATGGTCACGTCAAACATGACGCCGCCACAGAGACAACGGATGTTGCGAATATCCACGCGACCCTCTTTGTCACAGGCACGGCCGAGTGGGTTGAACGATGTTCTAGACATCTCACTTCCTTTCACCAGACATCTTCGCTGTAGAGCTCTTGTAGCTTTGATGCTCTGGGCAAAAGTTGTCCGGCCGTCTGAGCGATGACTTTGGCAGGAGCGCGTCCGCAAAAGCTACCATCGGAAAGTAGAAAACCTTGCTCATGATTCCCCTCCAACCAGACACTATGTACCGTCGCCATCATACGCACTACATCATGGTGTCGAAAAGGACGAGGTAAGCTGAACACCCGACCATTGGGCAGTCTTATTGCAGCCTCTTCGACCGTTAGCTCGGAGCTCTCTTCTGTTGCCTTTCTCTCGAGGAAGTCTGAGAGAGCTTCATCGTTCTGTTGGTTGTCGATGTACTCATAGAGGAGCAAAAGCTTGGACTCATCATTCCAGCCGGTCTTCTCTGAGATTTCGTCGAGAATAGCTTGTGCGGCCATGTCTAAACCCCCGAGTTCTGAGCCGCTTTCTTATCCAGATAGGCTCGTTGTCTAGCAATATGCGACTCCTTGAGGGCGCGAGTCACCTCCCCAAGAGCAGCAGACTTCATCCCATTGACCAAGGTCTCTGCGAACTTAGCGAAAACGCCCTCACTGTGGTACTGGAGATCTTGCTCCAGTCTTGAGAGAACCTTGTCTTCCATCTGCTGGAACATCTTCTCCGCGATCTTCTCGGCAGCCTTGATCAGCTCTTCTCGACGTGCCTCGATCATGGGACGTAGGATTTTGTCTATCTCTGCGTCGGCGACCTTCCTGGCCCTTGACTGGATGTCTCCTCGCAGTTCGTGAATGATGGCATATTTGACGGCCTTCTCGATCTCCTCGGTAGACTTGGCCCAGATTTCTTGAACTAGCTTGTTGCGGTCCTCTTCGTCCATCATGTCTAACCTCCGGTGTCTTTCTTGAGCTTCGTCGTTCTTGAGCTTCGCCTCTCGCACCTCTAGGTCGGCGACCTTCATTCTCAGGATGGTGTTCTCGGCCCCGAGATTGGTGATCTTTGTCAGACATAACTGGCAGGGATGTCCCTTGGCCCTGAAGCCGTGGCAAGTGTCACAGGGGTAGAACTCGGCGGCCTCATCAGGGGGCTGCACCAGTGTCGCGTATCGGTCGTTCTCCACCTCACGCTCCCCAGTACTTCTTGATGTTCTTCTGCCCGAAGACCGATGCCATACGCTTCATGACTACATCTCTGTCTTCTCCCTCGAACTTACAGATCACCATCTGTAGGGCAGTGTCAAGCCCAACCATGGAGATGTTCTTGACGAGCCTAACAACGTCGCGAGTAGACAGAGAATACCCAGTGGCTTGCTGTCTTGTCTCTTTGGCGAAGCGGATGATGAGGTCTAGCAGTGGATCGTCGATAATAGACCCGCACACTGCTTTTAGGATGCCCTTCTCTTGGGCGTGCTCCGGGTAGGTGATGTCGAGCTCCTCGAAGCGGCTCTTGAGGTCCTCGTTCATGTCGTAGGCACCGCCATATGTCGACGGATTCATGGTCCCCACAACCCACAGCTTGGCGCTTGGCTCTAGGCGATAGCTCTTGCCTATAAAAGGCATCGAGACCATCTGCCTGAAGTCGGTCAGAGCATTCAACTGCTTCTGCACTTGTGGCGTGAGGGCGTTGATCTCTTCAAGAAGTAAAATGCAGAGACCGACTTCGTTGGCGACATCAATAGAGGTAGGAAGAGCTCCAAGGGTGAAGATGGTCTTCTTCCCAATCATGGACTGAGAGCCCATGAGATTGAAGGCCTTAGTGTCCTCAGAGCACTCTTGTACGACGACGGGGATGTGCTTCTGCGAGGCGTAGGCGAAGACTGAGAGCGTCTTGCCATCTCCCTTCGGCCCCTTGAGCAAGAGGTTCTGCTCAAAGGAGAGCCGGTCATAGAGAGCGTGAAAGCCGAAGACGTCTACATAGGGAGGTGGGTTCTCGATGTAGAGATCTCTTGTCGGTGTTCTTGTGACAGTAACTTGATCTTCTTTCTCGCTCTCCTTCTTTACGTTAAGAAGATTGGCCAGAATGGCTTGCTGCTCTTCTGGAATCTTCGACAGCCAATCAATCCAGTGTTGCTCTCCGTTGTTCATGCGATCCTCCGAGATAATCCGTAGAGTACACTCTCTTATCTCGGTAAAAGGTCTAGGCTTTCAAGTTCGGATAACGGTTTGAGAGCTAAGAAAAACTGCGGAAGATGAGGTGGGGTTGAGGCTGTTACTTGAAGCGCCATTTCGGAAGCGCTTCAAGATACCGGATGAGGCCAGGGAGCGCCTTGCTGGGCGGAGTGCCAGCGAATACCGGCTCCAGCAGCGCCCCTACGTCTATGATTTCACTATCAGTGAGGCTCAAGGTCTTACCTACCCACTCGGGCATCCAGACCTCACAGACCTCGTAGAGGTGCTTCCCGAGCCCCGGATCGCTCGGGTCGATGAGGATATGCTGCCCTTTGGTGCAGTACCCCTCCCCTCTCTTATACCCGGCCTCACGGTTGGCAACCTCGACAGTAGCCGCAACTACCGCCGTCTTGGCTCCGAAGATGGAGCCGAGTAACACAAATGCTCCGTTGATGAGTATCGGTATGGCGACCAGCATGGTCACCTCCTTTCATAATCCTTATGCCCTCGGATAGACCTGGGATTGAGCCCCTCCAATAGGGGGCCACTTGCGAATATCTGTCTATCAGCCTACCCTTTCCCCGTGTCTGTAGATGATTTGACTAAAGAACGATTACCGACTCCTGAAGCTCTTCTCACTTTAGGAGCCTTGGTTGTACGAGGGCTGCAAGAGAAAGGAGTAATAACGCTCTTCATCAATCTCCACGACGTAGTGGAGCTCTGTCCCCCTGGAGAGATCGAGATGGATGGCCTGCCTGAGAATGCGGCCATCACGGCTCTGCTTGAGAAGGGGTACACAGATAAGCAACTTGTAGGCTATCTCAAAGGCAGGGAAGCCAGGGAGGCAAGGAGAGGATGAGCCAGATATGCGACCGATCCCCTTGTGACAATCTGCTCCATGCCCTTGGACGCTGGATCCTCTATAGCCAGTCCGAAGGCGTGTTCTACATGAGAACGGCTCCAAGCGAGGAGGGGATTGCGGAGTGGCCTGTGGAAGAGGTCTTTGAGTACTGCCCGTTCTGTGGGACCAGGCTCTCAGAAGTAGGCACAGCGATGATAGAGCACTTCATAAGGCCTAAGAGACGGAGACGTGTTGTTCGCTTGGAAGCAGAGAGCTAAGAGAAAGGCAGGTGGGAAAGGTGGGAGAAGATTAGACTACGTTCTGGATCCTGCGCCATACAAAGCCGCAGATCCAGATTTCACCTTTTGCCCGGGCTTCACCAAGGTAGGCTACGCCTGCCTTGATGCTCTCCAACCGGACTTCGGGATCCAGTGCTAGGAGGGTGGTTAGAGCCGCTGGCATCATCGCCAGCCTAACGATGAACTTCCATGGGCTGAACGCCCAGAAGCTTAGGCTCATGTTTACGGTTAGCCAAAACACGTATCTAGCTGCTGTCATCGGGTTAGCTCCTTTAGAGGACACTTTGACCTCTCAAAGCTCTTATGCCCGACATCCGGCCCAACTTGTGGCCCTCCTAGTGGAGGGTACTCGCAATCTGCTGTTTCTGCCATGAGTAACTAGGTCGCCTAGGCTATCTAGGGCTAGATACAGCTAAAAGCAAGGAGAGGTTGCCTATGCCTCTCCTTGCCCGACCCGCCGCCAAGCGGATCTTTCAGGGGACCGCCGTCCCTAGCTTTGCCATGTCCAGAGAACCAAGGCCTCGGACACTAGATTGTCAAAACTCCCCAAAGCGGAGTATAAGAAAATAAAGTCTTCGAAGACCAGACGGTCTCCTCAGAATCCTTATCTCACAGACTCCCAAGTTCTTGCAGGCCTGTTTATCCCTCTATAGACGCCCCTCTAGACGCCCTTTTAGACGCCTCTCTAGACGCCCTTAGACTCCCCTCTTTAATACAACTAACCCCTCTCTCCACGGATAGATAAGTATGCGATATTATTACGACATGGAGGACGTACACCTCTAATATCTAGTTACTCGAAATGTCCGCCCCCTTTTACCCCCATGACTTCACTATGCTTTCCCCGTATTATCATCACATGGATTAGACATCTCTAACCGCTCCTACTCCCAACCCCATCTCTATGACGATAGTACAAGGCGCAGTAGGGCTTATGACAATCTCCCCCAGAGCTGCCTAGAAAGCCACTCTCCCAACCCGGCGCACAAGTGCCAGGTCATAGAGCTCAGTTTATAAGTAGGAGTAGAGATGGAGTAGAGATGAAGTAGCTCTGAGGACTATTACTCCCCAAGTCCTACATTCCCAAAGGGGCGCACAAGGGAGATGTTCATAAATTGTATAGCAGAGAGGTGTTAGTAGTACAGGAGAACAAGAAGAGGTCTAAGAGTGACTAAGGAGACCACCCCTACTCTTCCTTTCTGTAGTTGAGAAAGAGACGACTAAAGAAACCCAAATAACCCACCGTAGCAAGGCTCTGTCTTGAATAGCACACCCCCTCTATGCTATTCATGCTTCATGAAAATATGTGCTCTGTGCAAGAGGGACCTATTAGAGAGGGACTTCGGGAAGTTCAAGGGCTCTCCAGATGGACTGAATTACGTAGCTTATGAGACAACGGCGTAACGTGTATCGCTACACCTATGTCGATTTCACTACCGGGGGGATAGAGGGGGACAGTGGTACCTGAGATTTGGGGGGAGTATTTACTCCCCTACAGTAGTGGCTATGATAATCAGTGGTACCTGAGATTTGGGTGGGGGTTTAGAATGGGGGGGAGTTATGGGAGATATATAGTGGATGGGATGTTATGGGGGATGGTAGTACCCCCCTCTTTTTTTAGGGGGATATTTTACGACCCCTATTTGCGCCGGTTAAGGCCTAGATAGCTAGCTAAGGCATAGTTAGCTAAGGTCTAGCTAGCTAGTTAAGGCATAGCTAGGTAAGAGATAGCTAACAAACAGCTAAAACAAGGGGCTAGAGCCCCCCAAACTAGCTAGCGGTTACGTGCCGCCGCCAGGTGTTCTGACATGGAACGTGGTCGAACCAACTCGGCCACTTCCACTTTGAGGGCGCTCGCCAATCGCACTAGTGTGCTCAGGCAAATGTCACCTTTGGCCCTCTCTACGTAGATCAGAGATGTCCTACAGACGCCAGACATCTCCGAGAGCTCTTCTTGGCTCAATTTCTGAGCCTTCCTGAGCAAACGGATGTTCGTAGCCAGGTTCTCACGAACGTCTTGTTCTGACATCGCGGTCTCCTTAGATCAACGGGCCCCTGATGTGTCGTGAGAGGGATACGGGATCCATTGGGAACTTGATCCATCCACTCATGACTCCTGGCTCTTTCTCCTCAAAAAAGCATGGAAACACCCCTTCCGTGACGGGGAGCTTTTGAATCTCTTCCCACGACACCCCGTAAGAGTTCGCGATGACGGTCCCATCATCATCAACTGAATATGCGGAATCCGGTGTTTCCAACACCGAGCGCTTTACGGCCTCAACCAGTTCTGGACAACTGGTCGAGAATCTCATGCTCCCTTCTATCCTGTCCGGCAAACGCCGGATAGTCACGGTAAGAGTAGTCACGGTTGTGTTCGACATGGCGGTCTCCTTTAGAGCCTAGTTAGAGTGGCTCCATAACTCTTATCTCTCAGTTTGAGTGTGTTTTGAGCCCCTCTGGGAGGGGATAGTTAAAAGAAGGGGCTCTTGGAGCCCCTGAAAAACTACTTTTGCTCTTTAGGTTTGCGCCACCCCGGAGGGGTGGGGAACTCGGTCGACTCTTTGTAGCCCTTCACCAACTCATCTGTGGATGAGAGTTTCCTCGATGGCGTTCCATGGAACGCTGCCCTGAGTGGCAATTGGGCTCGAGACCCCGACATCGAGAACCTGTACGCCATGGCCATCTCTTCCATGGTCAGAGAAACCCTCCCCAGGCCACTGTTGGCCATCCCCCACTCGATTGTGGCATACAGCTCTTCCACTTCCCCTTCTACGGGGTAGAGAAATGCCTCGAACTCGGTGGCACTGAGTTTCTCTTCGATCACCCCGTTTTTGCACTTACTACTGACCTTCAACTTCCCCGCTCTCGGGGGAAGAACTGGCCCGAACACCTCCCCCAAATGTGGGAAATACAGTTCGAAGAGTGCCAACGCAAAGTTGAGTGAACCTGCGACAGAGCCATCAACCCTCACTCCTGCGCCGCATCTCTCTATGCTCATCTCGATGGTGTGTTGTGTCCTGCTGAACATTTTGTTTAGTATCTTGTTGAACTTCATGGCGGCGGCCTCCTGGTGAGAGAACTTAGAGAACCGGGATGGTTCTCTTTCATAGTTCTTATCTCCTCAACAGACCCTAATTTGAGACCCTCCTAGAGGGGTTAACTAGAGATAGCTAAGAAGTACTGCTGGGAGGGTAGTGGGGCGGGGTGATGGGCTAGACCTTCTTTTTGAGCTCTCGCATCTTCAGTCTACGCCAGCCGCCTTCGTCGTTATCGTAGCAGAAGACTCGACCTTCAAGGTCCGCTCCATAGAGCGTTCCATCGCAGGCAGCTATCTGCCTGATGGAGATATCGCCTTTCACTTCGGGGCGAAGTTTCTTGGCCTCGGCCTTCAGGTTCTCTAGAGCTGTCTCGAAAACCCGGCCTAGAACCGCTTCTGTCTCCTGCTCCTGGTTCTCACATAACACTGTATTCTCTACGCTCATACGGCAGTAGAGGTCACTGAGAGCAAGTCCTAGACTTTTTGAGACGTAGCTGGAGATCTCTAGCCTCTTCTCGCACCCCTGACGGATACTTACGACCGCTCGAAGACTTACGAGCTCCTCCCGTTCGATGATCACGGGGTCGCTCTGGAACGCGATGTAGTATAAGTGAACACAATCTGACTTTGAATCCAAGATACACCACCCGCGAGGTGGTGTGATTTTTTTAAGGTCGGGCAACATGGCGGTCTCCTGTAGAGCTCCGTTGTTGGGCTCATAGTTCTTATGCCCTCTACAGAGACCACTTTTTGCCCCTCCTAGAGGGGTTAACTAGAACTAGGGCTAGAACTAGCGAAAACAGAAGTGCTCGGGGTTATTTTTCCTACAGACTCTAGCCCTACAACATGAAAGTGCCTTCCGGCACATCTTATGTGGTCATAGAGGGTCCACAGAAATCCTTCGTATCTACAGTGCTCATAGGCCGCAGAGCATCCCCCACAGAAAGGAACAAAGTAGCTCATGGAGATCTATCTTAGTCTTTACTAGCTAATTAGGGGGCCTAAAAACTACATGCTCTGCTTTAAGGGCATCAAGGAGGGGTTGTAACACAGCTTCGTTGCGCTCCGTGATGTTCTTAGCCATGGCGTCTGCTTTAGCCAACTCCAGTAGATCGGGTAAGGTGTTGGCAGTTTTGCGGAGGAAGCGTCGTACCGCTCTGGGAGCGTACCCATTTAGAGCCAAGTACAGGGGATCGACATGCAGCTCGATCAAGGTGCAGATTTTGGAAAGTTCTGCATCCCAACCACCCAAACGCTCAAGAATGTGCCGAGCTATACCGGCTCCAACATCCGCATGATCTACGAACTGGAAGTCTCCAGGTCTCTTGGGATGCGGCGCTTTTGTAACGGGCTTGCCTACGTCGTGCAAAAGTGCGGTCATCCTCATGCAGAGATCTGGGCGCACGCCATCCACGGTCTTGATGGTATGCGTCCAGCCATCGTAGTCATGATGGCTATTTTGGTACATGCCCAGAAGTGGGCGTAGCTCGGGGATGAGTTGAAAGACCTCTTCCCTCTGCGTGTCGAGCTGTAGAGATGGGCTATCTGAGAGCAAGATGCTCGATAACTCTTCATGCGTCATGGTGTCTCCTATCTCATACCTAGACAGTTAGGGCTAAAAAAGCTAGGAGCAGGTGGTGGAAGGTGGGGGTGCTACTTTTCTTCCTCTTCCACTTCGGCCATTTTCAGCCGAATCCAGCCTCCCAGCCTGGGACTGTAGCTGTAGGCGACACCCTCTGCGGTGAGGCCTACTAGCTCATCAGCCGACAGGGAGAGGGTTACCATCCTCAATTCCCCTGCGGGGATACGATTTCGTTGGCAGAATTTTTCGACTTTACTCATAGCGGTCTCCTGAGAGAGAGAGAGAGAGAAACTTAGAGAACCACTATGGCTCTCTTTCATGATTCTTATCTCTCTCTAGGAGCACTAATTGCGACCCTCCAAGAGGGGGAGATAGCTAAAAAGGCGCAGAGTGCGCCCGCAAGAGAGAACTACTTCACCTCGGCCTCTACCGCCAAGGAGGCGAGCTTGATCGCTCCCTCCCTAGTGGCCGAGCCGCAGATGAAGAGGCCGATGTGGCAGAATACCGCGTCCGAGACGCCAGTGAGTGCCGCGAGGTCTGCTCCTCGAAGACCGCCCCATTCTTTCGGCAGCGCTTTGCGCTTGTCGAAAGAACCCAGTGTGGCGGGGACGCACTGGCACATCCACTCCCCTTTCATAGAGGGGAATACTACATATTGTGCCAGGGGAGACCCCGGCACTACCGTCTCCTCCCAGGGAGCGAACTGAGGGAGTACTACAACTCGCGGGTCTTTCGCGTCCGCGATGGCGCCCTCCACCACGGCTCGGGCACTCTCTGTGCCTTTTGCCCGTGAGATCTCTCGGTCGAGGATGACCGAGGCAATCTCTACCGCCTTGTTGAAGGCGGCCGTGGTCGACGCTTCCGACTGGTCCTCATCCCAGCCGGGATTGATGGATGAGATCGCGGATGAGACCGAATAACCGAAGACTCCCTCGGTCTTCGGGGTGGACAGGACCACCCCACAGTCGCTGGCGTCGATGACCTGGATAAGTTTTTCATCCACGCGAGAGGCAGTCTCCGTGCTCCCGCAAATCTCTGCGCCGTACTTCCGCCATACCAGCCCTGCGCTGGCGTACGGGAGATTGTTCCTGCGCGCCCCGGCGCCCCCGCGCTGGTGGTGGTCGAAGTCGACCACTTCATCGGACTTCCCTCCGACGTCGACACGAATGTCGCACTCGGCGAGGAGGCTTGGATTTCTCGTCCTGATAACGTCTACTTCGCCCAATACACGGCGAAGGATAGCTGCCGAGAAAACATCATCGGCGTGGAAGATTCCATTGTGTGTCCCTATCTTCTTCATTGGCGGTCTCCTAAGAGCACAGAAACTAGAGAACCGGCATGGTTCTCTTTCTATATTCTTATCTCCCAGATTCCTCTTTCTTTTTACTCTAGAAGATGTCGTAGAGCTCTTCTCTGTAGTTCTTTCAAAGATCGAACTTCTTGTAGTACCGTCACCGCGTCGTTCTTACATCCCAATATCTCACTGAGTCGAGTCACGAAGACTTTATGCGTGTTCTGAGCTATACGCAGATGATCTATTTTGGGGGGATCTCTTGGAGGTCTGCCTACTACCGTTATGTCGTTGTTTCGGTCGCGTGAGTCGCCCATCTCAAATTTATACATCCAACTAAAAAAAGAGACTAGGTTCCCTACAAGTAGTTAAGAAGGGAAGACTCTTCTCAGGGTTCTGTTCGTGGTACGTTTAGGCAAGAAAGGAGTACGCCATGGCCGACCTACTCGAGCTAGTCGCGTCACCAGACCGGAAAAACGTCCTTTCCATGAACTCAGAGACTGAAATTCGACTGCTGCTGAAGCTTTGGCCTTCGGCAGAGCTTCGCAACATTGAGCCTAAGATCGACACCTCGATTGCTCTGGTCTTCGACTGCTCTTCCTCGATGCTTGACGACAACAAACTGGAGACAGCAATCGAGTCCGCCAAGATGATCGTCGATACGATCCATGAAACGCAGAAGCTCACCCTCATCGCGTTCGGCTCACGCATCCATCTTCTAGTGGATAATGCCCTACCGACAGCAGACGAGAAAGAGAACATCAAGTCGCAGATCGAGCAGATCCGCACTCTCGCAGGCGGATCTACGAACATGAAAGATGCCATCCATGACGCACAGAAGGCACTTCAACGCTCGAAGTCCAGTGCCAAAGTCATGGTTGTACTCTCAGACGGAGCAGCAGACTCTACTGAAGCGGCAGAGTCTGCTGCTGGTGAGGCGACCAAGGTAGGCATCCAGATCTTTGCGGTGGGTATCGGTGCGGACTATGAAGCTGACTCTCTTTTGAACCTCGCAAAGCCGTCCAACGGGACCGTCTTTGGGGAGAGTGAGGCGGACAAGATCAAAGCGACCTTCGTTACGTTGATCTCCCGCATCGAGACCTTTGTAGCAACCAACGCCAAGTTGGACATCAAGTTCAGTGACAAGGTCAACGTCGGACTGGCGTTCAAGGCAAGCCCCGAGCAAGCCTTCTTGGGCAACACGATCTTGGAAGATGGGCATGCGATCTTCAACGTGGGCAACATCGAGAAAGACAAAGTGTACGCCTTCTTGTGCCTGGTATCGGTTCCTCAGTGGGATCCAGGAGACTTCAAGGTTTGCGATGTAAAGTTGATCTACGATGTTCCTGTCAAAGCTCTTACCGGTGTCATGCAGGAAGTACCCGTTACGATCACGTACACCAAAGATCGCAAGCAAACCGAGTCGGTGAATGGAGAGGTTTTGGACTACTTCCG